>Ga0335077_10001449_pt1 | contig 28175 bp, 23 predicted proteins | sample Lox_Sample_31_FD_207151 | JGI IMG/M metagenome (GOLD analysis project Ga0335077, IMG submission 207151) | Soil microbial communities from Loxahatchee National Wildlife Refuge, Florida, United States - Lox_Sample_3.1 | ecosystem: Environmental > Terrestrial > Soil > Wetlands | place: USA... | reverse complement strand
ACCTTTCTTCGGCAACGGCTAAGGCAGGGGACCGGGTTCCTTTCCGCGTCGCCAAGGACGTGAGAGTCGCAGATTTAATTGTCATTCCTCGGGGTGCGGATGCCTGGGGCCTCGTCACTGCGGTGCAACCCAAGAGGCGCAAGGGGCGGCCTGGCAGCTTGGATATCGTGATCCAGTCCGTCCAACTTTTGACCGGAGAAAATCCTCCTCTGCGGGCAACGCAACACTCGGAGGGGAAGAGCCGGGACGTGGGTACGATGGCCGATATACCTCAGGCGGCTATCGTAAGCTTCGGAGAGCTTGTGCCGGTTGTACTATTCTCGATGCTTGAAAAGGGAAAGGACGCGTATTGGCCTACTGGGACCGCATTTACGGCATATTTGAACGGCGATGTTGTCCTGGACCGAATAGCATTGGAACGCACTCAGCCCGCTCCGGTGCAACGCAAAGGGCCCGCTACCGTGACAATCTTTCGGGCCGAGGCCGGGACGAGATTCCAGCTGCCTGTTTATTGCGGCAAGGTTGCTTTGGCCAAGTTGCCGCACTCCGCCTATCTGAAAATTCAATTGCCCCCGGGAGAATACTTTTTCCGGTCGAGCGATGAGCACATCGTCGAAGTGCGCCTGGGAGAAGGCCAGGAGTTTTACCTGCAAATGCAACTGGTGGCAGTACACAAAGGTGGTTTCAAGGGCCACCTCGCTCAGGTTGACAATGCAGATGGCGAAGACGAAGTTGCGAACTTGAACGAACTCCGCGACAAAGACGTCAGAAAAGTATCAGATGCGGATCTTGCGGAGCTGAAAGCGACTCCAGAAGTAAAAAAGTAGACGAGCCCCTATTCTGCCACGGTCTACTTGGACGGCTGATCGCGGAGCGATTGGCAGTCCAGCGCCGGCGGGCTTCGTCTTTGCCGATGCGGGGCGCTGTGATTAAATCGCAAGGCACGGAGGTGCGCCATTCCTGCCGCGGGAAAGCTACTTGTCGGGACTTCGGGCTACTCGTACAAAGAGTGGAAAGGGAACTTCTATCCCGAGAAGCTGCCGGACAAGGAGATGCTTTCATTCTACGCGAAGCAATTCGCGACGGTGGAGATCAACCACAGTTTTTACCGCATGCCGACGGAAGCGGCGCTGCAAAACTGGGCGAAGAGCGTGCCGCCTGGTTTTCGGTTCGCGTTGAAGGCCAATCAGCAAATCACGCATATCAAGAGGCTGCGCGATTGCGAGAGCACGCTGAAGCGTTTTCTGGAAGTGGCGAGCATTCTGAACGACGGCGACCATCTAGGCCCGATACTGATTCAGCTGCCGCCGACGTTTAAATTTGACCGTCCGCTGCTGGAAGAGTTTCTGGCGCTGCGTCCGCCGGCGTTTCTTTTCGCGTTCGAAGTGCGGCATCCTTCGTGGTACATGGAGGAAACCTACGAGGTTCTTCGCAAGCATCAAACGGCGCTGTGCCTTTCGGAAACCGAGAAGCAAACGCCTCCTGACGTCATCACGGCTCCTTTCACGTATGCGCGGCTGCGGCTGGAAGACTACACGCAGAAACAGATCAAAGCGTGGCGGCAGCGCTTCGACACTTGGCTGGCGCAAGGGGTGGACGTGTACGTCTATTTCAAACATGAGGATGCCGGCAAAGCGCCGGCGTATGCGCGACAGCTGCTCGGAAAACCGGACTAGGGCCGGGAACGCGAAAACCACCGGTCTAAAGACCGGCCACTACAGATCCGAGTTGCTACACAGATCTAAGACCGGCCAAAAGAGGCGCTGTTGCTTGCCGGCTTCGCGCGCGGCCCGGTATTGCGGCTGTGGAAACCGTGACGCCCAGCGTCCCACCCAATAGCGCTTCGCGGCATCAAAATGAAACAAGCCGCTTCGGGAGCGCAGACCGTGCCCTCACATCCCGCGCGGCTCCACTCAATTCATTTTCATCATGTTCGAAAGGAAGAACTCTCGATGAAACGACTGCTCTACGTTAGCTTGGGACTCACCTTGGGGCTTCTCGTTACCGCGCTTCCGTCGCGCGCGCAGTCCTCGGTGGACGCTTCGGCCGGCTACTCGTATTTCCGCCTGGGTGGCAGCGGGGGCCTGAATCAGAACGGCATCAGCGGCTCCGTCGCCTACAACCCGATTCCCTTCATGGGCGCGGTGGCGGACGTTGGCGCGTACCACGCTTCGCCCGGAGGCGTTTCGGTGAACACGTACACGTTTCTCTTTGGGCCGCGGATTCGGATCCCTAACCCTACGAGGGTGAAGCCCTTCGCGCAATTTCTGCTGGGCGGGGCGCACACCACGGTCGGCAGTGGCGGGGGCTCGGTCACGGATTTCGCCTACAGTGTGGGCGGCGGCGTGGACATCGACATGCTGCCGCACCTAGCGCTGCGCCCGCAAATCGACTACGTCGGAATTCGTGACTCCGGTGCGACCACGAATTGCACGCGGGTTTCGATCAGCGCAGTGATTCATTTCTAACCGGTAACTTGGCATCGCGGCAGGGAGCTGCAGGTGCAAGTCTGGGCAGCTTCCGGCGCAGTTGGTCACGCTCGTGTGTGAAGCATGCACCGAGACCAGCGTCGGCCACTCTTCCCCATGCTATACTCCGCGCGTTTCCGCGCGCGGCGCACCAAGATCCTCCATTGCTGCGCGGACCGGCAGGAGGCAGCCACTCTCTTGATCACGTTGCCGGAAATTTTCAACGTCGCCACGTGGTTCGTGGACCGTAACGTCCACGAGGGCCGCGGGGCGAAAATTGCCATCGAGTGCGGCGACGAGCGCGTCACGTATCAGCAGCTTCTGGAAAACACGAACCGCGTGGGCAACGCACTGCTCGCATTGGGGGTGCGGCCCGAAGAGCGCGTGCTGCTGCTGCTGCTCGACACGCCGGAGTTTCTCTATGCGTTTTTTGGCGCCATCAAGATTGGCGGGGTCGCGGTTCCGGTAAACACGCTGGCCAAGCCGCAAGATTACGAGTACATGCTCAACGATTCCCGCGCGCGCACGGTCATCGTCAGCGAGCCGCTGCTCCCGCATCTGCAAGCCATTTCCCAGGAAGAACTGCGCCACTTGCAGCAGATCATCGTGGCCAGCGCCTTCACGCAAGGTTTGTCCCTGCAACATCCGTCGGAGCGGAGCGCTGCCGCAAACGGTGGTCCTCCGCAAGACCCTTTCGCAAGAACTCCTGCCGCGCAAAATTCATCAAGCGCAGCGATTCCCGCGCAAACGCACTCGCTGAAGAAGCTGATGGAAGTCGCTTCGAAGCACGTGGAAGCGGCGCCGACCAGCAAAGACGAACCCGCCTTCTGGCTCTATTCTTCGGGCAGCACCGGGGCGTCGAAAGGCTGCGTCCACTTGCATCACGACATGGTGGTGTGCACCGAGTTGTACGCCAAGGGCATTCTGCAGATGAACGAAAACGACCGCTGCTTGAGCGTGGCGCGCCTCTTTTTCGCGTACGGGCTCGGCAACGCCGGCTATTTCCCGCTGGGCTGCGGCGCGACAACCATCCTGAATCCGGTGCGTCCCACGCCACCGACGATCTACGCCGATATCGAGCGTTACAGGCCCACGCTGTTTTTCTCGGTGCCGACAAACTTCGCCGCGCTGCTCGCGCATCACCGCGAAAGGGGACCGGACTTCGATCTATCCAGCGTGCGGCAGGCCATTTCGGCCGGCGAAGCGTTGCCCGCGGCGTTGTTTCATCGCTTCAAGGAGCGCTTCGGGGTGGAAATTCTGGACTCGCTGGGGTCAACGGAAACGCTGCAAATGGTCATCTGCAATCGGCCCGGCGAAGCCAAACCTGGATCGAGCGGAAAGATCATTCCGGGCTACGAAGTGCGCGTCGTGGACGAGCGCGGCCAGGATGTTGGCACCAACGAAATCGGCGACCTGCTCGTCAAGAGCGATGCCACGTGCGCGGGCTACTGGAACCAACATGAAAAATCCAAGGAGACGTTTGTCGGCGAATGGTTTCGCACCGGCGACAAGTACTATCAGGATGAGGAAGGCTATTTCTGGTACGCCGGCCGCGCGAACGATCTCTTCAAAGTGAACGGCTTGTGGCTTAGCCCCGCGGAAGTCGAAAGCGTTTTGATTTCGCATGATGCGGTGCGCGAGGCAGCGGTTGTCGCCAAAGAAGACGCCGACGGCCTCGTCAAGCCTGCCGCGTATGTCGTGCTGGCGCCGGAATTCGCCACGGCGGAGCAACGCGCGCACGAACAGTTGGTGCAGGAACTTCGCGAGCTCGTCGGGCGAAAAATCGGCGGCTACAAACGCCCACGCTGGATCGAATTCGTGGCGGACATCCCCAAGACCGCGACGGGAAAGGTACAGCGCTTCAAGCTCCGCGAAATGCAAGAGCGGCAGGCCGCCGGCGGCACACGAGCGAACGCGCCAGGGAAAGAGGACTCGGCGAAAGGCGCTTCGTAATTTGGGCGGCAGCAGGGCCACTGATAGACTCGTGAGTGTTCACCACACGGCGCGGCGCAGAAAGCGCGCCGCGAGCGGGACAAAGAGGGTTCTATGAATCTTGCGAATTATGTTTGCGGGGAATGGCGGGCAGGCAGCGGAGCAGGAGAAGCCGTGGTCGATCCGGTAACGGGCGATGAATTGGCACGCATCTCCTCGCAAGGGGTCGACGCCCGGTCGGCGCTGGAGTTTGTGCGCAACGAAGGCGGCCCTGCGCTGCGCGCTCTGAGTTACCGCGCGCGCGCGGATTTGCTGAGCAAAATGGCGGAAACGCTGGCCGCGAATCGCGACGAATATTTCCGGATCTCGTTGCTGAATCTGGGCGCGAATCAGGCCGATGCTTCGTTCGATGTGGATGGCGCAATTTACACGGTGAAGTATTACGCCAAAATCGGGCAGGCTCTCGCCGACGGAAAATTGTTGAAAGAAGGCGCGCAAGTTTCCATCTCCAAGACGGGCGTTTTCTTTGGGCAGCATTTTCTGTTGCCTGCCAAAGGCGTGGCGGTTTTCATCAACGCCTTCAATTTTCCTGCCTGGGGCTTTTGCGAAAAGGCCGCACCGGCGCTGCTCTCGGGCGTTCCTGTGGTCGTGAAACCGGCGTCGCCGACCGCGTGGCTGGCGCACCGCATGGTCGAAGACATCGTGAAAGCGAACATCCTGCCGCGCGGGGCAGTTTCCATGGTGTGCGGTTCGGCGCGCGAACTGCTCGATCATGTTGGCGAGAGCGACGTGGTTTCCTTCACCGGTTCGGCGGACACGGCGGTGAAGATTCGCTCACACGTAAATGTGCTACGGCGCTCCGTGCGCGTGAACGTCGAAGCCGACAGCATCAATTCCGTGATTCTCGGTCCTGATGCTGCTCCCGGGTCGGATTTGTTCGAGTTGCTGGTGAAGGAAGTGGTGCGCGAAATGACGTTGAAGGCGGGACAAAAGTGCACCGCCATTCGCCGAGTTTTCGTGCCCCGGCAGCACATGAAAGCCGCCGGTGACGCGATCGCCGCAAAGTTGAGCGGGATGAAGGTGGGGAATCCGCGGAGCGCGGATGTGAAAGTCGGCCCGGTGGTGAACAAAGCGCAGCAGGCTGCTTGCCTAGAAGGTTTGCGCGAGTTGAAGCGGGAGTGTTCGGTAATTTTTGGTGGAGACGAGAATTTTCAGCCAGTCGACGCCGAAGCTGCAAAATCCGCCTTCGTGCAGCCGACGCTGCTCGTCTGTAACGACGGCCTCGGCGCAAAATTCGTGCACGACGTGGAAGTGTTTGGACCTGCCGCCACGCTGATTGCTTATGACAATACGGAAAACGTAATAGCGCTGGCACGTCGTGGGCTGGGGTCGCTGGTCGCCTCGATTTTTGCGAACGATCCCGCGTTCATACAAAACGTGGTGCTGGGCATAGGCGATCTGCACGGCCGGCTCATGGTGGTGGACTCGAGTGTCGGCAGCCAATACACCGGCCATGGCAACGTGGTACCCAGCTGTCTCCACGGCGGCCCGGGCCGCGCCGGTGGCGGGGAAGAGCTCGCCGGCCTACGCGCGCTGCTTTTGTATCACCGGCGTTTCGTGGTGCAGGGTCCGCCGAGCCTGACCGGCGCGTTGTCGAGTCAGTCTGCGGACGCGGGTCTTTTGTATTCTTAGTGACGCAGGTCACGCCTTGCCGAATTAGCAGAATAATGCACCTTGGCGAAAAAGCATCGGCTCGGAACCGACGCGTTCGATTCAAATGTCCCATAGAACCTACAGATATAAAAGAAGTTACCTCAGAATCGGCACTGCTGCAGAGATAGGCCAAGGGCTGATACTTCGATATTGACCCGCCCATGGCCACATGCGATATACTGCAGATGCGTTCCCATACGCATTCTTACCTCATGGCCCTGCAGCCCAACGCTATTTCGAAAGCCATCGCCGCACGCCGCAGCAGCGGTATCGGTTCCGAGGACAGCTTCCTGGAATTCCTCGGCAAACGAGTGCGCGGGCTGCGCAGCCGGCGCGGAATGACGCGCAAAATGCTGGCGCAGGAGGCGGACGTTTCGGAACGGCACTTGGCGCAACTGGAAGCGGGCGAAGGAAATGTTTCCATCGTGCTGCTGCGCCGGATTGCCGCGGCGCTCGGCGCTACGTTAGGCGAATTGTTCGCGAAAGAAACGGAAGCACAACAGGAAGCGGAATCGCGCCACGAAAAAGTGCTGATCCAGCGGTTTCTGGAGCGTTTACCAGCAAATCGCGTGGAAGAAGCGGTGCTGCGGCTGACGCGCGAGTTTGGCGAAGAAGAAAAGGCGCGGCGCCAACGGATTGCGTTGATCGGCATTCGCGGCGCGGGAAAGTCCACGCTGGGCTCGAGACTCGCCACCGAGCTGCAAATTCCCTTCATCGAATTGGACACGGAAATCGAAAAAGATGCGGGCATGCCGCTCGGCGACATTTTCTCGCTCTATGGACAGTCGGGGTATCGCGCCATTGAGCGGCGATTGCTCGAGCGCGTTCTCAACGAACAGCCACGGGCGATTCTTTCCGTCGGCGGCGGCGTAGTCTCCGAAAAAGAGACGTATGACTACCTGCTTACGAACTGCTACACGATTTGGATCAAGGCGCGGCCGGAAGAGTATATGGCGCGGGTGATGGCGCAGGGCGATTTCCGCGTGATGGGCGGCAACGGTCAGGCGATGGAGGAGTTACGGCGCATTCTGGAGGCGCGTGACCCGCTGTACCGCAAAGCGGACCTGTACCTGGACACGTCAGGGAACACCGTGGACGAGAGTTTTGCGAAATTGCAGGCGGCATTGCAGGACAAAGAAAAGTAGGAGGCGGTCGTGGACGCTGCGGCAACAGAACAGCTTCAGACGAAAACGGATGCGGTGGACTACCGCACGGAGCCCGGCAAATACCGGCACTGGAAATTGTCGTTTGATGGGCCGGTGGCGACGTTGACGATGGACGTGCAGGAAGATGGCGGGCTGCGGCCGGGCTACAAACTGAAACTGAATTCGTACGATCTGGGCGTGGATATTGAACTGCATGATGCGCTGCAACGGATTCGCTTTGAGCATCCGGAAGTGCGGTCGGTGATTCTCAGCAGCGCGAAGAACCGGATTTTTTGTTCCGGCGCGAATATTTACATGCTGGGACTTTCTTCGCACGCGTGGAAAGTGAATTTCTGCAAGTTCACAAACGAAACGCGCAATGGCATTGAGGATTCGAGCGCACATTCCGGATTGAAGTTCATTGCGGCGCTGAATGGGACGACGGCGGGCGGTGGGTACGAGCTGGCGCTGGCGTGCGACGAAATTGTTTTGGTGGATGACCGCTCTTCGGCGGTGAGTTTGCCGGAGTTACCGCTGCTGGGCGTGCTGCCGGGCACCGGCGGATTGACGCGCGTGACGGACAAGAGAAAAGTGCGGCGGGATCATGCGGATATGTTCTGCACGAATCCGGACGGCGTGCGCGGGCAAAGAGCAAAAGACTGGAAGCTGGTGGATGAAATCGTGAAGCCGCAGCAGTTTGCGGAGCAGGTGAAGCAACGGGCGACGAAACTTGCGGAGTTGAGCGACCGGCCTAGGGACGCGAAAGGCGTCGAGCTGACGCCGGTGCAGCGCATCGTCGATGAAACGGGCCTGCATTACAAATACGTGAATGCGCGGCTGGACCGCGAAGGGCGAACGGTTACGCTGACGGTGCGTGCGCCGGAATCGGCGGAAGTCGACACGCCGGAAAAAGCACAGCAACTGGGAGCAAGCTGGTGGCCGCTGCAGATGGCGCGGGAACTCGATGACGCGATTTTGACGCTGCGAACGGGCGAACTGGAACTGGGATTGTGGATTTTGAAGACGGCCGGAAATGCTGAGAACATTCTGGCGATCGATGAATTCCTTCTGAGAAATCGGAACCACTGGTTTGTGCGCGAAGTTCTCGGAATGATGCGGCGGACCCTGGCACGGCTGGATGTTTCTTCGCGTTCGATGTTTGCCGTTGTAGAAGCAGATTCGTGTTTTGCGGGGACGCTGCTGGAGCTGGCGCTGGCCGCGGATCGCGTGTATATGCGGGACAGGCAGGAAGGCGAGCCTGCAACGGTGACGCTCTCAGAGATGAATTTTGGCGCGCTGCCGATGGTGAATCACCTTTCCCGGATTGCCGCGCGTTTCTGCGGCGAGGACGCACCCGTGGAAAGCGCGCGGAAACGGATCGGGAAGAAAGTTACGGCGAGTGAGGCACTGGAAGCTGGACTGGTGACGGCGGCGCCAGACGATCTGGATTGGGAGGACGAGTTGCGACAGGCACTGGAGTCACGCGTGGCGCTTTCGCCGGATGCGCTGACCGGATTGGAAGCGAACCTGCGCTTCGGCAGCAAGGAAACCCTGGAGACGAGAGTTTTTGGGAGGCTCTCGGCGTGGCAGAACTGGATTTTTATCCGGCCGAATGCCGTGGGAACGAACGGGGCGTTGAAAGTTTATGGAACGGGCGCGCCGGTGAAATTCAATTGGGAAAGGGTTTAACGCAAGAACGGTCATCCTTAGAGGGATGGCCCTACGGAGAAGGGCGATGATTGATTACACCGAGAAGATTCCAAACAACGTGGATTTGGGGCGGGACCGCGCATTGCAGCGTGCGCTGGAGCATTGGCAGCCGGCGTACATGGGCTGGTGGTACGACATGGGGCCAAATGAGAGCCACAATTTTGATGTGTATTTGCGGACGGCGATCAGCGTGGAGCCGGACGGCTGGGCGCAGTTTGATTATGTGAAGATGCCGGAATATCGCTGGGGAATTTTTTTGCAGCCGCGCGACGAGCATCGGCAGGTGAATTTTGGCGCGCACAAGGGGCAGCCGGCGTGGCAGGAAGTGCCGGGAGAATATCGCTCGACGCTGCGGCGCGTGATCGTGACGCAAGGGGATACGGAGCCGGCGTCGGTCGAGCAGCAGCGGATGCTGGGGGCGTCATGCCCTTCGATGTACGACCTGCGAAATATTTTTCAGGTGAATGTGGAAGAAGGGCGGCATTTGTGGGCGATGGTGTATCTGCTGCACCGGTATTTTGGGCGCGATGGGCGCGAGGAAGCGGAGTCGCTGCTGGCGCGGCGCTCGGGAGACGAGGACAATCCGCGGATTTTGGGTGCGTTTAACGAGCCGACACCGGACTGGCTGGCGTTTTACATGTTTACATTCTTTACGGACCGCGACGGAAAATTTCAGCTGTGCGCACTGGCGGAATCGGGATTCGATCCGCTTTCGCGAACGTGCCGGTTCATGCTGACGGAGGAAGCGCACCACATGTTTGTGGGCGAAACGGGAATCACGCGAATCATCAAGCGCACCTGCGAAGTAATGAAGGAAAACAAGGTAGAAGATCCCGCACAGGTACGGGCGCTGGGCGTGATTGATTTGCAGACCATTCAGCGCTACCTGAATTTTCACTACAGCGTGACGCTGGATTTGTACGGCTCGGACGTTTCGTCGAATGCGGCGAACTACTTTACGAGCGGGCTGAAGGGGCGCTTCCGCGAGACGAAACTGGATGACGATCATGTACTGACCGATGCGGAGTATCCGGTGTACGAGGTGCTCGACGGAAAGATCGTGAAGAAAGACGTGCCGGCGTTGACGGCGTTGAACGAACGGCTGCGCGATGATTACATCGAGGAGATTCGAGACGGCGTGACGCGCTGGCAGAACGTGATTGACAAGGTGGGCGTGAATTTCAAGTTGACGCTGCCGCATAAAGGCTTCCATCGCGCGATCGGGAATTTTGCAGGACACCACATCGGCGTCAACGGCGAAGTGCTGAACGAAGAGGAGTGGAAAAAACACGAATACGAATGGCTGCCGAGTTCGGAAGACCACAAGTTCGTGCAATCGTTGATGATTGGACGCGTCGTCGAGCCGGGCAAATTCGCGAACTGGATCGCGCCGCCGATTCGCGGAATCAACGGACGGCCGATTGATTTTGAGTACGTGAGATTTAACTAGGGGGGTGACAGGTCACCGCTGATCGTCGGCAGCGAGAGCAGAGAGAACGCAGAGATGAAGAGCGGTCATCCTCAGCAGGATGACCCTACGGGGAGAAGATTGCAGCCCATCATCGACATTCACATTCACATCATGCCTTATCACATGATGAAGCCTTCGGCGATGGAGCTGATGAGAAAAGGCCGCAAGGATTACGACGACGTGATGCGGTATTGCGCGGACCCAAAAGCGTTTCTAGCGTTTCTGGATAACTTGGGCGTGGAACGCGCTGGGTTGATTAATTACGTGGCGCCGAAAATCATCGGGTTCACTTCGGAGGTAAATGACTGGAGCGCGAAGTATTGCAGCGCGGCGCCGGAGCGGCTGATTGCGTTTGGCGGCGTGCTGCCGGGAACCGTGCCGGATGTGGGCAAAGAAGTGGATCGCATGGCGAAAATTGGCATTCGCGCGATCAAGCTGCATCCATCGCATCAAGTGTTGACGCCGAATTCCTACATGAATGGGAATCAGGAGCTGGCAAAGATTTATGAGCGGGCGCAGGCGAATGGTTTGCCGGTGATGATTCATACCGGGACTTCAATTTTTCCGGGAGCGCGCAATCTGCACGCGCAGCCGATGCTCTGCGATGACGTGAGCATTGATTACCCGAATCTAGTGGTGATTCTGGCGCATGGCGGGCGGCCGCTGTGGATGAACGAAGCGTTTTTTCTGGTGCGGCGGCACAAGAATATGTACATGGACATTTCGGGGATCCCGCCGCAGAAGCTGCTGGAATACTTTCCGCGAATTGAAGACATCGCGGACAAAGTGTTGTGGGGCACGGACTGGCCGGGACCGGGCGTGCCGGAGATCAAAGGGAATCAAGAGAAGTTCAAGGCGCTACCGATTGCCGCAGAGGCGAAGAAGAAGATTTTGTATGACAATGCCGCGCGATTGTTTCCGGTGTGAGACGAGGTGAGAGGCGTGAGTGACCTGGTTACGCTGCCTGTGGAGTCGCAGAAAACGGCACACATTCGGCTGTGGCTGAACGGCGAGGAGACGGACGTTCACTTCGCTCCGTACAAAACGCTGCTAGAAGTCCTGCGCGAGGATCTGGGGCATACCGGGACCAAGCACGGCTGCGAATTGGGCGAGTGCGGCGCGTGCGCGGTGCTGGTGGACGGCAAGCCGGTGCTGTCGTGTTTGCTGCTGGCGCTAGAGTGCGGCGGAAAGAATATCTTGACGGTGGAAGGGTTGACCACACAGGGAAAGCTGCATCCGCTGCAGGAGGCGTTTGCGGATTTGGGCGCCGCGCAATGCGGGTACTGCACGCCAGGGATCTTGCTCACGGCGAAGGCGTTGCTGGATACAAACGCGCATCCTTCGCGGGATGAGATTCGCCAGGCGCTTTCCGGAAGTTTGTGCCGCTGTACGGGGTATCAACAGATTTTTGAGGCGGTGGAAGACGCGATCGTGCGCATTGCGAGCGAAAACCATGGGGGATGAGAAGCCACTGCGCGTGATTGGCGTGCCGCGGCGCCGCGTGGACGCGCGCGCGAAAGTGACCGGCCAAACGAGGTACGCCGACGACATCTTTCTGCCGCGCATGGCGTACTGCAAATTGCTGCGGTCGCCGCACCCGCATGCACGGATTCGCAAGGTTGATGCTGCGCGCGCTCTGGCCCATCTCGGCGTATATCTGGTACTGACGGGGCGCGACCTGCCGATTGAATACGGAATTCTGCCGGTGAGCCAGGACGAGCAGGCGCTGTGCGTGGAGCACGTGCGGCACGTGGGCGATCCGGTGGTGGCCGTGGTGGCGCGCGAAGAGCTGACGGCGTTCGAGGCGCTGGACCTGATTGATGTGGAATATGAGATTTTGCCGACGATTGCCGATCCGGAAGAGGCACTGGCGACGCCGGAGCCGCGGATTCATGATTACGGCGAAGTGGGCAATGTGCACAAGCGCGTCGCGCTGGAGTTTGGAGATGTGGAGCAAGGATTTGCCGAGGCGGACGAGGTCTTTGAGGACACGTTCTTTTATCAGGGCAACACGCATCTGCCGATTGAGCAGCATGCTGCAGTAGCGGTTAAAGACCCCGATGGAAAACTGACGATCTGGAGCAGCACGCAGACGCCGCACTATTTGCATCGCGCGCTGGCAAAAGTCTTGCAAATGCCGCCGGGACACATCCGCGTGATTGCGACGCCGAATGGCGGAGGTTTCGGCGGGAAGAGCGATCCCTTCAACCACGAAATTGTCGTTGCGAAAGCGGCGCTGATGCTGGACCGGCCGGTGAAGATTTGTCTGACGCGCGAAGAAGTGTTTTATTGCCACCGCGGACGGCATCCCGTACTGATGAAATTCAAAACGGGAGTAAAGAAGGACGGGACGATCACCGGGATGCATCTGCAGACGCTGATTGATGGCGGCGCGTATGGATCGTACGGCGTAGCGAGCACGTTTTACACCGGCGCGCTGCAAACCACGACGTATCACGTTCCGCGCTACCGGTTCCAAGGGTGCCGGACGTTTACGAACAAGCCGCCGTGCGGACCGAAACGCGGGCATGGAACCGTGCAGCCGCGGTTTGGGCAGGAAGTGCAACTGGACAAAATCGCCGAGAAGCTGCAACTTGACCCGGCGGAGCTGCGGATGCGCATCGCGGAATCGTCGAATGCGGTGACCGCGAATTTCTTCCGGTTGAGCACGGTGAATCTGCGGGAATGCATTCGTCGCGTCGTCGAAGTTTCGAGCTGGAAGGAGAAATTCCGCAGCCTGCCCGAGGGACGCGGCATGGGGCTGGCGTGCTCGGCGTATCTTACCGGAGCCGGGCTGCCGATTTATTGGAACAAGCTGCCGCACTCAGGCGTGCACATTAAGTTTGATCGCGGCGGCGGCGTGGCGGTGTTTTGCGGTGCCACGGAAATCGGACAAGGCTCGGATGACGTCCTAGCGGGCATCGTTGCGGAAGTTTTGGGGCTGGACACCTTTGACGTCCGGCTGTTCACGGGCGATACGGACCTGGGGCCGGTGGATTTGGGGTCGTATTCGAGCCGCGTGACGATCATGGCCGGCAACGCGGCGCTGCAAGCGGCGGAGCGCGGGCGTGACCTAATTGCGGACGCGGTTGGTGAAAAACTAGGCGTGCCGAAAGAGCGGCTGCGCTTTCGGGAAAAACGCGTGTTTGATTCTGCGGCGCCGGAAAAGGGTGTGACGTTTGCCGAGGCGGTGTGTCTGGCGGAAGCGCGCTTCGGCACGATTGGCGCGATGGGCTCGTACACGCCGCCGAAATCGCCGGCGCTTTACAAAGGCGGCGGCGTGGGACCTTCGCCGACGTATTCGTACACGGCCGCAGTTGTGGAAGTAAACGTGAATCCAGCGACGGGCTGGATCACCGTGCCGAAGATCTGGATCGCGCACGATATTGGGCGGGCGCTGAATCCGACGCTGGTGCGTGGACAAGTCGAAGGCAGCGTCTATATGGGGCTAGGCGAGGCGCTGATGGAAGAACAGGAATTCCGGCGCTTGCCGAAAAGGCTTTCGCACGCGCTGGTTCACAAGTTTCCGTCAATCCTCGAATACAAGAGCCCGACGTCATTGGACATGCCCGAAGTGGTGACGGAGTTGATCGAAGAGCCAGACCCGCGCGGGCCGTTTGGCGCGAAGGAAGTAGGGCAAGGGCCGCTGCTCCCGATCATGCCGGCGGTGGCGAATGCGGTGTACGACGCGGTGGGCGTGCGCATTGACGAAGTGCCGATCACACCGGAAAAAATCATGAAGGCGCTCGCGGAGAAGAAGGCCGGGCGCACGCCGCGCTTTGGGCCGGATCATTTTCCGCAGGTGGATTGGCCGGAGGCGCTGCGCGTGCCTCCACCGTGGGAAGGCGGCGACGGCAACGCGGTGAACGATGTGCCGCGTCCAGCGAAGCGCGCGCAAGAAAAAGAAAAGGTGCTCAGCTCATGATGCGGCTGCCCCTTTTCGAGTTTCGCGCGCCGCGCACACTGCATGAAGCGCTGCGCATCCTTGACGGCGAAGGCGCAGATACCATGCCGCTGGCAGGCGGTACGGATTTGCTGCCGAACATGAAGCGGCGGCAGCAGGTGCCCAAGGCCTTGATGAGCCTGCGGTACATCGAAGAGCTGTATCGCGTCGAGCTTGCAGGAAATACGCCGGGATCGCGGCTCGGGGCTTGCGTGACGCTTGCGGACATCGCGGCGGACGCGCGGTTTCGTAATGGTTTGACCGCGCTGGCGCAAGCAGCTTCGTTCGTGGCCACGCCTCAGATTCGTAACATGGCCACGCTCGGCGGAAACTTGTGTCTCGACACGCGCTGCAACTACTACGACCAAAATTACGAGTGGCGCAAAGCGATTAACTTTTGCCTGAAGAAGGACGGCGACACGTGCTGGGTCGCGCCGGGAAGTCCCAAATGCATGGCGGTATCTTCCACGGACACGGCGCCGGCGCTAATGGCCCTGGGCGCGCGCGTGCGGCTGATTTCGCGCAGCGGTGAACGTGAGGTTGCGCTGGCTGATCTGTATCACAGCGATGGGCTGCACTATCTGAATCGCAGGCCAAACGAAATTTTGACGGAAGTGGTCTTAGGTTCGTCGCACGGATGGAAGAGCACGTACTGGAAGTTGCGGCGGCGAGGCTCGTTTGATTTTCCGGTGCTGTCGGTCGCGGCGGCGGTGCGCATCGCGAACGGTGGAATTGTAGAAGACGCGCGCATCGTGATTGGTTCGGCCTCCTCGCGGCCGCTGCCGGCGGCGGAAGCGGCCAAGCGGCTGATTGGCCGTGCGTTGAATGCCGACGCGATCCCCGAAGCGGCGGTTCTGGCAGCGCGCATTGCCAAACCGCTGGACAACACGGACTTCGACATGAGCTGGCGCAAGAAAGTCACGGCGGAATTTGTGACCTATGCTTTGCGCGAGCTGCGCGGCGAAGACGTCAGCAAAGAACGCGAAAGTCTCACGCATACCCATTCGCTTTGACCGCGACAAAGTCTGCGGCGATCCCGCCGGCAAAAGGCCAGGAAAAAAGGCAGACTGCGTTCTGCTTTTGCGGCTCCGACTAAGCCGAGACGTTGAGGCTGGCGCTGCTTGCCGTGGAAGCGCTCGCGGTGCTGCTCGTGGCAGACGAAGTGTTGCCGCCCATGAACTGCAGAAAATCCTGCTGCAGCGTGCTGTAGGTTTGTTGCGCCGCACTGAGATTCCCGGACTGAAGTTCCTGCCCTAACTCACCGAAAAGCGTCGCCGGTCCCCCGTTCTGTCCGTTCAAGTTTTCCAGAATCGGCCCGCCATGCAGATGATGATGGAACCGGTGTGTGGAAACGCCGCCCTGCTGCTCAAGATCCTGCTGGAGGTTCGCCAAATCCGACTTCGCGGCGGAAACGTTGCCGGCTTGCAAATCCTGACCGAGTTGCGCCACGGCTTGAGAAACGGGATTGCTCTTTGCGCGCCACTTTGCGTGGTGCTCGCGGCGCTCGTGGTGCTTTGCTGCTGGCTGGGAAGCAATTGCTGAAGGGCGGAGAAATCAGTTTGTGCCTGCGACAGATTCCCTGATTGCAGATCCTGCCCCAGCTTTTGAAAATCCTGCCGAATCTGCTGGAACTTGCTCTGCGCCGCGCCTGGATGGAACGCCGCGAAAAAACTACTGGCTGCAATACCCAAAACGGACATATTGGTCTCCTCCAATGCAAGGAATGCTGGTGAGTTTCCAATACAAGCAGGACGCGGAAAATTTCGACCGCTACTTGCGGAATAGGTTCGCGCGGTTTCACCTGGCACTGGCCGATGATAAAACGCGGATGCTTCTCTTCGGACGCTTTGCCGCAGACAGAAAAGCGGAATACGACGAGCGACCCGAGACGTTCGATTTCTTGGGTTTCACGCACGTATGCGGAACGGATCGCCGCGGGAAATTTGCGGTAGTTCGTCTCCCGAGCCGGAAAAGCTGTCGCAAGTTTCTGGCGCGCACGAAGGAGTGGCTCTCGGACCATCGGCACTGGAAGTGACGAGACCAGCAGCGGCAGTTGACGACGATGCTGCGTGGTTTCTTTCAGTACTTCGGAGTGCACCACTGCAAACCGAGACTCGACGCGATACGGCACGAGGTTCAGTTGCGGTGGGTCCGTGTACTGCGTCGACGCAGCCAGCGGCACCGGCTGTTCTGGTGTTACCTCCAGAGGTGTGCGTGGTTCGAGCTGCCGTACGCGGAGACTCGTCATGCGACTGTCTACGAGGCTTGGCTGTGAGTGCGACCTGGGGAGCCCGGTGCGGGAAATCTGCACGCCGGGTTCTGCGTGGGGGGACGGGTACAAGGAACCATGCCGGCTCGGTGAGGACACTGCCTCGAAAGGGGCAGCTCCGGCGAGGCTCCGCTTAGGCTACCGCTCCAAGGCTTGTCCCTACCAGCCGAAACATAATCTGACAACAGAAAAACGTCTTCGCTTGGCAGGCAAACCTGTCCGGGCGCGCTCGCGGGACCGGCAAATGTTGCCTAGAGCTGCGGCGTAGCGATCTCATCTCGCGCCATGCGAGGTTCGTAAAGGGAGAGCACATCCGCGCCGGCCACGACGAAAGTTCCGGCCTTTCTCAAAACTCCACGTTTAATCGCAGGCTTGGGACGAGCACGGGGCCGCGGTCGCGGTTATAACCGGGATTGTTGACGTGCTGCAGGTCGAATGAAGGATAGATTCCGCGCCAGGCATGCAGCGTGTAGTAGACTTCTTCAATATTCTCGCGCCCGTAGTTCAGACGTCCATCCCCCAGCAAGAAACCACTGCCACCCAGCGCCAGATATTCCTGATGGTCGCGGGAAATTCCATTCGAAACAAAGGCCGCGCCAGCGCGATCCCACCGGCGCTTCCAGCGAGCACCCTTCAACGCGGCCCCGATTTGGTCAGTCTGATCCACTTCCGTGTAGGCGTAGGACTCGTGCCGGCCTTCGTTCCATCCCCAGCGCCCAAAGATGCCTAGCCAATCGTTCAGCGGCTGCTCAAAGTTCGCCCCGAAACCGTATTTGATGGTGGTTTGCAGCGGGTGGTCGATGATTTCCGGCACGGGAGTCTGGCCTGCGAGAAAGTTGTCGGTCGCCTGGCGGTAGTCACCCATGTTGGCGTGATTGACGAAAGTAAGAAGGCGCAGCACGCCCACCTGGTGGCGAATGATTTTGCGGTGAAATTCGAACTCGATGTTTTCGGCGCGGGCACGCGCCAGGTCCCCATCCAGATTGATGCCGTTGGCCACTTTAGGCATCAGCGCTTCCGCAAAGCGCACCGTCCCCCAGTGGTCGTGATACTCGAACATGGCGGCGAACGTAAATCCGCGCGTGTCCGCGCCGTAGTCATAAGGCCCGGCGTTGTCCACGGTCCAGTTCATGAACTGAAGATTGGAGTCCGATCCGTAGCTGTTGACGTCGAAGAAATCCGCCATGCTGAATTTGCCGAAACGCACTTCGAGGCGCCGCTGCGGGAGCTCACGAAAAAGAGCATAGGGATTTTGGTCGGAGGGCTCTTTGGTATGACCGAGAGGAATAATCTGGTGAAACATCAGCCGCGCGATATACGGGGCCTTGCTAAGCGTGGGATTGCGCACGACATCGAGATTCGTAAAGCCAGCAAGCCCTAGAGCTTCGCCGATTCCGTGGCCCCCGGTCTCCTGCACGTCGCAGAGCAATTCGCTGGTGCCGGTAAGGCGCAGCCCGGCGAAGAGCGTTAGAACTCGCGAGGTCGCGTCCTGCGCTTCGGGACTCAAGCTATGGCGTCCTTGATAGGGCGAGCGAAAAGCCGGATGCCACTGCGAGATGAAATTGGCCTGTCCGGAAAGCCAAAGGCGGTCCCACTCCGGGTGAGGGAACATGACCGGCAGAGCTTCCGAGTCCGCCGAAACAGCCGGATCAGCTGAGGGATCTGCTCGCTGAGCGGGTTGGTCCTGGGCCCGAGTAGCAGTGGTCCCAAACGCGGCAAGCGTCAGCATGCCGAGAAACAAACCGTTTTGTAGAGCCGCTTTTGGCATTTTGTTTTGCAGTTCTACATCACGCTCGCCGGGCAAAGAGTGCAAGAATAAGTTTGCGCGCGTTACTAGCGGATGAATGGATTGCCATCTGGCAGGTGCGAGACTGGAAGAACGGCTTGCTTTCCGCGACGCGCCGTTGTACATTCATCCCGCGCTTTATACCATACCCCCATAGGGTATACAAGAAAAATGTCGCCCACCTCTCGTGAAAAACTCGATTTGGTCACGCGCACGAAAAAAGTCATCGGCCAACTGGAAAGCGTCCTGCGCGCCCTGAATGACGACGAGCAATGCGCCGACATCCTGCAACGCCTGGCGGCGGCGCGCGGCTCCATCAACAGCCTGATGGCCGAACTCATGGAGGACCACATTCGCAACCACATGCCGCGCAACTCGAAATCGTCCGAGGAGGCCGCCGCCGACGTCATCCAGATTGTCCGCACCTATCTGAAGTAGCGCAGAAGTTAGTCGCGTTTCCGGTCATTTTTTTGTATCGTGCCTGCGCACAAGGTGGGACTTGGCGAATCCAGGATTTGAGGAGACCGAACGGTGGCGCGATGGCTCGCAGGAGTGTTTCTCTTCGTCACGATGTGCGTTCCCTCGGCGCACGCGCAGGCCGGCCCGCAAGAGGGCGGAAATGATTTGCAGATCTGGACTGGCGGAGGCCATGGCCTGAATGGAAGCACCGCCAGCAGCGGCGTGTGGAATCTGGGCGCGCGCTACGGCTGGATTTTGACGGCTCCGCATGGCCCGGGATTTTTGCAGGGCGAATTTGAATACGCCGTGGACGTCGTGCCGGCCTTCGTGGTCACGCAGAAAACGGACACGGCGTACGGCTTCGGCCTCAATCCCTTCGCGCTGAAGTGGAACTTCACGAAGTCCCGCAAGGTCGTTCCGTATTTCGAGCTGGGCGGCGGCACGCTCTTCACGAATGTCAAAGTGCCGCCGGGCACCTCGCACGTAAATTTCACCTCGAGCGGCGCGCTAGGTCTGCATTTTCCGGGTAGCAAGTACAACTGGAGCGCGGAGCTCCGCTTCATGCACATTTCGAACGCGGGGCTCGCCAATCTGAACCCCGGGATCAACACGCTGCAGCTGCGCATCGGCTTTGGACGCTTTACCCACCCGCACTAGGCCGTGCTTCGCCGAAACAGGTATTATTGAGCCACCCAGCGAAACAACTTCAGTTTGTGAAGATGCGAAAGAACGCCTTTACCGATGAACCGGAATAAATCTCGACGAGCTAGGTATAGGAATGTTTGGAGGATGCGCATGAATCGAAAATTCGTTGCTACTCTCGCAGCCCTGCTCTGTGCCGCGTTTGCGCTTGTGCTCCAGGCCAATCCTGCACGAACGGAAACCGTGCAGTACAAAAGCGGCGATGAAACCGTTAGCGGCTTCCTGGCGCTTCCTGATGGCGGCGGCAAGCATCCGGGGCTCGTGGTCATCCACGAATGGTGGGGACTCAACGATGAGGTCAAATCCAACGCGCAGAAGTTCGCCAACCAGGGCTACGTCGCCCTCGCCGTCGACCTCTATCGCGGAAAAGTGGCCACGACTCCCAACGAAGCGCACGAGTTAATGCGCGGCGTGCCCGACGACCGCGGTATGCGCGATCTCGAAGCGGCCTTCGCCTTTCTCGCCTCGCGCCGCGACGTCGAACCAAACAAGATTGGCTCGGTTGGCTGGTGCATGGGCGGCGGCTGGTCCATCAAGCTGGCGGTTAACGAACCCAAGCTCGCCGCGTGCGCCGTCAATTACGGCCCGCTTCCAACCGATCCCGCCAACATCGCGAAGATTAAAGCGGCAGTGCTGGGAAATTTTGGCGCGGACGATCGCGGCATTTCCCCGGACTCCGTGCGCGCCTTCGATGCCGCGATGAAGTCCGCCGGCAAATCCATTGACGTGAAAATCTACGACGGCGCGGGCCATGCGTTTGAGAATCCCAACAATAAGGATGGCTACCGCCCGCAGGCCACCGCCGACGCCTGGGCCCGCATGAGCGCCTTCTTCAAAAAGACCCTGCAGTAGCCGCAACTGCCAGAACCTGCTTGAATCGTCGTACTAGAACCCCGCCGCGGCAGCCCGTCGCTCCACGACCGTAGCTCGGGTCGAGCCTTGGCTCAATCCATAGTTAGCCAGTCGGGCTACGGCATATTGTTGGCTCCCTCGAAAACGTCCGTAGTTCCAAATCGTCTAATGTATCCAAAAGGGAGGGTTCGGGCTGATTCTGTCCATCGAAAATCTTCGCTTGACAGATTGTATATCGTAGGCAATATACAGGCCCAAGCTTTCTCTTTTAGGGGTGTCCTTGGGGGGAAGTTCGTCCTTCCCGTGTCGTAAGCCCAGGGCCGTTCACAGAGACAGACGATCTCATCCAGGAGGGGACTGTGAATATTAAGCGCATCTTTCTGTTATTCGCCTTAGTCGTACTCTTACCAGGGGTGGTTTTCGGACAAGTTGCAATTACCGGCAAAATCACGGGCGTCGTCAACGATGCTTCTGGTGGTGCGGTGGCCAACGCTACCGTCACCGTCAAGAGCAGCGCTCTGATGGCTCCCCGCAGCATCACTACCAGCACCGACGGCGTATATCTTTTCGATCTTTTGCCTCCAGGCACTTACGAGGTCACGATAACCGCTACCGGATTTGAGACTTTCACCGAAACTGGGATCGTCCTCACTGCCGGCTTCACGGCAACGGTGAATGCGAAGCTCCAGATTGGCGAAATGAATCAGACCGTCAAGGTGGAAGGCGAACCGGTAGTGGACTTACAGAACGTCCAAACTTCTACCACGTTTGACCAGACACTCCTGCAGGATATCCCCAGCGGTCGCGACCCTTGGTCTACGGTGGCCCAGATGCCTGGTGTCACCTCCAGCACCTTCGACGTAGCCGGCAATAACAGTTACCAGCAGTCTGCCATGCAGGTACACGGCAGCACGCAAGCTGAGCAGATCTACAGCTACAACGGCCTGGACCTGAACTGGCCCGGTGCGAATGGTGGTTACACCCAGTTTTATACCAACCACGACTCGTTCGATGAATTCCAGGTCGTTGCCGACAACGCGCCCGCTTCCGTTCCCATCGGCGGCATTTACATGAACCAGGTTACGCAATCCGGTTCCAATCAGCTGCACGGCCAGGCGGCCGTGTACTACCTTAGTGCGGCCTTTCAGGCCGGTGTGAAGGAGCCTGCAAATGCCGTCGTGAACACCGGCTCTCCGTTTGACATGACCCTGGATACATCCGCACGGCTCGGCGGTCCTATCATCAAGGACAAGTGGTGGCTCTACGGTGATTATCGCCGTTACGACTTGCGGCAGCGCATTCTCGCAGTGACCGACCAGGCGGGCAACCCCGTCGTGGACGTCAACCACCAAACCAACACCGACCTGCGCAGCGATTGGCAGATTAATTCCAAGAATAAGTTCAGTTTTATCTGGATGTATAACGAACAAAATCGTTTCTTCCGTCGCGACACGGCGTACCAGTTCGTCACGGCAGATGCGAGTTGGAAACAGATCGAGCCAGCGTACATCCTGGAGGGCCTTTGGACCAGCCAGGTCACCAACAACCTCCTGCTCGATTTCCGCGTCGGCTGGAACAAAATCATCTTCCCGCTCAGCTACCAGACCAATTCCACCGGCTTAAACCTGCAAGACATCGGGACGTCCACAGAATCCGGGGCCGCTCCCTATCAATTTCAGAACCCCGCTTGGGTCCTCAAATGGACCGCCGGCGGCTCCTGGTACAAGCCCAATTGGGGCGGCTCGCACAATTTCCAGTTCGGCTTCGAGTGGGGCAAGAGCTACAACTCTTACATCTACAACGTCAACCAGGGCATCAACGCCATCTTCAATAGTCCCGGCCCGCAGTCCTTCACCACGCCCTTCGAAGTGGTGGCCTACAATACGCCGGCTACGCAGAAGAACTATTTCCGCGACACCAGCTTCTACCTGCAGGACACCTGGAACCTGAAACGGCACATCACCCTCAACCTGGGCGTGCGCTACGACCGCTTCACTACCTACTATCCCGCGCAGACAACGGCCACGAACCTTACGTTTCCTCAACTCTTCAAGGCCGGGACGACCTTCCCTGCCTCCGGAGACTTGGTGGACTGGAACACCGTCTCGCCGCGTATCGGAGTCGCTTGGGATCCTACCGGCAAGGGTGATTCCGTGGTCCGGTTCGGCTACGGCATCTACTACATCATGCAGGGCACCGGGCTCGCGGAGACCTCCAATCCGAATGGCTTGGTTACCCTGACTTTCCCGTGGAACGACACCAACGGCGATAAGATCCCGCAACTCAATGAGTGGCTTCCGGCGAACGCGACTCCGGTCGGCTCGTCCGGCGGGGCACAAATCAATCGCAACATGAGCCGCCCGTATTCCGAGGAAATCAGCGCCGGATACGAAAAGCAGTTGTGGCGCGATCTTCGCGTCGGGGCAACTTACTATTACCGGACCAAGAAGAACCTCTTTGGCATCGAAAACGCCGCCGTTTCGCAGTCGGACTATGTTCCTATCACCACGCTGAACGGCAGCGCCATCATGAACCCCCTCACCAACCAATCGCTGACGCTGTTCAGTTTCCAGCCTTCCAACCCAGCCAAATACGGGCTGTTTAACAACCTGGTGACCAACATTCCGGTCCTGGACAACAACTCCTACAACGCGGTTGAATTCACCGCAGTGAAACGGCTGTCTCACAAATGGCAGGTCCTCGGCGGCTTCACCATCCAGCGGCAAAAGGGCACCTTCGGACGCGGTTTCTCGGACGAAGCCACCGGCGACAACTTCAACGATCCCAACAACGACATCAACCGCAAAAACAACTACCTCAATCTCGACTCGACCTATGTGTTCAAAGTGGACAGCACCTACGAACTCCCCTGGAAGTTCGGGACCAGCGTTAACTTCCAACACTATACGGGCTTCCCCATTCAGCCAACGGCAACCTTCAGCGTACCCGATGGCCAAGGTGTTCCGATTGGCGAGACCATTATTCTTCAGCCCGCGGGCATCCAGCGCTTGCCCAGCGTGAACCAACTCAACCTGCGCTTCTCGCGCGAGTTCGTTTTTAATGAGCGCTGGCGTCTTATTCCGACTGTGGATCTTTTCAATTTGACAAACTCTCAAACCGTGATTTCCGAAGTGACCCAATACACGATTGGTGCTCCCAATGGGGGCAGCTATCTGAAACCTTCACTGGCCATTAATCCGTTCGTGACGCGTTTCGGCCTGCGCTTCACGTTCTAACCAACGCCGCCGTTTAGGCATACGCTCGCGAAACGTTCTTCCAACGCGGCGGGTGGAGTGATACCTTCACTCCACTCGCCGTTCAGTTTTCCGCAAGCCGTTCGTATTTTTGTTCTCGAGGGAGGACCTGATGATTCGTCGGAAGCATTCCATCCTGGCGCTGGCAGCGCTCATTCTTCCATTCTCCGGCACCAGTTCGTACGCGCAGACTTCCGCTTCCAAGTCCAAACTCACCATCGAACAACTCATCGAAATCAAGCATCCCTCCGATCCCGCGTGGTCGCCGGACGGCAAACATATCGCCTTCATCTGGGACCGCGCGGACATTCGCAATCTATACGTCGCCAGCGCCGACGGCAAAAGCCAGCCTGTCCAACTCACCGACTTTCCCGAAGGCAAAGTCCAAGATTTTTTCTGGAACGAGGACAGTGACACGCTCTATTTTCCGCATCAGGGTGATCTCTGGCAGGTTCCTGTCTCCGGTGGTACGCCCAAACCGGTTTGGAGCAAACCTGATCCGGGCCGCGATTTTGTTCTCTCGCCCGATGCCAAGCGCGTCGCGTTTGTGCGCGGCGGCGGATCAGAGACAAGCCGTGGCCCGCATGGCAGCGACCTGATCATCCGTTGGCTCTCCGATGGCACTGAGTCCACCGTGGCTCACGATGACCTCAGCATCGGCCGCATCCTCTGGTCTCCCGACGGAAAATCTCTCGCCTACACCGGCGGAGCGAAAATCGTTCACCACGACGAATCCCCGTCCTATTCCGGCGAAAAGCTCAGCTATCGTGTTTCCGAATTCGTCCCCGGCCAGATTTATGCTTTGAAGCTCAACGGTGGCAAGCCCGTCGCCATCGCCAAGCCCGCTGAATATGGCGGGCTCGCCTGGATTGACAACAGCCGCCTCGTTTTCGACGGCCAATCCAGCGACTACAAAAAATATTTCATCTACACTGCCGACGCCGCCACCGGCACGGCCCAAGTCATCCACCAAGTTGACGAAGAGAAATTCTGGAGCATCCCCGACTGGGGCGAAGCTGGCGCCCAGCCCTGGCCCTCTCCCGACGGCAAGTGGATCGCCTTCCTCAGCGACCAGGACGGCTGGGATCATCTCTATGTCATGCCGTCAACCGGCGGCGACGCCGTGCAAATCACCAAAGGAAAATTTGAGGCTTGGCGCCCGCAGTGGTCACACGACAGCACGCGCATCGCGTTCGACGCCAACACGGAGGGCCATCCCGGCGATCGCGTTCTCGGCGTCGCCAAAATCAATGGCGACCCTGCGCACGCCGAAGTGGCCTATCTTCCCTTCGACCCCGGCACCAACATCGAGCCGCACTGGTCTGAAGGCGATGCCCGCCTCGTTTACCAGCACACCGACACGCACAACAGCGCCGATCTCTACGCTGTCAATGCTGACGCTAGTTCGCAACCCATTCGTCTTACGGACTCGATGCCCGCGGGAATCGACCGCACGCAATTTGTCGAGCCAGAATTTGTGCACTATCGCGGCCCGGACGGCCAGCAAGTCCCGGGCTGGCTGTTTGTCCCCAAGAACATCAACAAAAACGTCAAGCATCCCGCCATTCTCTGGATTCACGGCGACGGCGTGAATCAGAATTACGACGGCTGGCACGTGCAGCGCAACTACGCCGTCTACTACAGCATCCACCAGTATTTTCTCCAGAAAGGCTACGTCGTTTTCGCACCCGATTATCGCGGCAGCATTGGCTACGGCCGCGATTGGCGCACCGGCGTGTACATGGACGTCGGCGGCAAGGACGCCAAAGACGCCTGGATGGGCGCGAACTATCTCAAGACGCTATCCTTCGTGGATCCCGACCGCATCGGCGTCTGGGGCCTCAGCTATGGCGGATTTTTCACGCTCATCGCTATGACCGATCAGCCAAAGCTTTTCAAATGCGGTGTGGACGTTGCCGGCGTTGTGGACTACGCCATGTACTACAGCGACCCCTATCACGGCGACTGGACCGCCAGCCGCATCGGCACGCCCGAAGAGCATCCCGACGTTTACAAGAACGCTTCACCCATTTCGCACATTGACCGCCTTGAGCGCCCCCTCCTCGTCCTGCATGGCACTGCCGACGTCAACGTCCCTTTCCTCGAATCCGTCTGGCTCATCGACGAAGCCTTGAAGAAACACAAAGGCTCGCTCGTTGACTTCATGATCTACCCCGGCGAGTTCCACTACTTCAGCCGTGAACACGTCCTCCGCGACGCCTGGCACCGCGTCGACGACTTCTTCGACTTGCATTTGCGAGGCCTCTCCAGCACACCGACAAAGCAAAAATAGCGAGAATAGCTCTAAGGACGTTTTTCCCCACCTTCGCAAACGCGGCGAACGGTATCCCGCAAGAACCTGTCGCTCTTGCTGCAACCGCGTTATCATGGGGCAGAGGTCATGTATGACCACGGAGCGCATTGAGATCAATCCTGCCGTAATGCAGGGCAAACCCGTGATTCGAGGAACTCGCATCACGGTCGAGCTCGTCTTGCGCAAACTTGCTGAGGGTGCCACCGAGGCCGAGCTTCTTGAGGACTACCCCCACCTCACAACCGAGGATATCCGTGCCGCCGTGGCTTACGGTGCCGCCGCCGTAGCGCATGAAGAAGTTGTTCTTCTCCCCGATGCATCGGCTCCAGCGAAATCGTGAGGTATGAACTTTCTCGCGGACGAGAGTTGCGCCGCTCCGGTCGTACAAGCGCTCCGTCAGGCTGGTCATGATGTGCTCGCGATTGCAGAGATTGCTGCCGGTGCCACCGACGAACAGGTCCTCGAACGGGCGGCACACGAACAACGCGTGTTGATCACCGAAGATCTTGATTTCGGCAATTTGGTCTTCGCTCGCGGACGCTCAGAGGCGGGCGTCATCCTCGTGAGATTTCGCGCGCGTGCGCGCCGCGCCAAGCCCGTCACCGTGGTTGAGGCGGTGTCTAGATTGGGTCCACGATTGCGAAGCGCCTTTGTCGTAATAGAACCTGGCCGGGTTCGCATCAGCCCCAGACGCTGAGCCCTCGAAGCGCTCCGCAGCAACCGCAGTTTATTTTGCCGGCTCCAGCACCAGCTTCTGCACGCGCCAATTCAGAATCTCCGCCACGTACAATTCATTCTCCGTTGGGCACGCAATTTCGTGGATCCATCCGAATTGCCCCAACTGCTTTCCTGCCTTCCCAAACATTCCCAAGACTTTTCCATCCAACGTTAACTTGTAAATTCGCCCAGGAAACGCATCCGACGTATACAAGAACTGTTTCGGCCCCGGCGTAATGCACACCGTCCACGGTGCTCCCGGCGACATCGTTCCTGTCGTCGAAGCCGGCTTGTTGCCGATCGCCGGACGCGCCTCCGCAGGGGCAGGCACATCAATCGTCATCTGCCGCAGAAATTTTCCGTCGCCGTCGAACACCTGAATGCGCCGGTTCCCGCGATCTGCGACATACACATTTCCCGCGTCATCCACCGCAATGCTGTGCGGCACACTGAACTGTCCCGGTCCGCTGCCCGGCTCGCCCCACGACTTCACCCAGTTCCCGTCCTTATCCACTTTGGCCACGCGCGAATTCACGTATCCGTCGCTGATGTACGCATTCCCCGCCGCGTCCCACGCCACGTCCGTAACTTGCCGGAACATTCCTTCCACTGGCGGGAGCGGCGGCTTGACGTGCTTCAGCGGCTCCGTCCCTTCGTCCGAAGCCTCCTGCTTCCGCCCAAATACCATCACCACGCGCCCTTCAGGATTGAACTTGATGACCATGTCCGAGCCTTTGTCGGTCACCCAAATGTTGTCTTGCTTGTCGACCTTCACCGTGTGCGCAAACGACCACGCATAAAGGTTATGCCCAATCTCCCGCACAAATTTTCCATCGCGATCAAACTCGAGCAACTGCGCAGCCGCGGCCGCGTATGCCGGCCCCGTCGTGTTCCCGCGCGAAAACACGAACACATGCCCCTGCGAGTTCACCGCCACGCCGGCCACTTCGCCCAAATACAAATCCGCCGGCAACTTCAAAAAGTCCGGGACCGACGTGTATCGAATCTCCGGCACTTGCTGTGCACGAGGAGAAGCGGCTACGAACAAACAACCCGCTGCGAGCGCGCCGATAATGGCGTGTTTCATCGCAACACCTCAGTGGTTTGCGCCCGCATCATACGCGGGGCGGTTCGGGGAGCCAAGTGGCAAGCTCGGAACTGCAAGCACAGTCTGGGATCCCCCCACCCCCCGTGTTTTTTGGAAATTTGTGATTCCATGGGAGTTAAGGGGTGGGGTCTGCAAAGAATTTCATTCTAAAGGACTTATTCCTGGGCGCAGACGCTGCAACGGATGAGGGTGGCCCAGCGAGGTGCGAACAAGTGATCACGAGACGTGTTACCATAATCGGTAACAGATTGTCAATAGTTTACTTTAGTGCAATTCGAATCGGCGGGCAAACGATTGAGCAGGTTAGGGTTAGTTCGCGTATAGGAGTCTGC
>Ga0335077_10001448_pt1 | contig 28182 bp, 25 predicted proteins | sample Lox_Sample_31_FD_207151 | JGI IMG/M metagenome (GOLD analysis project Ga0335077, IMG submission 207151) | Soil microbial communities from Loxahatchee National Wildlife Refuge, Florida, United States - Lox_Sample_3.1 | ecosystem: Environmental > Terrestrial > Soil > Wetlands | place: USA... | reverse complement strand
CTGCGGCACCAGCGGCACGATTCCCTGCGCGATCTTCGACCTGGACGAAGGTACGGCGGCGAACATCGGCGCCCCCGACCTCGCGCAGTTCCGGCTGCTGAACGGCAAGGCGCCGGGCCCGAAGTGCGCGACGTGCCCGCTCGCCTGCACCGCGGGCACGGCGGGGAGCTGCGGACCGTAGCGCGAGCGCGAGGCGCTATCCTCGCGGCGTGGCCGACGAGGAGCGCATCGAGCTCGATCTCCGCGCCCGCGAGAAGCGGCTGTACGACCGGCTGCGCGCAAAGCTCGGCACCGCCGAGCCGGGCGCGCGCTCGGGCGTGCGCGATCTCCTCTTGTTCCTGCCCGACCTCGTGGTGCTGCTCGTGCGGCTCTCGCGCGACCCGCGCGTGCCCGCGGGCTCGAAGGCCGTGGCGCTGTTCGGCGTCGGTTACGTGCTCTCGCCGATCGACCTCATCCCCGAGCTCCTGTTCGGGCCGCTCGGCTTCGTGGACGATCTGCTCGTCGCCGCTGCCGCCGTGTCGCGCATCGTGAACCACGTGCACCCCGACCTCGTGAAGTCGCACTGGTCGGGCGCGGGAGACGCTCTGGACGTCGTGAAACGAGTCACGTCATGGTCCGAGACGCTGGTCGGCAAGACCGTCACTCGTGTGCTCGGGTTCAAATCGATCGGCGACAAGTGAGCGACACCCGGAGCCGCTAGCGCTCGAGCAGGTTGAGCCGCTCCGCGGCGCGGAACCTCTCGCGCAGGCGCTCGTAGTCGCCCTGCGTGAACGGGCGGAACGCGGCGTCGCCGCGCTCGCGGAAGAAGATCGGGTCGGACACGCGGCGCGGGTCGAAGTGCACGCGCTTCAGCTCGCGCACGAGCACCTTCTGCGTGCCCGTGTACTCGAAGTCGCGCACCACGCGCACGAAGTCCGGGAACCACTTGCGGTCCATGCCGCCGCCCGTGATCTGGCGCTCGCAGAAGTCGAAGAAGCCCTTCGGGTCGAACGAAGCACCGTCGCGCAGCTTCAGCGCCGCCATCACCAGCTCGTCCGACACCGAGCACGGCACGCCGTACGCCGCGGCGAGCGGCACGTCGGGATGCTCCGAGAGCATGCGCGCGACCTGGAGCGCCGAGAAGTTCTCGCCGTCCTTGCGGATCCAGTCGTCGGTGCGCCCGTCGAAGAACAGGAAGCGCTTGCCGTCGCGCTCGAGCACGTGGCCCAGGTCGCCCGAGTGGTACGTGCCGTCGCGGTACTTCGACGCGTTGGCCTCGGCGTTGTCGAAGTAGCCCTGGAACAAGCCGGTGTCGGTCGCGACGCGGCAGATCTCGCCGACGGCGGCGTCGTAGTTCGCGATCTTCCCGTCGGCGTCGAGCAGCGCGGGCACGCACTCGCGTCCGTCGTCGCGCAAGATGCGCACCGACGCATCGGTGATCTCGCCGACGCTGCCGCGCGGGTCGCCCTTCCGGCGCATGGTGCTGATCGCCGCCTCGGTCGAGCCGTACAGCTCGAACATGTCCTCGAGGCCCAGCCACCTCGTGAAGCGGTCGATGTCGACGGGCGACGCGCCGTTCCCGACCGCGAAGCGCAGCACGTTCTTCGGGTTCTCGGTCACCTCGCGGCGGATGCGCGCCTCGTCGCCGCCGTACTCGCGCTCGATCGCGGCCAGCACGTAGTGCACGGGCTCGCCCACGTAGTTCCAGCACGTGGCGCCGTACTCGAGGCAGTCGGGCACGAAGCGGCTGCCCGAGAAGCGCTCGCGCAGGCCGACGGACGCGCCGACCCAGAAGCACGGCATGAAGCACACGAACATCGAGTTCGAGTGGAAGAGCGGCATCGACGCGTAGCCGACGTCGTCCCGGCCCAGGCCGGTGCTCTGCGACACGCCGATTCCCGTGGCGCACAGCTTGAAGTGGTTGTTGTTGATGCCCTTCGGCAGGCCCGTCGTGCCCGACGTGTAGATCACCATCAGGTTGGTCTGCGGCGTGACGCGCGCGTCGGGGAAGGGCAGAGCCTGCTTCGCGTCGCCCACCTCGCGGTCGAGCGCATCGGCGAACTCGCGCACCGTGAGCAGGTTCTCGGGCGCCACGAAGCGCAGCTCGCGGCGCACGCGGTCCAGCTCGGGCAGCAGCTTCTCCTCGACCACCAGCATGCCCGCGCGCGATTGGTTCAGCACGCCCGCGAGCGTCTCGCCGCGCAGGCCCGTGTTGACACCAAAGAGTGTCGCACCCGCGACCGCACAGCCGCCGTACAGCGACAAGAGCTCGAAGTGGTTCTCGAGCAGCATGGCGACGTGCGGCGGCTCGTCCCCCCTCGGCGGCACGCGGCCCAGCACGAAGTGCGCCACGCGCGAGGCTTCGTCGCGGAAGCGCCGGTACGTCCAGCTCCGATCGTCGTGGCGCAGGAAGACCTTGTCGGCGGACTCCGCATGCTCGGCGCGGACGCGGATCTGCTCGCGCACCGTCAGGGGAGCGGCTGGAAACTGCAGCGGTCCTCGGCTCAACCCATTCCTCCCGACCGGTCGGCTCGCGATCTTATCCTAGAATGCGCGCGTGACACACGCGCGGATGGACCAGTTGCTCGAGTTGATGGAGCGCTTGCGCGCGCCCGGCGGCTGTCCGTGGGATCGCGAGCAGACGTTCCAGACGATCGCACCCTACACCATCGAAGAAGCGTACGAGGTCGACGACGCGATCCGGCGCGAGGACTGGTCCGACCTTCGCGACGAGCTGGGCGATCTGCTGCTGCAAGTCGTGTTTCACGCGCAGATGGCGCGCGAGTCGGGTCGCTTCGATTTCGGCGACGTCGTGGCCGCGCTGTGCGAGAAGCTCGTGCGCCGGCACCCGCACGTGTTCGGCGGCGAGACGGCCGCGGACGCCGACGAGGTGCTGCGCCAGTGGGAGCTGCACAAGGAGGCCGAGCGCGCGAAGCGCGGCGCCGCGAAGAGCGCGCTCGACGACGTGCCGCCCGCGCTGCCGGGGCTCTTGCGCGCCGCGAAGCTGTCGCGCCGCGCCGCGCGCGCGGGCCAGGACGACGGCCGCGGCGACGCGCTCGCGCAACGGGCCGACGCGGAGCTCGCCGACGGCGACGCGGCGCGCTGGGGCGACTTCCTGTTCGCGCTCGCCGCCTGCGCGAGCGCGCGCGGCGTCGACGCCGAGGCCGCGCTGCGCGACGCCTGCGCGCGGTTCCAGGCCATGCGAAGCGCCGACACCGCGTAGCGTAAGATCGGCGCGTGCTGCACGGCCTGCGCGTTCTCGACCTCTGCGACGGCGGCGCCGGCCTCTGCGCGCAGATCCTCGCCGACCTCGGCGCCGACGCGATCCTCGTCGAGCCGCCGGGCGGGCTCGAGCTGCGCGCGCGCCCCCCTTTCTGGAAGGACGAGCCGGGGTCCGAGCGCTCCCTCTCCTTCTGGGCGCTCGCGCGCGGGAAGCGCAGCATCGCGCTCGACCTGGAGACCGCCGCGGGGCGCGAGGCGCTGCTCGGGCTCGTGCGCGGCGCGGACTTCCTCGTCGAGTCTGCGATACCGGGCCGTATGCGTGAGCTCGGGCTCGACCGCGAGCGCCTCGCGCGCGAGAACCCCCGGCTCGTCCACGTGTCGATCACGCCGTTCGGCAGCGACGGGCCGAAGGCGGGCTACGCGGCGACGGACCTCGTGCTCTGCGCCGCGAGCGGGCCGATGTTCCTGTGCGGCGACGCAGGGCGCGCGCCGCTGCGCCTCTCGCTACCGCAGGCGTGGGCGCACGCCGCGGCCGACGCTGCGGTCGGCGCGCTGGTGGCGCACTTCGAGCGCAAGCGCTCGGGCCTGGGCCAACACGTCGATGTGTCGGTGCAGCAGTCGCTCACCCTCGCCACGCTCTTCCGCAGCGTCGATGCGCCGTGGCGGCAGCCGCAGCCGCAGCGCTGCGCGGGCATCCAGCCGCTCGGCAAGCTCGAGATGCGCATGCGCTACGAGACGCGCGACGGCTGGGTCGTGCTCGGGCCAGGCTTCCTGCCGTCGACGGGCCCGTTCCTGACTCGCCTCGCGCTCTGGCTGCACGAAGCGGGGCTCTGCGACGCGCGCTACACCCGCGAGGAGTGGGGCACGTTCGGCATCCGCATGCTGCTCGGCCAGGTCGAGCCCGAGTTCTACGCGCCGTTCGACGCCGCGCTCGAGCAGCTCTTCGCGGCGCGCTCCAACGCGGAGGTGCTGCGCGAGGCCGTCGCGCGGAAGCTGCTCGTTGCGCCGACGCTGCGGCTCGGCGAGATCGAGTCACTCGAGCATTTCCGCGCGCGCGAGAGCTTCGTCGCGCTGCCGGGCGCCGCGCCCGGCTCCCAGGCGCGCTACCCCGGTCCGTTCGCGCGGCTGCCCGCTTCGCCGATCCGCTACGCGCTGCCGCCGCCGCGGCTCGACCAGCACGGCGCCGAGCTGCGCGCCGAGCCGCTGCGCGTGCGCGAGCCCGCGTTCCCCGCGGGCGCGCCGAGCGGGCTCCCGCTCGACGGCGTGAAGATCCTCGACTTCTTCTGGGTGCTGGCGGGCCCGGCTGCGACGCGCACGCTCGCCGACTTCGGCGCGACGGTCGTGCACGTCGAGTCCACGCGGAAGCTCGACACCATCCGCACGATTCCGCCGTGGTGGGGCGGCGTGCCGTCGGCCGAGGCGTCGGGGCCGATGCAGTGCGCGAACGCCGGCAAGCTGTGCCTCACGCTCGACCTCGCGAAGCCCGAGGTGCGGCCGGTGCTGGAGGCGCTGGTGCGCTGGGCCGACGTGGTGACCGAGTCGTTCGCGCCGGGCGTGCTCGCGCGCGCCGGGCTCGACTACGCATCTCTGTGTAAGCTGAGGCCCGACGCGATCCTGATCTCCAGCTCGCTCATGGGGCAGAGCGGCGAGCTGCGCGATTTCGCGGGCTTCGGGAACCTGGCCGCCGCGGTGACCGGCTTCCAGCACTTCGCGGGCTGGCCCGATCGACCGCCCACCGGCCCCGCGGGCGCCTACACCGACTACATCGCCGCGCGCTACAACGCGATCGCGATCCTCGCGGCGCTCGAGCACCGCGAGCGCACGGGCCAGGGCCAGTGGATCGACCAGTCGCAGGCCGAGTCGGCGTTCCACTTCCTGGGCCCCGCGCTGCTCGACGGTGCGCTGAACGGCCGCGAGCCCGCGCGGATCGGCAACGACGACCCCGAGCTGTTCCCGCACGGCGCGTTTCCCGCGGCGGGCGAGGACCGCTGGCTCGCGCTGGCGGTGCGCGACGCCCGCGACTGGCGCGCGCTCGCCGGCGCGCTGGGCCGCGCCGACTGGGCGGCGGATCCCGAGCTCGCGAGCGCGGAGGGCCGGCGCCGCCGGCGCGGCGAGATCGACGCCGCGCTCGGCGCGTGGAGCGCGGCGCGCGACGCCGGAGCGGCGGAGCGCGAGCTGCAGGCGCTCGGCGTCCCCGCGCACGCCGTGCTCGACATGCCCGGCCTGTACGCCGACCCGCAGCTGCGCCACCGCGGGCACTACGTGGCGATCCCGCACTCTACACTTGGAAGTGTCACGATCGAAGCCGCGCGGTTCCGGCTGTCGCGCACGCCCGCGCGCGTGCCGCCGAAGGCGGTCGGCTTCGGCTGCGACAACCGCCGCGTGCTCGGCGAGCTGCTGGGCTTCTCGCCCGAGCAGATCGCCGCACTGGAAGCCGCGGGCGCGCTGAGCTGAGCCGCGCCTAGTGGCCCGGCACGCCGCTCGCGCCGGGCTTGAAGCGGTAGATCTGGAACGGCGCCTTGGCGTGGATCTCTTCGGGGCTGCGCAGGATCACCTGGTGCAGCGCGCTGCACGTCACGTACAGCCAGCCGTCGGGCCCGAACGACAGCCCGTCGGGCCAGCGCAGCCGGTCGTCGCGCACCAGCGTGTGCAGGTTGCGCGCGGGGTCGATCGTCTCGATCTCCGAGTGCTCGGGGTCGGTCAGGTACAAGGTGCCCGCGGAGTCGATCGCGATGCCGTCGCTCATCGTCTTCTCGGCGTATTGCTCGACGCGCGACTCGAGCGCTTGCGGCAACAAGCTCTCGTCGTCGAGGTCCGCGGTGCGCACGCGGTACATGAACCGGCTGGTGACGGGCGCGTAATAGAGCCACTCGCCCGCGTCGTCCAGCGCGATGGAGTCGACGTTCGGGCGGACGTCGAAGAAGTGGAAGAACTCCATGCGCACGCCCTGCACCACGGGCACGAAAGGCTCGGCCAACACAGAACTGTGTCCCTGCAGCAGGCGCCGCGAGCGCTGCCGGTGCACGTCGTAATCGATGATCGCCGGGATCTGCGCGAACAGGCTGGCGTCGGCGATGTACACGTGCCTGCCGTCGGGCGAGACCTGGAAGTCGTTCAGGTGCGAGCCCGGCAGCGCGATCTTCCCGGGGAAGTCGTGCCGGTGCACGAGCGCGTCGGTCTCCAGGTCGAACGCGAGCAGCCGCGCGGTGCCGAGCCCGTAGCGCCCGTAGTCGAGCACCCAGAGGCGATTCTTGCGGTCGATGCGCAGCGAGAGCACGGACTCGTACGCGAGCCCGCCCGGCAATCCGCCCGGCGGATACGCCGTCGGCACGCCGTCGCGGAGCTCGAACACCGCCTGCGGCGGGCGGCCTTCGGGATGGAACGTCGCGAACACGCGCCCGCTCGCGGACACGGCGACGTTGCCCGGCGGAAAGTCGAGATTCGCCACGACTTCGAGCGCGTCCGCGCCGAGAGCAGGCGCGCCGCTGCGGTCGGGGAATTCGCCGCCGCCGCCGTAGCGCATGCGCAGGGCGATGAAAACGAACGCCGCCAGCGCCGGTAGAAGCGCGAAAGCGACGCGCAACGCACGCACGCGCGCAGCCTAACACCGCGCCGTTGTGACGTCGCTCACCGCTACGCAACCCCCCTGCTCGGAAGCTGTTCAATACGGCGGAGGTGAGGAAACGACCATGAAGAAGCTCGCGATTCTGGCTGTCGCCGCCGCCGCTTTCGCCGTGCTGCCCGGCGCGGCCTCCGCGCACCCGCACTTCGTGCCGGTCCCGCGGTTCGCTCCGCACTTCCACGGCGCGGCGTTCCACGCGCCGTTCTTCCACGCGCATGCGCCGTTCTTCGGGGCGCGCGCGTTCTTGCCGGTCCCTGTGCCGGTTCCCGGTCCCGCGTACTACGCGCCCGCGCCGGTCTACGGCGCGCCATACGCGCCGCCGGCGTACTACGGCTATGGCGCAGCGCCGGTCGTCCCGGTGCCGCCGCTTCCGAGCGTGTCCTTCCACGTCCCGGGAGTCTCGGTGAGATTCGGCTTCTAGCGTTCCTCTTGGGGGGAACGGGATCGAGCTCGGCAACGAGCGACGGCCCGGCGCAGCCCCGCGCGAGACGAGGACCGACTCAGCTCGCGCGGGGCTCGCATGCGAACGTGAGCGCGCCGTCGGCGGCGTCGACCTTCACGGTGCCGCCCTTGGCGAGCTTCCCGAACAGGAGCTCGTCGGCGAGCTTGTCCGAGAGCTCGGTCTGGATCACGCGCGCGAGCGGGCGCGCGCCGAACAGCTTGTCGAAGCCCTTCTCGGCGAGCCAGGCGCGCGCGGCCGGCGCGAGCTCGATCGAGACCTTCTTCTCGGCGAGCTTCGCCTCGACTTCGAGCACGAACTTGTCGACGACGCGCGCCATGACTTCGGGGGTGAGCTGCTTGAAGCGCACGACTTCGTCGAGCCGGTTGCGGAACTCCGGGCTGAACAGGCGCTCCACGTCCTTCTGGCCGCTGCCGCGCGTCTCGTCGCCGAAGCCGATCGCGCGCGCGGCCATCTCGCGCGCGCCGACGTTGCTGGTCATGATGAGCGTCACGTGCCGGAAGCTCGCCTCGCGCCCGTGGTTGTCGGTGAGCGTGGCGTGATCCATGACCTGCAGGAGGATGTCGAACAGGTCGGGGTGCGCCTTCTCGATCTCGTCGAGGAGCAGCACGGCGTAGGGCGTGCGGCGGATCGCGTCGACGAGGATGCCGCCCTGGTCGTAGCCCACGTAGCCCGGCGGCGCGCCGATGAGCCGCGCCACGGCGTGCTTCTCCATGTACTCGCTCATGTCGAAGCGGATGAACTGCACGCCGAGCGTCTTCGCGAGCTGCTTGGCGAGCTCGGTCTTGCCGACGCCGGTCGGGCCCATGAACAGGAACGAGCCGACGGGCCGGTCGGTGCCGCCGAGGCCGGCGCGCGCGCGCTTGATCGCGCGCACCACGGTGGAGATCGCCTCGTCCTGGCCGAACACCACGCGGCGCAGCTCGCCGTCGAGCTTCTCGAGGCCCTCGATGTCGGACGTCGACGCCGTGGGCAGCGGGATCTTCGCCATCTGCGAGAGCAGCACTTCCACGTCGCGCACGCCGACCGTCTTCCGCTTCTCTCCCTTGCGCAGCCGCACCGCTGCGCCGACCTCGTCCATGACGTCGATCGCCTTGTCGGGCAGGAAGCGGTCGAGCAGGTGCTTCGCCGACAGCTCCACGCACGCGCGCAGCGCGGGCGCGGTGTAGTGCACGCCGTGGTGCTTCTCGTAGTGCGGCGCGAGGCCTTCGACGATCTTCACCGCGTCGTCGATGGACGGCTCGTGCACCTCGATGCGCTGGAAGCGCCGCGCCAGCGCACGGTCGCGCTCGAAGTGGCGGTACTCCTGGTACGTCGTCGAGCCCATGCAGCGCAGCTCGCCGTTCTGCAACAGCGGCTTCAGCATGTTCGACGCGTCGACCGTGGCGCCCTGCGCGGCGCCCGCGCCGAGCACGGTGTGGATCTCGTCGATGAACACGATCGGGTTCGGGCGCTCCTTCACCGCGGCCACGAACGCCTTGAAGCGCGCCTCGAAGTCGCCGCGGTAGCGCGTGCCGGCGAGCATGGCGCCCAGGTCGACGGCGTAGACCTCCGCGCCGAGCAGGTCGGCGGGCACTTCGCCCGTGTGGATGCGCTGCGCGAGGCCCTCGGCGATGGCCGTCTTGCCCACGCCCGACTCGCCGACGAGGATCGGGTTGTTCTTGCGCCGCCGCGCGAGCACGTGGATCACGCGATCGATCTCGGCCTCGCGCCCGACGAGCGGGTCGAGCTTGCCCTCGGCGGCGCGCTCGACCAGGTTCGTCGAGAACGCGGCCAGCGGGTCGGGGATGTCCTCCTCTTCGTCGTCGCCGGCGCGCGCGCGCCGCGGCGGCGGCGAGCCGCCGTTCGGCTCGGCGCCCGCGCCCGAGCGCGACTCGGGCAGCTTGGAGATCCCGTGTGACACATATTTGAGTACGTCGAGCCGCGACACGCCCTGCGCGCGCAGCAGCGCGAGCGCCTGCGAGTCGGGCTCCTGGAAGATGGCGGCGACCAGGTCGCCGGCGTCGACCTCTTCGCGCTCGGCGCTCTGCGCGTGCGCGAGCGCGCCCTGGATCACGCGGTGGAACGCCAGCGTCTGGCCCGTCTCGACGGGCTGCTCGCCGGGCTCGCCCTCGATCTCGGTGTCGAGGAAGCGCTGCAGCTCCGACTTGAGCTTCCGCACGTTCGCGCCGGAATGGCGCAGCACCTCGGCGCCGCGCTCGTCGTGGCACAGCGCGAACAAGAGGTGCTCGACGGTCAGGTAGGCGTGCCGCCGCCGCACGGCCTCGCGCATCGCGGCCTGGATGGTCAGCTGCAGCTCGCGATTGAAGCGGCTCATTCCGGCTCCGAGCCCGCGCGCAGCGGGTAGCCGCGCTCCTCGGCCAGCTTGTGCACCGTCGCCACCTTCGTCTCCGCGATCTCGAGCACGTACACCCCGGCGATTCCCATCCCACTTCGATGAATCTGCAGCATCAGCTGTGTCGCTTCCGAAGGACTCTTGGAGAAGACGTTCTCGAGCAAGTGGACCACGAACTCCATCGGCGTGTAGTCGTCGTTGAAGAGCAGCACTTTGAAGCGCGCCGGCCGCTCGACCTTGGGCCGCTCGCGCGTCGCCAGGCCGCCTTCCCGGTCGCGCTCGCGCAGCGGATTCTGCGGCGCCGGCGGCTCCGCGGGCTTCTTGGGCTCGTCCGCCATCTCCTGTCCAGGAGGATAACCGAGCGCGCCGGTGCGAGGTACACTCGGCTCGGATGGTGGAGGTCGAGACTCTCTCCGGGGTGCGCGAGGTCCCGGCCGCGGAGTGGAACGCGCTCGTCGCCGACGGCTCGCCCTTCCTCGAGTGGGAGTGGCTCGCCTCGCTGGAGGACGCCGGCTGCGTGGGCGGCTCCTCGGGCTGGACGCCGCGCCCGCTCGTGGTGCGTGACGCGGGCCGGCTCGTCGCTGCCGTTCCGCTGTACGTGAAGACGCACAGCGAGGGCGAGTTCGTGTTCGACTGGGGCTGGGCCGACGCCGCCCAGCGCGCCGGGATTCCGTATTACCCGAAGCTGCTCGTCGGCGTGCCGTTCACGCCCGTGGGCGGCACGCGCTTCCTGGTCGCGCCCGGCGAGCGCCGCGCGGAGTGGCTCGACCGCCTCGGCGGCGCGCTCGTCGAGCTGTGCCGCGACAACGACCTGTCCGGCGTGCACGTGAACTTCTGCCGCGAGGACGAGATCGAGCCGCTGCGCGCGCGCGGCTTCGAGCTGCGCATCGGCGTGCAGTACCACTGGCGCAACGGCGGCTACGCGAGCGTGGACGACTGGCTCGGGCGCTTCCGCAGCAAGCGGCGCAACCAGATCCGCCGCGAGCGGCGCGAGGTCGCGGACAGCGGCGTCGTCGTGCGCGCGCTCGCGGGCCGCGAGATCCCGGACGAGCTGTTCGAGCCCATGTTCCGCTTCTACCTGCGGACGGTGCGCGAGCGCGTGTGGGGTCGGCAGTACCTGAACCGCAAGTTCTTCGGGCTGCTGCGCGAGCGCTTCCGCGAGCGGCTGTGCTTCGTGGTGGCGCAGCTGGGCGGCGAGCCCATCGCGGGCACGTTCAACGTGGTGAAGGGCGACGCGCTCTACGGCCGCTACTGGGGCGCGCTGCGCGAGGTGCGCAACCTGCACTTCGAGGTGTGCTACTACGCGGCCGTCGAGCACTGCATCGCGCGCGGGCTCGCGCGCTTCGAGCCGGGCGCAGGCGGCGACTACAAGCAGGCGCGGGGCTTCGACGGGCAGCCGACCTACAGCCTGCACTGGCTGGCCGAGCCGCGCCTGCGCGCCGCCGTGGCGCGCTTCCTGGCCGAGGAGCGCGCACACACCGAGAGCGGCATCGACTGGCTGCGCGAGCACAGCGCGCTGAAGCCCGACTGATCCGGCCGTGCACCTCGACTTCGACGCCGCCGCGCTGGTGCTCGTCGCTGCGTTCCTGCACGCGACCTGGAACGCGCTCGCGAAGTCGAGCGGCGACCGCATGGTGACACTGGCGTGTGTCATGGGCACGGGGGTCGTGGTGGGCGCGATCGGCTCGCTGTTCGTGCCTGTGCCCGCCCGCGCCGCGCTGCCGTTCCTGGCGGCGTCCGCCGTGTTCCACTTCCTGTACCAGATCTTCCTGCTGTACGCGTACCGCGCGGGCGATCTGTCGCTCGTGTATCCGATCGCGCGCGGCTCGGCGCCGCTGCTCGTCGCGGTCCTGGCGGCGAGCTTCGCGGGCGAGGTGCCGCGCCCGCTGCAGGCCGGCGGGATCGCCCTGGCGTCGGTGGCGATGACGACCTTCGCGTTCGAGCCGCGCGTGCCGCACAAGGAGATCGCGCGCTCGATCGCGGCCGCGTTCGCGACCGCCGCCATGATCGGCGGCTACACGTTCCTGGACGCGCAGGGCATACGGCACGCGGGCAACGACCTCTCGTACATCGCGTGGAACTCGTGGGCCACGGGCATCGCGTTCTGCGTGCTCGCGCTCGCGCGGAACCGCGGCCGGCTCGCGCCGTTCCTGGGCCGCGAAGGCGCGCGCGGGCTGGCCGGCGGCCTGCTCGCGCTGGTGGCGTACGGCATCGTGCTGTGGGCGATGTCGCGCGGAGCGATGGCCAACGTGGCGTCGCTGCGCGAGACGAGCGTCGTCATCGCCGCGCTGATCGGCACGCGCCTGCTCGGCGAGGGCTTCGCGGCGCGCCGCGTCGCCTCCGCGCTGTGCGTCGCGCTCGGCGTGGTCCTGCTGCAGCTCGGCTAGGCGCTCTTGGCGGCGGCTTCCGCTTCGCCGGGCAGCTCGCGCGCGATCACCGCGCGCACGCGCTCGGTGAGCGACTCGACCGTCTCGCCCGCGTAGCTCTCGGCCGGGATCTCCGGCAGCACGCGCACCGAGATCGGATGGTGGCCCTGCAGCAGGTAGCCGCGCTTGGGCAGCGCGCGCGCCGTGCCGTCGAGCGCGATGGGCAAGATCGGCGCGCGCGTGTTCAGCGCGAGCTCGAACGCGCCCGGCTTGAACGCACGCATGCGCCCGTCGAGCGAGCGCGTGCCCTCGGGGAAGATCATGACCGAGCTGCCGCTCGCGAGCGTCGCCTCGCAGTCCTGCATCATCTGGACCACGCTCTCGCGGTTGCCGCGCACCAGCGGGATGTAGCGGTTGAGGCGCATGTTCCAGCCGATGAGCGGCACGCGAAAGTTCTCGATCTTCGACACCCACTTGAAGTGCCGGAACAGCCGGAACAGCACGAGGATGTCCACGAGAGACTGGTGATTCGACACCATCACGTAGGCCACGCCAGGCCGCATGTGCTCGCGGCCCTCGACGGTCACCGGCCACGCCGGGTTCAGCCACGTGTAGAGCGAGCCCCAGAAACAGGTGAACCGGTGCAGCACCACCCCGCGCCGGTCGAACGGCGCCGTGACCGCCCAGAGGAGCAGGGCGATCGGGAACATCGCGAAGGACGACAGCACCAGGAACGCCCAGAAGCCCAGCGACAGCGCGTGCAAGCCCAGCACGGCGCGAATTCTCGCCCGTCTCGCCCGTCCTGAAAAGGCGTGCGGTCCGCTAGACTGCGCCGCGTGGCCGACCTGAAGATCAGCTTCACCCTGGGCGAGAGAGACCTCCGGCACTTCCGGCGCGTGATGGCGAAGGCCATCGACGTGGCCGATCCCGAGAAGGAGAGCGACATCACCGCCGCCGCGGTCGACTTGATCGCGCGCGCGCGCGCCGCCGAGCCGCCCGACTACGTGCGCGAGCGCCTCGACCGGCTCGAGAGCATCGTGCACATGAGCTACGACGCCGACTGGCGCATGCCCGAAGCCGTGAAGCGGCGCGTGCTCGGCACCTTGTCGTATCTCACCGAGCCCAACGACATCATCCCGGACAGCGTGCCGGGGCTCGGCTTCCTGGACGACGCGATCATGATCGAGCTCGTCAGTCACGAGCTGCGCCACGAGCTCGACGCCTACCGCGACTTCCAGTCGTTCCGCCACCGCGAGGACCGGCGCGTGTACCATCCGCAGGGCAGCATCACGCGGGACAAGGCGCTGGCGAAGAAGCGCAAGGAGCTGCGCGCCCGCATCACCGGACGCGAGAAGTCGAGCGCGGAGAACCGGCGGCTGAGGCTCTGGTAGTCCGGTTACTCGCGCGGCGAGCGCTTCAGGCGCTGCGCGAGGATGGTGCCCTGGCGCCGCGCGTCTTCTTGCAGCGGCTCGATCGAGGGCAGCGTCTCGAGCAGGCGCTCGACGCGGCGCTTCGAGTCCGGCGCGATCCAGTCGAAGCGCAGCGCGAGGCCGTTCTCGCCGTCGTCGCGCATGACCTCGGCGTCGACCAGGATCGGCTCTTCCCGCGCGGAGATCTGGATGCCCAGGGCGATCTTGTCGCCGACCGAGAGGCTGTCCACGGGCTCGATGCGCATGCCGCCGACCGAGAGGTCGCGACACATGATCATGTAGGAGTCGCCGCCGCCGACGGCGGTGATCTGCTTCTGGAAGCGCGCGCGCCGGTTGACGCGCTTCTTCGGCAGGCGCGGCTGGGGCGAAGCGGGCGCGGCGGCTGCGGGCACCGGCGCGGCGGCTCCGACGGCCGGCCTGGCGGCGGTCGGGCTCCCTGGCACCGCGCTGCCGAGCGAAGCGGGGCCGATCACGCGCTCGGCGAGCACCGAGCGGAGCTGCTTCACCTGCATGGAATCGAGCTCGCCGAAGCGCACGCCGACCGAGAACTCCGCGACCGCGCCGCCTTCGCGGTCTGCGGGCGAGACGCGCACGGCGTGGCCCTTCAGCTTGAGCTTCTTGCCGCCCGCGAGCTCGGCAGAGATGGTGATCGCGAGCGCGCTCTTCTCGGGGATTCGCACGGCCGTGAGCAAGCGGCAGCCGCGCGGCGACAGGTCGACGAGCATCGCGGCCTTCGGCCAGAAGCCCACGCGGTAGCGGACGGGGTGGCCGCACGCGACGCGCGGCACGCGGCGCGTGTCGCTGCCGCGGAACAGCGCGCGCTGCAGCAGCACCCGCAGCGCCGCCGGGTGCACGGGCTCGCGGATCAGGAAATCGAAGCCGGCCTTCTGCAGCAGCGTGCGCTGCGTCTTCGAATCGCCCGTCACGAACGCAAACCACACCGCTCGGTCGGGCGCCGGCGCGAGCGCGCGCTCGAGGCGGAGGGCGTGCGCGATGCGCGCGGACGCGATCACCAGCTGCGAGGGCAGGATGCTCGAGCGGGCGGCGTCGCGCGAATGCACGCGCGAGAAGTCGGCGCCGAGCTCCTCGAGCAGGAGCCGCACGGACTCGAGCTCGCCGTCGTCGAGCAGGAGGACCGTCGCGCTCATGTCTCGGTCCACAGCCGCATGGCCTCGAATCGGGAGCGCGTGAGAGAGCCTTTAGGAGGCCCCGGCGAGAACGTGCACGGGCGGCGCGAGTGGCCGCGCGGGCCGCCCCCCGGGCCTCTGTTACACTCGCCCGCCGATGAGCGGAACCGTGGGCCTCGAGAAGGACGGCGCGATCGGCTGGATCGTCTTCGATCACCCCGAGCGACGCAATGCCGTGTCGGCGCAGATGTGGCGGCAGATCCCCGGCGTGCTCGAGGCGTTCGCGAAGGATTCCGACGTGCGCGTGATCGTCATGCGCGGCGCCGGCGACGTGGCGTTCGTCTCGGGCGCCGACATCTCCGAGTTCGAGGCGCGGCGCAGCGGCGGGGGAGGCGGCGCGGACTACGACCGCGAGTCCGCGCGCGCGTTCCGCGCGCTCGTCGAGCTCGACAAGCCGCTCGTCGCGATGATCCACGGCTTCTGCGTTGGCGGCGGCGTGGCGCTCGCGCTCACGGCCGACCTGCGCTTCGCCTCCGACGACGCGCGCTTCGCCATTCCCGCGGCGCGGCTGGGACTCGGCTACTCCGCGGGTCTGCTCGAGCCCCTGCTCAAGCTCGTCGGCCAGTCGCGCGCGCTCGAGATTCTCTACACCGCGCGGCGTTACAGTGCGGACGAGGCGCTCGCGATGGGCCTGGTGAACGCGATCGCGCCGAAGGCCGCGCTCGAGGCGCTCGTGCGCGAGACCGTCGACCGGATCGCCGCGAACGCGCCGCTCACCCTGCGCGGCGCCAAGATCGCCGCGCGCGAGCTCGCGAAGGACTCCGACCGCCGCGACATGGCCCGCGTCGAGGCCGCCGTCGCCGCATGCTACGACAGCGACGACTACAAGGAAGGCGTGCGCGCGTTCCTCGAGAAGCGGAAGCCCGCCTTCAAAGGGCGGTAGCTCCGGGCTTCGCGACCCCCGGCAGCTCGTCGGGCACGTGCTCGCCGATGCGCGACAGGCTCTTGTTGCGCGACAGCAGGTCGACCACGACCTGCGCCGGCCGCGTGAAGATCCACGGGTAGACGAACTCGCCGAGCGCGGGGCCGGCCGTGCGCGCGAGCCGCGGCGGGTCGATCGAGAACTGCGCGTCGAGGCCCGGCCTGTTGCCGCGCGCGTCGAGCTGGATCCAGCGCTCGCGGCTCGCCAGGTACACGCCGCTGTAGCCGTAGAGCACGCGCTCGGGCTCCGCGGGGTCGCGCCGCACGACCTGGTAGCAGAAGCCCGCGGGGATCCCCAGCGAGCGCAGCAGCGCGGCGAGCAGGTGGCTCTTCGAGAAGCCGATCCCGGTGCGCGCCGCGAGCACCTCGCTCGCTCTACACGGAAGTGCGTCTGCTCCGGCGTCGGCGGTGTGCGCGATCTCGTCGCGCACGAACTCGTAGCAGGCGCGAGCCTTGGCCTCGTCGCCGGCCTTGCCCTCGACGAGCGCGCGCGCCTGCGCCACCACGGCGGGGGTCTGCCAGTCGATGACGATCGTGTCCTCGAGGTAGCCGTTCCAGCTCGCGCTCTCGGGGCGCATGACGCGTCAGTCTACAGGGACGACCGTGACCTCGGTGCGCACGGAGTTCGCGATGAAGCAGACGTGGTGCGCCTGCTCGTGCAGCTTGGCGAGCTCCTGCTTCGTCGGCTGGTTCGCGCCCGAGAACACCACTCGCGGGTGCAGCTCCGCGCGCGTGATCGCGAGGCGTCCCTCTGCGTTCTTCTCCATGTGACCCACGGCGGCGTCCTCGTACGACTCCACGGTGAGCCGTTTGCGCGCGGCGATCGCAAGGAACGAGAGCATGTGACAGCTCGACAGGGCCATGACGAGCGCCTCTTCCGGGTTCGGCAGCTTCGCGTCGCCGAGATACTCGGGTGCCGCCGAGCCGTCGAGCTCCGCGCCGCCGCCGAAGCTCCAGCGGTGCGTGCGCGAATACGCGTCGTACGTGAAGGGGCGATCCCCGCGTGCCCAGCGCGTCGTCGCGCGGTGTTCCGACATGCGCCAAGCATCGCGCGCCGGACGCCGGGCCGCTAGGCAGCCTCCGCGACGACGTGCGAGACTGGCTCGGCGTATGGACTTTGCCCTGTCCGAAGAGCAGGAGCTGTTGCAGAGCACCGTGCGCGGGTTCGTCGCCAAGGAGTGCCCGCCGCAGACCGTGCACGCCGTCTTCGACGGCGAGCGCGGCGCAGCGTCCGCGCTCTGGCAGGGGCTCGCCGAGATCGGCGTCGCGGGCCTGTGCGTTCCCGAGTCACTCGGCGGCGCGGGGCTCGAGCTGCTCGAGCTCGCGCTCGTGGCCGAGGAGCTGGGCCGAGGCGCCGTGCCCGTGCCGTTCCTCGGCCACGCGCTGGCGAGCCTGGCGCTCGCGCGCGGCGGGAGTCTTCGGCAGCAAGAAGCGTGGCTGCCGCGGCTCGCCGCAGGCACCGCGCGCGCGACGGTTGCGCTCGCCGAGGACGGCGCGCGCTGGCTGCCGCCGGACTGGCGCGTCGAGCTCGCGAATTCGCGTGTGAGCGGGCGGAAGGCGCTCGTGCCCGAGGCCGAGGGCGCCGCGCTCTTCGTCGTCGGCTGCCGCGGCGGCGGGCTCGCGCTCGTGCCCGCCGGACCCGGCGTGCGTGTGACTCCCGAGCCGACGCTCGACCGGGGACGTCCGCTCGCGGCGCTCGAGCTCGACGGAGCCGCGGGCGAGCCGCTTCCCGCCTGCGACGCCGCGAGCTTGATCGACGCGGCCTGCGTGCTGCTCGCGGCCGATGCGTTCGGCGCAGCGCACCAGCTCGTGCGCGCGACCACTGCGTACCTGCAGGCGCGCCAGCAGTTCGGCCAGCCGCTCGCGCAGTTCCAGGCGCTGAAGCACCAGCTCGCCGACATGGCCCTCGAGATCGACCCGACGCGAGGTCTGTGGTGGTACGCGGCGCACGCGTTCGATCACGTTCCTGCCGAGGCGCCTCGTGCGGCGGCGCTCGCCAAGGCGCACATCACCGAGCGCGCGCAGCAGGTGGCGCGCGACGCGGTCGAGGCGCACGGCGGCATCGGTTTCACCTGGGAGTCCGACGTGCACCTGTGGTTCAAGCGCGTGATGTTCGACCGGCTGTGGCTCGGCGCGCCCGAGCTGCACCGCGAGCGCTACGCGGCGCTCGAGGGCTGGTGATGGACGTCCGCTTCGGCGACGAATACGAGAAGCTGCGCGCGGAAGTGCAGGCGTTCTGCGCCGACAGCTGGCCGCCGCGCGGCGACGCAGCGCGGCTCGGCGCGCGCGAGCAGGCGATCGCCTGGCGCAAGCGCGCGCTCGGCGCCGGCTTCCTGCACCGCACGGTGCCGCGCGAGTACGGCGGCGCCGGCGCCGCGCAGGACGTGCTGGCCGAGACGGTGATCCGCCAGGAGTTCGACCGCGCCGGCGTGCCGCACCGCGGCGTCGTGCAAGGGCCGCAGATGCTGGTGCCGACCTTGCTCGAGTGCGGCAGCGAGGCGCAGCGGCGCCGCTTCATCGAGCCGACGCTCACGGGCGAGCTCGTCTGGTGCCAGGGCTACAGCGAGCCCGGCGCGGGCAGCGACCTCGCCTCGCTCCAGTCCCGCGCGGAGCTCGTGGGAGACGAGTGGCTGCTCCGCGGCCAGAAGATCTGGACCAGCCAGGCCGACCGCGCCGACATGATGTTCGGGCTGTTCCGCACCGAGCCCGGCGCGCCGAAGCACGCCGGCATCTCCTACCTGCTGATCCCGATGCGCACGCCGGGCATCGAGGTGCGTCCGCTCACGATGATGCAGGGGGGCGAGGACTTCTGCGAGGTGTTCTTCGACGGCGCGCGCATCCCCGCGGAGAACATCGTGGGCCGGCGCGGCGAGGGCTGGCAGGTCTCGCGCTCGACGCTGAAGCACGAGCGCATGCTGATCGGCGACTCGGCGATCGTGCGCATCACGTTCGATGCGCTGGTCGAGCTGGCGCGCCGGGTGCAGCGCGACGGCCGGCCGGCGCTCGCGCAGCCGCTGGTGCGCCAGCGGCTCGCCGAGATCGCGGGCTATCTCGCCACGCAGGAGTGGTCGGTGGCGCGCATGCTCACCGCGCTGCACCAGCAGCGCGAGGCGCAGGTGGCGAGCGAGATGCTGATGGCAAAGCTGCAGAGCACGAACGTGCAGCAGAGGATCGCCAAGCTCGCGCTCGAGCTGATTCCCGAGGCGGGCCTGATCGAGCCCGGCGCGAGCGACGCGACCATGGGCGTCGGAGAGTTCACGCCGGGACGCTGGGTCTCGAACTACATGTACTCGCTGGCCTTCGCGATCGCCGGCGGCGCCTCGAACGTGCAGCGGAACATCATCGGCGAGCTCGTGCTGGGGCTCCCGCGCGACCGGCGGCCGCCGAGTCAGTGAGAGCGATCGCGCCGCGCTAGTGCGCCGACTCCGGGATCACGATGTCGCCCGTCTCGTGGTCCTCGAACGACTCGAGCACGCTCGCGTCTTCCCACACCGGGATGCCGTGCTGCTTGTACAGCTCGCGCGTCCGCTTCGTCACGGCGCCCACGCGCACGAGCGCGGGCATCATGAGGTCCTTGAAGCTGTGGATGTGACCCGGCGGGAGCTTCGCGTTGATGCCCGCCGCGCCGGCCTCGATCAGCCCCTTGAGGAAGTCCTGCGGGTCGATGCCGCAGTGCTCGAGCACCTTGAAGAAGCCGGGGTCCGCGCGGCGCTGGCCCGTCCCGTCGACCCCGCCCTGCGAGTCGACCATGCTCTTCACGGCGTTGAACGCGAAGTCGGCGACGTCCTCGCGCTCGTCGGGGTGCATGGCCGCGATGGTCTCCTTCACGTAGACGTTGCCGAACGCCACGTGGCGTGACTCGTCCTGCAGCACGTAGTGAGTCAGGTCCTTGAGCAGGGGACACGTGGCCTGGCGGCGCATGTTGTGGAACGCGGCCAGCGCGAGCCCCTCGACCACCATGTTCATGCCGATCAGGATCTTCACGTAGTGATCCGCCTGCAGCGTCAGGTCGATGATCTCCTTCAGCCACGGCGAGATCGGGTACACGATCGCGAGCTTGCGCACGTAGCGCTCGTACACTTCGACGTGTCGGGCCTCGTCCATCGTCTGCGTGGCGCCGTAGAGCTTCGCCTCGTAGTCGGGGCACGCGTGCGTGACCGCGGCCGCCGTCATCAGCGCGCCCTGCTCCCCGTGCAGGAACTGCGAGAGCAGCTGCGCCGTGGCGTGCGCCGTGAACATCTCCCGCTGCGACTGCGACAGCTTCTGGATGAACGGCATCTTCAGGAACATGAAGCGGTCTTCGCCCACGATGGGCTTCGACGGATCCACTTCCGTCGACCAGTCGAGCTTCGACTCGCCGTCCCACTGGAACTGCTTCGCCTTCGAGTACAGGTTCCGGAGCTTCTCGATGCCGATCTCGTAGTCGAACTGCCAGGCGATCTCCATCGGGGTCTTGTAGGTGTCGAGGACCTGCCAGTCGAGGCGGGGGGCGACGGATTGCGTGGCCATCAGGGGAGCTCCTCCACGAAGATGTAGCGACAGATCATGTCGGTGATTCCCTCGAGCACGCGCTCGGGGGCGGGATCGGTCATGCGGTGCACGAACACTTCGGTGGCGGCCGCCGCGATCGAACGGCGCACGAGCACCGCGGCGGCGAGCGGGTCGATCTGCGCGCGGATCGAGCCGCGCCGCTGGCCCTGCGCGAGCAGCTCGCGCAGGCGCTCGTCGGCGAGCTGGTTGATGCGCGAGAGCCGCAGGCGCACGTCGGAGTCGCGCTCGGCCAGGTCGAGCAACGTGAGGTAGAAGCCGCCTTCGCGGCGCAGCCGCTCGTAGCTCTCGCGCAGGTCGTCGGCGAACGCCGCGCGCGCGTTCTCGCCGAGGAAGCGGTCGGCGTCGTTGCTCGCGCGCGCGCGCGCGAGCTCGCGATCGCCCCAGTCGTCGATCAGCGCGAGCAAGAGCGCGCGCTTGTCGGGGAAGTGGTGATACAGGGTGCCGACGCCGACGCCCGCGCGCTCCGCGACGTCGGCCATGCCGGTCGCCTCGTAGCCGCGCCGCGCGAACAGGAGCTCCGCCGCCGCGAGCACGCGCCGGCGCGTCGCGACGCCGCGCGCCTGCGGGCGCGCGCGCTCGAGCCGGACCACGGAGCTGCGAGGTGCTCGGGGCATCGCGCGCGCAGACTACGCGATGCTAAAACCGAATGCAAATTCGGTTAATGCAATGAAATCGCTGCAGCTGGAATGGCTTACGAGTGCAGCTGAATTGGTGCACCACGGAGCGTCAGCGGCGCGAAGGGACTCCCTGCGGCGGGCGCTCGCGGAGCGCCGCCGCGTTCGCCTGCACGCGCGCCAGCGCGGCGGCGACGTCGCCGGCGTCGGTTTCGCTGCCCAGGAAGAGCTCGTGCGGCAGCCAGAGCGACTCGTCGAAGGCGGCGCGGCGCGCGACCGGGAACGCGGCGGCCTCGTAACCTACACCGGAACGTGTCGCCAGGTTCGTGAGCGGGTCGGCGGCGAAGAGCGGGTCTTCTGCAAGCGGCGTGTAGAACTGGCCCGAGCAGGGCACGCCCTCCGCGCGCAGCGCGAGCACCAGGTGGTCGCGCGGTACGTCGGCGAACGCGCGGCGGTCCACGCGCAGCACGAACTGGTACGCCGCCCGCTCCGTCACGCGCGGATCGCGGAAGAGCGGCCGCAGCCCGGGCACGCCCGCGAGCGCGCGCTCGAACGCGGCCAGGTTCCGCTCGCGCCGCGCGTTCTGCTCGGGCAGGCGCTCGAGCTGCGCGCGCAGCACCGCGGCCTGCCACTCCGTCATCCGCAGGTTGTGGCCGAGCAGCCGCTCGGGGAAGGCGTCGGCGCCGGGCTCCTTGCGCCCGCAGTTCACCAGCGACGCGAGCCGCGCGGCGAATGCGGCGCCGTTCGTCGTGACCGCGCCGCCTTCGCCCGCGGTCAAGAGCTTCGAGCTCTGCATCGAGAACGAGCCGAAGTCGCCGAGCGTGCCCGCACCGCGCCCGCGCCACTTCGCGCCGTGCGCGTGCGCGCAGTCCTCGACCACGACGAGGCCGCGGCGCCGCGCGAGCTCGCCGAGCGCGTCCATGTCGGCGAGCGCGCACGCCAGGTGTACCGGCATGACGGCCGCTGTGCGCTCCGTGAGCGCCGCCTCGACTGCGCGCGGGTCGACGCAGTACGTGTCGGGATCCACGTCCGCGAGCACGGGGAGACAGCCCGCGGCGAGGATCCCGCCGGCCGTGCCCACGAAGGTGTAGGCCGACGTGATCACCTCGGAGCCGGGCGGCACGCGCGCCGCTTGCAGCGCGAGCGCCAGCGAGAACGTGCCGTTCGCACACAGAACGGTGTAGGCCGCGCCGGAGAAGCGCGAGAACTCGGCGGCGAACGCGCGCGCCTCGGCGTTCGGGCTGGGGAAGCCGCCCCAGTTGCCGCTCTCGAGCACGCGCAGGAGCGCCGCGCGCTCCGGCTCGCCGCGCTCGGGCCAGACCGGCCACGGGCGCGTGCGCAGCGGCGCGCCGCCGTGGATCGCGAGCACGTCCTTCGCCAAGCGGGGCCTCCCTTCCGATTGGTTCGGAATCTAGCGGCGGACCCTTTTGAAACGCGCGGGCCGGCCCGGCAGAATGGCGGCGGGAGGACCGGCATGTCGACCGAGACCCAGATCGATCCCGAAGCGCTCCGCGCCAAGTACCGCGCCGAGCGCGACAAGCGCCTGCGCGCCGATGCGAACGACCAGTACACCAACATGGCGGGCCGGTTCGAGCACTACATCGAGGACCCGTACGTCGATCCGGGCTTCGCGCGCGAACCGCTCGAGGACGAGGTCGAGGTCGTCGTGATCGGCGGCGGCTTCGGCGGGCTGCTCGCCGGCGCGCGGCTGCGCGAGGCGGGCGTCGACGACGTGCGCATCATCGAGAAGGGCGGCGACTTCGGCGGCACGTGGTACTGGAACCGCTATCCCGGCGCGCAGTGCGACGTCGAGTCCTACATCTACCTGCCGCTCCTCGAAGAGGTCGGCTACGTGCCGAAGGAGAAGTACACGCGCGCGCCCGAGATCCTCGCGCACAGCGCGGCGATCGGGCGCCGCTACGACCTGTACGAGAACGCGTGCTTCCAGACCGAAGTCACCGACCTGCGCTGGGACGAGGACGAGGCGCGCTGGATCGTGTCGACGAACCGCGGCGACAAGCTGCGCGCGCGCTTCGTCGTGAACTCGAACGGGCCGCTCAACCGGCCCAAGCTGCCGGGCATTCCGGGCATCGAATCGTTCGCGGGCCACTCGTTCCACACGAGCCGCTGGGACTACGGCTACACGGGCGGCGACTCGAACGGCAACCTGCACGGCCTGCGGGGCAAGCGCGTGGGCATCATCGGCACGGGCGCGACCGCCGTGCAGTGCGTGCCGCATCTCGGCGAAGCCGCCGGCCACTTGTACGTGTTCCAGCGCACGCCGTCGTCGATCGACGTGCGCGCGAACCGGCCCACGGACGCCGACTGGGCCAGGTCGCTGAAGCCCGGCTGGCACAAGCACCGCATGGACAACTTCAACATCCTCGTCTCGGGCGGGTTCCAGGAAGAGGACCTCGTCAGCGACGGCTGGACGGACATCATCCGCAAGCTGCTCGTCATGGTGCAGCAGGACCAGGGTGCGGCGGCCGACATGGCGAAGACCATGGAGCTCGCCGACTTCGAGAAGATGAACCAGATCCGCGCGCGCGTGGACTCGGTCATCCAGGACCCGAAGACCGCCGAGTCACTCAAGCCCTGGTACCGCCAGTTCTGCAAGCGGCCGTGCTTCCACGACGAGTACTTGCAGACGTTCAACCGCCCGAACGTGACGCTCGTCGACACGAACGGGAAGGGCGTGGACCGCATCACCGAGAAAGGCGTGGTCGTCGCGGGCGTCGAGTACGAGCTCGACTGCCTGATCTACGCCACGGGCTTCGAGGTCGGCACGGACTACACGCGTCGCTCGGGCTACGAGATCTACGGCCGCGACGGCCAGTCGCTGTCGAAGAAGTGGGCGAACGGCGTGCGCACGCTGCACGGCATGCACAGCCGGGGCTTCCCGAACTGCTTCGTGATGGGCCCGCAGCAGAGCGGCTTCACGGTGAACTATCCGCATGCGCTCGACGAGCAGAGCAAGCACCTGGCGTACATCATCACGCAGGCGCGCGACCGCGGCGTGCGCACCCTCGAAGTGTCCGAAGAGGCCGAAGAGGGCTGGGTGCAGACGATCATCTCACTGGCGCGCTTCGGCCGCGAGTTCCTCGAGTCGTGCACGCCCGGCTACTACAACAACGAGGGCAAGCTCTCGGACCTGGCCGCGCAGAACGGCTTCTTCGGCGCCGGCTCGATCCAGTTCTTCATGCTGCTCGACGACTGGCGCAAGAACGGCCAGATGATGGGGCTCGTGCTGCGCTAGCGAAGCGCAGCCGAACGGCGAGGGGGAGCGAAGGCCGCCCTGAGCGACCCCGCAAGCCGCGTAGCGGCGCGCAGCGAGGCGCAGCCGAGCGAAGTCAATAAGACCTGGCGACGCTCCCGAGCGCCTTCTGCGTGCAGCCGGCGGCTTCGCGGTCGTCGGCGACGACCGTCTTGCGGTCGACGAGCTGCTGGAAGATCTCGCAGCGCAGGGCCGGGTCGGCGCGCGAGTCGCGCGCCAGCTCGCCGAGCAGCAGCTGCTTCGTCACGGGGTGGTTGTCCATGCGCACGCCGCCGCCCGCGTGCGTGTCGAACACGATGAACTTGTCGGCTCCGTCGGCCGTGTCCCAGTGCTTCCACTCGGGCAATTGCCCGCTGCGCCCGCGGCCGGGCGAGCCCGAGTACGCGAACTGCGCCCAATAGGACGACATGGCGTCGGCGAGCTCCTCCCGGCCGGCGCGGTTGCGCTCGGTGAAGACGCGCCGGAACGGGCTGTCGTCGAAGCTGCGGAACACGAACGGGATCTCGAGCCCGTGCGCCGCGCCGAGCAGGCGCGAGTAGTCGCTGCCGAGGAAGGACGGCTCCTCGTCCCAGTCGAAGCGGTACGCGAAGACCTCGGGGCCCGGCGTGGCGAGCATCGCCTCGGCGGGCGCGTCGACGGCGCGCAGCTTCCAGCTCATCGTGCCGTACTGTGCGATCACGTCATAGCGCTTCGGATCGCGAAGCCGCGGCAGGAAGCCGAACCAGTACCGCACGAGCTTCGGGTCGCCGAACAGGAAGAGCTTCAGCTCGTCGTGGTTCGTGCCCAGCATGACGGGCACGCGGTTCCAGCGACCTTCCTCGAACAGCTGGAGCGGATCGTCGCCGGGCAGCACCGCGCCGTCGCGCAGCACCATGGGCAGGCGCACCATGCCGCCGAAGCCGTCGCTGCCGGAGTAGCCCGCGAAGACCTCCGCGGGCGTGGCGGCGCGCAGGCGGGCGGCGAGCTCGCTCGGGCGCAGCTCTGCGAGCTGCTTGCGCGCGTCGTCGCGCGCGACGCCCGGGAACAGGATGCGAAGCGTGGCCTCGGCCGACGAGCGCTCGTCGCCCGCGGGCGCGTCGTCGACGAGGTTCTGCGCCTCGGCGAGCGTCGTGGTGGAGAGCCCGCCGCTCTGCGAGATCGCGCGGTGGAACAGCCCGGCCGCGCGGGGCGAGAGCAACAGGCTCATCACGTCGTTGCCGCCGGCCGACTCGCCGAAGATCGTCACGTTGTTCGGATCGCCGCCGAACTCCGCAGCGTTGTCGCGCACCCACTCGAGCGCGCGGATCTGGTCGAGCGTGCCCCAGTTGCCCGAGCGCTCTTCGTCGCTCTCTGCGCTCGCGGCGAGCGCGGGGTGCAGGAACCAGCCGAACGGACCGAGCCGGTAGTTCGCCGTGACGACGACGACGTTGTATGTGCCGGCGAGCGAGCTGCCGTCGTACGGTGCGGCGTGGCCGACGCTGTTGCCCCCGCCGTGGATCCAGAACATGACGGGCAGCCGGCGGCCCGCGGCTTCGTCGGCGCTCGCGCGCGGCGCGTACACGTTCAGGTACAGGCAGTCTTCGTGGCCGGTGACCGTGCCCTTCTTCGCGTCGGGCTCGTCGCCGAGCGTGCCCGCGAGCTGCACGCACGCGGAGCCGGGTGCGAGCGCTTCGCGCACGCCGGTCCACGCCTCGGGGGGCTGCGGCGGCCACCAGCGCAAGTCGCCGACCGGCGGCTTCGCGAACGGAACGCCGAGCCAGGTGTGCGTCTTCGGGCTCTCCGAGAAGCCGATCACCGCGCCCGCGGTGGTGGCGCGCTGCGACGCCGGGTCCGCGTGGCGCGGCGGCGTGCCCGGGCGGCTCCGCGAGCAGGCGAAAGAGGCGAAGGCGAGGCAGAGCAGACACGCGGCGGCCGTCTTGCGCATGGCTGCGCAGTATACGTCGCCTCCGCGCGGACCGAGGCCGCGCGTTTTGACACTGCGCGCGCACGCCGGGTAGGCTCGTTCGGTGCCGGAGAAGTACGTCCAAGTCGACGGAATCGCGACGTTTCTGCGCTGCGTCGGCCGGACCACGTTGCCGGAGCGCCCGCCGGACTTGTCGCAGGGCGAGACCGTCGTGTGCCTGCACGGCCAGGCCGCGAACAGCGGCTTCTTCGCGGACACGCTGAGCTCGCTCGCGAAGGCGCACAGCCCGCTCGCGTTCGATTTTCCCGGCCACGCGCGCTCGGGCGGGCTCGACCCGCTGGGCTCGATCGCGGCGCTGTCGAAGCACACGCGCGGGCTGCTCGCCGCGCTCGGCGTCGAACGCTGCGTCCTGCTCGGCGGCCAGATGGGCGGCATGGCGGCGCTCGAGACGGCGCTCGAAGCGCCCGCGCTCGTGCGCGCGCTCGTGCTCGTGACGAGCGCAGCGAAGGGGAACGTGCCCGACGCGGTCGTCGAGAAGTGGCGGGCGATCCGCGAGGGCAAGGCGCGGCGCGAGTTCGAGCGCGCGGGCTACGCCGCCGCCGCGACGCCGGACGTCATGCGCAAGTCGTTCATGGAAGAGCTCAAGACCGACCCGCGCGTCGTGCACCAGAACTGGCTCGCCGTGCGCGCGTTCGACCGCTCGCGCGACCTCGCGCGGATCGCCTGCGCCACGCTCGTCGTGATCGGCGACGAGGACGCGCAGAACCGGCCGGGCTCCGACGCGCTGGCCGCGGGCATCCCGGGCGCGCGCCTCGCCGTCATCCCGAAATGCGGCACGCGCGTGCCGCTCGAGCAGCCCGAGGCGTTCGGCGACGCGCTGCTCGCGTTCCTGGCGGGGCTCCCGCGATGACGCTGTCGAAGAACGTCGCGATCGCCGGCGTGTACGAGCACCCGACCCGCTGGGCGCCCGACAAGACCGAGTTCCAGATCATGGCCGAGTCCGCGCGCGGCGCGCTCGCCGATTGCGGGCTCGAGCTGCGCGACGTCGACGGCCTGTTCGCGGCGAGCATGTCGATGGGGCCGATGGGCGTGGTGTCGCTCGCCGAGTATCTCAATCTCAAGCCGCGCCACCTCGACGGCACGAACATCGGCGGCTCGTCGTTCGTGGCGCACGTGAACCACGCGGCCGCGGCGATCCACGCCGGGCTGTGCGAGGTCGCGCTGATCCTGTACGGCAGCACGGCGGCGTCGAACGCGCTCGCGATCGGCACGGGCATGGGCGGCGGGCGCGACGCGGGCGCGTCGTTCGTCTCGCCGTACGGCTTGACCACCGTCGGCAGCTACGCGCTCGTCGCGCAGCGACACATGAACGTGTACGGCACCACGTCGGAGCAGCTCGCCGAGATCGCGGTCACCATGCGCCGCCACGCGGGATTGAACCCGAACGCGAAGATGCGCCAGCCGATCACGGTGGCGGACGTGCTCGAGAGCCGCGTGATCTCGCGCCCGCTGCACTTGCTCGACTGCTGCATCATCAGCGACGGCGGCGGCGCGGTGGTCGTGACCAGCGCCGAGCGCGCGCGCGACCTGGCGAAGCCGCCCGTGCTCCTGCTGGGCTGCGGCGAAGCGGTGTGCCACCAGGAGGTCGGCGCGCCCGATCTCCTGACGATCGCCGCGAAGCAGTCCGGCGCGAACGCGTTCCGCATGGCCGGCGTCTCGCACGACGACGTCGATCTGTGCACGATCTACGACTCCTTCACGATCACCGTGCTCGTCACGCTCGAGAACCTGGGCTTCTGCAAGCCGGGCGAAGGTGGAGCGTTCGTGTCGGGCGGGCGCATCGGACTCGGCGGCGCGCTGCCGCTGAACCCCGACGGCGGCGGGCTCTCGTCGAACCACCCGGGCATGCGCGGCATCTTCCTGGTGATCGAGGCGGCGAAGCAGCTGCGCCGCGAGTGCGGCGAGCGGCAGGTGGCGGGCGCCGAGGTCGCGCTCGTGCACGGCACCGGCGGCACGCTCGGGGTCGCGCACAGCGGTGCGACGCTGATCCTGGGGAGGGGCTGACGATGGCGCGCGAGCTCGAGAACCCGCGCCCGACGGCCGACTGGGAGACGCGCGGCTATTGGGAAGGCGCGGGCCGACACGACTTGGTGTTGCAGCGCTGCAAGGCGTGCCGCGCGGTGCAGCACCGGCCGCGCGCGCAGTGCGCGCGCTGCTTCGGCCCCATCGAGCACTTCGTGGCGTCGGGGCGCGGCAGCGTCTACACGTTCACCGTGACCGAGCAGAACCAGGTGCCGCCGTTCCGCGACGCCGTGCCCTACGTGCTGGCGTACGTCGAG
>Ga0335077_10001447_pt1 | contig 28185 bp, 22 predicted proteins | sample Lox_Sample_31_FD_207151 | JGI IMG/M metagenome (GOLD analysis project Ga0335077, IMG submission 207151) | Soil microbial communities from Loxahatchee National Wildlife Refuge, Florida, United States - Lox_Sample_3.1 | ecosystem: Environmental > Terrestrial > Soil > Wetlands | place: USA... | reverse complement strand
GTGCGCACGCCGAACGGCAACGATTACGGCAAGGACCTGCTGCGGCTCCACTACGCGCAGCAGGATCACGCCAATCCGAATTCGCTGCACCGGCAAGGGCGCTTGTGATGGGCCGCGTCGGCGCTACAGCGCTCGCGCTCGCGCTCGCCGCCGCCGCGCCCGCGGCGGCCGACGATTTCTATGCCGGCAAGCAGATCACGCTTTACATCGGCTCGACGCCCGGCGGCGGCTATGACAGCTACGCCCGGCTTCTCGCGCGCCATTGGAGCGAGCACATTCCCGGCCACCCGACCATCGTCCCCGTGAACATGCCGGGCGCCGGCAGCAACAAGCTCGCTTATTACATCTTCGCCGTGGCGCCGAAGGATGGCACCGCGGTCGGCGAGATCTTTCCGGGCGCCGTGTTGGAGCCGCTGATCGGAAATCAGCAGGTGCCGTTCGATCCGAAGAAACTCCTCTATGTCGGCAGCGCCAACCGCGAGAATTTCCTGTGCGTTCTGCGCTCCGACACGGCGGTCAAGTCATTCAAGGACGCCTTCACCAATTCCGTGCGGCTTGCCGCGAGCGCCCAAGGCGGCTCTACGCGCGAGATGCCGCTGATGCTCAATCGCATCCTCGGCACCAAGTTCGAGATTGTCGCGGGCTATCCCGGGAGCCGCGAGATGATGCTCGCGATCGAGCAGGGCGAGGTGGCGGGCCTTTGCGGCATCTCCGATTCGAGCATCGCCGAGGCGCATCCCGATTGGCTCCCGAGCGGCAAGTACTTCATCCTGGCTCACGAATCGACCATCCCCGATCCCGCGCTCGCGGCCGAGCATGTGCCGATTACCGGCGACTTCGCCAAGTCCGCCGACGACAAGGCCGTGCTTGAGCTCATGTACAGCCAGCAATTCTATGGCCGCCCATTCGTCGTCCCGCCCGAGACGCCGCCGGACCGCGTCGAAGTGCTGCGCCAGGCGTTCAGCGCGGCGCTCGCCGATCCCGCGACGGTCGAGGATGCGAAGCGCGTCCGCCTGGCGCTTCGTCCCAGCAACGGCGCCGCGGTTCAGGCCGTCGTCGACAAGGTCTACAAGACGCCGCCCGCCATCGTCGCCCGGCTCAAAGCGGCGATCGCCCCGACGCCATAGCGCCGCCCCGGTTGGCCGAGCCGGGCAAGCTCCTCGAGGTCGCGCGCACGATCGTCGCGCTCGAACGGTCGGGCCTCACGCTCGGGCTCGCCTGCCGCCTTGTGCCAGCGCTCGTCATCGTGCTCGCGCTCGGGCTTCTCGCGGGCTTACCCGCGGCCGGCGCCGTGGCCGCGGGCGGCGCGCTCACGGTGGGGTTCGGCGCCTTCCAGCGCCTTACCACCTCGCGCGCCGTGCCGATGCTCTTCGCCTTCGCCGGCATTGGCGCCTCGACCTTCCTCGGCACCCTTACCGGCGGCTCAGCGCCGCTCACGATCGCGCTGGCGCTTCTTTATGGCTTCTGGTGCGGCATGCTGCCGGCGGTCTCGATGGGCGCGTTCTGGATCGGCCAGCAATGCACGATTTATTTCCTCATCGCCGGCGCTTTTCACGGCGGCATCGACCAGGCGCTGGCGCGCATGGCGCTCGTGCTCGCGGGCGGCATGGTGCAGATCGCTGTCTTTGGCGCGATCGTTACCGCCGAACGCGGCCGCGCGCCGCACCCGCTCCTCCACCGCATGCTGGCCGAAGGGGCGGTGCTCATCATCGGCACGCGCGCCGTGGCGGCCCTGCGCTTTGCGCCGAGTTTCGCCGTGGCACTCGCCGCCGCGGTGTCGGCCGAGCGCTGGCTCGATCTTCCCAACGGCTATTGGGCCGGAATGACGGCGCTCGTGCTGCTGCGTCCCGATTTCCACGACACGCTTGCGCGGAGCGCCGGCCGCGTCATCGGCACCGTCGCGGGGGCGCTCTTGGCGAGCCTTCTCGCGCACGTGATCGTGCCGGCGCCGCCGGCACTGGCACTGCTCGTCGTCGCCTGCGCCTTCTGCGCCTTGGCCACCGTGCGGCTCAATTTCGGCGTGTTCGCGCTGTTCCTGACCGGCTATGTCGTTTTCCTGCTCGTGCTCGCGGGCGTCGCCGAGGCGCAAGTGGCGCTCGCGCGCGTGGAGGCGACGATGCTCGGCGCCGCCATCGCGCTCATCACCCATTTCCAGATTTATCTCGTGAACCGTAGTCACGCGGCGCCGCCTCGGGGCTGACATAACCCTCCTCGACGTCGTGCGCGACCGCCGCCGGATCGCGCTTCGCGGGATCGCCCCAGCCACCCCCGCCGGCCTTGTCGAGATAGAATCCTTCGCCGGCCTTCATCTCGAACCGGCCCGAGCTTGGCGCGGCGCGCTCGCTGCCGTCCTTGGCAACAAGGACGAAGCGGCTCGCCCGCCCGTCGGCGCCACCTTCGGCTCCGCTCGCCGGGAAGCGCGCGCGGTCATAGCGGCGCACCACGGTCGCGTCCGCGAGGAGCTGATAGCGCCGGCGGAATGCAGCGCCGCCGCGATAGCGCCCGGCGCCGCCCGAATCCGGAATGATGGAGAACTCGGTGATGCGGCACGGGAACTCGGACTCGAGAATCTCGATCGGCGTGATGTGCAGGTTCGAGAGATGCGTCGCCACCATCGAGGCGCCGTCGTGCCCGTTGCCGCCGCCATAGGCCGAAGCGAAAATCTCGTATTGCAGGGTCGCGTGGCCGGGCCGGCCTTCCGTCCAGTTGATGAGGAGCGAGCCCGACGAGCCTGACCCCGCGATGGCGCGCGAAGGCTTGAAGCGGCCGAGCGCCTCGAGAATCACGTCGACGAGCTTCAAGTTCGCTTTCTGGTAGCTCGAGACCGGCGCCGGCGGCGCCGCGTTCGTCACCGTGCGCGGGGCAAAGCGCAAGGTCACGGCGTCGCGCATGCCGTCGTTGAATTTGAGGTCCGGCGCCAACGCGCCGATGAGGGAATAGAAGACGCACGCCTCGACCATCGACGGGCGCAAATTGACCGGCCCCTTCGCCTGCGTGCCGCTCTTTGAGAAATCGAATGTGATGCGGCCCTTGGCGACGGTGATGGTGACGGCGAACTTCACCGGCTTCTCGAGCTCGACCCCGTCATTGTCCATGAAGCCTTCGGCCGATTCCGTGCCGTCCGGTAGCGCGCGGATCGCCGCCGCGATCGCACGCGCCGTGCCGTCGAGGATCGCGGCAAAGGCACCCATCACCGTCGCGGCGCCGAAACGGCTCCCCAGCTCCGCCATGCGCTTGGCGCCCATCTCCGTGGCGGCAATTTGCGCGCGGACGTCGCCGCGCACGAGGTCGGGCTGGCGGCTGTTGGCGAGGATGAGGCGCTCCACATCCTCGTCGTAGCGGCCCTGTCGCGCGATCTTTACCGGCGGCACGAGGAGCCCTTCGTGGAACATCTCGGTCGCGTTGGCCGAGGTACTGCCGGGATTGGTGCCGCCGATATCGGCCTTGTGCGCAATCGAGCCGGAAAAGCCGATGAGGCGGCCTTCCGCGAAGATCGGCGCGAGAAAGCCCATGTCCGAGACATGTGGCATGCCTGCTTCGTAGGGATGGTTCGAGACGAACACGTCGCCCGGCCCGAGCGCGCCCGTGCCGTAAAGCTCGAGTACGCGCGCGGTGAAATGGCGATAGACCGGCGCGTGGAAGAACATCGGTGGCGGCGTGATGAGCCGGCCGTCGCGATCGAGGATGACGCAACTGAAATCGCGCGATTCGCGGATGATGGTCGAATAGCCCGAGCGGTAGAAATGGTAGTGCATCTCGTCGACGAGGCTCGCGACCTTGTTGCGCACGATCTCGACCGTCACCGGATCGATGCGGGAAGATCGGGCTGCGGGTGACCGGCGCTTCATCTTGCGTTGCGCTCCAGCACGAGATTCAGAAACTCGTCGACCGTGGCGCGCCAGCCGGGCGGGATAACCGTCGTCGCATCGAACTGCTCGACGATGGCGGGCCCCTCGATACGCGCGCCGGCATCGAGCCGGTCGCGCTCGAAGATGCGCGTCGGCGTCTCGCGTGCCGCATCGAACCGTACTCCGCGCCGGCCCTTGGCGGCGGCGTCGGGCGCCTTATGCGCGCGCTTCGCTTTCGCCCGCTCCGGCACGTATTTGGGCGCGGCCACGCGCGCGCGCAGGCGATAACTCACGATCTCGACCGGGCGGTCGGCCGCGGCGTGGAAATGAAGCCGCGCATGGATCTCGTCGAAGCGTTTTCGCGCCGCGCCGAGCGCGCTTTCGCTCAGCGGCGCCTTCAGGCTCGTGAGCGGCACGTTGAGCTCGTAGCCCTGGCCCGTATAGCGCATGTCGAGCGCGCGCTCGCGTGTCACGCGCGCCGTGCCCAGCCCTTCGGCCGCCAGTTCGCTTGCCGCGCGCGCTTCGAGCGCGCGAAAGATCGCCTCGGCATGGGCCGGCGTCACTTGATCGAGCGGACGCAGCTCGGAGCGCACGTAGTCATGCACCACGTCGCTGCACAAAAGCCCAAGCGCAGAGAAGGCGCCGGGCCGCGGCGGCACGAGGATGCGCGCGACGCCAAGCTCGTCCGCCACCGCGGCGGCGTGGACGGCGCCCGCGCCGCCGAACGGCAGCAGCGTGAAGTCGCGCGCATCGACGCCGCGCTTCGCCGCATAGACGCGGACTTCATCGGCCATGCGCATGTCGACGATGCGGCGGATGCCGGCCGCCGCCGCGGTGACGCTCATGCCGAGCGGGCGCGCGACTTTCGCCTCGATCGCGGCGCGCGCCGCCACCACGTCGAGCCGCTGCGTGCCGCCGAGGAAATAGTCGGGATTGAGGAAACCCAGCACGAGATCGGCGTCAGTGACGGTCGGATCTTCGCCGCCGCGCCCGCGGCAGGCGGGGCCGGGATCGGCGCCGGCGCTCTTCGGGCCGACGGTGAGGAACCCGCCGGCATCGACCGCGGCGATCGAGCCGCCGCCCGCCGAGATGCTGGTGAGGTCGAGCGCCGGCACGCCCAGCGGCCGCCGCGCCACCGTCACTTCCGTCACTTCGAGCGGCGCGCCGCCTTCGATGAAGGCGATGTCGCAGCTCGTGCCGCCCATGTCGAGCGTGATGAGGCCGCGCGCTGCCTCCTTGGGCGCGAGGTATGCGCTCGCCTGCGCGCCGGCGGCGGGGCCGGAGAAGAGCGTCGCCACTGTCTTGCCGCCCGCGGCCGCGGCGGCGAACGGCATGACGCCGCCGTTCGATTGCATGAGGAAGCGCTGCTTCGTTCCGATGCCAGCGCTCTCGAGCCCCGAATCGAGCGCGCGGATATAGTTGACGAGCACCGGCTCGAGATAGGCGTTGAGCAAGGTCGTCGAGAGACGCGGCCATTCGCGGATGCGCGGCAGAACGGCGGCGGAAAGCGAGATCGTCGCTTCGGGAAACTCGGCGCGGACAATCTCGGCCGCGCGCGTCTCGTGCGCCGGATTGGCGAACGAGAAGAGGAAGCAAAGCGCGATCGAGCGCGCGCCTTTTTCTTTTAACTTGCGCGCGGCCTCGCGCACGGAGTCCTCGTCGAGCGGCTCGAGCTCCGCGCCCTCGAAATCGATGCGGCCGCCCACTTCGTAGGTCATGCTCTGCGGCGCCAGTTGCGGCGGCTTCTCGTAGAAGTAGTCGAACGGGTTGCCGTCGCGCGCCTGGCTCTGCACCTCCTGCACGGCGCGATAGCCCTTGCTGATGAGAAGCCCGACCTTGGCGCCCTTCATCTCGAGGAGCGCGTTGGTCGTGATCGTCGTGCCGTGCGCGAAGAATTCGATCGCCTCGGGCCTGATGCCGCGGGCGAGAAAGCGCCCGACGCCATCAAGAACGCCGAGCGCCGGATTCGCCGGCGTGCTCGCGACCTTCTCGACCGCGAGCGCGCCCGTCGTCACATCGAGCAGCACGAGATCGGTGTGCGTCCCGCCGACATCGACGCCGAGCCGGTAGCGGCCGGTCTTTTCCCCACGCGCCACGGAGAAACCTATTCGGCGGCGTGCACCTGCTGCTGGAGCTGCAGATTGACGAGGTCGGCCGCCGAGGATGTCGCCTCGAGCATGCCCCAGCTCTTGAGCCAGTCGTAGGTACGCTGCATCTCGTCCATCGGGATGGGCGCCGGATCGACGACGACGAGGCGGCTTGCGCGCAGGTCGTCGATCGTAAGCGTGCCGATCTCCGGGTCCTTCGCCTTGTGATAGTCGATGAAGTAGTGGAGATAGGCCGTCTTGTCGGCGTTGATGCGGCGCACCGCCTCCTTCACCGCGCGGGCGAAGGCGGCATAGGTCTCGGCGTCGACGCGCTCCGACGCCACTTCCGTGCCGTGGAAGAAGGCGCTGCAGATGATGCGGCAGCCGCGCTTTTCGGCGAGGCTCACATGCGGCTCGGTCAAAGTCGTCGCCTCGATCTCGCCCTTCATCATCGCCTCGTAGCGATAGCGCGAGCCGTTGGGCGCGCTGCACAACTTGATCATGTCGCGCGGCACGAAGCCTTCGAGCATGTGCAGGGCGATGTAGTGCGTGCCGAAGAAGAACGGCACGCCGACGAGGCGCCCGGCAAGCTGTTGCGGCGTATAGACCGGCGAATCCGGGCGCACCACGAGCGCGGAGTAGGCGACGATGGCGCGGCGCCCGACCTGGCGGCTGCCTTTGCGCGTATCCTGGACGCGGCAGTAATTGCCCCATTCGCAGGCGTTGTACATGTCGGCCTTGCCCTGCTCGAAGAGCTTGCCGTGGCTCGCGAAGGGATCGACGCCTTGCGGGCTCGTGATGTCGGTGCGCACGCGCTTCTCGGTCCCTTGGTCGCGGTCGGCCCATTCGATCTCGAGCCCTTCCTTGGCGAAGAGCCCTTCGTCATAAGCGACGAGCTCGGGCAAGCCCTGGAACGGCGCGGTCGTCTCGAGCACGAGCTTTCGCATGGCCTCTCTCCTCATGCGGGCCATTATAAGGCGCGGGTCGCGCGCGTGGTATCATGGGAGCCGGGAGGGCAGGCATGCCGAAGCTCACGCAAAGCTATGTCCACGGCGTCTCGTCGACGCCATTGATCGGCGCGACGATCGGCAAATTCTTCGACGAGGCCGCGGCGCGCTGGGCCAAGGAGCTGGCGCTCGTCGTGCGCCACGACCGCGTGCGCTGGACCTATGCGGAGCTGAAGCAGCGCGTCGACGATCTCGCCGCCGGGCTCGTCGCCTTGGGCCTCGAGCCGGGCGAGCGCATCGGCATCTGGTCGCCCAACAACGCCGCCTGGGTCGTGACGCAGTTCGCGACCGCGAAGGCGGGCCTCATTCTCGTCAACATCAACCCCGCCTATCGCCTGACCGAGGTCGAATACGCGCTCAACAAGGTCGGCTGCCGCGCGCTCATAACGGCGGCAAGCTTCAAGTCGAGCGACTATGTCGGCATGCTGAAGACACTCGCGCCCGAGATCGGCCGCGCATCCCCGGGCGCGCTCGAAAGCACGCGGCTGCCGAGCCTGCGCACCCTCATCCGCATCGGGGCCGGCGCCGAGCGCGGCTTCCTCGGCTTCGACGAGGTGATGGGTATGGGCGGGACGCGCGAGCGCGAGGCCCTTGCGGCGCTCGCACCCAAGCTGCAGTTCGACGACGCCATCAACATCCAGTTCACGAGCGGCACCACAGGCGCGCCCAAAGGCGCCACGCTCACGCATCACAACATCCTCAATAACGGCCATTTCATCGGCGAGGCCATGCGGCTTTCACCGCGCGATCGCGTCTGTATCCCGGTGCCGCTCTACCATTGCTTCGGCATGGTCTTGGGCAACCTCGCCTGCGTCACGCATGGCGCGGCGATGGTGTTTCCGTCCGAGGGGTTCGAGCCGTTGGCCACGCTCGAGACGGTGGCGAAGGAGCGCTGCACCGCGCTCTACGGTGTCCCCACCATGTTCATCGCCGAATTGAACCATCCCGAGTTCAAGCGCTTCGACCTCGGCTCGCTGCGCACCGGCATCATGGCGGGCTCGCCCTGCCCGATCGAGGTGATGAAAAGCTGCATCTCCGAGATGAACATGAGTGAAGTGACGATCGCTTACGGCATGACCGAGACGAGCCCGGTGAGCTTCCAGACCTCGCACGACGATCCGTTGGAGCGTCGCGTCGCGACCGTCGGGCGCATCCATCCGCATGTCGAGGTGAAGATCGTCGATGGCGAGGGCCGCATCGTGCCGCCCGGCGTGGCCGGCGAGCTTCTGACGCGCGGCTATAGCGTGATGCTCGGCTATTGGGGCGATCCCGAGCGAACGGACGAGGCGATCGATGAGGCCCGTTGGATGCACACGGGCGACCTCGCCACGCTCGACGAGGAGGGCTACTGCAACATCGCCGGCCGCATCAAGGACATGGTGATCCGCGGCGGCGAGAACATCTATCCGCGCGAGATCGAGGAATTTCTGTTCCGCCATCCCAAGATCGAGGCGGCGCAGGTCGTGGGCTTGCCTGACCCGCGCTATGGCGAGGAGCTTTGCGCCTGGATCAAGTTGAAGCCGGGCGAGAGCGCGAAGCCCGAGGACATCCGCGCCTTCTGCGACGGCCAGATCGCGCACTACAAGATCCCGCGCTACATCCGCTTCGTCGACGGCTTCCCGATGACGGTGACGGGCAAGGTGCAGAAGTTCCTGATGCGCGAGGAGATGATCCGCGAGCTGGGTCTCACCGTGGAGAAGACGGCGTAGTATTCGGCCGGCCGCGAATAAGGTCCGCAGCCTTCTCGGCGAGCATCAGCACGCAGGCATTGATGTTGCCGCTGACGAGGTCGGGCATCGCCGAGGCATCGACGACGCGCAGACGGTCGATCCCCTTGACGCGGAGATCGAGGTCGAGCGGCGCGTCCTCGCTTGTTCCCATCGCGACCGTGCACGAGGGATGGTGCGCCGAGCGCGCCGTGCGCCTGATCCACTGGTCAAGATCGGCATCGGAAACCGCGGCCTCGCCCGGCGCCTTTTCGGCCGCGCGGTAGGGCGCGAGCGGCGTGCGGCCCAGAATGTCGCGCGCGGTGCGGATGCCCGCGCGGAGCGAGCGCAAATCGTTCTCGCGCGAGAGGAAGTTGTGCACGATCCGCACTTTCTCGCGCGGGTTCGCGGAGCGCAGATAAAGCCGCCCGCGCGCCTCGGGATGAAGCAGCACGGGCGTGACGCTGAATCCGTCGGCAAAAGGCGGGCGCCATCCGGGGAACCACCAATCCGCCTCGAGCGCCGTACCGCGCGTGAAGAACTGGATGTCGGGCACGGCCAAGCCTTCGCGCGTGCGCAGGAACGCGGTGACGCCGCCGGGGAGCGTCGCGGCCGGCCCGGTGCCGAAGAAATATGCGCGCGCCATCGCGTAGGCCGCTCGGTCGGCCCGCATCAGACCTTGGAACGGCCCCGGCTCCTTGCGGAAATATTGGACCGTCACGGCCATGTGGTCCTGAAGGTTGCCGCCCACGCCCGGCAGATCGACGACGGGCGCGATGCCGATCTCGCGCAGATGGTCGGCGGGCCCGATCCCCGACAGCATCAGAAGCTGCGGTGTGTTGAAGACGCCGGCCGCGAGGATGACCTCGCGCTCGGGCAGCGCGCGATAGGTCGTGCCGCCCGCGACATACTCGACGCCGATCGCTCGCTTGCCATCGAGGATGAGGCGCGTCGCCAGCGCCTCGCGCGCGAGCGTCACAGTGCCGCGCGCCATCGCCGGGCGCAGGAACGCCTTGGCCGCGCTCCAGCGCTCGCCGTTTCTTATCGTCGCCTGGCCGCGCGCGAACCCGTCCTGGCTCGCGCCGTTATAGTCCTCGGAATAGGGGTGACCTGCTTCGCGCGCAGCATCGAGAAGCGCCGCGAAGAACGGATCCGCGGGCTTCAGATGCTGCACCGTCAGGGGCCCGTCCGCGCCGCGATACTGGTCGGCGCCGCCTTCCCAGCGCTCATAGCGCTTGAAATAAGGGAGCACGTCGACATAGGCCCAGCCGGGCGCGCCGTTGGCGGCCCAGCGGTCGTAATCGCCGCGATTGCCGCGCACATGCGTCATGACATTGATCGAGGACGAGCCGCCGACAACGCGGCCGCGCATCGATTCGATCGCGCGCCCGCCGAGGCCCGGCTCCGCTTCGGTGTCGTAACCCCAATCGTGGAGCCGCTTCTGGTGGATCTTGCCGACGCCCATCGGCACGTGGATCAAGGGGTCGCGATCAGGCCCGCCCGCCTCGATGACGAGGACGCGCGCGCCGTCGGCCGAGAGCCGGTCGGCGAGCAGGCACCCGGCCGAGCCGGCGCCGACGATGACGTAATCGTGCGTGTTGTCCGCCATGCGAGAAGGATTTACCGGGAGGCGTCGGGCTTGCCAAGCGTCGGCGCCGCAGGAAGGATCGCGCGAGAAGGGAGACCCGCATGACAACAGGCAAGCGGAGCATCGAGGAACGGTTGCAGGAGGTCGAGGATCGGCTCGCCATCCTCAACCTCATCGCCGGCCATCCTCCGGGTGCCGACAGCGCTTCAACCCAGTATTCCGCCTCTTATTGGCTCGAGGGCGGCGTGTTCGACCGCGGCCCGCCGTTCGGCGAATCGCAGCCGCGCAGCGGCGCGGCGCGCGGAGCGAGCCCGGAATTCATGGAGGCCATCCGCCAGGGCATCTGTCACTTCGCTGGTCCGCCCTATATCGAGCTGCGGGGCGATCGCGCGACGGCCACTTGCTATCTGCAAATCCTGGCGTTCAATCCGTCGGCCGACGAGTTCACCCTTTCGGCGCACGGAACCTCCAAAGGCTTCCGCGTGCATCGCCTGTCGGCCGGCCGCTGGGACCTGGTGCGCACGAGCGAAGGCTGGCGCGTCGAGCGGCGGACCATTCGCTCGATGGATTCGCCCGAGGCGCGCGCGCTGTTGCGCGGCGTGGCCGAGCGCAAGATGGCGGCGTCCGGATGAACCGGCGCGCCGGGCGTCGCTATGGGAAGATCGCAAGCGCCACCGCGTTTCATTGACACATTCGGCGGCGATCCTTAGCCTTTGCGCGAAATCGGAGGACGCGATGGCGGTGCTCGAAGCGGCGCGACCCAAGACCAAGCTCGCGGTGATCGACCTGGGCCCTTATCTCGCGGGCGAGAAGGGTGCGCTCGAACGCACGGCGGCCGAGCTTGGCGCCGCGAGCGAGGAACTCGGCTTCTACTTCATCGCCAACCACGGCATCGCGCAAAGCCTCATCGACCGCGTCTTCGCCGAGGCCGAGCGCTTTCATTCCCTGCCGCTCGACCAAAAACTCGACGTGAAGGTGCAGGGCAAGAAGGTGGTGGGCTATCTGCCTTTGGGCGGCCAGACACAGCGTCTGCGTCACCAGGGCCATTCCTATCCCGACCGCAGCGCCTCCTATTACGTGAAGGCCGAATATGGGCCCGACCATCCCTATCACCGCGCCGGGCACAGCTGGGTCTTTGACAATCTCTGGCCCAAGGACCTTCCCGGTTTCCGCGAAACCTGCCTCGACTATTACGAGGCGATGACCGGCCTCTTTCGCAAGCTTCTGCCGCTGCAGGCGGTGGCGCTTGGCCTCGCGCCCGATTTCTTCACCGCGCACGACGCCTTCAATCCGCCCGTCAACACGCTGCGGCTTCTCTGCTATCCGCCGCGCGAGACGAAAAACGAAGGCCAGTTCGGCATCAGCCCGCACAGCGACTACGGCTACCTGACGCTTCTGGCGCAGGCGAAGAAGCCCGGCCTCGAAATCCTGACGCGCGAGGGCGATTGGGTTGCGGCACCCGCGCTCGACGGCTGCTTCCTCGTCAACACCGCCGACATGGGTCAGCGCTGGACCAACGACCGGTTCCGCTCGGCGCTCCACCGCGTCATCAATCTCGAGGGCGAGACGCGGTATTCGATCCCATTCTTCTGCGGCACGCGCTGGGACGTGAAGCTCGATTGCCTGCCGACCTGCCAGGGCCCCGGCAATCCGGCGAAATATCCGCCGCTTTCGTTCGGCGAGTACATGGCCGAGGTGACGCCGAAGGTCTACGACGCGCTCTACGAGTGACGCCTGCGTTTCTGGCGCTCGGCGCGCGCCGCCTCGAATACGCACTCGACCCCGCGCCGTCCGGCGCGCCGACGCTCGTCTTTCTGCACGAAGGCTTGGGCTCGCTCTCGACGTGGCGCGATTTCCCCGCGCGGCTTGGCAAGCGCGCGGGCTGCGGCGCGCTCGTTTATTCGCGTTTTGGCCACGGGCAATCTGATCCGGAGCTTGCTCCGCGCGGGCCGGATTTCTTCGCGCGCGAGGCGCGCGAAACCTTGCCGGCGATCCGCGCTGCGCTCGGCCTCGACGACGTCGTACTCGTCGGCCATAGCGACGGCGGCACGATCGTGCTCTGCCATCTGGCTGCGGGATTTGCCGCGCGCGGCGCGATCGTGGCGGCGCCGCACACCTTCGACGAGGAAATGACGTGGCGCGCGATCGAGGATCAGCGCGCCGCGTGGCGCAACGGCGTGTTGAAGGCGCGGCTTGCGCGCCATCACCGCGATCCCGACGCGACCTTCGCCGCCTGGGCCGATCATTGGCTCGATGAAAAATTCCGCGGCTGGAGCATCGTGCCGGAGCTTCGTCACATCACCGCGCCGCTCCTCGTGTTCCAGGGCGAAAGCGACATTTACGGCTCGATGCGCCAGGTCGACGAGATCGCGGCTCACGCCGGCGGCCCGGTTGAGCTCCAGAAGCTCGCCGGTTGCGGCCACGATCCTTTCCGCGACAAGACGGACGAGGTTTTGGCACATTGCGCCGATTTTGTGGGAAGGCTGGTTTCTCTCTAACCCATGTTCTTCTTCGTCATGCCCGGCCTTGTGCCGGGCATCCACGAGTTCGCGCAAACAAAAATCGTGGATGGCCGGGACTCGGCCTGCGGCCGGCCCGGCCATGACGGAAGAGCAAATCAGCTGAGCTTTCTGAACCTGATCGTCCCCTTGTCCTCGAGCCGCTCCATGCGGCCCTCTATGACGAGATGGTTCAGATGCGCGATCGCCTCGCCCATGGCGAAGCCCATCTGGTGCCCGTCGAGCGTGCGTTGGAACAGCACGGGGACAAGCTCGGCGGCCGTCGTCTCGCGCGCGCACGCGTCGAGGATCTGCTGCAGGCGCTGACGATGGTGCTCGGCGAGCTGCGCAATCCGCGCATGCACATTGCGGAACGGGCGCCGGTGCGACGGCAGGACGAGCGTGTCGCGATCGAGCAGCTCGGCGAAGCGCTTGCCGCTGTCGAGGAAGAGACCCAAAGGGTCGGCCTCGGGCTCGGTCGGCCACACGCTGATGTTGGTCGTGATGGTCGGCAGGATCTGGTCGCCGGAAATGAGGATTTTCCGCGCCGCGCAATAAAGCGCGGCATGCTCGGGCGAATGGCCCTCGCCGGTGACGACGGTCCAGCGGTCGGCGCCGATTGCGATCTCGTCGCCGTCGCGGATGCGGCGGAATGCGGGCGGGAGCGCGACGCCCCGCGAATAGAGCTGCGTCCCCCCGGCGAACATGGCAATGCTTGCCTCATCGAGCCCGTGCGCGCGAAAGAAGTTGGTGCGGGCGCCGATATTCTCCTCGCCGCGGTCGCGCAGCGCGATGTTGGCCGAGAACCATTCGCCCTGCGTCATCAGTGGCGTGACGCCCCAGTGCTCGGATATCCAGCCGGAATTGCCGGCATGGTCGGGATGGAAGTGCGTGACGACGAGCCGCGTCACCTTCTTGCCGTCGAGCACCGCGCGCCACGTCCCTTCGATCGCCGCGCGCGCCGCGTCATAGCCATAGCCGCAATCGACCATGGTCCAGCCGTCGCCGTCGCGCAGCAGCCACAGATTGATCTGGCGCAGGCCTATGAAGGGCAGCGGCGTCGAAAGCCAGAAGATGCCGCTTGCCACCTCGGTCGCACCGCCCTCGGGTGGATAGTCTTCGAATGGATAGGCAAGCGCCTCCCCGTCGGCGGCATCCGTCACGGCGCTTTCCTTGCGAGAAGCGCGTGGATGCGGCGCGGCGTTGCCGGCAATGGCACATCCTTGATGCCGAGCGCGTCGGCGATGGCGTTGGCGATGCAGACCGGCACGCTCATGCAATTTCCTTCGGCGAGACCTTTCGCACCAAGCGGCGTCAGCGGCGAGGGCGAATGGATGTGGAGGATGGTCAAAGGCGGCACTTCGGCCACGGTAGGCACGAGATAATCGGCGAAGGTGCCGGACAGGAAGGCGCCTTCCTCGTCATAGATGAACTCCTCGTAGAGCGCCGAGGCCAGTCCCTGCACGAACGAGCCCCGGATCTGCCCCTCGGCCACAAGCGGATTGAGGATCGTGCCGGCATCGTGCATCGAGACATATGAATCGACGCGCACCGACGCCGTCGCCGGATCGATCTCGACGCCGCAGAAATCGAACACGAAGCCGTATGTCAACGCCGGGTTGATGCGGTCGTCGGGCGCGGGCGCATCGAGCCCCGGCGGCATCCAGGCGCCGGTCTCGCGCAAGCTTGGCGGCACGCCGTCGGGTAGCAGCGCCGGCGACCAGTGCGCCGTGCCGGCGACACGCGCAAACGCGAGCGCGTTGTCGGGATTGCCGCGGCCGAAGAGCTTGCCGCGCGCGAACTCGACTTCCGTAGGACGCACGTTGAGCTGCTTCGCCGCGATCGCCGCGAGCCGCGCGCGCAGCTGCGTCGCCGCCATGTGCGCGGCGACCGCAGTCCCGCCGGCAAAGCGCGAGGAATAGGTCCCGGCCGCGATCGACCACGCATCCTTTGCGGTGTCGATCTCGAGATCGACGCGCACGTCCTCCGCTTCAAGGCCAAGCGCGTCGCCGACCACCTGCGCCAGCGCGGTCGCGTGGCTCTGCCCCTGGTTAGGCACGTCGGCGGTGACCGAGACCGCGCCCAGCGGATCGATCGCCACCGTCGCGAGCGCGAGCGCGCCGTTCTTCGGCCCCGCGCGCTCACGCGCCTCGGCCGTGAGCAACGTGGAGAGATAGCCCATGTTGGAAAGCGCGGGCTCGACTACGGCGGCGAAGCCGATGCCGTAGATGCGGCCCGCGTGCCGCGCCGCCGCGCGCCGCTCTTCGAGCGCGGCAAGGCGTCCCTCATCCACCGCCACGTCGATAGCGCGGGCGAAGTCGCCTGAATCGTAGCGCGACCCTGCCGCGCAGTCGTACGGGAACGAGCGCACGAGGTTCTTGCGGATCACGTCGAGCGGATCGAGCCGAAGCTCGACCGCGATCTGATGCATGAGCCGCTCGAGCGCGAGGTAATGCTGCGGCCCGCCGAAGCCGCGGATCAGGCCCGCCGGCATCGTGTTGGTCAGCACCACGCGGTTCAGGATCTCGACGTTCGCGACGTCGTAGGCGCCCGAGGCGGCACCGTGCATGCGGTAAAGCGGCCCCGGCATCGGCGCGCGCAGATAGGCGCCATAATCCTCGATGTTGTCGAACTTGAGCGCGAGGATGCGGCCCTCGCGCGTCACCGCCGCTTCGGCGGTCGCGATCCGCACCGGCCCGCAGCTCGCCGCCTGGAGATGTTCGAGCCGGTCCTCCACCCATTTGACGGGGCGCCCGGCGATGCGCGAGCAGGCGCACATCAGCACGATATAGGGAAAGACCGCGAGCTTCGCGCCGAAGCTGCCGCCGCTGTCCTTGGGCGTGCGCAGACGGAGCCGCGTTCCCGGTACGCGCAGCGCGCGCGCCATCACCGGGTGGATGCTGAACGGTCCCTGGAAATTCGCCGTCGTGTCATAGCTGTCGCTCGCGGGGTCGTACTCCGCCGCGACGACGAAGCACTCGATCGGCGTGAAGGAATTGCGCGGATAGCGCACGCTCACGGCAACGCGCGCAGACGCCTCGGCGAAGGCGCGGGCCGGATTGCCATAGACGAAATGCCGCTCGGAGACGACGTTCGAGCCTGCATCGGCGTGAACGAGCGGCGCGCCCGGGGCGATGGCGCTGCCCGGGTCGACCACGGCCGGCAACCGCTCGTACTCGACGTCGAGCTTCTCGCCCGCATCCTCGGCGCGATAGCGGTCGCTCGCGAGCACGACCGCGACCGGCTCGCCGACGAAGCGCACGCGCTCGACGGCCAAGGACCATTGCGGGATCGGCGCTTTCACCGCGACGAGGAACGGATCGGTGAGCTTCGCGATATCGGCGCCGGTAATGACGGCGTGCACGCCCGCGGTCGCAAGCGCCGCCGCGGCATCGATGCGGACGATCTTCGCGTGCGCATGGGGCGAGCGCACGATGTGAGCGTGGAGCGTGCGCGGCGCGACCGGCAGATCGTCAGCAAAGCGCCCGCGGCCCATCAGCAGCGCGCGGTCCTCGAACCGCCGCACAGGCTTGCCGACGAGGGAATGGTCTTCGCTGTCGCGCGCTGACATGGCCGCGCGCTAGCATCGGCATCGCCCGCGCGAAGTCAACGAGAGGGCAGGGAGGAAAGATGGCCTCGCTCATCGGCGAACGGGTCCTGCGCGTCGAGGACGAGCGGCTTTTGACCGGGCAGGGCCGCTTCACCGCCGATCTCGCGCTTCCGGGCGCGGCCCATGCGGTGTTCCTCCGTTCGCCGCATGCGCACGCGCGCATCGAGCGGATCGCGACCGAGGCGGCCCGCGCCGTACCGGGCGTGCTCGCGATCCTCACCGGCGCCGATTACGTGGCCGAGGGCTATCGCGGCATCAATCACACGCCGAACGGCGTCGATCATCTCGACGTGACGAAGCCCGCGTTCCAGCCCGCGAGCCTCCCCAATCCCGACCTGCCGCTGCAGATGCCGCTCGCGGCGGGGCGCGTGCGCCATGTCGGCGAAGGCGTGGCGATGGTCGTCGCCGAGACCGAGGATGCCGCCCGCGCCGCCGCCGAACACATCGAAGTGCGCTACGCGCGGCTTCCAGCCGTCACCGATCCGCTCGCGGCGCTCGCGCCCGGCGCGCCGCTTCTGTGGGAGGGAACGCGCGGCAATCTCTTCGTCGAGGCCGAGAACGGCGACCGCGCCGCGGTCGATGCCGCGATCGCCGCGGCGCATCGCGTCGTGCGGCTCGCCGCCAAGAACCAACGCCTCTGCCCCATGCCGATGGAGCCGCGCGCCGCCGTTGCGCAATATGATGCGCAAACCGGCCGCTACACGCTTCATTCGGCGAGCCAAGGCGTCCATCGCCACAAGATGGGGATCGTGGGCGCGCTCGGCGTGGCGCCGGAGAAGGTACGCGTCGTCACCGGCGATGTCGGCGGCGGGTTCGGCGTGCGCTCGCTCTGCTATCCCGAATATCCGCTTTTGTGCTGGGCCGCGCGCAAGGTTGGCCGGCCGGTAACGTGGACGGCGAGCCGCGCTGAATCATTCCTCAGCGATTTTCACGCGCGCGAGATGCACGCCGAGGGCGCGCTCGCGCTCGGGCCGGACGGTCGCATTACCGCGCTTGCGCTCGACTATGTCGGCAATCTCGGCGCGGTGCCGGCCTATTTCGCCGTGCTCTCGAACCTCCTCAGGATGCCGGGCGGGCCTTATGACATTCCGGCGATCCATGTGCGCGTGCGCGGCGTCTCAACGAATACGCAGCCGACCGGCGTCTATCGCGGCGCGGGCCGGCCCGAATCCTGCTTTATCGCCGAGCGCCTGCTCGATCTCGCGGCGGCGGAGCTGGGGCTCGACCGCGCCGAGCTGCGCCGGCGCAATGTGATTCGGCGCCTGCCTTATCCTTCGCCCTTGGGCCATCGCTATGACACGGGCGCGTTTGCCGAGAACCTGGACAAAGCGCTCGGCGTCGTCGATTGGCAAGGATTTCCCGCCCGCCGCGCCGCGGCCCTCGCTCGCGGCAAGCTCGCCGGGATCGCCGTCGTCAACTATCTCGAATCGCCGACGGGCTTCCCGATCGAGCGTACCGACATGCGGGTCCTGCCCGAGGGCCGCATCACCGCCGTCGTCGGCACCGGCCCGTCCGGCCAAGGTCACGAGACGAGCTTCGCGCAGGTCGTGGCCTCGGAGCTGCAACTTCCGATGGCGCGCGTCGCGGTGCTCCATGGCGACAGCGACGTCGCGATCGTCGGTGGCGGCTCGCACAGCGACCGATCGATGCGGCTTGCCGGCACGATCCTCGTGCGCGCGAGCGGCGAGCTGATCGAGAAAGGCCGCGCGCGCGCATCGCAATCGCTCGAAGCGGCGGCCGCCGACATCTCCTACGAGAATGGCCGTTTCGCCGTCGTCGGCACCGACCGCGCGATCACGCTCTTCGAGCTCGCGGCGCAAGAGCCGCTAGAGGCGACCGCGCAGATCGCGACCCGGCTTCACGCGCATCCGACGGGCGCGTGCGCGTGCGAGGTCGAGATCGATCCCGAGACCGGAAGTCTGCGCATCGTGCGCTATGTCACGGTCGACGATGTCGGCCGCGTTATCAACCCGATGATCGTCGAGGGGCAGGTGCATGGCGGCATCGCGCAGGGCGTGGGCCAGGCGGTGATGGAGGCGTGCGTCTATGACGGCGCGGCGCAGCTCGTGACGGGCTCGTTCCTCGACTATGCGATGCCGCGCGCCGACGACTTCCCGCCGTTCGCGACGCTGTCGGCGCCTACGGCGGCCGAGAGCAACCCGCTGGGCGTCAAGGGTGCCGGCGAATGCGGCACGACGCCCGCGCCCGCGGTGCTCGTCAACGCCATCTGCGATGCGCTCAATGCACCGCACATCGAGATGCCGGCGACGGCCGAGCGCATCTGGCGCGCGCTCAACCAATAACGGAGTCATTGCGAGGAGCCGAAGGCGACGAAGCAATCCCCGGGGGATTGCTTCGCTGCGCTCGCAATGGCAGTCCTTTACGGCCTACGACGCGTAGGGCGGGAAGCCCGCGCTGTTCTCCTCGGCCGCGAGGAGGCGCAGCATCGCCGGCCACTCGAGCACGCCATAGGGGCGGCGCGTGCCCGGCTGATAAAGATGCGCCGTATGGGCGAGCACGTTGTCGCTTGGCACGATGAGCTCCGCGCGCGCTGCCATGGCGTCGACCTGGCTGCGGCAGGACAATTCGAGCTGGTACATCGTGTTGAAGGCCTGCGGCACGCTCGCGCCACACGTCAGAAGCCCGTGCGAGCGCAGGATCAGCGCATCGTGCGGACCCAAATCGCGCACGAGGCGTTGGCGCTCGTCCTCGTCGATTGCCGGCCCTTCATAGTCGTGGTAGCCCAAATGCCCGACGAAGCGCATCGCCGTCTGCGTCAGCGGCAAGAGCCCTTCCTTCATCGACGAGACCGCCATGCCGGCGCGCGTGTGCGTGTGGATGACGCACTTCACCTCGGGCCGCGCGCGATGGATCGCGCCGTGGATGACATAGCCGGACTTGTTGATGCCGTAGTCGGTCTCTGGCTTCCACAGGATGTCGCCGTCGAGCGAAATCTTCACGAGGCTCGAGGCGGTGATCTCGCGATAGAGAAGACCGTAGAGATTGATGAGGAGATGATCCTCGGTCCCCGGGATGCGCGCGGTGATGTGGTTGTAGATGAGGTCAGTCATGCCGAAGAGATCGACGAGGCGGTAGCACGCAGCGAGCTCCGTCCGCGCCTGCCATTCGGCCGGGCTTACCTCGGCGCGGATCGAGCGGAAGTCGGTCGTGTAGCCCATCGCAGCCTTCTCCCTCGTCATCGCGAGGAGCCTCACCCCGAAACAATCTCCCGGGAGATTGCTTCGCCGCGCTCGCAATGACATTTTACCGGGTCAAGGAGGCAAATCCCATGAAGACGAGCCGAGACCGCATCCTTACGACCCACGTCGGCAGCCTGCCGCGGCCCAAGGCGCTCTACGACGAGATCGTCGCCAAGGAAGAGGGGCGGCCGCTCGACGAAGCAGTGTTCGAGCGCCATTGCTCCGAGGCTATCGCCGACGTGGTGAAGCGTCAGGTCGAGTCCGGCATCGACGTGGTGAGCGATGGCGAGATGAGCAAGCTCGCCTACACGCTTTATGTGCGCCATCGTCTGGCGAACATCGTGCCGGATGAGCGCGCGGCGAAACTGGGCCGCGAGATCATGGTCGGGCGCGACCGGCTCGACCATCCCGATTTCTTCGACCGCAACGCCAATTTCACGGCGACGCCGTTTCCGGGCTGCGTCGGCCCCGTCTCTTACGTCGACAAGAAGCCCTTGGAGCGCGATCTCGCGCATTTGAAGGCCGCGGTCGAGACAGCGCGGCCCATGGAAGCCTTCATGACCGCACCCTCGCCCGGAATCCTGACGCGCTTCGTCCCGAACCTCTACTACAAGACCGAGGACGAGTATGTCGCGGCCTTGGCCGACGCCATGAAGCCCGAATACCAGGCGATCGTCGCGGCCGGGTTTCTCTTGCAGATCGATTGCCCCGATCTCGGCTCCGCGCGCAACAACCAGTATCGCGACAAGACCGACGCCGAGTTCCTGAAGATCGCCGAACGCAACGTCGCGCTCCTCAACGCCGCGACCGAAGGGCTGCCGGCGGACCACATGCGCCTGCACATCTGCTGGGGCAATTACGAGGGGCCGCACACGCGCGACATCCCGCTCACGATGGTCGCGGGCATTTGCCTCAAGGGGCGGCCGCAGGCCTTCAGCTTCGAGGGCGCCAATCCGCGCCACGAGCACGAGTGGGAGGATTGGAAGACGATCCGCGCGCCGGACGACAAGATCCTCATTCCCGGCGTCATCGATTCGACCACGAACTTCGTCGAGCATCCGCGCCTCGTGGCGCAGCGCATCGCGCGCTATGCCGGCGTCGTCGGCAATGAGCGCGTCATCGCCGGCTGCGATTGCGGCTTCGGCACGGTCGCGAGCGGCACGCCGATGGTGGCGCCGAGCATCATGTGGGCGAAGTTCAAGGCGCTCGCCGAAGGGGCTGCGATGGCGTCGAAGGAGTTGTGGCGCTAGGCGCGGCGCGCGCGGCGGTCGAGATCGGGCAGGAACGCCGTCAGCAGGCCGAGGAGCGGCAGGAACGCGCACACCTTGTAGACGAAGGTGATGCTGGTGTGGTCGGCGAGGAGGCCCAGGACGGCCGCGGCAATGCCCGCCATGCCGAAGGCGAAGCCGAAGAACAGGCCGCCCACCGTGCCGACCCGGCCGGGGATCAGCTCCTGCGCATAGACGAGGATCGCCGAGAACGCCGAGGCCATGACGAGGCCGATGATGACCGTGAGCACGCCGGTCCAGAACAGGCCCACGTACGGCAGCACGAGCGTGAATGGCAACACGCCGAGGATCGAACCCCAGATCACGTATTTGCGGCCGATGCGGTCGCCCAAGGGCCCGCCGCCGAGCGTGCCCAATGCCACCGAGGCGAGGAACGCAAAGAGATAGAGCTGCGCCGTCGCGACCGGCATGTCGAACCGGTCCATCAGATAGAAGATGTAGAAATTGGTGAGACACGCCGTATAGAAGAATTTCGAGAACATCAGCGCCAACAGGATCGCGAGACACCACGCGATCCGGTTCTTCGATAGCCCGGCGGCGCCGCCCATGGCGCGCATGCGCGTGCGCACGGCGAGGTGCTTGCGCTTGTACCAGGACCCGACCCGGCTCAGCACGAGCATGGCGAGAAGCGCCGCAAGCGTGAACCAGGCAATGCTGCCCTGGCCGCGCGGGATGACGATGAAGGCGGCGAGGAGCGGCCCGAGCGATGAGCCGACATTGCCGCCGACCTGGAACATCGATTGCGCGAGCCCGTGCTGGCCGCCGCCGGCGATGCGCGCGATGCGCGACGATTCGGGGTGGAAGACGGAGGAGCCCAATCCGACGAGCCCCGCCGCAAGGAGCACTGCCGCGAGGCTGTGCGCGTAGGACAGGAAGCCGAGACCCGCGAGCGTGAAGCCCATTCCGGCCACGACCGAATAGGGGCGCGGGCGGTGATCGGTATAGAGCCCGACGATCGGCTGGAACACCGAGGCCGTGCATTGATAGGTCAGCGTAATGAGGCCGATCTCGGCGAAGTCGAGCGAGAGTGACTGCTTGAACAGCGGATAGATCGCCGGCACGAGCGAGGCGATCATGTCGTTCAGCATGTGCGAGAAACCCAGCGCGAACAGGATCGCGTAGGCCGCGCCCTCCTCCCCCGCGGCGGCCAACGGCGCCGCCGCCGCCACCGCTGCCGCGGGAACGGCGCCTGCCGATTCGCCTCGGGCCGCAACCTTCATTCCGTGCTCCTTCGCGCCGCCATTTTAGAGAACGGGCGCGGCCGAGGGGCCTTCCGCAATGCAGCAATGCGCCAAGGACAAGTCACTCGAGCGCCAGCGGTTTGCCCGCCAAATCCTCGGCGCGCTCGACCGCGATCAGCACGGCATAGCCCTTCTTCTCGGGATCGCGGTCCTTCTCGGGCTGGATGAGGCGTTTCCACACCTCGTCATAGACCGGGCCCGATTTGTAAACCCTGGCGGTGCCGTAAAACCGCGCGACGCCGCCGTTCGGCAGCACGCCTTCGGCGCGCAGCGCGCCCTTTCTGAAGAACACGGTAACCTTTGTGCCGTCGGCGAGGCTTGCGTTGGTCGAGCCGCGGCCGCGCTCCCAAAGCCCCAGATGCTCGTCGTCGAAAACCATGGTGCTGCCGCGCGGCGTGATCTGCGCAAACCCGTCGGGCAGCACCGAGCCGACGAGACAGACATTCTCGGGAAAGGCCGAGTTGATGTGCGCGTGCAGCTTCGCCGGAATCTTCGCCATGTGCCCCCCTTGGTGCGGGCGCGGAAATTAGCGCGGCCCTCGCCGCGGGCGCAATTCCACTCGGTTGACTTCGCCGCCGCGTCGGGCCGAAAAGAGCGCTGGGGAATGTTTGGAGGAACAATGGGCAAGTCTCTTCGCTTGGGTGCGCTCTTCGCCGCGGCGGCCTCTTTTGCGGCAATCGCGCCGGCGCGCGCGCCGGCCGATCCGATTCCGCCCGGCTGGCAGGCCGAGCATGTCGAGCCGATCGGCTTCTCCGGGCTCGATGGCCGCTTCGGCGCCTTCAAGCTCGCCCTGAAGCATAAGGGCGAGAAATGGTATGTGTTCGCTGGCCATTCCTTCAATCACGGCTGGACCATTCTCGACGTGACCAATCCGCGCGATCCCAAGGTGGTGCGCTTCATCCCCGGCCCTGACGACGCGATCGAGGCGCAATCGACCTTGCACGGCGATCTGTGGCTTACGGCGATCGACCGGCGCGAGCATCCGAAGGAAGGCGCTGCCGCGGTCTGGCTCTGGGACATCAGCGATCCCACCAATCCGAAGAAGCTCTCGGAATGGGCGGGCGGCGAGCGCGGCTCGCACCGCAATTCCTATCCCGGCGGCAATTACGCCTACCTCTCTACCTCGATGCCGGGCTTCAAGAGCAACATCCTCGTCATCCTCGACGTGAGCGATCCGGCCCACCCGAAAGAGGTCGGGCGCTGGTGGCAGCCGGGCGAGAAGGACGGCGAGCCCGATCCCAAGCTCATGCCGGACTTCCACGGCCCCGCCAATATCAGCCCCGACGGCAAGATGATCTCGACGGGCTTCACGCCCGACGTGGTCAATCTCGACATCACCGACATCACGCACCCGAAGCTGATCGGCTCGCTCACGATGACGCCGCCCTTCATCTATGCCGGGATACAGTCGGTGCACTCCGTCCTGCCGCTGTGGGACCGCAAGATCCTCTATGCGAGCTCGGAGGCGATGGCGTCGGGCTGCGACAAGGACGCGCTCAATTTCGCGGCCTTCATCGACAATCACGATCCGGCGAAGCCGCGCCTCATGTCGCTCTTTCCGGTGCCGCGTCCGCCCAAGAGCGCGCCCTACAAGGATTTCTGCGACAAGGGCGGCCGCTTCGGCCCGCATAACGTCAACCAGGAGATCCACAATCCCGACGTGATGCCTTACGGCAATCTCATGTACATCGCCTATTTCAACGCCGGGCTCCGCGTCTTCGACATTGCCGATCCGCATCTCGTGACCGAGACCGGCTATTTCATGCCGCCCGAGCGCCCGAACGCGCCCAAGACCGAGGGTGCGCATGCCTCGCCGATCGACTGGACCGAGGACGTCGCGATCGATACGCGCGGCAACATCTATATCAGCGACGACAAGTGGGGCATCTTCATCCTGCGCTACCACGGTCCCGGCGCGCAGCAGGCGGCGAAGGCGAAATAACGGAACCGCGCGCGCGAGGCCGCGGTTTCTTCCGAGAGGGAGGTGCCGATGCCGCGCACGCAAGCATCCCGCACGAAGAAGGCCGGACGAAAATCATCCGCGCCGCGGAAGACGCGGGCCCCGCGCAAATGGTCGGCCGCGGTGATGCGGCGGAGCGATGCGCTCGATCTCGAGCGCGGCGTCTTCGCCGGGAACGATCCGAAGCGCATCGCGCGCTCCTTGAAGCGCTCGGCCGAGCGCAGCACGAGGCGCAAGGCCGGGCCCTATCAATCGGCGATGTCGATGCTGAACTTCTATATCAATCGCGGCGGGCGCAACCTGCCGGCAACGAAGAAGCGCGTCCTCACCCGGGCCAAAGACGAGCTGCGCCGCCTTTATGGGCGGGAGTGAGCGATGGCGTCTCAACTGTCATTGCGAGCGAAGCGAAGCAATCTCCTTGTCGCGGTGAGATTGCTTCGTCGCTTTGGCTCCTCGCAATGACAGGCGGCTACGGCAAGAACCGCTCGGTATAGAGTTTCGCCATGTCGGGTTTCTCGGGCAGCATCTTCAAGTCGACGAACGACTGCGCCAGGTGCGCGAGCGCATCGGGATCGAAGCGCCCGTCCTGCGAGAAGGCCGGCATGAGAAGATCGTACTCGCGGCTCTCGACCTCCGGCGAGAATCCCGTGATCTTGCGCGCGATCTCGACCGTCTCGTTCTTGTGCTCGCGCATATAGACGACGGCCGCGAACCAGCCCTTGAGGAAGCGCCGGACCGCGTCGGGATTTTGCGCCACGAGCGGATTTGCGGCGTAGATCACGAACACTTCGAGGTCGTGGATAGAGTCGGACGCGGTGAAGAGGAGGTGCCCGGCGTGCTCGCTCTCGAGCTGATAGCCGATCGCCGGCGCGTCGACGAAGGCCGCGACCGTGTGCGTCTTCAAGGCCGCAAGCGAGGTTGAAAGTTCGCCGCCGATCGCCGTCGGCTCGGCGCCGCCGGCACCCCAGCCCTCGCTGCGGTTCAGCTGATCGACGAGCCATTTGGTGAGCGAGCCCGCGGTCGAGACGCCGACCTTCTTGCCCTTGAGATCGTTCATCGTCTTGATCGATGGATCATCGCCCGCGATGAAGCCCATGAAGGCGGGGGATGAGGTGATGGCGGCGACGCCGATCGCGGGCGAGCCTTTGGCGACGAACGCCAGGTCGGTGCCGCCGCCGATCGCGACGTCGATCGAGCCGGCGATGAGCGCCTGCTGCTGCTTCGCACCTCCGCCGAAATCGAACTCGTCGATGTCGAGCCCTTCTTTTTTGAAGAAGCCTTGCTGAACGCCGACATTGAGCGGCACGAAACCGAAATTCTGCGCCACAACCTTGCCGACGCGAAGTTTCTCGGCTTCCGCCCGATGCGCCGGCAGCGCAAGCGCCAATGCCGCGATGATGAGCGCGGCCGCGCGCGCGATCCGTTCCATCCCTGATGCCATCGTCCCCTCCCGGGCAGGAACTTATCAAAGAGCACGGCCAATTCACACGGCCTGACGCTTCGGATAATCTCATCCCCGGGGGCGAAAGCAAGAAGGAGGGGCCATGCGAATCGTCGATTCCCAGATCCATCTGTGGTCGAGCGGCAAGCCGAACGGCGCGCACCGGCAGATTCCCGTCTATTCCGCCGAGGACGCGATCAAGGAAATGGACGCCGCCGGCGTCGATGCTGCCGTCATCCATCCGCCCGGTTGGGATCCCAACTCAGGCGCCGTCGCGGTCGATGCCGCGCACCGCTATCCGCAGCGCTTCGCCATCCTCGGCCGCTTCCCGCTCGACAAGCCCGAGAGCCGCGGCCTCATCGATGGCTGGAAGAAGCAGCCGGGCATGCTGGGCCTGCGCTTCACCTTCCTCGAGCCGCACACGAAGGACTTCATCGTCGACGGTACGATGGACTGGCTCTGGCCGGCGGCCGAGCGCGCGGGGCTTCCGGTGGCGCTGATGGCGGGTCCGCATCTGGCCGCGGTCGGCAAGGTGGCCGAGCGCCATCCGGGGCTGAAGCTCGTCATCGATCACCTGGCCGCCATCGGCGGCAGCAAGGATGGTGCTGCGTTCGCCAACGTGGGCGCGCTCACGGCCTTGGGCAAGTTCCCGAACGTCGCGGTCAAGGCCTCGGGCGCGGCCGGCACGTCGAGCGAGCCCTATCCCTTCCGCAGCGTGCATGGCTATCTGAAGCAGATCTACGACGCGTTCGGGCCGAAGCGCTTCTTCTGGGGCACGGACTTGACGCGCATGCCGTGCTCCTACCGGCAATGCGTGACGATGTTCACCGAAGAGCTGCCGTTCCTCTCGGCTGCCGACAAGGATCTCGTCATGGGCCAGGCGCTCTGCGATTGGATCGGCTGGAAACGGGCGTGAGCCCCGTCTTCCGCAATCGCTGGTGGATCGTTGCGGCCTCGGTGCTGGGGCTCGTGTGCAGCGCCGGGGTCGTCAACATCTTCAGCTTCGGCGTGTTCCTGCGGCCGATGACGGAAGGGCTCCATGTCGGCCGCGCCACGCTCGCGGCGGCGTTGCTGGTGCAGAATGTCATCACTGCCGCCTCGGGCCCGTTTCTCGGCCTCGCGATCGACCGCTTCGGCGCGCGCCGCGTCTTCATGGTCGGCATTCCGTTCTATGCGCTGACGGTGGCGGCACAGTCGCAGATCAGCGCCTCGCTTCTCGCGATCAACCTGTTCTTCATCCTGCGCGGCCTCGGCGGCATGGGCCAGTCGCCGATTTCTTACGCCTATGTCGTCGCGAAATGGTTCGACCGGCGGCGCGGTTTGGCGCTCGGCATCGCGCTCTCGGGCGTCGGGTTCGGTACCTCCATCATACCCCCGCTCGTCGCCTGGCTCATTGGTGCCTATGGCTGGCGCGAGGCTTATCTCGGCCTTGCCCTCGTCATCATCATCGTCTCCGGCATCCCCGTCGCGCTCTTCATCCGCGATCCCGCGCCCGACGAGCATGTGCGCGTGCCCGATCTCCTCGCCGGGCCCTTGCCCGGTCTCTCCCTGCGCGAGGCGATCCGCGGCTGGCGCTTTTGGGGCCTCACCATCGCCTTTCTCCTCGGTGTCGTCGCCTTGAACGGCACGATTACGCAGATCGTCGCCATGCTGCAGGACCGCGGCGTGCCGTTGCAGGCGGCAACCTCGGTGCTCGCGGTCTCGGGCCTCGCCGCGGTCGCAGGGCGATTGCTCTCGGGCTGGTGCGTCGACCGCTTCCACGCGCCCTATGTGGGTGCGTGCTTCTTCGTGCTGCCGATGATCGGCACCGCGCTCTTCGGCAGCGGCGCCGGCGGCTGGGTTCCTTATGCCGGCTCCATCCTCTGCGGCACCGCCTTGGGCGCCGAGATCGATCTCATGGGCTTCATGGTGAGCCGTTATTTCGGCCTCAAATCCTACGGCAAGATTTTCGGCACCGTGTTCGGCATCTTCGGTGGTGCCACCGGCATCGGCCCCTATCTGAGCGGCCTGTCGTTCGACCTCTACCACTCCTACCTGCCGGCCTTCGCCTTTTATGAGTTCGCGCTCGTCGCGATCTGCATCATCTTCCTGCCGCTCGGGCCCTATCGCTTTCCGGCGCGCCATCATGCCGCGCCGCCGGCAGCGGCCGAAGGCGCGCCGGCCTAGACGAAACGAGGGAGCAAGTCATGGGACTTTACGGGGTTGGCCAGCCGGTGCCGCGCGAGGAGGACCCGAAGCTCCTGCGCGGGCAAGGCCGCTATGTCGATGACGTGCGCATGCCGGGCGAGGCACGCGCCTTCGTGCTGCGTTCGCCTCACGCGCACGCGACGATCGCGGCGCTCGACGTGCGCCGTGCCAAGCAGATGCCGGGTGTGCTCGCGGTGCTGACGGGCGATGACTTACGCGCACGAGGGCTTGGCACCTTGCGCCCGCATGTGCCGCGCAAACGCAGCAGCGGCGCGCCCGCGTTCGTCATGCCGCAGCCGCTTCTCGCGCAAGGCCGCGTGCGCTGCGCCGGCGAGGCGGTGGCCTTCGTCGTCGCCGAGACGCTCGACATCGCGCGCGACGCCGCCGAGGCGATCGCGGTGACGTATGAGCCGCTCCCGGTTTTGACGAGCGCCGAAGCCGCGATGGCCACCGGCGCGCCCGCGATCTGGGCCGACAATCCCGGCAACGAGGCGTTCTTCCACGAGATGGGCGACAAGGCCGC
>Ga0335077_10001445_pt1 | contig 28196 bp, 26 predicted proteins | sample Lox_Sample_31_FD_207151 | JGI IMG/M metagenome (GOLD analysis project Ga0335077, IMG submission 207151) | Soil microbial communities from Loxahatchee National Wildlife Refuge, Florida, United States - Lox_Sample_3.1 | ecosystem: Environmental > Terrestrial > Soil > Wetlands | place: USA... | reverse complement strand
AGCCCGATCGCCTGCAGCGCCAGCCCGGTGGCCAGCAGCGGCCGCCCGCCGACGCGGTCGGACAGTGAGCCGGCGATGGGGGCGATGAGCACCGGCATGGCCGTCCAGGGCAGGGTGCGCAGCCCGGCCTGGAGCGGCGAGTAACCCTGGACCACCTGCAGGAACTGCGCCAGCAGGAAGATCGAGCCGAACATCCCGAAGAACATCAGCAGCGAGGCCACGTTGGTCGCGGTGAACCCGCGGCTGCGGAACAGCCGCATCGGGAGCATCGGCTCGGGCGCCCGCAGCTCCCAGGCGACGAAGCCGGCCGTCAGCAGGGCGCCGGCCACGATGGGTCCCAGCACGGTCGGGCTGGTCCAGCCGTGGTCGTTCCCGCGCACCACGCCGAGCACGATCCCGAACAGCCCCAGGCTGGCCAGGGCCACGCCGGGCAGGTCCAGGCGGGTCGCCGGGCCGTAGCTCTCGGTGAGCCGTGTCCATGCGAACGGCAGCGCCGCGACGCCGATCGGCACATTCAGCCAGAAGATCCACTGCCAGGAGGCGCCCTCGACCACGGCGCCGCCGACGAGCGGCCCGATCGCGATGGCGAGGCCGCCGACGGCTCCCCACGCGCCGAGCGCCAGGCCGCGCCGGGCCGGTGGGACGGCCGCCGACAGCAGGGTGAGCGTCAGCGGGATGACGACGGCCGCGCCCACCCCCTGCACGGCCCGCGCCGTGATCAGCCAGCCGATCCCGGGCGCCAGGGCGGCGGCGGCGGACCCGGCCGTGAACAGGCCGAGACCGGCGGTGAACACCCGGCGGCGGCCGAACCGCTCGCCCAGCGTGGCGCCGGTGAGCAGGAACACCGCGAAGGTGAGGGTGTAGGCGTTGACGGTCCACTGCAGACCGGCGAGCGTGGCATGCAGGTGGGCCCGGATCGACGGCAGTGCGGTGGTCACCACGAGGTTGTCAAGTGACCCCATGAACAGGGCCACCGAGGTGATCGCGAAGGTCCACAGGACGCGTCGTCTGTCGGTCATCGTGTCACTCCACATAGTGAGTAGTCACTAACTTAACTGCGGAAAAAAAATCCGCGGCGGGCCCATCGCCGGGCCAGCGCGCTCATGGCGAACACCAGCGGGTCCATCGCTCGTCCACGGCCGGCAGGTCCATCGCCGCCGCCACGTTCATCAGCATGCCCATGCCGAAGAACGCCACGATCCGCTCGTAGGGCAGGCCGCTCAGCCGCTCCACCAGGGCCCAGAGGTCCTTGAAGCCGGAGCGGGTCACAGCCCGGATGTCCGGGTCGTCGCACGCCGCGTAGGCGTGCAGCTGGAGGAGGAGCAGGGTGCGGTCAGAGAGCAGCTGGTGGTAGGCCTCGCCCATCGCCTCGAGGGCGTCATCGCCCACCCGGTCCCCGGCTGCCGCCTCGAACGCCTCGGCCACCTGCCGGAAACACCGCTCCACCAGCGCGAGGAAGAGCGCCTTCTTGGTCGGGAACAGCCGGAACAGGTAAGGCTGGCTGATCCCGGCCCGGCGGGCCACGTCCTCGGTCGATGTGCCGTCCAGCCCGCGGCTGGCGAACTCGGCGACAGCCGCCGTGAGTACCGCCTCGCGGCGCTCGCCGGCTGTCATCCGCAGTCCGGTCCGGGTCATGGGCACTAAGGTAGTAATCACTCACTAACTTGTCAACCAGCGCTCTCGGCTGGCCCGGTCGGCCGCCCCGGCGCACCGGCCGTGCTCACCTTGCCCAAGCACCCCACCCTGCGTGCTGAGGTGCCCTAACATCGACCAACCGGGGTGGAGCGATGGGGAGCGTCAGCGGTGGCGAGTTGTCTGCATGGGCATCCCGTTTCCGCAGGGTCGGAGTTCTGCGATATCTGCGGAGACGATGTCCGGCCTGTCTGTGGGCAGGGGCATCGCAGCGGCACGGGCGCCCAGTTCTGTGAGACGTGCGGGGAGTCGCTGCTGGCGCCACAGCAGGCCGGCGAGGAGCAGGCCGTGGCGCCGGTGCTGGAATACAGCAGTGGCTCCTTCGCCGACTTCATCGCGGGCGACGAGCCGGACATAGGCGCCGCCGTGACCGAGTCGGCCAGCCCTGCCATGACCGAGTCGGCCAGCCCCGCCGTGACCGAGTCGGCCAGCCCCGCCGTGACCGAGTCGGCCAGCCCTGCCGTGACCGAGTCGGCCAGGCCCGCCGTGACCGAGTCGGCCAGCGCTCCCGGGCCCGATCTGCCCAGCACCGGTACAGAGGGGGCAGACGCCGATCGGGCAGACGCCCCCGGTACCGGGGACTACGAGCCCATCGACTACGGGGCCGATCTCTACCGGACCGACGCCGACGGGACCGGCGCTGCTGGGGCGGATGTGTACGGGGCCAGCGCGTACCGCACCGGCGCCCTCGAGGACGCGCAGCCCGAGGTGCCCGCGCCCGCCCGGCCCGCCGCCGGCAACGGCTCCAGCGGCCCCAGCACCCGGCCGATGGATGCGGCCCCGCTCATCGGCCTGGCGGCCGATACGGGCGGGATCACCAGCACCAAGCCGATGAACCTGGGCCCGCGCCTGGTCTTTCCCGAGCCGTGGCGTGACGCCCACGCCGATGTGCTCGCCAGCCTGCCGCCTTATGTGCATGAGGTGGCGAGCCTGCCACCGGCCAGCCCCCGCCGGGGGCGCACGCTGATCATCGCGCTGGCCCTGGTGGTGCTGGCGGGGGGCGGCACGGCGGCCGCGCTCACCCTGCTGGGCCACCATTCGTCCGTGCCGCAGGCGGCGCCGCACGCCAGCGGCTCGCCCGCCGGGTCGGCCCCGGCCAGCCCGGCGGCGTCCACAGCGAGCGCCAGGCCCTCGCCGGGGCTGCCGGTGCGCGCCTCGGGATGGACCGCGCCGGTGCCCATCGACCAGACGGGGCTGGAGGCCAGCAACGCGATCATCACCGGGCTGTCCTGCCCGCAGGTCACCGCCTGTTATGCCGTGGACAGCGCCGGGAACGTGCTGTCGTCCACCTCCCCGTCGGCCAGTACCCGGGGCACCTGGCACGTGGTTGCCAAGGACCCCAACGGCCTGGTCGCGATCTCCTGCCCCACCGCCAGCTCCTGCCTTGCGGTGGACAAGGCCGGCGACGTGATCACCCTGAGCAACGGCGCCTGGAGCAACCCGGTTTACGTGGACGACCGGTCCGGCGTCTTCACCGCGGTGTCGTGCCCGGAGGTTACGTTCTGCATGGCCGCGGACAGCGGTGGTAACGCGTTCGCCTACACCGCCGCGTCGGGAGCGTGGCAGCCCTTCACCGTGGATACCAGCGGCGGCGGGCTCACCGGCGTCTCCTGCACCGGCCCTGACAGCTGCGTGGCGGTCGATACCGGCGGCGGGGCCTACACCTATGACGGCAGCTCGTGGAGCGCCGCGGTCCCGGTGGACGTCGGGCAGGCCTTCACCACGGTGTCGTGCGCGGGCCCGTCGTTCTGCGCGGCGACCGACGACGGCGGCAAGGGCGCGATCCTGGCTGACGGCACGTGGAACGTGGCGGGGATGGGCACCAGCGCCGACGCGCTGTCCTGCCCAGCCGACGGGTTCTGCCTGGCGACCGACGGGTCAGGCGGCGCGGTCGTCTACCAGGGCGGCGCCTGGTCGACGGTCACCAGGATCGACGGGCATCAGGCCATCGACATGCTGAGCTGCCCGGCCCGCAATGCCTGCACCGCCATGGACCGCCGCGACAACGTGCTGTACTACGCACCCAGGTCCGCGGGCTGACCTGGTCTGGATCCCCGTCCCTGGTCCGGTTCCGCTGGGGATCTGCTGAGGCGGCTTGCCCGCAGGCCAGCGGCGGGCCAGGGTGGGCCACGTGACACGGCGGGTGAGAAGATCAGCGCCTGGCTGCCCAGGCTCCGGACCGAGCGAGGTCGCATGCAAGGACGTTCCGTGATCCCGCGGGGCATGGGCACAGGTGGGGGGAGAGCATGGCGGCAGGCGGCCGCCGGGACGCTCCTGGGCTGTGCCGCGCTGCTGGCCTCCGGCTGCGCCAGCGCCAGCCAGCCCGCCCCGGCGGCCCCGGCGGCCCCAGCCCAGCCCTCGCAGGCCACGCCCGCGGCAACGGCCATCAGCCCAGCGCAGCGGAAGACGGCGGCCCGCAGCTACCTGGCGATCGCCCGGCCGGCGAACCGGCGCCTCGATCGCGACTTTGACGGCCTCGAAGACGACGGCCACGATGATCTCGCCGCGGCCCAGGCCGACCTGCTGGACGCCGCGGCCACCGAGCGCCTGTTCGACCGCCGCCTGCTGCGCCTCAAGCTCCCCCCGGCAAGCGAGCCGTTCGCCCACCTGCTGGTCACCGCGAACCAGGCCCGGGCCCGGCTCACCGTGGCGGCGGCCGCCAGCACCTCGCTGAGCCAGCTCCGCGGCTACGAGGGCCGGCTCACCGCCGCCAATGAGCCGGTGGAGGAAGCGGCAAGGGTAATCCGGAGCCAGCTGGGCCTGCCGCCTCCCGAGACGAGCTAGTGCATGTCCTGCTGCCGGCCGGGTTCCGCCAGCCGCGCCACGCCCGGCCATGAACCCGCGTAGGCTCCTGGACGTTCACAAGGGCGTGCATGTCCCGGTGGCGGCGCCGGGCCCGGCGTAGCGAACCGGAACGGACAGCTGGAGAGGAACGTCGGCGTGAGCACGGCTACGAAATCAGGCATTGCCGGGGCCCGCGATGAGACGGCCGGCGGCCAGCGGCTGGCGTGGGCGAGCAGGCGGCTGTACCTGCCGACGGTGGTGATCGCCGTCGTGGCCGCGTGGCTGAGCTGGCGGGGCTGGAACGCACTCGACCAGTTCGGCACCGCCCGGTCCATCAACGCGGGCCGGTTCCAGCTGGCCGGGCCGGTCGTGATCGGGTTCGTGCTGGTGGTCTTCTCCATCGAGCAGCTGTGGCCGGCGGAGCGCCGGCCGGTGCTGGCGCGCGGCCACCTGCTCGACCTTGGCTACCTGGTGTTCTACGCCACGCTGGTGGTCCCGCTGATCGTGCTGATCGGGTCAGGCTTCGCCGGGCTGCTGGCGCGGCTCGAGCCGTGGCTGGTCCTGCCGCGGGTGCCCGCCGTGCCCGGCTGGTGCTTCATCGTGCTCGCGGTGGTGGGCATCGACGCCGTGGACTGGCTGGCCCATCTGGGCAATCACCAGATCAATGCGCTCTGGCGGCTGCACGCGGTGCACCACTCGCAGGAGGAGCTGAGCATTCTCACCACCTACCGGGCGCACCCGCTGGTGCACGTCAGCTTCCTGCTCTCGGCGATCCCGATCCTGGCCGTGGAGTCCAACACCGCCACCCCCGCCGTGGTGCTGACCGCATACGCGTGCCTGGGTGCCCTGCCGCACGCCAACGTCCGCTGGACCTACGGCAAGCTGGGGCTGGTCATGATCAGCCCCGCCTACCACCGCATCCATCACGCGGCGACCGGCCGGCTGGACATCAACCTCGGCACCGTGTTCCCGTTCTGGGACATGCTGTCGCGGCGGGCCGTCTTCCCGCGGCGGGACGCCGTTCCCGGCCCCACCGGCCTGGCCGGGCGGCCGGTTCCGGTCGAGCAGTCCGGCCCGCGTCCCCGTTTCGCCCGCACGATCCTGATCCAGCTCGCCGAGCCCTTCACCTCGACCAGGACGGAGTCACGATGACCGCCACCCGGAACACCCAGCGGCAGCACGCCCGCCCGCGGACCAGCGGCGCGCTCTGGCTGCTCTACCTGTGCGACGCTGGGCTGCTCGTGGCTTCCGGCCTCATTCACCTGCACCTGTGGGACATCGCCTACCGGCACGTCAAGACGCTCGACACGCTGTTCCTCGTCCAGGTGGTCCTGTGCCTGCTGGCAGCGGTCGCGCTGCTGGCGCTGCGGCACCTCGTCGTCGTGCTGGCAGCCGCGGCCCTGATGGCCGGCACGATCGTCGGGTTCGTCCTGGCCCGCACCGTGGGCATCTTCGGATTCCACCTCACCTTCAGCTCCGGGCTCGCCTACACCGTGCTGGTGATCGAGGCCGCCGCCGTCATCCTGCTCGGCATCACCGCCTGGCTGATGCCGGGCCCCGCCCGCCCAGCCTCCTGAGCTCCCGCCGCGTGCGGCCGGGGAGATACTGGCCAGATGAGCGAGGGACTGGTGGTTCCGGCGCTGGCCGCCGGGCCGTTCAGGCTGCGGCGGTTCGTGATGGCCGACCTGCCGGTGGTGCGCGAGGCGGCACAGGATCCGTACATCCCGCTCATCACCACCGTGCCAGCGGTGTTCACCGATACCGAGGGGCGCCGGTTCATCGAGCGGCAGTGGGACCGTGCCCGGCGGGGGTCGGGCTACTCGTTCGCCATCGCGGACGCCGCCACCGGCCACGCGGTCGGGCAGATCGGGCTCTGGCTGCACGACATCGGCGCCGGGCGCGCCTCGGTCGGTTACTGGGTCGCCGCGCCGGCCCGGGGACGTGGTGCGGCCGGGCACGCGCTCAGGACGCTTTCCTTCTGGGCGCTGGGCGTCCTGCGGATCCCGCGCCTGGAACTGTACGTGGAGCCGTGGAACGAGGCATCCATCCGGACCGCCGAGCGGGCGGGCTTCCAGCGGGAGGGCCTGCTGCGCAGCTGGCAGGAGGTCGGCGGGGAGCGAACGGACATGCTCATGTACTCGCTGCTGCCCGCCGACCTCCCGGACGCGGAGGCCTGATCCTCCGTCAGGGGGTCAGGACGGCACGGCGGTGGGGGGCCTGGCCGCAGCGGGACCAGCCCTCCGCGGCGCGATCCAGTGGCAGGGTCTCGCGGTCGGCGGTGATCCGGCCGTCCGCCGCATGCGCCAGGATCTCGGCCAGGGCGGCGGCTTTCTGCTCGTCGGTGAGCGCGTTGTTGGTGTAGCCGAGCACGGAGAGCACCCGGCTGCGCAGGGTGGCTGAGCTGAAACCGGCCATCGCGCCAGCCGAGGAACCGAGGTTGACCAGCCTGCCGCGCGGCGACAGCACCCGCAGCGCGGCCTCGGCGGGCACTCCCCAGACCGGGTCGAGCACCAGGTCCACCCGGTCGCCGGCGGCCTGCGCCAGCTGGCCAGCGACCGCGCCGGCGTCATCGCCGGCCAGGTCGGCGACCGCGTCGGCGCCAAGTTCGGCGGCCCGGGCGCGGCCGCGGGCGTCCCGGCAGGCGGCCACCACCCGGCCGGCCCCCAGCAGGCGGGCGGCCTGCACCGCTATCTGGCCGACGTTGCCGCTGGCGCCCAGCACGAGTACGTGCTCGCCCGGCTGCAGCTGCCCGCGCCAGGACAGCGCCATCCAGGCGGCGACCGCGGACAGCCCGAGCGCTGCGGCGAGATCGTCACTGACGCCATCGGGCAGCGGCAGCATGGCCGTCTCGGGCACCACACAGAGCTGCGCCATCGAGCCGTCACCGGGCGCCATGCCCGCGCCGCAGCTGAACCAGACCCGCTGGCCGGCCGGGGCGCTGCCGGCTTCGGCAACGGTGCCCACCCCCTGCGTCCCGGGCACGTACGGCAGCGCGGGCTGGCCGAAGTAGGAGGTCCCGGAGGCGCAGAGCAGGTCGAGCGGGTTGATCGGGGCGGCGGTGACCCGGATCAGCGCCTGGCCGGGCTGGCGGCTGGGCGCGGGATGGGAGCCGAACTGCGGCGGCTCACCGTGACGGCGGAGGACCGCCGCGCGCATAGCCGGCGCGCCGCCGCCCGTCATGAGACCGGGCCCTGGTCCTCGGTGTAGGTGTAGGTATAGGGGTTGTCGAGGACCCTGGTCTCGGGGATCTCCGGGTGCATGCCCTCTTGCCAGGCGTCGGGCCCCAGCTCGCCCTTGAGGTAGTCGACCGTCTGCCCGACCACCTCCCGTGCCTTGCCGAGGTCGGCGCCGGCCAGGTGGTGGTCGTACTTGACGACCCGGCCGTTGACGACCACCGTGTGGACGTCGCCGCGCCCGGCCTGGAAGACGACGTGGCCGTACGGGTGGAGCAGCGGGAACATCACCGGCGAGGCGTCGTTCTTGATCAGCACGACGTCCGCCTTCTTGCCCGGCTCCAGGCTCCCGGTCAGCGAGTCCATGCCGAGCGCCCGCGCCCCGCCCCGGGTGGCCCAGTCGACGACCTGCTCGGCGCGCAGGCGGTGGTGGGTCACGGTCTCATCGGCGTTGTGTGCCTCCAGGTGCTCGCGGGCACGGTCAGCGCTCAGCGTGGCCCGCATGGCGGAGAACAGGTCGGCGCTCCACCAGACGCTGGTGTCCATGGACAGCGAGACGCCGATGCCGTGCTGGCGCAGCTTCCAGGTGGGCGGGTAGCCCTGGCCGGCGCTCTGCTCGCTCTCGGTGGACAGCGACGCGTGCCCGCCGGTCGCCGCGATCCGGTGGTAGGAGTCGGGCGACAGGCTGGCGGCGTGCACGTAGATGGTGGAGGGGGTCATGAAGCCGTGCTCGTACATGAGCCGGATGCCGTCGTCGGTGGTCACCTTCCACACCCCGGCGTGGGTCGTCACCGGCACGCCCAGGTCGCGGGCCACCTCGAACGCCGCCTTCTCCGGGAAGTCCGGGCTGGCCGGGGGGACGTCGAAGGCCATCTGGAAGCCGAGCATGTCGTTGCCGCCGCTGAACCGCCGGGACACGAAGTCGCGGAACTCCGGTGCGGCCGACCACTCCCACGGGGCGGCCTGGATGTTGCCGTAGGCGAGCACGAACCGCCCCGGCACCTCCTGCAGCGCGTCCGCCGCCGCCTCGGCGTGCTCGACCGTCTGCAGGTTGTGCGACCAGTCCACGCTGGTCGTCACCCCCGCGTCGATCGCCTCGATCGCGCTCAGCAGGTTGCCCGCGTAGATGTCCTGCGGCCGGAACGACTTGCCCCATTGCAGGTAGTTCCAGACGAAGTACTGGGTGAGCGTCCAGTCGGCGCCGTACCCGCGCATCGCCGTCTGCCACATGTGCCGGTGGGTGTCGATCATGCCCGGCATGAGGATGCCGCCGGACGCGTCGATCTCGGCCGTGCCCTCGGGCACCGGGAGGCGGGGGCCAACGGCGGTGATCCGGTCGCCGGTGATGAGAACGTCGGCGCCGTGCAGGACGTGGTGGGCGTCGTCCATCGTCAGCACGGTCGCGTCGCGGAACACGATCGGCCGTCCTGGCGTCAGGTCAGCGGCGGTCAGGGCGGGTGCGGCTGTCATGAGTTACCTCCACTGTGCTGCAGTCCCAGTGCTGCAGGACCTCGGTGCTGCAAACCCTGTGCGGTACAACCCCCGTGCGGTACAACCCCTGCACTGCAAGAACCCAGTGTGCTCCAAACAGCTCCGCGCGGCGCGCGCATGTGCCCGGCTCTTACGGACATATGTCCGTAGAGCGGCTATGTGCGGCTGACCGGAACATTGGCCGGCCTGGCAGCCGGTGTCAAGTGACAACCCCGCCCGCCTGGTGCGCCGGGCAAACTGGCCATGTCCGCCATGCGGACACGGTGGCCCGGTCACGCTACAGTCGTGAAGGCATGGCCGGGCACACGCCGCAGGGCACCGGACAGCAGGCAGCAGCGGACACGCAGAAGCGGAGAAGCGCCCATGGCACGCCGCGACACCAGCCCGGACTTCATCGAGGCCCTGGCCCGTGGCCTCGATGTGATCCGGGCGTTCCAGCCGCGCCAGCCCGCCATGCCGCTGGCGGCGGTGGCGGCCGCCACCGGGCTGGCCCGCCCGACCGCGCGCAGGATCCTGCTCACGCTGGAGCAGATGGGATACGTGCGTGCCGTGCCGGGCGGGTTCGAGCTCACCCCGCGCGTGCTCGAGCTCGGCATGTCCTACGTGCTGTCCCGCAACCTGTGGGAGGTGGCCAGGCCGCACATGGAGCGCCTGGTGGGCCGCACCCACGAGTCGTCGTCCATCGCCCAGCTGGACGGGCCGGACATCGTGTACGTGGCCAGGGTCGCGGTGCCGAAGATCGTCGCGCTGGCGGTAACGATCGGCACCAGGTTCCCGGCGATGCAGACCTCACTGGGGAAGGTGCTGCTGGCGGCGCTCGCGCCGGACGAGGTGGAGCGCGTGCTCGCCGAGCCGAGCCGGTCCGGGATCACCCCACGTGCCGTCCCTGGCAGCGAGGAACGCGCGGTCACGCTGCGGGAGGTCCGGGCGCGCGGGTGGGCGCTCACCGACGAGGAGCTGGCGGCGGGAATCCGCTCCGTGGCGGCGCCGCTGCGGGACGGGGACGGCCGGGTGATCGCCTCACTGAACGTGAACACGCATGCCGCCGAGACCCCGGTCGAGGTGCTGACCGGGGAATACCTCCCGCTGCTGCTGCAGACCGCGGGGGCGATCAGCGCGGACTGGGCCGCCTGCCAGGCGGCCCCGCAGATCACGGTGCCGCAGCCCGCTGCCGCACAGTCAGCGCCGCAGCCCCTGGCGCTGCCGTGACGCCAGCCTTGACACTGGATCCGCACGCCACCCACACCGCACCTTGCCGGACAGGCGTCCGGCAAGCGGACAGAAGGACATGTTCCCCGCCATGAGCCAGCGCATCCCGCCGAGTCCCGATACCCCGGCTCCCGCCGCCCGGCCGGGCGCGGCGCCCGCCGTGCCCGGGACACAGCCCGGCCTCACCCCAACCGGTCCCGCCCCACCCGGCCCGGCCCACCGGCCCGCCACCGGCCCGCTGACCGGGCTGATCGTCGCCGACTTCTCGCGTGTCCTGGCCGGCCCGTACTGCACCATGCTGCTCGCCGATCTCGGCGCGGACGTGATCAAGGTGGAGAGCCCGGCCGGTGACGACACCCGCCGCTGGGTGCCGCCGACCCGGGACGGGGTGTCCACCTACTTCCTGGCCATCAACCGGAACAAGCGCAGCGTCGCGCTGGACCTGCGCGACGCCGACGACCTGGAGGCCGCGCACGAGCTCGTCCGCCGGGCCGACGTCTTCGTGCAGAACTTCAAGCCCGGCGGCCTGGCCAGGTTCGGCCTCGACTACGCCTCGGCCAGCGCGCTCAACCCCCGCCTTATCTACGCCTCGATCAGCGGGTTCGGGACCAGCGGCGGGAAGGACCTGCCCGGCTACGATCTCATGGTCCAGGCCATGTCGGGCCTGATGAGCCTGACCGGGGACCCCGACGGCCCGCCGTACCGGGCGGGCATCTCGGTGTTCGACGTCATCGCCGGGCTGCACACCGCCATCGCGATCCTGGCCGCGCTGCACCACCGCGATGCGACGGGCCGGGGGCAGCACGTCGAGGCCAGCCTGCTCGCTTCGGCGCTGTCCGGGATGGTGAACCAGACCAGCGCCTACGCGGCCGGGGGAGTGGTGCCGTTCCGGATGGGCAACTCCCACCCGAGCCTGTTCCCGTACGAGCCGCTGCCCACCGCGGACGGGGAGCTCATCATCACCGCGGGCAACGATGCCCAGTTCCGCAGGCTGTGTGAGGTGCTGGGGGTGCCGGAACTCGCCGCCGACGCCCGCTTCGCCGGCAACGAGGGGCGCACGGCCAACCGGGACACGCTGCGCCCGCTGCTGGCCGCCCGGCTGGAGACCCGCCCGTCAGCGGACTGGTTCGGCGAGCTGATCGCCGCCGGTGTCCCGTGCGGCCCCATCAACACGGTGGACGCCGGCATCGCCTTCGCCCGTGACATCGGGCTGGACCCGGTGGTGACCGCCGGCGAGGGAGAGGCGGGCGTGCCCACGATCCGGCATCCGATCACCTATTCCGCGACCGCGCCCAGCTACCCGCTGCCCCCGCCCGGCCTGGACGAGCACGGGGATCAGGTCCGTGCCTGGCTCGATGGCCCGCCCGGCCCGCTCGCCCCGCCTCCCGCGGGCGCGCCCAGGAAGGAAGCGGCCGGGCAGGAGGAAGCGGGCGGGCCGGACAAGGAGACGAGCGCATGACGCGGCCCGGCGAGGTGCCACGCTTCCCCACGTCACTGGGTGCCTCGACGCCCGACACGATCACCCTGCTCGGCCGGGATCTCGCCGCCGACCTCATGGGCAGGGTCGGGTTCGGCGAGCTGGCGCTGTGGCTGGTGACCCAGCGCCGGCCCGGCCCGGGCGAGGTCCGGGTGTTCGAGGCGGTGCTGGTGGCGCTCGCCGACCATGGCTTCACCCCGACCGCGATCGCTGCCAGGCTCACCTACCTGAGCGCGCCCGACTCGGTGCAGGGTGCGCTCGCGGCCGGGCTGCTCGGCGGCGGCTCCCGCTTCCTGGGGGTCACCGAGGACGCGGGCCGGTTCCTGTCCGATGCGCTCGCCGGGGCGGGGCAGCCGCTGCCCACCGACGACGCGGGCTGGGACGCGCTGGCGCTCACTGCCGTGCGGGAGGCCCGGGCCGCGGGCAGATTCGTCCCCGGCCTCGGGCATCCGGTACATAAGGTCACCGACCCCCGCACCCCCGCACTCATCGCGATCGCCGACGAGGAGGGGCTGCGCGGGCCGCATCTGCGCCTGTTCGAGGCGATCGGCCGGGTGCACCCACAGGTGCTCGGCCGGACGCTGCCGCTCAACGGCGCCGGCACCTGCGGCGCCGCGCTCGCCGATCTCGGGCTGCCGCCGGACCTGCTGCGCGGGTTCGCGCTGCTGGCCAGGGCCGCCGGGCTGCTGGGCCAGCTGGCCGAGGAACGGCGCCGGCCGGTCGGCATGGACATCTACCTCACGGTCGAGCGGGGCGCCGAAAGCGTGCCCCCGGACCCGGACCCGAACCCCTGAGCCGCAAACACCTGAGCCGCAAACACCAGAGCCGCAAACACCAGAGCCGCAAACACCAGAGGAGCCGCCATGGCCACCGTCGCAGCGGTCATCGCATCGACGCACCACCCGTTCTACTACCGGGCGAGCACGTCCACCGGCGCGGACCGGCCGCCGTTCGCCGACGAATGGGTCGCCAAGATCGAGGCATTCCGCGAGACCCTGACCCGCGCCCGCCCCGATGTGCTGGTCATGGTCGGCTCCGACCACTTCCATCAGCTATGGCTCGACAACATGCCGCAGTTCCTTGTCGGCAAGGCGCCGTTCTACGACGCGAACTTCTACAACGAGGAGCGGGAGTTCGGCCTGCCCAGGATGTTCGTGCGCGGCGACGAGGACCTGTCCGCCTACCTGCTGCGCCAGGGGATGGACGCCGGCTTCGACCTCGCGTTCAGCAACGAATTGAGAATCGACCACAGCATCACCTGCCCGCTCATCACCTTGCGGCCGGAAGCGGACCTGCCGATCGTCCCCATCTACACCAACATCTTCGCGCCGCCGCTGCCGCAGCCGAAGCGCTTCGTGGAGCTGGGCAGGACCATCCGGCAACTGGTCGAGTCCTGGCCGAGCCAGGCGCGGGTGGCGATCATCGGCACCGGTCACCTGTCGCTGGAGCTGGGCGGGCCGCGGCAGTTCGGCCCGCACGGCCCCGACCCCGAGTTCGACCGCAAGGCGGTCGGCTGGATCGCGTCGGGTGACCTGGGATCCGCGCTGGCGGAGGTCAGCCTGGACAGCCTGTGGCTGCCGGGCAACGCCACCCACGGCTTCATGGACTTCATGCTGATGATGGGCGTGGCCGGCGAGAACGTGAAGGCTGATCATGTGGACTCGCTGGACCTGTTCCACACCATGGAGGCCTACTTCACCTGGTACCCGGAGGCATCGGTATGAGCAAGTACCTGCTCAACAAGTTCCTCTACACCGTCGACCGCGACCCGGACCTGGTCGAGCGGTACCGCACGGACCCGGCCGGGACGGTGGCCTGGTGGGAGGCGGAGCGCGCCAACGTGGTCCTCAACCTGCCCGGGATCGAGCGCAGCACCTGGCTGGAGTTCACCGGCGCCGAACGCGAGGCGCTGGCGACCCACGACTACGTCAAGCTGTTCGAGCTCGGAGCGCACAACTTCCTGACCCTGACCCTGTTCATCGCCATGTTCGAGCGGGACCACGACGAGCCGCTGGGATTCCAGCTCGAGTACGCGCGGAAGCTGAGCCACTTCAGCCTGCCGTACCCCGACATCTCCACCTGAGCCGCCACCGGCTCCGGCTGCGCCATGACCGGCGCGTGGGCCGTCATGACGCGCCAGGGGGCGCGGGTGGCGAGGCTGATCCCGGCTGACCGGCCGGTGTGGAGAATGGCGGCTATGAACTCCTCGTCCAAGTGGTCCCTGTGGTCGCAGGACTCCTTCCTGTCGATCGGATCGCGGGGATCGGTCCTGTCCATCGGGTCGGTCGGCTCCGCCTTGTCGGTGGGGTCGGTCGGGTCCTTCGCGTCCGCGTTCAGCATCGGGTCCGCGATGTCGGTGCTGTCGCTGCTGTCGGCGCTGTCGGCCGGGTCGGTGATGTCGGCCCGGTCGGCCGGCGGGGTGATGTCCACCCGCCAGCGGTCCAGGCCGGCGCGGCCGCCGGGGTGACCGAGGCGGGCGGCCGGCTGCTCCGCCGCCGGCGGGGCGCCGAGCGGGTGACCAATGTCGAGCTGTACTTCGACCTGGTCTACGTGTTCGCGGTCACCCAGCTGTCGCGGCACCTGCTGGCGCGGCCGACGATCACGGGGGCCCTGCAGTCGGCGCTGCTGCTGGCCATGGTCTGGCTCGTGTGGGCGTACACCACCTGGGTCACCAACTGGCTCGACCCGGAGCGGATCCCGGTCCGCCTGCTGCTGATCGCCCTGGCACTGGCCGCGCTGGTGATGTGGGCGGCCCTGCCGGAGGCGTTCGGCACCCGCGGGCTCATCATTGGCGCCGGTTACGCCGTCACCCAGATCGGCCGGAGCATCTTCGCGGTGGTGACGCTGCGCGGCGGCCCGCTCGAGCGGAACTTCCAGCGCATCCTGGTGTGGTGCGTCGTCAGCGGCGGGCTGGCGGTCGCCGGCGGGATCGTCAGCGGGCCAGCCCGGGGCTGGCTGTGGCTGGCGGCCGTCACGGTCGACCTGGTCGGTGGGATGGCCGGCTTCTACACGCCAGGCCTCGGCCGCTCGGCCACGGCCGACTGGACCATCGAGGGCAATCACTTCGCGGAGCGGTGCCAGGCGTTCATCCTCATCGCGCTCGGCGAGTCGATCGTGGTCATCGGCGCCACCCTGTCCCGGCTGCTCGGGATGGCTGTCACCGCGGCCGAGGCCGGGGCGTTCGTGATCGCGGTCGTCGGCAGCGCCGGGCTGTGGTGGCTGTACTTCGACCGGAGCGCCGGTGACGCGGCCCGGGTGATCGCCGCCTCGGCCGACCCGGGCCGGATGGGCCGCACCGCCTATCACCTGATTCATCCGGTGATGGTGGCCGGGATCATCGTGGCGGCGGCAGCGGACGAGGTGATGGTGTCCTCGCCGGGCCTGACCGGGGTGGCGTGGGCGGCCTGGCTCGTCCTGGGCGGGACCGCCCTGTTCATCGCCGGGCACGCCGCTTTCAAGATCGCCGTGTGGCGGGTGGTGCCCTGGTCGCGGCTGGCCGCGGTGGCCGTTCTGGGGCTGCTGGGCCTGGCGGCGCCGCACGTGTCCGTGCTCGGGCTGGGGGTGTGCGCGACGGCCGTGGTGATCGCCGTCGCGGCGAGCGACCACTTCCTGGCCACCGGCGGGGAAGAGTCACCCGGGTAATCGCCTGACCAGGACGTCCCGGTCAGGCGGCGCGGCCCGGCGGGCCGTGACTGTCGAACACGCGCCTGCCGTCCGGGCTGATGGCCGTGGTCGTGCCGTCGGGGTGGAGGGTCAGGGTCCAGCCCCAGCGGTGGATGACGATCTTGTGGTGGAAGGAGCACAGAGGCACCAGGCTGGCGTCGCAGGCGGCCGCCTCCGCGCCCGTGCCGCGGTGTGCCGGGCCCCGGCCCGCTCCAGCGCCACCAGCGCCTGCGCCTGCACCGCCGTAGGCAGCGATCCGGCATCCGCGGCGGCCAGTGTCTCCAGCGCCGGTCCAGCATGACCAGCGCCTCCGCTACCCCGGCGGGCTGCTGCCCATCACCCACGCTGGTCACCTCCACCCTGCCGTTCCATACATCCATGTCAGACCATTAATTCGATGTCTAGTTCGACCATACTCGCCCATGCCGACAATTGCGGGCCCACCGGACCATGTGCAGAAAAGCCAGCCTTTTCCGGGGCGCCTTCGCCTCAGCGGGCGAGCAGCGCGACCTCCCCGGTGGCGCCGTCGATCGCGGCCAGCCAGGAGCCGTCGTCGGCGTCGCCGATGGCGGTCTCCGGGCGGCACCCGGTCACGGTGGGCACGCCACGGCCATTGCCGGCGCTGGGCTGGTAAGGGTCGGCGATGGTGCGGGAGATGACGCCGCGGGCGGCCAGCAGCAGCGGCGCCTGGACGGGCAGCGGCCGGTCGACAAGCAGGATCGCGCCCTCGTGACTGGCCGCGGCGGGCCCGTCCGGGCCGTAGCGGACCAGGCGGCCGACCGCCACGCCGGGCACGGCCGGGCAGGCCGGGATCTGCATGCCGCATGACCGCACGGTGGAGGCGAGGAACGGCAGCCAGCGGTGAGCTGCCTGCGGGCCGGCCGTGGCCGCACCACCGCCCGCCTGGCGGGTCACCACCGCCAGCAGCTGGGTGGCCAGGTAGGTGTCGACCGGCCGGGCCGAGGCCAGGACCGCCAGGCAATCGGCGGCATGCTCGCCGGCCAGGCCCGCGACCGCCCGCCGCGCCGCGTCCTCGAACATGCTTCCGCCGGGCCCGGCCCCGTCCCGCCACGCCTGGTGCATCGCCTCCCGGCACAGGGTGGCCAGGTTCGGCGAGCCGATGCGGGGGAAGGCCAGCCGCCGGGCCGGGCGTGCGGCAGCGGACGTGACCTCTGCGCACAGCCGGTCGATCCTGGGGGTCCCACCGGCCCAGGGGAGGACGTACTTCTCGGCGAGCACCGGCGGCAGGCGCTCCAGCAGCCGGGCGAACACCGTCGCCGTGCGGCCGTGCTGGGGGGAGATCGCGCCCTGGCGCGTGCTTGTTCCGCGCGGCGCTCCCGGCGCCTGCCGGGGAAGCGGGTAGGCGTTCACCCGGCGATGATCATTCCGTCTCAGGGGGACAGTTGCGGCAGGTGCCCGTCCCTGGGCCGGTATTCGCGCAGCTTGCCTGTTGTGTCACCGCGTGCTCCCTCAGGTGGTAACGGGGAAGGGGGGAGTCCGGTTGTGCACAGCTCTTCAGTTGAGTGAACATTCAGGACCTGTCAGATCCCTCGGACGTTAGCAGCACTGAACTGTGATGTGAACGGACCGGATGTCCGCTTTCCGGCCAGCTGTGCTGTCCGCGCACTTCGGCGGCCTGGCTGACCAGAAATATTAACTTTTCGTTCATCTTATATTCGCCAGCCTGTCGGTAACAGACGGGGTCAGAGGCACTTAACGAGGCGCCGTGGTTGCTCTGAGCCGCCACTGCGGGCCTCGTGCCGCGGCCGTCACGGCCTGCCCTCGAACTGGAGGATGTAGAGGCCGCCGCCGCATCGGTCCACCGCGTACACGATGCCGTCGGAGGCCACGTACACGTCGTTGATCTGGGCCGCGCCCACGGACGAGCCGGGCGGTGCGGGCGGCACGAACGCCGCCACCTCCACCGGCTGGAACGGGTTGCGCACGTCGAAGACGCGCACCCCGGCATTGAAGAACGAGCCGAACACGATGTCCTCGTCCTGCCAGGACCATGCGAAGGGCTCGTTCTCGTGCAGGTTGTGGGCCCCGAACCGGCCGCCCCGGTGCGCGAACTCCGCCACCGGCGGCATCGGTGCGCTGCTGATGATCAGCGGTGACGTCTCGTGGCTCACGTCGGCGAACCAGAGCAGCTTGGGAAAGTCGGCAGCGGCGTCGCGCACGCTCTCGTCGCTGATGGCCAGCAGGCCGCGGCGCGGCAGTGGCAGCACGGTATGGGTGTAGCCGGGCATCGGCGGGTGGTAGTCCAGCCGGGACACCATCGCCGGGGCACCGGCATCGGTGATGTCCAGGATGACCACGCCCGCGTCGAGGTAGCCGACGTAGGCGCGGTCCGGGCGCCCGGCGCAGACGTTGATGTTGTGCGCGCGGAACCCGGCGTCGAAGACCTCGTGCCGGACCGGCGGGGGTGAGCCGTCGCCATGCTGTGTGCCGGGCAGCCACCACCGGCCCGCCTCCACCGGGTGGTCCGGCCTGGCGAGGTCGACGATCACCGGGAACTGGTCGTCCCGCGGGCTGGCCGGCCGGGAGTCGGGAGTGCCCGTACTGAGGTAGGCGTGCGTGCCCACGGTGAAGCCGACCCAGTGGGTGCCGCGCGAGTGGGGGCCCGACTCATCGAGGAAGGCGATCGGGCGTGGCTCGGCCGGGCGGGAAAGGTCGTACACCTCGATGCCCGCTGGCCGTTCGCCCGGCCTGTCCACCTGGTAGGCCACCACCATGACCTCGCCGCTGACCGCCAGCGAGTTCGACCGGACGCTGCCGTGCGGCAGCGTGGTCTGCGCCAGCAACCGCGGCGCTGTCGGGTCGGTAACGTCAAGGACGCTGAAGTTCGCGGGCCCCCGCTCGTGGGCGAGGTAGAGGTAGCGGCGGCCACCTCGTTCGAGCAGGGCGATGCCTTCGCCGCAGTTGCCCCGGCCAGCCAGGTCATGCTGGCCCAGGTAGCGCATCCCGGTACATTCCAGCGGGTGCACAGCCACCCCTTCCGGCAGGCGGGCCCTGGGTGTCGCAGCCTTGAGCATTGTGCCTTGCGCTGCGCGCCTGGTTGATTAGGCTAATCATCTACAGGGCGGTACTGGACGTTATTAACAACCAGGCCCGAATAACAACCAGGCCCGGGGCTGACTAGGGAGATGTCATGAGCGTACGAGGCAGTTCGGCCCGGTACGGCACGTTAGCGCTCCTGCTCGCCACGCCACTGGTGCTGGCGGCCTGCAGCTCCAGCGGTTCGGGCAGCTCGAGCAGCTCACCGAGCGCGAACAGCCCGATCAACATCGGGTACGAGCTCCCGCTCACCGGCCCCGCCGCCCTGCCCGGCAAGCAGGAGCAGGAGGGGTGGAACCTCGGGCTCAAGGCCTTCGGCAGCACCGTGGACGGCCATCACATCGTCACCTACTTCGACGACACCGGCGGGGACCCGACGGTGGCGCTGTCCGACGCCCGTTCCCTGGTCGAGCAGAAGCACGTCCAGATCATGGAGGGCCCGCTGCTCGCGAGCGAGGACGCCGCCGTGGCCCCCTACCTCGGCGCCCAGCACGTCCCCACGGACAACCTCGCCGTGTGCAGCCAGACGCAGGTCATCGACGACGCGAAATACGGCAACGCGTTCAGCTCGGGCTGGCTGTGCGATCAGCCGGACGTCATGGCGGCCGACTACCTCTACAAGGACCTCGGCTACCGGCACGTGACGGTGCTGGCGACCGACTACGCGTTCGGCTGGCTGTCGGCGGGCGGGTTCATCAAGCAGTTCACCCTGCTCGGCGGGAAGATCGACAAGGTTCTCTGGCCGCCGCTCACCGCCACCGACTACGGCCCCTACGTGTCCGCGATCCCCAGGAACACCCAGGCGGTCTTCGCCGAGACCGTGGGGGCCGCGGGGCCCATCTTCACCAAGACGTACGCGCAATTCGGCCTGCGCGGCAAGATCCCCCTCTACGGCATGACGAACCTCTTCGACTATTCGGTGCTGCCCGGCGAGGTGCCGGCCGACGTGATGGGCGACCAGATGGCGGCGCAGTACTGCGACGGGATCAACACCCCCGCGAACAACAAGTTCGTCAGCCTCTTCAACCAGACCTACCACACCCGTCCCGGCTACTACGCGGAGGCGGCGTACGTGCACGCCGAGCTGGTCGTGGCCGCGCTGAAGGCGCTGCACGGCGACGCCACGAACTCGGCCGCGGTCGCCCACGCGCTGAAGACCACAGCGGTCACCGCCCCCCGCGGGCCGGTGCGGCTCAGCACGGTCGTGGACGCCCCGATCCAGAACATCTACATCTGCAAGGTCGAGAAGGTGAACGGCACGATGGAGGACGTGCCGATCAAGACCTATCCGGCGGTCCAGCCGTGGGGCACGCTGCCCTACAAGACCTGGACGGCCGAGTTCACCACCGACTCGACCGGGCGGCCCGGCACGTGATCACCCGGCCGCGGCCGGGTTTGCCCGCCCCACTATGATGATCTGGGGCCGGTCACAGAGCCGGGCATGATTGCGGTCACAGGCGTCGGCGGCGCATGATTGCGAGGAGGGGTGGGCTGACGTGGGGGAGAAGAAGGCCGGCGGCAAGAGGCGGGCGGTCGGCACACGCGACCGTGTCGTCGCGCATCTGCTGATGGCCGGCGAGGTCAGGGACGCGAGCGGCATGGCGAGCACCGTGCTGGCCGAGGCGATCGGCTACCCGGGCTCCAGCATCGCGTTCGCGCAGCTGCTGTCCGGGATGGAGCGGTCCGGCCTGATCGAGCGCGAGGTGCGCGGCAAGCGCACCTACCGGATCACCCCGACCAAGGCCGCCGCGGCCGCGGCACGGTCAGGCGCGGCGGCGCGCGCAGGCCGGCCCGCGGCCGGCGGCCGGGGCACCCCACCGGCGGCTGCCGGCGCGGGCGCCGAGGATTTCGACTACGACGAGCTGGCACGCCGGCTGCTGCTGCAGGTCGTGCAGCGGCTCGGAGCGCCGCCGGGGCAGGGCCCGGCACCAGCCGAGGACACCGAGCCCGGCGGCGGCACCGGCGGCGATGATTCGCTCGCCCGCGCGGTAGCCAGCCTGGAGCAGAAGCTGGCCAGCGTCCGGTCCAAGCAGCGGCGGCTGACCGAGGAGAACGCCAGGCTGCGTGAGCAGCTCCGCGCGGCGCAAGAGAGCCTCGCCCGGGCCGAGGAGCGCGCCAGTGCCGCCCAGTCCTCCACGCGGCTCGACAGCGCCGAGGCCAGCCTGCTCGAGCGCCTGCTGTCGCCCCTGCGCGACCAGGGCACCCGGCAGGAGGAGGCCGGTACCGGCTGACCGCCTGCTCGTCCAACCCGGCGGTGCGGTCTGGTTGAATCGGCGTTTCTGCTGCCGATTCGACGAGGCCGGATTGCCGGTTCCCCGCTCACTGCAATCATCTTGTGCCCGCCTGTCACGTCGTTGACGGGCCATGCTGCCCGTCGTTACGCTAATAATGATGAAAGGGGTATCCCACTATTGGGATCGGCCCCTGGCCTGATTCGTGGAACACGCTGGTTCCTGCGCGGCAGGGCAGGGGAACAGGTGCCCGAGCCCCGGTAGCCCCCGGCGCTGAGGGGAGCCCCGAGAGTGCAGCAGTTCATAGCCCAGACCCTGAACGGCCTCACGCTCGCCGGGATCATCTTCCTGGTGTCCAGCGGTTTCACCCTCGTGTTCGGGGTCATGCGGGTCACCAACCTCTCGCACGGGGCGGTGTACCTGCTCGGCGGCTACATCGGCTACTCGGTCATCACCGCCACACACAACTTCTTCTACGGGCTGGCCGCTGGCGCCATCGCGATGGGCGCCCTCGGGCTGCTGCTCGAGCGCACGCTAATCACCTGGCTCGGGGGCAGCGAGATGTCGGAACTGCTCGCCACGCTCGGGCTCATCTATGTCCTTGACGACATCAGCCTGGCGATCTGGGGCGGCAGCCCGCTGACCATCAACCTGCCGGGGATCCTCGGCCAGTCCACCACCCTGCCGCTGTCCGGCGTCGTCTACCCGAACACCCGGATCTTCATCCTCGGCGTGTCCATCGTGGTCGCCGCCGGGCTGTCCTACCTGCTCCGGCGGACCCGGGTCGGGGCGATCATCAGGGCGGGCGTGGACGACCGCGAGATGGTGAGCGCGCTCGGCATCAACGTGCGGCTGGTCTTCTCCCTCGTCTTCACGCTCGGGGCGGCGCTGGCCGGCTTCGCCGGGGTACTGGGCGGGACGGTGCTCGGCGTGTACACCGGGGGCGACAGCGACATCCTGCTGTTCGCCCTTGCCGTGGTCATCATCGGCGGTCTCGGCAGTTTCGAGGGGGCGATCGTCGGGAGCCTGATCATCGGCCTGATCGAGAACTACGGGACGGCGTACTTCCAGGCTGTCGCCTACTCGATCCTGTTCATCCCGGTGATCGTCATCCTGCTGGTGAAGCCGGAGGGCCTGCTCGGGAAGGTGAACAGGTGACCGCCGGCGCCTCCCGCGATGCTGGCAGGCGCGCCTCCGGCACGACCAGGCAAGGTGCCAGCCAGCGCGCCTCCGGCACGGCGCACCGCGAGGGAGGGCAGGAATTCAGTGGCGAGGTGGCGGTCTCGCCAGCCGGGCCCGGCTTGCCACCGGGCCGCGGTGCCCGGCTGGCGCTGACGGTGCTGCGGGGATCGCGCCGCTTCACCGCCCCGGTGGCCGGCGTGGCCGCGGCCGTCCTGCTGGTCCTGCTGCTGCAGGGCAACGGCTTCACCTCCACCCTGGTCCTGGACATGCTCGTCTACGCCATCGCCGCGATGGCGCTGGACTTCCTCGGCGGTTACGCGGGGTTAATCTCGCTCGGGCAGGCCGGCCTGCTCGGTGTCAGCGCGTACGGCGTCGCCATCGCCGAGGTGCACTTCTTCTCGCCGTGGGCCGCGGTCGGCATCGGCATGAGCGCGGTGCTGGCACTCGGGCTGGTGCTGGGGATCGTCGCCGTCCGCACCAAGGGCGTCAGTTTCGTGATCATCACCCTGGCGATGGGCCAGGTCCTGTGGGGACTCGCCTTCCAGTGGGTGGGCCTGAGCGAGGGTGACAACGGGATCCCGCTCGCCGTCCTGCCGGCCATCGGCCCATTCGACCTCAACGATCCCCTCACACTGCGGATGACGGTCCTGGCCGTGTTCGTGGCCGTCGCGCTGCTGCTGGTGACGTTCGTGCACGCGCCGTTCGGGCTGTCGCTGCGCGGGGTGCGGTCCAACGAGACCCGGCTGGCCGCGCTCGGCTACCGGACCGGCCTGCACCGCTACCTGGCCTGGGTCATCGCGGTGTTCTTCACCGGCGTGGCCGGCGTCCTCTACATCTTCGTCAACCAGCTGATCAGCCCCGCGACCATGGCGTTCAGCGAGGACGGGCTCCTGGTCATCATGGTCGTGCTTGGCGGCCTCGGGAGCATCTGGGGGCCGGTCCTGGGGGCGGCGGTGATCGTGGGTTTCCAGCAGGAGCTGAGCATCTACGTGACCCGCTGGCAGACGCTGATGGGACTCACCCTGATCGCGGTCGTGCTGTTCAGCCCCGGCGGCCTGTGGGGTGTGGTCCGGGCCGCTGGCCGGCGGCGGGACGCCCTCATCGCCAGGCTCGAGGGCAAGCGAGGCGCGCCGTGACCGCCGGGCAGGCTACTCCCGCGCTGGCGGCCGATCACCTGAGCCGCCGGTTCCGCGGCCTGACGGCGGTCGCGGACGTGTCGCTGCGGGTCGACCCGGGAGCCCGGTTCGGCATCATCGGCCCGAACGGCGCGGGCAAGACCACCCTGTTCAACCTGCTGTCGGGCGAGCTGCGGCCCACCACCGGCAGCGTCGCCCTGTTCGGGCGGGACATCACCAGGCTGCGCCCGTACCGGCGGGTGGCCCTGGGCCTGGGGCGCACCTTCCAGATCACGCGCATCTTCAGCGACCTCACCGTGCTGGAGAATCTGACCCTGGCGCTGCACGGGCTGAGCCGGAGCAAGCTGTCGCTGCTGCGGCCCTGGCGGCACTACCGGGCCAAGATCGCCGAGGCGGCCGAGCTGGCCGCCAGCTTCGGGCTGGCACAGCGGCTGGATACGCCCGCCTCCAGCCTGTCGCACGGCGAGGTGCGGGAGCTGGAGGTGCTGCTCGCCCTGGCGCTCAAGCCCCGGGTGCTGCTGCTCGACGAGCCAGCGGCCGGGCTCTCACCGGCGGAACGGGTCGACATCCAGGCGCTGCTGACATCGCTGCCGCCCGAGCTGACCCTGATCATGATCGAGCATGACATCGACGTGCTGCGCGGGGTGGTGGACTCCGCCGCGGTCCTGCACCTGGGCGCGCTCGTGGTCCAGGGCTCGATGCGCGACATACAGAACGATGAGCGGGTGCGCGAGCTCTATCTCGGCGGCGCTGGTTCCCGCGCACCCGCGATCCGCCCGCCCGGGGACCCCCCGCCGGCAGAGACCAGCACGGCGGAGACCAGCACGGCGGAGACCAGCACGGCGGAGACCAGCACGGCAGAGACCAGCACGGCAGAGACCGGCCCGCCGCCGGGAGCGGGGGAGCGGCCATGATCGACGTGCGTGACCTCCACACCTACCGTGGCATCAACTATGTGCTGCAGGGCGTGAGCCTGCGGATCAGCGACGGGTCCTGCACCGTCCTGCTCGGGCGCAACGGCATGGGCAAGACCACTCTGGTCCACACGATCATGGGCATGCTCCGGCCGGCCAGGGGTGCGATCAAGCTCGACGACGAGGAGCTGACCGGCAGGCAGCCGTTCCAGATCGCCCAGCGGGGGCTCGCCCTGGTCCCGCAGGGGCGCCGCATCTTCCCCTCGCTCACGGTGGAGGAGAACCTCACCCTGGCCGCGCGCAAGCCGCGCGGCGGTGACGGGTGGACTCCGCAGCGCGTCTACGAGCTGTTCCCGCAGCTCGCCGGCCGGATACGGCACCGGGGCAGCCAGCTGTCCGGCGGCGAGCAGCAGATGCTGGCGATCGGCCGGGCCCTGATGACCAACCCCCGCCTGCTGCTGATGGACGAGCCGTCCGAGGGGCTCGCGCCGGTGATCGTCGAGCGGATCGGCGAGGTGCTGACGGACCTGCGCCGGAGCGGGCTGGGGATCTTCCTGGTCGAGCAGAACTACGGCCTGGCGCTGGGCGCGGCGGACGTGATCTACATCCTGTCCAACGGCCAGGTGGTCTGGCAGGGCACGGCCAGCGAGCTGTCGGCCGCGACAGCGGTCCGCGAGACCCACCTCGGCGTGTGAGAGCTCACCGGCAGGAGAAAGGACGCCCGATGGGAAAGCCGTTCCACACCGCACACCGCTGGGAGCTGGACTGGCAGGACGACGTTGACGTGCTGTCCCTGCGCGGCGGCGTGCAGGTAAAGGTGTTCTACTCCGACCCCGAGGTGGGCGTCGCCGACATGCTCATCAAGTTCCCGCCAGGCTACGTCGAGCCCGAGCACGCGCACGAGAGCAGCCACTCCATCGTTGTGCTGGAAGGTGCCCAGATCGTGAAGGGCGTGCACCTGCACCCCGGTGACTACGTGTGGGCGTCCGGGCCGGAACCGCACGGGCCGTATGAGTACCCGGAGGGGTGCGTGGTGTTCGCGTCCTTCCGCGGCCTGTCCGCCCGGCACCGCTACCAGGGCTCGCCGGCCGGGGAGATATAGGGCGGCCCAGGGCCGGCCAGCTCACGGGCTGGGCTGGCTGACGGCGGTCCTGGCGAACAGCGGCGTCCACGTGGCCAGCGAGAGTGTGCCCCAGGGCGGGACGCTGCGCACGGTCAGGATCGGGACATTCCGCATGGTGCCGCCCACGTTCTCCACCTTGCAGATGTACTCGTTCTGCACCGGTGACCAGGTGGCACGGTTCAGCGACACCGGCCCGCGCGGCGCGGTGATCTTTACCGCCCGCATCGCGTTGCCGAGCGCCTTCTCGCTGGTCACGACGCCATGCAGGGACTTGAGCGCCGCGATGAGGATCTCCGCCTTGGTGTATCCAGCCTCGGAGTAGTACGACGGGTACACGCCGTAGGCGGCGTGGTAGGCGTTCGCGAACTGCTGGTTGACCGCGGCCGGGTTGCCGTCGCAGTACTGCGAGTCGGTGTAGACGCCCAGCGCGGCCGATGGTTTCTCGGCGGGCAGCGCGGCCTGGTCGGTCAGCGTGGTGATCCCCATCAGCGGGATCTTCTTCTTCAGGCCGAACGACGCGTAGGTGTTGACGAAGCTGGCCGCCTGGGAGCCGGACAGCACCACCCACACCGCCTGGGTACCGGCCGGGATGGCGGAGACATAGGACGACATGTCCACGGCGTTGCTCGGGACCCAGATCATCTTGTCGATCTTGCCGCCGAGCTTGGTGAACTGGGCCGCGAAACCGCCCACGCCCTGCCAGCCGAACGAGATGTCCAGCCCGACCGTGGTCACGTGCCGCCACCCCATCGTGGTGTAGGCCCACTTCGCGCCGACCGTGCTCGGCGCGAAGCCGTCCCAGCCGGACGTGAACCCGGTGCCGTACCGGTTGTAGGCCAGCGCCTGCTGCGGGCTCGCCAGGTACAGGTCGTCCTCCGGGATCCCCTTGCCGAGCACGTAGGGCGCGACCACCGCGATCGCGCTGGAGATGAGGGGGCCCTCCATGACCTGGACGTGCCTGGACGTGACGAGCTGCCTGGCCATCGACAGGCTCACCGTCGGGTCGCCCTGGTCGTTGGCGTAGGTCACCTGGATGGGATGCCCGTCCACCGAGGTCCCGAAGTGCTTCAGGCCCAGCTTGAAGCCGTTCTGCTCGCTGGTCCCGTTCTTGGTGAAGATGCCGGTCAGCGGCAGCAGGTAGCCCACCTTGACCGGCGTGTGCGCGGAGGCGGCGGTGCTGGACGAGGTGCCGCTTGAGCAGGCCGCCGCAACGGCCGAGCAGGCGGCGAGCGCGACGGCGGACAGGCGCCGCCGCAGGCGGGGCCGCGATAAGCGGGCGTCCCGCCCGCAGCCAGCGATGACGCCGGTGACGATGCCCAATGAGCAGCCCATGACCACCACTCTCCGACGGGATCTTCCTTATGCAATCACGCTGCGGGGAGCACCGCCAGGGGATGACGGCATTGAGGGGACTCAATGATTAGCGCGGCGGAAGCGCCCTCACCCGAGCCGCCGCGCGATGGCGACGGCGGCCTCCCTGGTGGACAGGCTGCCACCAGCGTCGGCGGTGCACTCGCCCGCCTCGAGGGCGGCGGCGGTGGCCGCCTCGACCGCGGCCGCCTCCGCTGCGAAGCCGAGGTGGCGCAGCATGAGGGCGCCGGACAGGATCGCGGCAGCCGGGTTGGCGGTCCCGGTTCCGGCGATGTCGGGTGCGCTGCCGTGCACCGGCTCGAACAGCGCCCGGCCGGTCGCGGCGTTGATGCTCGCCGACGGTGCCATGCCCACCCCGCCGATGAGGCCCCCCGCGATGTCGCTGAGGATGTCGCCGAAGCAGTTCTCGGTGACGATGACGTCGAACTGCCAGGGTTCGGCGATCATGTGCAGGGCGCAGGCGTCGATCGACATGTGGCGGGCCGGCACATCGGGATGGGCGTCGCGCGCGTCCCGCCAGCACCGCTGCCACAGGGCGCCCGCGTGCGGCATCGCCTGCCACTTGTCCGCCAGCACCACGCTGGACCGGGCGGTGGAAAAGGCGTAGCCGAGGATCCTCGTGACGCCGCGGAAGGTGCTGACGTGCTCCTGGATCGCCATCTCCTCGGGCGTGCCGGGCTTGAACCGCCCGCCCATCCGGCTGTAGAGGCCCTCGGTGTTCTCCCGGACCACAATGATGTCGGCGGCCCGCGGCCCAGGGTCGCGCAGCGGGCTCAGCCGGCCGCAGAGCAGCCTGGCCGGCCGGACGTTCGCGTAGAGATCCAGCTCGCGGCGGATCCGGCCCAGGGTCTGCCAGCTGTAGCGGGAGTCGGTGATCCGCGGGTCGCCGATCGCGCCGAGCAGGATGGCGTCGGCGGCCTCCAGCTGCGCGAAATCATCCTCGGGCAGCGCCTCACCGGTCTGCAGGTACCGCTCCGCGCCCACGTTGACCGGCTGGAACTCCAGCCCGAGCCCGAGCTGCCTAATCACCGTGATCGCGGCCGGGATCACCTCCCGGCCGATCCCATCCCCCTCAATGACTGCGACCTGGGCTGCCACGTGATTAAGGTAGCGCCGGGTTCCGGGCCCAGCAAGCAGGGCCGCGCCCGTGTCCAGGGGACATGCCCAGGGGCCCGGGCGCACCGGCCCGGCTCAGCTGAGCAGCTCGCGCTGGCATGGCACGGCGCCGGTCTGGGGGGCGCGGAGCCGGTGGATGGTCCGCAGCGCGCTGAGGGTTCCGTCGAGGTGGCGGAGCACGGCATCGGCCGCCGCCACCGGGTCGTGGGCGAAGACGGCACGCAGGATCTCCTCGTGCTCGGCATTGGCGCGGGCGGCGCGGTCGGGGACGGCGAGGACCGAGTGCGTGATGTAGAGGGTGGACAGCTCCCGCAGGTTCTTCAGGATCGCGACCAGCCGCGGGCTGTTGGCCGCCAGGTCGATGATGTGGTGGAAGCTGGCGTTGTGCTCGGCCCACCGGGTGCCGTCGACCTCGGTCTCCATCGCCACCAGCAGCTGGATCGCCGGGCGCAGGCTCGCCCGGGCGGCGGACCTCGCGGCCCGTGCCGTGGCGACCGGTTCGAGCATCATCCGGATCTCGTAGATGTCCTCGAGCTCGGTGCGGCACAGCTCGCGCACCACGGCTCCGCCGCGATTG
>Ga0335077_10001442_pt1 | contig 28205 bp, 30 predicted proteins | sample Lox_Sample_31_FD_207151 | JGI IMG/M metagenome (GOLD analysis project Ga0335077, IMG submission 207151) | Soil microbial communities from Loxahatchee National Wildlife Refuge, Florida, United States - Lox_Sample_3.1 | ecosystem: Environmental > Terrestrial > Soil > Wetlands | place: USA... | reverse complement strand
CTGGCCAGCACACAGGTAGGCGAATAAAAAGAGAAGAAAAAGCTTTGAATCTCCACAGGCGAGTGTGATAAAAGGGGCCTATGGATTCTTTGAATCCCGATACCACCGAACGAAAACGCGAATGTCCCAGCACCGTCGGCAGAGGTAAGACGGTTTCGATTCAAACCCCACCTGAGAATCCTGTATGGAGCAACGATTACATTACTGTGTGTCTGGGCGATAGCCTTGGCTTCTATCGCGAGTGGGCACGCCCCGTCGTGATTGTTTCGGATGGGCCATACGGAGTGCTGGGCTACGAGGGAGACACATCCAGCCACCTGCAACTTCCAAGCCTCTACGAAGCCCACATCAGGGAATGGACCACAGCATCCTCGCCGAATACAACGCTGTGGTTTTGGAATTCGGAAATCGGCTGGGCTGCTGTTCATCCAGTGCTCGAAAAGCACGGGTGGCGATACGTAAACTGCAATATCTGGAACAAAGGCAAGGCCCACATTGCGGGGAACGTGAACACAGGCAAGATTCGCCGCTTTCCTGTAGTCACAGAGGTTTGCGTTCAGTACGTGCTTGAAGGACGTGTGCAGGGCAAGACATTGCGAGAGTGGCTTCTGGCCGAGTGGAAGCGCACTGGGCTGAAACTGCGTGAAGCAAACACGGCTTGTGGCGTCGCTGATGCCGCCGTTCGGAAGTATCTCGACCAAGGGCACCTGTGGTACTACCCGCCGCCTGAAATGTTTGAACGGTTACAGCGATACGCGAACGAATTCGGCGATCCGGCAGGGAGACCCTACTTTTCGATTGACGGGAATGGCCCTGCCAGTGCCGAGGACTGGGCCGGAATGCGATCAAAGTTTCAGTGCCCGCATGGGTTCACGAACGTATGGGATAGGCCCGCCCTTCACGGCAAAGAGCGTGAGAAACTGAATGGCGTAAACGGCAGAGCCGTCCACTTGAGTCAAAAACCTTTTGATCTAGTTTCCATGCTGCTCGAAGCAAGCTCTGAAACTGGTGACGTGGTATGGGAGCCGTTCGGCGGATTGTTTACTGCCTGCCTTGCGGCTGGAAAGCTACGGCGTCGGGCATTCGGGGCTGAGATAGATCCAGCGTACTTCCACTACGGAACCGAACGCCTTAAGCGCGAAGGCGCTCAGCAGCATTTTCCTCAATTGCCAGATGGTCTCTCAGAGCAGCCCTAATCCGGGCATCGTCTTCGGACGCCAATAGGCGCGTCCAGTCGCGCACACTCATTCCATTCACTCGGGTAGTACCCACCTTCGTTTTGAACGCTTCGATTCCTTCGTGAACGATTCTATCCATCTTCGCGTAGTTGGTATCTAGCCGGTACGTATATCGTGACGTCAGCTCCCTCAGTTGCTCTTGGTATTCTCGGGTTGGCTTGTACAACCTACCCTCTGCTCCCCAACTATCGACGATTTTCTTTGCCTCGTCGAACTCCCGTTGGCTGCCTTGAAACTTATGACCGGTCGTATTCGTCTGTTGCAGATTTCTGGCTCGAGCTTTCGTATCCCTTGGTTCAAGCACGAGGTAGTCGGGCGGATTGTGATAATGGTCGTCCCGCGCTTTGGCCACTGAAAGCCCCGGAACTACCACCACATCCAAGAAGGCAGGCTTGCCGTAGATCAAGTGGTCAGGTAGCCACGCCAGCATACACACGTAGGTTCGATCATCGGTGAAGTGGTTCTGGCTGTCTTTGAATCTGGCGGTAATCTCGGTTGCCAACGGAAACCATGCTTTTATCTCAAAACCCGGCGTCGGCTGAACCCGTCCTTCAAAAATAGTGTCCGGGAAGCCGGGGTCCTGCCGCACCCATTTCCCCCAATCCTTAAATTCCTTCTTTCCGTTTAGAAATTCGACCGTGTTGAACTCAATCAAATTTCCCAGCAGCGGACTCAGCTTAGATACAACCTTGGCAAGATTGAGCGCCGCATCGGGCGATACCGGCTTTGCCACAGTCAGAAGGTCGAATACGTGGCCGGAAAGCGAATTCAAGAAACCAGAAGCGAGCGTAATGACTTCCTTCGTATTCATCGGGCAGTACTTGACTGTAGCTCGATGTCCGCATTGGCGTCACCAGGTTTCTTTTCCAAACCCCAATTTGCTATTTACATCGAACTACAGAAGTCAAGGTGTACACTTTGGACGAATTGCTATGCCCCTTGTCTGTCAAAACTGCCGACGAGTCAATCAAGACCCCGGCGGCGATGTCCGGCTTTTGCGGTGCGGGGCTTGCGGCCAGCAGCAATTGCAACGGACGCCTTCGGAGGCCGACAAACGACGAATCGTTTCTGCGATTGCCGGAGCTACTATCCTTGGCCTCGCCACGGAGAACCCCATCGGTGCCCTTGTCGGAGCTGTTATCGGCTTTATTTTTGGCGACCGCGTGTTCAAATGACACAAATTCAACAAGGTGAAGCCGAGGTAGTCGTTACAGCCATCGTAACTGTCGCTTATTACTTGCTGTCATGGAACAGGCGGCGCGATTGTGACGCCAAGATTCTCGGCTGGATGGCTGTCAACGCTTTGGGTGGGGTCACTGGAGTTTTCATTTTTGTTGGCTGCTTCGACGTTATGAAACTATCTGTCTTGAATGGCGTTTGGAGCGGCATCGCAGGAATTGTGATAACCCTTGCGACTATGACTGAGATCATCAAACAGTTTGCTGGTTTATGGACGCAGAAGATTCAAGCAACCAAGGACGAGTGACACTTCGGGAGCAATCAAAATACTCTATGAAGGTATTGTGGGCTGCTGCTACCGCTGGCACTATTCCCGCGCTCATATTCGCATTCCGATGGTTCATGCTGCAAACCGATATTCTTGTAGGCTACTGCTGGAAGTGGAAGGGCACCGCCTTTTATCCGAGCTTTGATATTCGCAATCGCTCTGCCACAAAGACCTACGTGTTGGGCAACATCGCATACACAAAGAACGATGGAAGGGAGGTTTTGACCTTCGACAACAAATCCATATGGGGCCATGAGCTAAAGCCGGGCACCATATCGTATTTGGAAGGTGGCGTGGTGCCTCGAGTAAGTTCTTCCAGCGAATGCCCAGCAGTTGAGGTAAGAATTCGCCTTCAGAATGGAAGGGAGTTTAAGGGGCAAGGGCCGGGCCAGCTTTTCACGGGCGTTCGTAGAATGGCCTACGCGCTACGGCAACGAATGGAGAAAGCGTCACTACCTTTGCCACAATGAATCTACGATTCGTGACTCGCGTTAAGTTGATTTCAATTCCCTCAGCGCGTCGGCATATCCTTTGAGCTTGGGAAGAAGCTCTCGCCTCAGATTCTTCGCACCTTTGAAGTGACCGCTTACCCGCGCGCCCTTGGGCTCCACGATGCGTAGCAACAGCGATTCAACATCCTTGATATGGCGGTCGCCGCGGACGACGTAAAGACTGAAGCTGTTCCACTTTCGTTTTAGTCGATCCCTTGTGTGATGCTTGATTCGCCAGTGAAGAGCTGAGGCCTTGCCAACGTAATGTGGCACGCCATGCCTATAAAGCACATATATTCCGCCATGACCCCGCACCAAGCGCTTGAATTCCTTCCAGAAAATTTCTAAGACAGAGCCGGGCAGTTTTTCGGCGTAAGCGCGGATGAGCTTGTGTTGAGACCTACTTCTGCGCCGCTTCTTCGTTGGCATGAGAAGTTTATATCACAATCTCTTAGCACACATCGAACGACGTTCCTATTTCGTAAGCACACTGTGAGGGATTCTAACAGGCAACCGTGCCTTCTATCCACGAGGCCTTGCGCCGGTCACGCTGGCGACAATTCAATACGGGCGTTTGCAATGCGGGCATCGCGTGGCTGCATCCACGACCGCCGATGAACGAACACGGGCGACTTCATCCACAGCGCCCGGCGCGCGCTGCTCGTACATCTGCCAGCGGTCAAATGGCGCGGGCGTCACGTCGATTGATTCGCAGTACTTCACGTATCGTTCGTATGCCTGCTGTTCCCGTGGGACGCCGATCTTGTCCATTTACGCGGCCATCCGGCGCTGCTGGCGGGCCTTGATTTCCTGCCGGTTGACTGCATCCAAGCATTCCGTGCAGCGCCACTTCGAGCGGGTCTTGTCAATCAGGTTGATCTTGCAATCCCAGCAGTTCACGCCTTCGATGTAAGCAGGGTTGATAGTTTTGGCGCGGCTGCGCTTCGGCAAACGCCGGGCACGGGCCTTCATGCGGGCAATCCGCCGCGCTTCACGCTCGGCCTCGGAATAGTGCCGTCCGAATCGTTTTTCTGGTTCGTAGGTTTCAAAGCCCAGCGCCCGCGCCACCATGACCATCTTGTTGAGATAGCCACGAACAACTGCCGGTTTGATTTCCATTTCTATTGCGATCTGCACGGAATCCCACCGCAGCCGCCAACTTCTGTAAGCGATGGCCCCGATGAACGCCATATAGCTGCCAGCCCTTGCGACCGAGGCAATGTGCTTTCTGCCTTCCTCGCTTCGCAGAAACCGTTTGTTTGTTATCGCTGGCTGCGCCCTACGAAAGCACTCGAGCAAAACCTTCTTCAATTGTTCGTTGTTAGAAGCGAAGGCTGGAATCCAACGGGAATGTTTCGGCGAAACCTTTATGTCGGTTCCCATCCGTTCGTAATCCGAATAAGTCAATTTGGTTTCTGCCGATACTGCATAGATAAGATGATAGCGGCCATCGAATTGCCACCGATCAAATTGTAGGTTACTCATGGCTACGCTTTCGCGGGGCTGGATATTCAGTATCGCAATCGGCGCAAATCCACTTGCCCTTTCCGGCGTCGATATGCGCGGCGCTCGTGCATTCAGGGCAGTAACCTTCCCTGCGAAGATTGGCGCGCGACTCTTTCGCAACCAACGACGTACCGGAATCACGAGGAATGACTACATTGCGGGTCTCACCTGGTCCTGCTGGATAGCAGCCAAGGCAGTAGCGCGCCTTTTCTTTTTCCCCGGCGAGATAGACCCCGTGCGGACACTTCGGAATGGAAGGTGAAACGGATGGCTGGAACAAATCTTCAAACGCTAGGCAAGTCGCGGCCAACGGGCACACTCCTTGGGGAAGATTTCTGCGGCGAAATCTGCCGTGCGTGTATCGAGGGAACTACTTTAGGCCGCGCTGGTCGCGGCGGTCGCCTGTAAAAATCTTCTTCACGCGAACCGGCGCGTCGCCAATGATTTTCCCGCCGTTGGACAGCGCCATGCGCAAGCATTCGCCGCCGCATTCAATCCGTGCGCCATTCGGCATCTGTACGATCTTCCCGCCACTTTGCGGAAGCACAGCAACCGGGTAATCGCCGGGGTCCTTGAAAACCGGGCCGGGTTCCGGCACTTCGGAAACAACGGCCAAACCATCACCGAGGTTTTTCACTGACATTTCTGTTTCTCCTTTATTCAATCGGTCACAACGTTTTGCGCGAAGGGCGCGAATGTGCCCTGCACAATGTCGAATTTCACTTGGTCATCCGCTCTGAACGGGGTCGTACTAGTAAATTGAAATTCACACGATTCGCATTCCGTTCCGTACAGCCTGCCCCAAGGGCGCACGACGCCGACATATCCCACGGGCGGGCATGGCTCGCACCATTCAACGAACCCGTAAATTCCCTGTGCGCCAGCCTGTGGGCACGCCATTGCATTATTCCAAATCGCCGGGGTAGGATTTCGTTTGCTGCAAACTGTCGTTGATTTCTATGACAAGCAAAATGAGCATCTTGTTACGCTCATCGGGATTCAGGACCGCCTCTATCTGGTACGTGCGATTTTGAAACAGCACAAGCATCCCGGCATTGACGCCGCTATTCGGCGGCGGCGGGCCAAGGTTGTACCATCGGAAGGCAAGGCTGCCGCTGCCATCATCCGTATAGCCGCCCGCCGCGCCATTCCACGCTGGCGCTACGTCCCCGGAAAGCCCGTTCCCCTGTGCCTGCTGCAAATTCCCGTTGGAGTCGATTACCAGCGCCCCAAGCTGATAGGTGTTATCCGGCTGCCACGATGGCGCAGCGCCGATATACCGGATCACAACTTGGTGGCTGACCTGTGAAACGAATTCATGCGCCGCGAATTTCTCCGTACCAGAAAGCGCTTCGATGGAAGCCCACACATTCACATAGACAACATCAAGAGACGGGTCGCCGCCGCCCATCGAATCTTGGACATTCGTGACCTGCGCTAGATCAATCTTGTGGCGCAAGCGCCCGGCGAACAGGGCTGGCGACCGCCTTTGAACTACCGTGCCGAAGGCCATTGGTTATCCCAGCGTCGGCAAGTTGTTTTTGATTTCTTCAAGAAGCGTAAGAACTGGGTCGGGCGTCCTTATACTCAGACTGCGGGCCGCAGCCCGCGCCGATTCATTTTCAGCCCGCCGTAATGCTATGACTGCTTCAGCGGCAGCTTGCCGAGTCTTACGCTCGGCCTCGATAGCCGCATCATGGTCGGCTTGTTTCTGGAGTGCTTCATTTCGACGGGCGGCGGCCCATGCGCCAGCAGCCCTTTCCGCTTCGGTATGTGCAGCAACTGCGGAGTTGTAGGCGGCCAAATCATCGCCTGTAAGCTCCGTCGCCAATCCCTGCGCAAGCAGGCGTGCGCCCAAGCCGTCAGAAACTTCGCGGGCCTCATCGTTCAAGCTGTATTTGATAATCATTGGAACGCTCCAATCGAAAATGTCCTGCTACCGCTTTTCAACCCGTGCCATATGTCGCGGCGTGGATTTCTCCACCGCCGCAATTCTCTTCTCGACCGCCGCTAGGCGCACGGCCAAGGCGTCAAGCTGCTTCTGAAGCGCCGCGATTTCTTCCGTCGTCATCGTGCCCTCCCCAATGCTTTCACCGCGTCTGCCCCGGCTTTCTTGTCCTTCAACGAATAGTGTCTAAGGCGGGCATTGGCCATGTTTTCGCAATACAGCTTGGCCCCGGCCTGCGCTACTCGAAATGCACCGCGGAGCATATCGTCGTTGCAGGAATCGTCATCGTCCATCAAGCTTTCGCAGTCATCCATGCGGGTGCATAGATATTCCCCGGATTCGTGGCAGTGCTGCATTAGCGAAGCGAAATCGGTCTGGTCCATTTCACCACGCAGGACGCGCCGGATTTCTCGGGTTGCAATTTGTGCGGCCCGGCGCAGGATTTTCGCAGCTTCAATCAGACCGTGGGTTCTGTTGGCGGCCAGCGCAGCCTTCCGCGCTTCGGCGGAAGTGCTGCCGGAGTCGCTGTAAAACGGAAACGTGACGATCGAAACATCGAACAATTTCGCTTTGTCCAGTACGCGGGTCTGGCAAGCCTTGCCCGTAGAATCCGTGCCCGGTTCGTAGTGGTCCTTCTCCACAAGAAATGCGAACGAACATTCCGATAAATCGCCGCGCTGGACGGACGCATACACGTCTTGATGTGCCTGCGATTTCGGATTGAGCTGCACCTTGAATCGGAGCGAATCAGGGCCGTCGGTCAGGGTAAGGGTGCCATTCTGTTTGCGGCCAAGAATGCGGTCGGCATTGTGGTTGACTAGACATTTCACATCCTCGCCGCTGGCCAGCGAGTCACGGAAACAGCCCGGTGCAACCTTCTCGCGCAGGCCCGGCCCAAGCTGATTGTCGGGCGAAAATTTGTTATAGGTCAGTGCCTTGGCCAAGATGCAGAAGTCGGCCGTTGCCCGGACTTCCGCGCTGCCGAGAACTAGGATTCTTTTTTCAATGCTCATGGTCATGCTCCACTCTTTTGCTGTGCTTCTACCGCTTCGCTTTGGCGCGGGCGTGTATCGGCATCTTCCCGAACCGAGTAACCGATGATTTGCGGGTTGTGCATGAACGGGAAAAGCTTCGCCGTTTTGCCGTTCTTCACAAGGAGCGCGCGATTCGGCGGCGCTGGTTCAAATTCCACAAGATCACCACAGCGCACGTCGCCGACCGGCTGGTAGGTCAAGGGGCCAAGGAATATTTCCCCATCGGCTGTGCGCGCAAGAAAACTTTTCTTGTCCGGTCTTACAGAAAGAACCATTGCCCACAACATGTCAGCCTCCATAAATTCATCGACGGCCAGCGGCATGTGGGTGACTAAGCCCTGCGCAGCCCAGCCGTCGCTTTTCGCCCCGTCCAACGCCGCGCACGAACCGCTGACAGGGAGCGATTCCCTAATTCATTTTCAATCCGACGTTCTTACAAACGCGCGCACGGATGCGAAGCTTCTGTTCGCGCGTCAATCGCCGTGCTGCATCTATCGCAGGTTCGCCCGGCTGCCAAACTTCGTTGAATTCGGAATCCTTCAGGATCGAGCCGGCAATGATGAGCAGGTCCATTGCCTGCATATGTTCGACCTTCGCATCCAGCGCCGTTTCGACAAGCGGGGCATTGCGAAGCGCGACTTCCGATTCGTGCTGCAAATCAAGCGTTGGTATGGTCATCAATCGCGGCCTCCGTCGCCGCTGGTGTTTCGTCGGGCGTTTCCAAATCCAAATCTTCATCGGCAGATAGGGCCGCGCCAGGTTGTTCATCGGCGGGAGCATTCGCGCGGAAAAAAGCAACCGTGCCCGGCTCGGATGCAGGATGCCGGTCAGCTTTCTTCACCTGTGGAACTTTCTCGCGGGCCAAGCCCGTGAGGCCCATTTCCTTGAGGGAATCTTTCAGTTCGGAATACAGGTCGGCGGCGATCTTCACGCACGGGTTCACAATTCGGACTTGGTATTCATTTCCTGCGCGGGAAAAGCGGGTTTCGTCGATCATAACGCCGCGTTCTTCTACGTCTTTGCAGGCCGATTCCCACTGAAGGTGAGTACGGACAAACAGTTCAAGTTGCGGCCCATCGCCGGGCGTCAATGTTCGTCGGCGTGCGAGCTGTTTAACCACGTCATTCCACAGCGGGCGCGCCGCTTCAGGAAGGCGGTCGGGAAACTTCGGACGGCCGCCACGAACGCCAGCGCCGCCCTTGTGTTCCGCGCGCGAAACGCGGGTCACATCCCCGCGCTGCCCACGAAGCGTCATTTCGTCAACTGAAAGTGCCGGGCGCGACATTACGCTGTTCCCTTCCGATTGCCGACTTGACTGCATCCGGTATCTAACGTCACTTCCAACAAACCGCCGCTGCCGCGCGCTAGGGAGTCCTCAACTGTTTGTTCGGGATTGGCCTTGTATGCGCGCTTATAGGCTTCCAAAACATCGGCGGGAACAGCGCGCCCGAAGACCGAAGAATAGCGATTTCCTTGATTGTCCCGTTTGTTGTGAATCTGGTCGGGCGGCCCGAAGTAAAAACCGCGCTGCTGGCCTATGTCCATCTGGATCGCCCAAAACGCATTCTTGAACAGCACCACATTCCATCGTGGCGTGGCCCAAGCAGGAAGCGGCGCGCCGGGCGCGGGCGCTGTCGGTAGCGTGTAAACCTCGGGAAGCATTCCCGGCCCACGATCCGCCGCCACGGTTTTGCCTTCGGGCGCTGGGTCAGCTTCGACCAAGGTGCCGATACCGGCACGGATTAGTTCGCGGCCAAGGTCATTGCGGACGCTGGACACATTTCCGTTTGCATACCTAATTTTCATGTGAATTCTCCAAACTGCTGTGGTGCCGAACGCTACGTATCGCGGCAGCCCACTGTTCGGGCTTGCTGGCGTTCGCAATGGCGAAAAAGTGTTACGGGTAGTTGTTCTAAAACACCGTGGAGAAAGTCCACCAAATCGCGCCGAAAGGATTGAGAATGTCCAGTAATCGCGCGGCAATGATTCGGGAAATGGATCGAATGTTCGGGTGATCTTGTATTCATTCGTCGTCGAAAAATAAGGCGGGCGTGTGCGTAACACTGAGCGGACGGTTTGTGACCCTTTGGTACTTGAAACTACCCTCCCCATACCTCCATGAGTTTTCAATCTGTTGCAGCCATGCGTTTATGTGGACAGTGTCCACGCTGGTACTTCGTGCCCGGCCACATGCGCACGGAAGGCCCATAAACAGGCCCTAAAACGCGCTGAATCGAATTCAATCGCACGAATCGGGCACGATGCACACACGATTTTGAAGGGCTGGATAGCGCGCCAGAATGGGGGCTGTTGCGCTGTTGGGGTTGCTGGCGGGTCGCTACGGGCGGGCGGCGCACTGGCGGGCCAGCATCCCAGCTTTCGGGATCACTGGCCTACCTACCTGCTTGCCTTCCTACTGGCGTTACCTGCGTTGGGTGAATCTTTTCCTTCTGACGAGTTTTCTATTTCCGCCAGCAGATCGGGCGGTATATCGCCGTATTCCGATATCGCCCGGCTTCGCAGGGCTGAAAGCTTTTCTCCACGTGAGGTAGTGGGATCATCCGGTATTGCATCGGGGTCGTTTGCCTTCACATATCCCGGCGCGCGGTTATCACTTTGCGGCGTCATGCCTGCTCCACCATGCGTCTGAATGAACCCGACGTAGCTGGCCGGGCCGCTTCTTCTGTTACCTCGATGATCCCGTGCGTGGCCGGGCCGAAGCATCCGCGCGAGACGCAGCAGCTTTCACGGCTGGCCGCCAGCGCATCGTGGTATGAAGAAAATCTCCACGCGCGATTCAAACAGACGAGGACCAGCCATTTGCCGGAGTCGCCAGCAATGTGGACATTCGGATGCGCGCGCTTGAAATCGTTCAATCTCATATCGTGGCAGTGGCATGTTTCGGGATTTTCGGTTTTGGTTCAAAGGTTTTGAAGGTCCGCTGGCAGGTCCCTATCTGGCCCGTGCCCTAGCTAGAACTTTCCTACCTACCTTCCTACCTCTACTACCTAGTTACCGGATTTCCGGGGAGGTTATTACCGGATTTCCGGCGACATGCTTACCGGATTTCCGGCGACAGTCGTTTACCGGATTTCCGGTAATGCGTTTACCGGATTTCCGGCGACAATAATTCCCGGATCAATCCGGGATTCCTCCCGGATAGTTCCAACGCCCGTTATAACGTTCGTTACCCTTCATCCTCGCCCTTCCAATGCTTCACAATCTGCTCCCGGATTTCCGGCGACAGCCCGCGAAGGTATTCCACCATCGCTGGCCAGCCCAGCCGAGCAGCTTCAGCGCGGATTGCCCGCGCTAGCGCAAAATTGCTAGGCTCATCTCCGGCCTGCCGCCGCGCCGGGTCGTACTTATCCTTGCCGGTTACATCGGCCATCAACTGGTCCACGTACCGCATTGGTGGGCAAGAATTCGGATGGGCCTGCACATAGGCGTCGTGCTCAATGATTTCGTAGTGGTTGGATCTGCCAACCTTCTTCGCAACCAGCACGGCCCAGCTTTCAGCTTCAAGCTTGCCTCGCGCCTCGCGCTCCTGATTCACGCTGCGATTGTTGGCGTTGGCGAGCCAATAATCCCCGGCTGTAAAAATCAGTTTGCCGCCGTTCAATTCTTTGTGCGGAAAGGCGCAAGCGTACATCGCGTTGTAAGTCATGAATTCCGCCGCGCGCATGTGCCGCCGCGCGCAGCAGAATCGCGGCAGCCCTTCCCGAATCTGCTCGCGAAGCTCATCCGACATGAACAATTCCGGCGCGGGTTTATGTTTTCGGGCCATGAGGTTGCTCGTTTTCGAGTCTCTCCGTTTCTAGTTTGCGAATGAATGATGCGCGGCCAGCGACAAATTCGATTTCGATTTTGCCATACATCCGGGCGCGCATCGCCGCATCCACGGCAGCTTCGATCTTCTTCATCAACTGGTCTTTGTTCATGTTAAAATTTGCCTGTGCGGATGTGGCGGAATTGGCAGACGCGCCAGCTTCAGGAGCTGGTGGCCGCAAGGTCGTGCTGGTTCGACTCCAGTCATCCGCACCAACTTACTTCCGACCTTCCCGCTTCAATCCTGAATTAGCGAAATCCTCGAGCACGGCGCGCGGAATGATGATTCTTTTTCCAGCGCGCTTGTAGGCAAGTTTACCCGCGTAGATCAGTCGCCGCACGGCCCAAGGGGTAGCACTTAGGAATCGCGCGGCGCTGGGAATATCAAAGGCAACTGGTTCGATGTGTGGGATTACTTCTTGCGGGGCTGCTTTGCGTGGCATGGAACGACTCGGCGGGTGATTCCCGCCTGCTCCACGCCTACGCTCCGGCCTTAGCCGGTCACGTGCGGCCCGATACCTTCGGGGAAGGAAGCCCTTGGTGCGCCCATCGCCGGGGTTTCCGGACGGCAGGCTAGGGTCGGCGTGGATAGCAGCTACCACGCACAAACCCTATTCTACACGGTCTGCAAACAGTTGCAAGGGTGTAGATTTTGGTCAATATTCCAAGTTGGTACTTCCGTACCATTGCGCGCACTAGATTCAACAAGCACAATTAGGTACAGGAGGCCAGCGATGACACAGCTAGCCGTTTTGGAAATGCCGAAACCGAAGAAGGAGAAACGGAAGCGCGGGCGCTACGGCGCGGGGCGCATCTACCTTCGCGGTAACACGTGGTGGATTCAGTTCTACGCCAACGGCCAGCAAATCCGCGAGTCATCCGGCAGTGAAAAGAAGGCGGTCGCCGAAGAACTTCTCCACGCAAAGATGGTGGATGCCCAGCAAGGCGCTATCGCCCCGCAAAAGAAAACGTATGAACAACTGCGGGATGCCTTGTACGACGACTACGAAACGCACAAGCACAAATCGCTATTCCACCGCAAGGATGGCACGCGATATCTTGGGCCGGTCCCAGCGCTGGACGCCTTCTTTGCGGGTTGGAAGGCCGATAAAATAAGCCCGGAAGCGATGAAGGATTTCATCCGCCAGCGGCAGAGCGAAGGGGCGAGCAATAGCAACATTAACCACGCGCTGCGCCTTTTGCGCCGGATGTTCTGGCTTCAGGTTGAAGAAAATCACTTTCCACAAAGCCTTGTTCCGCACTTCCCACTCCTCAAGAAAGACGCGTCACGCAAAGATTTCCTGACGCCAAAGGAATACAACAAGCTTCTGGCCGCGCTGCCAAATGATCTGAAGCCTTTGCTGGCCGTGGGCTATCACAGCGGGGCGCGCCGTGGCGAACTGCTGAAGCTTGAATGGACAGACGTGGATTTGGCCCGTGGCTTCATGACATTTCGGGATACGAAGAACGGGGAAGATCGCAGCGTGCCAATCATAGGTCCGGCCCGCGAAGCCATCGAAGGATTGAAGAAGCTGCACACGGACAGCCCGCACGTTTTTGTCCGCGCGAACGGCAAACCGATCCGAGATTTCAAGCGCGCGTGGGCCAAGGCCGTCAGCGATGCGAAGCTCGGGCGGAAGCTGTTCCACGGCCTGCGCCGTAGCGCCGCCGTGAACCTAATGGCAGCGGGCGTGGATTCGCAAACAGCCCGGAAGATTACCGGCCACAAGGATGCGGCCACGTTCGAGCAATATCGCGTGCTTGTGGACTCGGCCCTTCAGGAAGCAGGCCGGAAGCTGGAAAGGCACCTCAAGGCCAGATAGGCACAGATTTAGGCACAGCCCGCCACAACTGCCGCTGATCCAATACGCTATGGGATACACTTCTAGCTTCAGGAGCTAGTTCTCGCAAGGGAGTGGAGGTTCGAGTCCTCTCTTGGGCACCATTTGCTTGATTAACCCCCGGCTACCCAGCTTTGATATCCACCAGCAACTTTTCGGCGTAGAGGGCGCCTTCGGGGGTGTCTTCGTGCTTGAAGTAGGCGAAGACGTCGCCTCGCAGCGCCGCATCGGCAATTCTTTTCGATAGCGCCCGGCGGGCGGCGGCCGAGTACTTCTCCTTGCGAAAGCGGAAGTAGCTGAAGTCGGCGGTCGCGACGTCGGGCGTCTCAAGCTTGTCGCTCTCGGCTAGGCACAGCGCAACGTTCGCGCGGCCCAGCCGCTCGTACACGTCGTCCGTAAACCAGGAGGCGTGCCGAAATTCCATCGCGGCGCGCGTTTGCCGGGGCAACTTTTCCAGAAATTCATCGAGCCTCGCGAGGTCACATTTGAAATTCGGCGGCAATTGAAAGAGCACAGGGCCGAGCATGCCCGCCCTGCGCAATGGCTCGAGCGATGCGAGGAATCTCGACGTCAGCGCGGCCGTACCGCACAGGCGCTTGATGTGCGTGATCGATTGGTGCGCCTTGACGGCAAATTGGAAGCCAGGAGGAATACCGGCCATCCATCCGGCGAGCAGCTTGCGCGTGACCTTGCTGCGAAAGGTGTAATTCACTTCGACGGAGGTGAGGCGGGTCGCGTAGTAAGCGAGAAATTTCGCGGAAGCGAGCTTCGCCGGATAGAAATCCGGCTTCCAACCCGCATAGGCCCATCCCGATGTGCCCGCGTAGAACGTTCCCACTCGCGTTCTCCTCGTCCGCTCCCAAGCGGAAGTCTACAACACGCGCCGCCGCAATTTGGGATAGTATGCGGCCGAGTGCCGGAGGCCTTCGCATGCTCGCCCCGCTCGCCGCGTCTGCCCTTCATGCCATCGAGCCGCACATCAGCTTCCCGCAGGGGGCGCTGGCGAACGAGCAGATCGCGCTCCGCTGGATGCACTTCGTCTCGGGCATCATCTGGATCGGCCTGCTCTATTTCTTCAACCTCGTTGCCACGCCTACGATGAAGGAACTCGACGCGCCGGTGCGCATGAAACTGTTTCCGCCGCTGATGTCGCGGGCGATGTGGTGGTTCCGCTGGTCGGCGCTCGTCACGGTGGTGGCCGGCGGGCGCTATTTCTGGCAGCTTCTGGCGGCCGACGCGCGCAACGCCGGAAGTCCCGCGCTCGCGTTTCGATGGATGGGCGAATCGCTGGCCGTGTGGCTTGTGGCCTACGCGCTGATCTATTTGTTTCAGATGCCGCGCACCGGAATTCTGGACAATCCCTGGCTGCGCGCGATTTCGATCGCCGCGGTGACGATTGCCGCGTCGTGGATCGCGCTCGCGGCGAATGCGAACGAGCAATCATCGAACGCGCACCTCTCGATCAGCGTCGGGGGCGGATTGGGGCTGCTGATGCTGCTCAACACCTGGGGCGTCGTGTGGCGCGCGCAGAAGAGATTGATCGCCTGGACGCGCGCGAGCGCGGAGCATGGCACGCCGATGCCGCCCGAGGCCGCGCGCCTGGCGCGCTGGGCATTTCTCGCCTCGCGCACCGGATTCTGGCTGTCGTTTCCGATGCTTTTCTTCATGGGCGCCGCCGAGCATTACCCGTTCCTTGTTGGCGTCATCAACTGAAAGCGTGCATGTACCCCTCGGTTATAGCATTTCGTCTTTTACAATAAGAGCTGGAGGGCGCCATGAGGACGATCCTGCGATGGGGCCTGGCGATGATCCTGCCGGCGATGCTGATTGCGCAGCCGGCGACCGCCTATAATTGCCCGCTTTCGTCCGAAGCAATCCGCGAAGCCTATTTCCTTGGTTCCGGAGATCCGAACAAGAGGATCGAATTTTTCGAGAAGTATACGAAGCGCTATCCGGTTCCGAAGTCAGGGCAATATGTGGCGTCGATCTTTTTCGAGACGCCGTATGTGCTGATCGCCGAGCGCGTCTCGCAAAGTGTGTCGAATTACTTCGCGCAGGACGCAGAAGAGGACTACCTCGGCAAGCCCGGGGTGTGCCGCATCCGTGTCGAGATCTATTTCGGCATCCCCACCAGCCCGGCTATCCGTTTCCGCTCGGAATACGCCGTTCGGCTGAAGCAGGGCGACAAAGAAATTCCGATCAAGGCAAAGTGGACTGAAATGATGGTCTCGATCTATTCAGGGCCGATCGAGGATGGAATGTATCTGACGGCGGAATTCGACGCGGACAAGATCGATTCAGAAGCGCCCGCAAAGATCGAGGTAATCGCTCCCGATGGAGACGACGACGTCGTGGCAACGTTCGATCTTGCGAGCCTGCGCTAGGCTCTCATTCCGAAATCGCCCGCCGCAGTTCAGCGATCCGGGCTCTGCCCCTCGATGAAATGGAAAGCGTCCTCGACCGCCTTCGAGGATGCGCGCGAGCCTTTCGCGTCGGTGGTGAATTGAGGACGGCGCCGCGGCGAGAATTTCTCCGGGTCAAACGCTCCGCGCTTCATACGGAAGACCCACACGAATTCATACCGCGCCTTTTCCAGCTCCGAGGGCGACATGATCGCCGTATCCATCGTCGTGATCGGGCTGAAGTCGGAGAATCCGTTGCTATCCGTGTGAACGGGCGCGGGCATCGAGGAAAGATACGAATCCGAGTCATGCGCGAAGAGAATCACGTAGTCCACGCGAGCCAGGTCGGGTGCGGGGCAGATGCTGGAAAATCGCTTGCGGCGGTTGTCCACGAGCCATTTGTACTGAGCCGGGGCAAGACCGTACGCCGAGAAGAAGATCCGGCAGCTCGGGTCGGCGCTTTCGTTTTCGGGCTTGGCGAGAGGATAGTCTTCCGATGATTCCGGCAGCGTCGTCGGCGGCGCTTCCGCAAGATCGCGCGGCGCTGGTGCGCTCGTCGCCCTCGGCGGTACGACCGCGCTGACAGGCGCAACCGACGCCTTCGCTGGAACGACAGTCGAGATCGTCGCCGCGCTTGGTGCGCTCGCGGGGGCTTTCGCTTTCATCGTGAAAGTCGCTGTGACGGTCGCGGACTTCGCGGGTTGCGGCGCGACCGAAGCGGAGGCCGAAGATTTCACCAGCGCAGGCGCGCTGGCGGCAGCAGGCGGCGCGGCGGCAACCGGGCTTGCGTTCGCCGTGGGGCGCGGGGCCGGACTGGCGGGCGCGTTTTCCTTCTCTTCCAGCGGAGGCAGGTCCGGAAACACGCCGTCCGGCACGTAGCCATCGACGCCGTTCGCGGTGCGAATCCGCACGAAACCCTTCACGCGCGAGACGATTTCCACCGTCTCGCCGCACCGCAGCTTCGCTTCCACGTCGAAGCTCGCGAGCGAGTCGTACACCCACACGCGGTCCTGATTCCCCATGCAGTGCACGCTGCCGATGTCCGATGCGGAGGCAGGCAGGGCCGACGCGAGTGCGACCAGCAAAAGAAGTGACCGAGACACGGCAATCCTCCCGATGACACCCCGAGAAAAAGACGCCGAAACCGGCTATAGAACTATGGCGCGCAGCGACGCCCGCAACAACTGGACGCAAGGACAAGATTGGGGCAGGGCAAGAGAAAGCGAAGGCGACTAAGCGACGCGATGGTGGAAGGGCGGGGTTTCAACCCCGCCGTAACGCCCTGGCTATCAAGTCAGGGGTTTTAGCCCCTGAAGCCTACGAGCGCCAGCGGAGGGTGACGGGACCGGGAACCGGGTGCCGCATCGGCTGGCCGGTGCGCTGCGACTCCAGGTGCGCGGCCTTCAGCTCGAAATACCAACGCGCCTGGCGGTCGGCATCGTCCACGAGCATCATGCGGTCTTCGTACTTCAAGCCGAGCGCCTGCTTTTCGATCACTTCCGTATCCTGGCGGATGAAGCGCGGCCCCAGCACGCGGATGATGAACGAGACGACCGGAAACCACGGAAGAATATTCCACGCAGCGACGAAATCGAGCCGGCAAAGATCGCGGCGCACGGGCGTGACCGTGGTTCGGCTCGAGAGCCAGTAGCGGCCCGCGCGAATCTGCTCGAAGCGCTGATTCGGCAGGACGAAATCGATCGTCGTGGTGGCGGGCTCGCCGGTGATGAACTTCAGCAGCTTGTAGGGCGCGCTATTGGCCGATGGCGCGTGCGGGCTCATGCGGAAGCCGTTGGGGATCGGTTCGAACTGTTTGGCTTTGTCGCGGATGCTGCGCCGGCTGCGCCACCACCACGCCTGGTGCACGAAGGGACCGTGCGCCGGGTCCATCAGGCCGATGATGCCGTGGTCCACGCTGCACGGCAGGTCGGCCTGAAGATGCGCGATCGTGTAGCCCGGGCTGAATGTGGGCAGCTCGGGCGCGGCTGGAATGGCCTGCGCCGAATCGGGCGCGCGGCCTTCGGGATTCGCGATGAACGCCCAGACGTAACCGTCGCGCTCTTCGCAGGGAAAGCTGCCGGCGGAAATGCGCTCGCACTTGAGCTTCGAGTCGGCGGTGAGCGAGGGGATGTGGCTGCACTGGCCGGTGTGCGCGTCGAATTGCCAGCCGTGGTAGGCGCACTCGACCGACTGGCCGTCGAAGCGGCCGAACGAAAGGGGAAAGGCGCGGTGCGGGCAAACGTCGCGGAGCGCAAAGGGCTTCCCGGCGGCGTCGCGTCCGAGCACGAGCGGGACTTCCAGCAGCGTGGCGCGCGCGAGCGTGCGGCCGCGCAATTCGGCGCTGCGCAGCGCGGGATACCAGAAGCCCCACAGCATGTCGCTCGTGGGATTGCTCGCTTTCGGAGGAGTGGCGTCGCTCATCGGCGGGCGGCTATCGTAGTACATTCGCCGCCCGCGCCGCCACGATTGCCTTCACGCGATCGGAGGCGAAGAGGGCGCGAATCGCGGAGGCGGTACTTTCGTACCGAACCGGAATGAACTCTTGGGCCATCGACGCTGGCACTCGCTCCCGGCAGACTGGCAATGGATCCGGGGCGCAAGCTCCGGGTTGCACCTCCATCACCCCCATGCCCTGAGCGGCCGGTCCCCCCACCGGCCGCTCCCCCTTTTCCGGCTTACCCGTTCGCGATTATTTCCTTCATGTGCGGAAATTGCGCTCGATCACGAAGAAGGCCCGAATCGCCCCGAGAGTATCGGCAGCGCTTCGGGCCTTCTCTATCGTCACGTCCTCGAAGAGGCCGCGCCGGGGACTTGGCCGGCCTCCTCACACGGGAGGGACGTGCTCGCCGCCATCAGCATGAGCGATTCACGGGGCTGGGCCGCGGAATCGACCCGAGGCAGCTTCAGCGCGGACGCCGGGCCGGGCGATAGCTCGCCAGCGGCCGGGGCCGCATCCGAAAGCGCGGCGCGAGTGGCGGCGGCACGTTGTGAAGCGGCGCGCCGCAGTTGCTGCAAAGTTCCTGCGGCAGGCCCTCCACGCGCAGCCAGTGGCCTCGCGCGGGACACTCCGGATTCAAACACTGCACCGTCCAACCGGGCAGATATTGCATCCTCATTTGCCTCGCAGAAAAAGTGGGAAACGCCCCGTAAAACAGGCGGGATTGTGCGCCGGGGCGTCTAGTGTGTCAAGCGAAATATGTACTATTAGTAGGGGTGCGCTTGCCGACGTGCGGAGACGGGCCCGGGAGAAGAATTTCGGGCTGAGAAACTACTGCGCGGGGGGAGCGCTTTCCTTCTTCGCTTCGTCCGCTTTGGCCTGTAGGTCGTCGACCTTTTTCTGCGCCGCGGCCACGTCCGCTTGCTTCGCGTCGATCTGGCTCTTCTCGTCGTCGAGCGCCGCTTTGCCCGCTCGGTCGGAGGCGTAGCCGGTCTTGCCGTAGTAGGTGCTCTGGTCGAGCGCATACTTCCGCTGGAGAATGTCGAGGTCGGTTTTCAGGGACTTGAGCTGGTCCTTGGCGGAGGAGACTTCGCTTTCGAGAGCGGCTCTCTCTTCAGGCGTAGGAGGCGCGGCGGCTTCCTGCTCGGCTGCCGGCGGGTTCTCCGCATTGTCGGCGGGCGCCGGGGTCTCTCCCACCACGTTGACGTTGGCGGGCGCACCCTGAATGTTGTCGTTGTCCCAGACCTTGGCCGGCTTGGGCGGATTCGCTTTCTTTTGCTCCTGCGCCCGGCGAGCTGCCGCGGCAAGCGCGTCCTCCTGCTGCTGCGCTCGCGCCGAAGCGGCGCACAGCGGCGCAACCAGCAAAATCATGAGTGCCCAACGTGCAATTCTCATCGTGCCTCTCCCCGGCCAGGTGCGATTCACCTGCTTATAGTAGCCGCGTCAGGCAGTCCGCGGCAAACGGCGCACGCTGCGGCATCCAAAGAGGCAACTGTACACTTCGGCGGGCGAGCCAAGTACTAAGGCTAGGGCGTGGACGATCCGTCATAGCTAGCCGCCCAAGAGAATCCAGCACTCTCTGCCGCAATGTGAATGAACGAGTTCCAATCGTGAACGTAAAACCGACAGCAGAATGCGTCGGCGGACAGTTTGGGTTTGAGGTGCTCAAATAGTGGGAATTTGCTCGGATCTTCAGGGAATCCACCCACTTGTATCCTCCCTTGGGGGGAAGAGAGGTGATCGGAATCGGGTGGTTCTATCGAAAAGTAGTAAAACCCACGCAACGTCAACACCGCTCGATCGTACCTATCGCGATCGGGACTATCTGGCAAATTGCCACGCAGGCTCAGATGTAACGTCGCAGTACGATTTTGATAGTCAACGGTAAGACTGCTTATCTCTGCGTCGACGAAGCCATTTGGATACTTCTGGTCTAACTCCTCAAAGGTCATGTCTGGTGCTCACGCGTTGGCGAATTTCACCAGCATCTTGCCGGTGTTGTCGCCCTGGAGGACGCCGATGAGGGCGCGGGGAGCGTTCTCAAAGCCTTCGACGATCTGCTCGCGGTGTTTCAGCTTCCCTTCCTTGAGCCATCGCGCCATCTGAGCGACGCCTTCGGGGAAGCGGTCCATCCACTGAGTGACGATGAAGCCCTCGGCCCGCGACTGCTTGCTGAGCAGATACATGTAAGGCCGCACGCCGAGCTCGGGCTTGGCGGAGTTGTACTGCGAAATCTGCCCGCAAACGGAAATGCGCGCGTGGACGTTGAGCACCGGCAGCACCGCGTCGGTGACGGGGCCGCCGACGTTGTCGAAATAGCAGTCGATGCCTTGCGGGCAAAGCTCCCGCAGCTTCGCGACGTAATCCTCGGTGGTCTTGTAGTTGAACGCGGCATCGAAGCCAGGTTCGCCGGTAAGCCACGCGACCTTGTCGTCGGTGCCCGCGACTCCCACGGCGCGGCATCCCTTGATCTTCGCGATCTGGCCGACGAGCGAGCCGACCGCTCCCGCCGCGCCGGAGACGACCACCGTCTCGCCCGGCTTCGGCTGGCAGATGTCGAGGAGACCGAAATAGGCCGTCATCCCCGGCATGCCGAGCACGCCGAGCGCTGTCGAAATGGGAGCTAGGCTCGCGTCGAGCTTCTGCAAACCCTTGCCGTCCGAAACGGCGTACTCCTGCCAGCCCCAGAAGCCCACGACGAAATCCCCAACCTGAAACGACGGATTCTGCGACTGCACCACCTTGCCGACAGTGCCGCCGATCATCAGCTGGCCGATATCCACGGGATCGGCGTAGGTGCGGATGCCGTTCATCCGGCCGCGCATATACGGATCGACGGAAAGAAAAACCGTGCGCAAGAGCACCTGGCCGCCGGCGAGCGCGGGAATCGGCGCCGAAACGAGCCGGAAATCGGATTCCTTCGGCATCCCCACGGGGCGCGCGGCGAGGATGAATTGGCGATTGACGCTCGGGAGCGGGCTTGCTGTGCTGGCGGTCATGATGGGCGCATTATGCCAGAGCAACAGCGCAAAACTCTATTTCCGAATGCGCCGAGAAACTTTGCTACATTGTGCATGGAAGGTATTGCCGTGATGATTCACGAAATCGAGGGCCATCGTGAAAAAACTCGCGCTCGCTAGCGCGATTCTGGCATTCGCCTTCTCTCTAAACGCTTCTCTCGCTCGGACACAGGAATCGAAGGCCGCTCCTCCGGCCGGCGGGCAATCTCCCTCTTCCATCGCGGCGCCGCAATCGGCCCAGCCCGCCGCGCAGCCACCGGAGCAGCCCAGAATCACGGCCTACACGCTGCCTCCCGATCTCTACAAGAAAACGCGAAACCTGGACGCGATCTTTTTCTCGCTGACGATCTTCCGGCCTCTCTTCGACCTGTTCGTCCTCTGGATGCTGCTGCGCTGGAGGCTCGGCGTCACATACCGCAACTGGGCGGAACACTCCTCGCGGCGTTTCGTGCTGCAAGGCTTGCTGATCGCACCGCTTTCTGTCCTCACCATGGACGCGATCAATTTGCCTCTCCGGATTTTCGGGCTGTGGGTGCTGAGGAAATACGGGCTCGTCGTGGAAAGCTGGCCTTCGCTGGGCCTGGACCGGCTGCGGGGCGAAGCCGTCAACATTCTCACGGCAACGGTCGCCGTTCTGATCCTTTACGCACTGATCCGGAAAAGCCCGCGGCGCTGGTGGTTCTATTTCTGGCTGGCGTCGCTGCCGCTGGCGTTTGCGCTGGTGTTCATACAGCCGCTGGTAATCGATCCCCTATTCAATCGATTCGAGCCGCTCGCGGAGCGCGACCCCGCGCTCACCGTCGCGCTCGAACGGATGGTCCATCGCGCGGGGCAGGACATTCCCCCGGAGCGGATGTACTGGATGGATGCGTCGGCGAAGGAAACCGGGCTGAACGCGTACGTCACGGGCGTAGGCGCTTCCAAACGCATCATCGTGTGGGACACGACCATCGCGAAAATGACGACACCCCAGATCGTGGCCGTGGCGGGGCATGAAATGGGCCATTACGTCTTGAATCACATCACGAAGGGGCTCCTGATTTCCGGCGCCGGACTCCTCGTGGGCCTCTTTATCGGCTTCCACCTGATCGGATGGCTGCTGGCGCGCAAGGGAGCCGCGTGGCAGATCCGGGGAGTGGATGACTGGGCGTCGCTCCCGGCTCTGGCGTTCCTGTTTGGAGTTTTCACGTTCGTGGCCATGCCCATCACGAACGGATTCAGCCGCTACATCGAGCATCAGGCCGATCAATACGCGCTCGAAGTGACGCACGGGCTGACGCCGGACTCAAGCCAGGTGGCGGCGCAGATGTTCCAGATTCTGGGTGAAACGGATTTGGACTATCCCGATCCGGGTCCCATCGACGTGTTTCTCACATACGACCATCCCGCGACGCGCGATCGAGTCCGGTTCGCTCTCACCTACGATCCATGGTCGAAGGGCGGGACGGGCGAGTTCGTGCATTAGCCAAGTGCTCGGTAGGGGCGGGTTTCAAACCCGCCCCTACGGGCGATGCATCATGCACGCGCGTGCAACGTCATCTGGATGCCGTGCCGCGGCCGCAGCGTGACGAGCGGCTCGGCCACCACCGCATAGCCGGGTACGAGCCGGAAGCGGAATTTCTGCGCGAGCGTTCCGATCACAATCGCGGCTTCGAGTAGCGCAAATCCCTGGCCGATGCAGCGGCGCGGGCCGTCTCCGAACGGGAAATACGCGCCGGGAGGCAGGCGGTCCTGCAATCCGTCGAGCCAGCGCTCGGGGCGAAACGCCTCGGGATCGTCGTAGAAGCGCGGATCGCGGTGCATCACCCACTGCGAAAAAATGATCGTTGATTTCAGGGGTATCGGATAACCGCCGATCTCGCACGGCTCAATCGCTTCGCGCGCCATGATGTACGCGGGCGGATACAGCCGCAGGACTTCATTCATCACCGCTTGCAGATACGGCAGGCGCGGAAAATCCGCGGCCTCCATCGGGCGATCGCCGAGCACGCCGCTCAACTCCTCGTGCAGGCGCGTTTCGGCAGCCGGGTTCTGGCTGAGCGCATACCAGGTCCACGCCAGCATTTGCGCCGTGGTTTCGTGGCCGGCGAGAAACAGCGTCATCGTCTCATCGTGCAGCTGCTGCGGAGTCATCTGGCTGCCGTCTTCATCCATCGCGCCCATCAGCAGAGCGAGCAGGTCGTTGTGACGGTCGGAAGTTCCGTTCGCGCGCCGCTCGGAAATAATCCGGTAGACGAGCGAGTCGATGAATTCGAGTTCCCGATTCGCGCGCCGGTTCGCGGGCGTCGGCCAATTCTCCGGAATGCGAAACGGCAGCCGCTGGCGCCGCAGCGAGTAGCGCATCAGAAAAGTCATCGCCTGGCCGACCTGGCGGGACTCGCCCGGCAGAGTGGTGCTGAAGAGCGTGCGTACGGCGATGTCGAGAGTAAGCGCGGTCATCTCCTGCGCGATGTTGCGCTGCTCGCCGTCGCGCCATTCGCGGATGTGCGATTGCGCGATCTCGAGCATGGTCGAGGCGTAGCCGTTCACGCGGTTGCGGTGGAACGCCGGCTGCGCCAGCCGCCGCTGCCGCCGCCAGAAATCGCCTTCGCTGATCAGCAATCCCTGGCCGAGCATGCGCACGGTGATGCGCCGCGTCAGCTCGCTTTTGTGAAATTTGGCGTGCTGGACGACGAGGACCTGGTTGATCAGGTCGGGGTGGTTGAGCAGGATACGGTCCTGCATCATCACATGGAAGTGCACGATGTCGCCGTAGTCGCGGGTCATTTGGCGCATTCCGGCAAGCGGATCGCTGCGCAGGAACAGCGCCATGCCCACAATGGGCAGGCCTTTCGGCCCCGGCGGAACTCGATTTCCATTGGCACTCATCTTCGCGCGCGCTCCAGCGCATCCATTCTACAGCCGCGCCGCCGCTTTGGCGCTTTCCCGGGAAGTTGGGTAAGATACCCTCTCGCCGGGCCGCACCGCAAAAAGAGACTCCCGTGGACATCCACCAGCCGGAATGGCTTCTTCAGATCGAGGGCATCCTCGAAACGCTGAACGAGGGCGTGATGATTTCCGACGACTGCCACAAGATCGTGTTCGTCAACTCGCACTTCGAAAGAATGATCGGCGTGCCCGCTGAAGAAATCATCGGCCATGAGAGTTCCCACTTCTACTCGCCGGAAGAGAACAAGGTCATCCTCGATCAGATCGCCATCGGAGACGAGGCGGGCCAGAACCGCTTCGAATTCGTCGTCCCGCAAAAAGACGGCAGCCGCCTGCCGGTGATCATCAGCTCGCGCAGGCTCGAAGATCCCGACGGGCGCGAGTACGCCATCGTGACGTTCACCGACATCTCCGAGCAGAAGCGCGCGGAAGCGCGGCTGCGCGACGCCAACGCGAAGCTCGAGGAGCGCCAGAAGGAAATCGAGGACGATCTGGTGCTCGCCGCGCGCGTGCAGCAGAGCCTCGCTCCGCAGTCGCTCGTCTGGGGCGGCATGCGCGTGGAGACGCATTTTCATCCCGTGCGCTCGATCGGCGGCGACTTCGGCCTGGTCAGCCCGCTCGGCGAGGACCACCTGGACATGCTCGTGTGCGACGTCTCCGGCCACGGCATCGGCTCGGCGCTCGTCGCCAACCGCATCTACAGCGAGACGATGGCGCACCTGAGAAACCGGATGCCGCTCGGCGAACTGCTCGGGCAGCTCAACCGCTTCGTCATGCGGAATATTGGAAGCTCGGCCTTCTTTTTCACCGTGGCCGCCGCGCGAATCGACCGCGGCGGGCGCCGCATGGTGTTCGCCGGAGCGGGGCATCCTCCGGCGATGGTCGTGCGGCCCGGCCAGGAACCGCGGCTGCTCGAATCGCGCAGCATGGTGCTCGGCGCGCTGCCCGGCGTGGTGGCCATGGAAGCTGCTCTCGACGTCGATCTCGAGCCGGGCGACCGTGTGGTGCTCTACACCGACGGGATCACTGAGGTCTTCGATTCGCGCGGCGAAATGCTGGGCGTTTCGGGCATGCAGAAATTCGTGCGTGAGACGGCGCTTCTGCCCTTCGTTGAAATGAAGCAAGGAATTCTCGACCGCGTCGCTGCGTGGCGCGAAGGCCCGCCGACGGACGATGTTTCTCTCGTCCTGCTCGAAGTGCAGTGAGCGGCCGCGGGGCCCGGCGCGGCGGCGACTGAAGTCCCCATTCGAACGCGCTATAATTGGGTGCGCGGGCAATCGCAGGAGAAGATCGCGGTGACGGAAACGATTCGACTGACGACAACGGCCAAGGCCGCGGGGTGCGCCGCGAAGCTCAGCCCCAGCATCCTTGAATCCATTTTGAAGCGGCTGCCGAAGCAGATCGATCCGAACGTCCTCGTCGGATTCGAGACCAGCGACGACGCGGCCGTCTATCGCCTCACCGACGATCTCGCCATCGTGCAAACCGTCGATTTCTTCACGCCGATCGTGGACGACCCGGCGCTCTTCGGCCAGGTGGCGGCCACGAACTCGCTGAGCGACGTGTACGCGATGGGCGGGCGGCCCATCTCTGCGCTTACAATCGTCGCGTTCCCCGCTTCCCGGCCGGCGGAAATTCTCGAAGAAATCCTGCGCGGCGGCCTCGAGAAAATGACCGAGGCAAATTGCACGGTAGTGGGCGGGCATTCGATTCGCGACGAAGAGCCGAAGTTCGGCTACGCCGTCACCGGGCTGATCCATCCGGGGAAGATCTGGCGCAACGTCGGCGCGCGCCCGGGCGATACGCTGATATTGACCAAGCCGCTCGGCACGGGAGTGATCTCGACCGCGCTGAAGCAGGAGCGCGCCAAGCCGGAATGGGTGACCGCATCAACCGCTTCGATGACGCGCCTCAATCGCGACGCGGCGGACGCGCTGCATGAAATCGACGACGCGGCCGGCAGCCAGAACGGCGCCCAGCGGCCCGTTCACGCCGTCACGGACGTCACCGGCTTCGCTCTGCTCGGCCACGGGCGGGAAATGGCGCTGGGCACGAACGTTTCTCTGAAAATCGACCACACGCGCGTCGCCTATCTTCCCGGCGCGATCGAAGCGGCGCGCGGCGGATTTCTTTCGGGCGGCCTCGCGAACAACCGGGAATTTCTCGAAGGCTGCGTCGGATTCGCGCCGTCGGTGCCGGAAGAGTTTCGCGCGCTCCTTTTCGATCCGCAGACTTCCGGCGGACTGCTCGCCTCGGTTGCGCCGGGTGCCGCGGCGCAGGCGGTGGCTGCGCTCGAGCGGCGCGGAATTTCCGCGCGGATCATCGGCGAGGTCGTGCCGAAGCGCTCTCCGCTGGTCGAGGTCGCCTGAGCGGAACGAATCGTGTACACTCTCCGCGTTTCGCACACTTCATGGACCCAATAACCCACGGAATCACGGGCGCTCTGCTCGGCAAGGGATTTTTCTCCAAGCGCCAGACGAAAGTCGCTATTTTCGCCGCCACGCTCGGCGCCGTGGCTCCCGACGTGGACGTCTTCGCCGAGCTTTTTACGCGCGACCCGCTTTCCATCATCAAGTACCACCGCGCCATCACGCACTCTTTCGTGGCGCTGCCGGTGTTCGCCGCGCTGCTCGCTGCTCTGACGCCCGTCATGCTCTGGCTGCTGAGGCGGTGGTTCGCCGGATTTCGCGAGGCGGAATCGCCGCCTTTTGCGCTGCTGACGCTGATCTATGGAGTCGGCATCGCGAGCCACATCATTCTCGACGGCATGACGTCGTTCGGCACACGCATGTGGTTTCCGATTTCGAGCGTGCGGGTCGCCTGGGACTTCCTCTTCATCGTCGATTTCACGCTCATGACGGTCATTCTCGCACCGCAAGTGGCTGCCTGGATCTACAGCAATCCGGACAAAACCAGGGACCGCGCGTGGCGCATGTGGGTGCTCTTCACGCTGGGCGGATTCTTGTTTTGGGCTCTCGCGCGGGGGGCAGGGTATCCGTTCCATCTGTGGCTCGCGGGTGCGGCGAGCGTAGTCTTCGCCGTTCTGTATTTCGGCCCGGCGCGGGGAGGCTGGGGATTCCGCGTCACGCGCGCGCGCTGGTGCCGGGGCGGAACGTACGCCATGGTCGCGTACCTTGTCGCGTGCGGGTTCGCGCATCACGCCGCGATTCTTCGCACGCGGGCCTTCGCGGACCAGAACCACGTCGAAATTCAGCGGATGGGCGGCCTGCCGATCCCGCCATCGTTTCTCGACTGGGGAGGCGCAATTCGCTCGCCCAACGGCCTGTATGAAGCTGAATTCGATCTGCGCGATCCGGCGCCGCCGGATTTCCGCTTCACTCCCGATTCTCCGCCCGACCCGTTCATCGCGCGCGCGTTCGAGCTGCCGGAGGTGCATCTCTACTGGCAGTTCGCGCGGTTCCCGTCGATCCTCAGTTTCGAGGAAGGCGACGATCACGTCGTCGAGCTGGGCGAGAACCGTTTCTCGGCAGGCCACCGCCGCAGCCCGCAGCCGTTCACCTACCAGCTCGTCTTCGATTCCGACGGCGACCTGATCGCGCAGGGCTGGCTCACCAACGGCGTCCTCCAGCAGCATATGGAGCGAATCGCGCCGCGGCGCATGTCGCCCGCTCCGCGAACGGGCGGCGCGCCGTGAAGATCGTGATCTTCAGCGACATTCACGGCGATGTTCGCGCGCTCGAGCGGATCATGGCGCAGCCGGCCGACCTCTACATCGCCGCGGGCGACCTCGCGACGTTCCGCAAGGGGCTCGACCGCTGCGCGGAAAAGCTCGGGCCGCTCGGCGAGCGCCTCTGGGTGTTGCCGGGAAATCACGAAACCCACGACGACATGCTCGCCATCTGTGAACGATTCGGCTTCGTCGATTTTCACCGGCAGGTGAAACAGCTCGGCGCCACGCAGTGGGCGGGCCTGGGCTACAGCAACATCACCCCGTTCAATACGCCGGGCGAATACACCGAGGGAGAGATTGCGGAGGCGCTCGCCGCGTTCGACGCCATCCGGCC
>Ga0335077_10001439_pt1 | contig 28217 bp, 26 predicted proteins | sample Lox_Sample_31_FD_207151 | JGI IMG/M metagenome (GOLD analysis project Ga0335077, IMG submission 207151) | Soil microbial communities from Loxahatchee National Wildlife Refuge, Florida, United States - Lox_Sample_3.1 | ecosystem: Environmental > Terrestrial > Soil > Wetlands | place: USA... | reverse complement strand
CGAACCACTGGGGGGGAAACTGGGGGTACCCTGGGGGACAAAGATAAGGAAATTCGGGTAAGGACGGGTAAATTTACGTTGATGTGCATGACTTGGGCTCGGTGCGGTAAGTGGCGTAACGTCTATTCGTTGTGTTGGAAATAAAGAACTTGTTTTTGGCTCCTCAGGTAGGACTCGAACCTACAACCCTTCGGTTAACAGCCGAATGCTCTACCATTGAGCTACTGAGGAGCAAGGCTGAGCAAGTTTCTTTATTAGATCAAAGCCATTTGCGGCGTGTCAAACCGATGCAGCTTCGCGCGGGGCCCGGGCGTACTCGAGAAAGAGCTCCAGCCCCCGGTACTCGGCGGCGCCTAATTCGCAAACGATGTGCCGCGTTAGATATTGGCGCGCCAGCTCCTCGGAGAGGCCCCGCGAGGCCGCTTCCATGCGGATGATTTCACCCAGATGGTCGCGGCCAAACTCGTACGATGCCTGGAAAATCGCTTCCACTTCGGGAGTGATGGCTTCTTTTCTGCCGGCCCACACGGCGAATACCATGGGGAGACCCGTCATGCCGGTCCACTCGGCGCCCAAATCGAGCACGCGCGGGCCGAAAGTCCGCGGATCGAGGTGCAATGCGGGATCGCCGATGATCAACGCCGCATCCGCTACGGTTAACATGCGGGTCAGATCCGGTGCGTGCGGCACCACTCGCGGTTCGGTTCCAAACTTTCGCCCCAGGATAATACGGGCGAGCGCCACCGACGTTCGGGAACTGACGTCCCCGGCCAAGGTCTGTATTTCTGGGAACGGCTTCGATGAGATCAGCAGGATACTGCGTACCGCGCCGCGTGATGCGATGCCCAGTCCGCGCACTCTGCCATAGTCCTGGCCGTTCAGTTCGACCGACGGGATGATGCCAATGTCCGCTGCCCCCGACGCAACTTCCAGGGCGCATTCGGAGGGAATGCGAAAACTCAGGTCGACCAGCCCGCGCTGGCCGCCATGCAGCATGCCCCAGACCAGCGGCGATGTGTTCAGATAGCTGACCGCGCAAACTTTAACGGGGGGTGGGATACGAGTCAACCTCCAGTTTAGCAGAGCGCCCTGGGCTGACCTCGACGCTGCATTTCAGACACTACCCGACGCTGCGCTAAACTTCCCGCGCGGAGCGGCGCCGCTTGTAGGAATACATGTCATGATCGGCCGCATCCAGCAACTTCCGCAACGGCTCACCGGGAGCTTCGGCAGTGCCCCAACTGAACGAGATTGGAAGCACGCCGTAACCACGGACGCGGAAATCATTCAATCGCCGGCGAATCTCGAGCATGCGGGACCTGACCAGCGAAAGGTGCTGATTCCTGAACAGGATTACGAATTCATCGCCGCCCCAGCGGAATGCTTCATCCTTCTGACGGACCGACGAACGTAGCAGATGTCCGATATTCCGCAGAATTTCATCACCGACCAGGTGGCCGTATTGGTCGTTAATGCTTTTGAAATTATCCATGTCGCAAACCGCCACGACTCCCGCGAACGGCTCGCCACTCTCCAGGCGTCGCGCCAGCGCGGCTTGGTTCAGCAAACCCGTGAGACGATCCAGATCCAGATTCTTCAAGCTGTCCCGCCGCACGGCATCCACCTCGCTCAAGAGAGCGTCGATGCGATCCCGCTGGCTTTGGATCAGCATGGACATGGCGGAAAACGCCAGCAGCATCAATAGCGCGAAATCATAGTAGCTGTTGTATCGGAGATAGCGCGGCCACTGCGGTTCACCGCTACGGTTATATAGGTAGAAGAATACGACCGCATTCAGCAGGAATGCGATGGCGAGACATAGTAGCGTAAACTTGAACAGCCAGCCACCAATTCCCAGGCTGCCGCGAATCGCGAAGAACGTATACAGATAGATACTGCCCAGCACCAGCCCGTGCACCGCCTGAAATCCTTCGAAGGTGCTCTGCAGGCCCAATACATAGACAATCGCGAGAAATAGCGGGAAGCCGAGCACCACGCGCAGCGCAGATTTCAATGTGTGCGCGGTCCGCGAAGGTCCGGTTCGGGCTGCGGTGAGCAGGGCCAGCGCAAAAGCGAATTCGAACAGCGCGTAGGGGCCCAGCCAGAAAGGCACGGGCCTCAAAAAGTACAGCCTCAGGCACAGCAGCGCCAGCACCTGTAGCGCCCAGGCCAGGCTCCAAAAGCCAAAATAGACGATCCCAGACTGTAGCCAGAGAAACAAAAAGACAAAGCAGAACAGCACCGTGCCCAGCACCTGGACATTTAAAGCAACCAGATCCGGAGCCGCGTTCATTCAATCTCCCTTTACAGTATGGCGGCGGATCTGCACGGCCTTTCCGGTGGCGTCGTCGACCTCAACGATAACGGAGTGCAGTTCTACCGCGCCCTTGGCCGGTTCCATGCGCACCGGCATGGCCGTGAGAAAACGCTCCAGGATCACGTCCTTGCGCACGCCAATCACCGAATCGTACGGGCCGGTCATCCCAACGTCGGTCTGATAAGCGCTGCCGCCCGGCAGGACGCGCGTATCGGCGGTGGGGATGTGAGTGTGGGTGCCTACCATCGCCGAGACCCGGCCATCCAGATACCAGCCCATCGCCATTTTCTCACTCGTCACTTCGGCGTGAAAATCGACGAATCTCACTTTTGTGTTCGCCAGGGCAGCCAGGATCTCATCGGCTTTCCGGAACGGGCAATCGGTTGCCGGCATGTAGGTCCGGCCTTGCAGGTTGATCACCGCGCAGTCGGCGCCGTTCCGGGCCTTGACCACTATGACCCCTGCTCCGGGCGCCGGCGCCGGATAATTGGCCGGGCGCAACAAGGCCGGGCGGCGTGCGAAGTAGTCGTAGATCTCCTTCTTGTCCCAGATGTGATTGCCGCTCGTGAGGACGTCGAGTCCCATCCCGAACAACTCCTCAGCCACTGTGGGTGTAACACCGAAGCCGCCCGCGGAGTTCTCGGCGTTGGCAATCGCCAGATCGATGCGCTGCGTTTCTTTGATATCTGCCAGATGATCGGCCACGATGTGGCGTCCCACCGACGAGAAGATGTCGCCGATAAACAAAATGTTCATGGGTGGGTCAGCCGCCCGACGCTCAGAACTTCGACGTCACCGCACCTTCGGAAGCCGACGCCACCAACGCGCAGTATTTCGCGAACACGCCGGTGGCGTATCGCGGAGCGGGCGCCTGCCAGCGCGCCAGTCTTTCGGCGATCTTCTCCGCCGGAATCTCGAGATTGAGCTGCCGGGACGCCACGTCGATAGCAACCGGATCGCCCTCTTCCACCGCTGCGATCGGCCCGCCGTTGGCGGCTTCGGGCGCCACGTGCGCCACCATAAATCCGTGCGTGGCGCCGCTGAAACGCCCGTCCGTGACCAAGGCCACCGAGTCCGACAGACCTGCGCCCACAATGGCGCCCGTGACTCCAAGCATCTCGCGCATCCCCGGTCCGCCGCGCGGTCCTTCGTAGCGAATGATGATCACGTCATTTGGCCGAATCTCGCCGCGCGTCACCGCGGCCATGGCATCCTCCTCGCGGTTGAACACTCGCGCCGGCCCGCGGTGGTGCTTCTTGTCGTGTCCCGCCAGCTTGATGACACATCCTTCCGGGGCGAGCGAACCGCGCAGGATGGCCAGTCCGCCCGTAGGTTTCAACGGCTTGTCCAGCGGCCGGATGACTTCTTGTCCGGCCGTTTCCTTCGCCTCCGCCGCCTCTTGCGCGAAGGTGCGCCCGGTGCAAGTCAGCGCCGTGCCGTCCACATAGCCGCCGTCCAGGAGCCGCCGCGCAATCACCGGCATGCCGCCGGCCTTGTCCACGTCCACCGCGACGAAGCGGCCACCCGGTTTCAGGTCAACCAGAATCGGCGTGCGGCTGCTGATGCGGTCGAAGTCTTCCATCGCCAGCGGGACTCCGGCTTCACGCGCCATGGCGATGAGGTGCAATACGGCGTTCGTTGATCCGCCGGTTGTGGCCAGGCCGGCAATCGCGTTTTCCAGCGCCTTGCGGGTGACGATGTCGCGCGGGCGCCGGTTGTTCTTCACGGCGTCCATCACTACTTCGCCGCATCGGAAGCACACGGCGTTCTTACGCGGGTCCACCTGAGGCACGGAGGCCGTTCCCATGGGCGAGAGGCCGATCAACTCCAGAACCGTGGCCATGGTATTGGCCGTAAACTGCCCGCCACATGCGCCCGCGCCTGGACAAGCGTGATTTTCAATTTCGAGCAGCTCCGCGTCGCTCATGCGGCCGGCCGCGTTCGCGCCCACAGCTTCAAAAACGTCTTGAATCGTGATGTCGTGTCCCTCGTGATGGCCGGGCAGAATGGAGCCCCCATAAAGCACGACTCCCGGAATATTCAGCCGGAGCAGCGCCATCGACGCGCCCGGGATGGTTTTGTCGCAGGCCACCAGGGCCACGATGCCGTCGAACATGTGGCCGCGCGCCACCAGTTCGATCGAATCGGCAATCACCTCGCGGCTTACCAACGACGCTTTCATGCCCTCGGTGCCCATGGTGATGCCGTCGCTGATCGCGATGGTGTTGAATTCCATGGGCGTGCCGCCCGCCGCGCGTATCCCTTCCTTCACCTTCGGCGCCAGTTCCCGGAGATTGTAGTTGCAATTCATGGTCTCCGTCCAGGTATTAGCGACGCCGATGATGGGCTTCTTCAGATCCGCGTCGGTGAACCCGATCGCCTTGAGAAACGCGCGGGCGGGGGCGCGATCCCGGCCCTGCGTGATGGTGTAACTGTTAGGTTTCATCGGAATTATTCATCTTACTAAAGACCGCGTGCATCAAGACTTGCAGGAGAGGCGCGAGGGCATCGCAACGCCGGCGTTTCGGGTATAACATAGCTCCATGAAACGCCTGCTGATCGTCCTGGCCTCCCTGTTCGTCCTGATCCTCATCGCCGGCCTGGTGGTCGGCTATTGGGTTTCCGGATCGAGCAAGGATTGGCTGGCGGCCTCTCTTTCCGAAAACCTCGGCGTGCCTGTTACCGTCGGCTCGGCGAAATTTGATCTCAAGCAATGGTTCCTGCTCCAACCTGCCATCGCGCTCGAGGATATTACGATAGGAAATCCGCCCGGTTTCCATGCTCCGCATCTGTTGGAAGCCAAGAAGCTGTCGGCGCAAATTGCCCTGCTGCCGTTGCTCCACAAGAATATCGAAGTAAACGCTATCGATATCGACCATCCGGTGATCAACTCGGAGACCAATGCGCAAGGCATCGGCAACTTCGAAGCGCTCCTCAGGAAACAAAAGGGGCCATCATCCAGCCCTGCCCCTGCGAGCTCCGGTCCCGCCAACGCCGGTTCGGCGAGTTCCGGCGCTGGCCTTGTAGTGAACGAGTTCTCGGTGACTTCCGGCGAGATTACGCTGCTTGAGTCCGCGCGCGCCGCCGGCAAGATCGACATGAGCGGTATCGACCTCCGTGTCCGTGATTTTTCACATGACCGGCCGTGCCACATCGAGTTCAGCGCCAGGCTGTTCGGTGGAACCGACTCGCACATCACTCTGAACGGTCAGGCCGGCCCCTTTGAAACCGATTCTCTGCCGCTCAACGGCACCCTTTCCATTGCCATCCTTCCCGCGGAGATCCCGCTCGCTCTGCGGCGCGCTCAATTTGGAAACCTTCTGGTGGCTCCCGGTAAGAAGGCAAAAGCGACACTTGAGGGCACCATTCGCGGCGATCTCTACAAGACGCTGAGCGGTCCTGCCAAGCTCTCTCTCACCGACATGGTGATTGGAAAGGACGAACAGCACGTCATTCCTCTGGGCGGAGAGTTCCCGCTCACTTTTGCCGTGTCCAAGCTGATGTCAGAGCCCAGTTACCGGCTCAGCATCGCCAATGCGCAACTGCACCTGGGAAAGGGCGAATGGCTTGGCGGCGCCGACCTGCAGCTCCACGGGACCGCAACCAGCGGACGGTCCAGCGGCAAGATCCGCAATGTCGACATCAACGAGCTGGTCAGCGCCGTCACACCCACTAGCGGGAAAATTTACGGTGTACTCGAGATTACTTCGTACTCGCTCGATTTTGCCGGCGCGAACGCCGACCAGGTGCGTAGTTCCCTGCACGGCACTGGCAAGCTTTCCGTGGGGCAAGGCCGGATCTCCGCGCTGGATCTCCTGGCCCACATCAAGAACGCCATCGAACATCCGCAGGAGTTGTTCACCGGTGCGAAGGGCGATACGCCATTTACCACACTCGTGGCAGACATGAATGTCGCCCAAAGCAAGCTGAACCTCGACGGGATCGCGCTCGACAGTCCCGCCATTCGCGTCAACGGAAAAGGATTCATCGGCTTCGATCAAGTCATCAACTTCGAGTTGGCGGCACATCTCTTAGGCGGCGGTACCTCCGCGCTCAGCCAGGTTGCTACTGGCGGCTCGGGCGGCGGGATTCCGGTTTCGGTCGCTGGAACTGTGGAGGCCCCACAGGTCCACCCCAATATCGGTAAGATGGTGAAGAACGTTGGCGAGGAATTGCTGGGTGGCTTCTTTAAGAAGAAAACCAAGTGATCCGGCAGACCGCGTTTCCACACCGGTAGGAGTTAAGAAAGATACAATATGCAAATTCACATTCATCAGACAAGAGCCTTTCCACCGACGAGTTGCATCCGGCGCCTGGTTCTTCCCGCGGCGCTGATTCTGGTAGCCGTCGCCGGCGCCGCCGCGCAAGAGACTGGATACATAAAAGCCAGAGGCAAGCCCGGTGACGCGGGTGTCTTTGTGAACGGCCAATACGTGGGCCCGGCGTCCCGCTTTACGGTGCCGGAGAAATATCCAGCTCCGGCCGGAGAGGTGGAGGTAACCTTTAAAGACCCGCGTTATGAAGACTACACCACTAAGGTGACGGTTCGTCCGAAAAAAACGACTAAACTGCATTACGCGCTGAAACCGGTCGAACCCGCCAAGCCGCCGTTCGGGCGGTTCCGCCTGGGAGGCGGTGAGGAGGAGTCCTTCGTCTCCATTGCGGCCGGCGACACTGGCGCCGTTTACCTCAACGACAAGTTCTTCGGGTACGTGGACGAACTGAACAATCCGGGAGGCGGCATTCTCCTCAATCCCGGTACGTACGATCTGCACATCGTCTCTCCGACCTTCGGCGATATCCGCCAGAAAATCACCATCGAAGCCAACAAGGTCACCGTCGTGCCCTTGCCCAAAAAGGAAACCAAGTAGATTTGCGGATCGAGCGCGTTCGTCTTGCCCTCTTTGCGTTCGCGCTCGCTGCCTCGATCCGGGCTGGCGACTGGCCGCGCTTTCGGGGACCGAATGGCGCGGGAGTCGCCGAGACCACGGACCTGCCGGAGAAATTCGGTCCGGCCACCAACGTCCTCTGGAAAACCGCGCTGCCCCTGGGTCACTCCTCTCCCGTGCTCAGCGGCGACCGGATTTTCCTGACCGGCACGGCGGATGGCGGGCTCTACACTCTCTGCCTCAGCCGCCAGACCGGCCGGATTCTCTGGCGCCGCGAATGCCCGCGCAGCCGCTCCGAAGCTCTGGACAAGCTCAACACCGCCGCATCGGCTACCGCCGCCACCGATGGCAAGAACGTCTACGTCTTCTTCGGCGACTTTGGCCTCGTCTCGTACGGCTTCGACGGCAATGAGCGCTGGCGCTTACCGCTCGGTCCCTTCCATAACGTCTACGGCATGGGCAGCTCGCCCATCGTCGCCGGCGACAAAGTCATCCTGATCTGCGATCAGTCCTGGGACTCGTTCGCCATCGCCGTTGGGAAAGACGACGGCGTCGTGAAATGGAAGCGGGCCCGGCCCGAAGCACTGAGCGGCCACTCCACGCCGATCGTTTATGAACCGTCCAGTGGCGCGCCCCAGATTATTGCGCCCGGCTCATTCCGGATGGATGCTTACTCCCTCGAGACCGGCGAAAGCGTCTGGTGGACCAACGGCCTGCCGTCGGAGATGAAATCGGGCGCGGTGTTAGGCGACGGTCTGCTCTACGTCAGCGGCTTCAACACCCCGGAGAATGACCCCGGCCGCCAGATTTCCGTTCCGCCGTTTGACGAAGTGCTGAAGTTGCACGACAAAGACAAAGACGGGCGAATCTCGTTGGCCGAGGTTCCCGATGAGCGCACTAAGGTCTATTGGAAATTCATCGATCTCGATCAGGATGGCTTTCTCACAGAAGCGGAATGGAAGATATATGCCGCGACTATGGGTGCTGAAAATGCCCTCCGGGCGATTCGGCCCGGCGGCCACGGCGACGCCACCTCTGCCAGCCTCGTGTGGAAATATCAGCGCGCCATTCCGCAATTGCCAACGGCGTTGCTGTATCAGAACGTGCTCTACATGCTCAACGATACCGGAGTGCTCACAACGCTCGATCCCGCCACGTCTGCTGTGTTCAAACAAGGTCGCGTACGCGGCGCAGCCGACCGCTACTTCTCCTCTCCCGTTGCCGCCGACGGAAAAGTCTTCCTCATTAGCCAAACCGGCGTCGTTACCGTTCTGAAGGCCGGGGCTGACCAGGAGATTCTCGCCGTCAACGAATTGGATGATGAGTGCTACGCCACGCCCGCCATCGCCGATGGCCGCATTTACATCCGCACCCACGGTTCGCTTTTTTGTTTCGGCAAACCATCAGCTCAATGATCGGCCGGGCGAGCCCTTCGGTCCACCGCAGCTACTTGCGATTGGATAAGATCTCGCATCAGGGAGCGAGTATATCGGATACGCAATCGGCGTGGATGTCGGTGGGACCAAGATCGCGGCCTCGATTGTCGACTCCAGCGGCCGCGCCGGCTTGAAGGTCAAAATATCAACTGAGCAACACGACACCGCCAGATCCATTGCGCAGGTTGCCGAGATCGCGCACCGCGTGGCGTTAGAGAGCGGCATATCGTGGCGCGACATCTCCGCGATCGGCGTCATCGTTCCCGGCATCTACTACACGGCAACCGGTCAGGTTTGGGCGCCCAATCTCCCGGGCTGGGATCACATCCCGCTGCGCGACGCCCTTGCCGAGAGATTGCCCGTGCCCGTCGTGATCGACAGCGACCGCGCTGCTTACGTGACCGGCGAGCAGTGGCTGGGGGCAGCGCGCGGGTTGACCGATGTGATCTTCCTGGCGGTGGGCACGGGTATCGGAGCCGGAATCATCAGCGGCGGGCGGCTGATCCGTGGCGCCGGAGACATTGCCGGCGCGGTCGGGTGGTTTGCGCTGGATCCACGAACGAAAGAAATCTACAAACGCGTGGGATGTTTCGAGTCCGAAAGCGCCGGGCCCGCCCTTGCGCGCCGGGCTGCAGGCGGGCTCACCACCGAAGCGATTATCGAACGCGCCCGCCATGGCGACAGCGCCGCCCGGCAGATCGTGGAGCAGACTATCCAATACCTCGCCATGGGCGTCGCCAACCTGGTCAGCGTCCTGAATCCGCAGATGATCGTGCTCGGCGGCGGATTGATGCAGGCCGGTGACCTCTTTCTTGAACCCCTGCGGCGCGAGATGCTACAGTGGGCGCAGCCAATCGCGGCAAAGCAGGTGCGCATCGAGTTGAGCGCGCTCGGTGAAGACGCGGGAATGCTGGGCGCGGCGCGTCTGGCCTTCCTCGGGACGGAGAGTTGATGTCGGCGGAAAAATATTACACCAGGATTACCGAAGTTCAGGCCAAGATTCACGCGACTCAAACGGAACGCATCCAGCAGGCGGCGGAGGCTATGGCGTCGGCGATCGCCGCGGGCAAGCGCTGTTATCTCTTCGGCAGCGGCCACTCGGTCATCCCGGTGCTCGATATTTTTCCGCGCTACGGCAGCTTTGTGGGTTTCTTTCCGCTGTACGATCCACGGCTGATGTGGTTCAACGTGGTCGGACCCGGTGGCGCTCGCGAGTTGCTCTGGCTCGAGCGCCGGGAAGGCTACGCGCCGGTCTTCCTGCAGAGCTATCCCCTGGAACCGGGCGATTGCATGCTGGTGTTTTCGCACGGTGGAATGAACGCCGCGCCCATCGAAGTCGCCATCGAGGCGAAGAAGAAGGGCCTCACCGTCATTACCGTCTCCTCCCACTCGAATCTGGCCGTTGTGCCCCCCACCCACTCCAGCGGCAAGGCACTCTCCGATGCCGCCGACATCGCCATCGATAATTGCGTGCCGCCGGAAGATGCGCTGGTGGATATCGGCATGCCCGAGAGCGTGGCCGCCGGCTCTACAATGGCCGCGGTCTTCATCGCTATGTCGCTGGTTGCTGAAATCGGCTGGCGTCTCGTTGCCAAAGGATTGAAGCCCGTGACCTTCGTTTCGCCCAACGTCCCGGGCATCGAAAAGGATCACAATCAGCGCGTCTTTGAAGCCTTTTCCAGAAGCCTCTTCAGCCGCAATCCCTGATCTTTATGCCCGTTCGTGTGGACTGGCTGAGCCGCGCCGCCTATAGCGGCATGTTCTTCTTTGGCGTGGTGATGGCCGTGCTCGGCGCAGTGCTGCCGCTCGTGGCCTTGCACGTTCACTTCGATCTCAGTCAGGCCGGGAATCTTTTTCTTGCCATGAATCTCGCCATGCTCGTCAGTGGGCTGGTGGTGGGCCCGCTCATGGACCGCCATGGAAAAAAGCCGGTGCTGATCGCCGGCCCGTTGTTCGTTGCGCTGGCGCTGGCGTTGATGGCCACAGCCGGCACGTACCGGATGCTCGTTTCGAGCGTCGTTTTGCTGGGTCTCGGCGGCGGCGCGCTCAATAGCGGAACCAATACGCTGGTGGCCGACCTGTATACCGACCCGCGCGCCAAAAGTTCGGCGCTCAATTTGCTAGGCATCTTCTTCGGTTTCGGCGCTCTGTTTCTGCCTTTTGTGATTGGCTCGCTGGTGAAAACCTTGGGTCTCGCCGCCATCCTTTATATAACCGTGGCGCTGAGCCTTGTGCCCGCGGTCCTTTCTGCGGCGCTGGCTTTTCCCCCGTCCAGGCATGAAAAAGGTCTGGAGCTAGCGGAGGTGGCCGGACTGGCGCATAACCGCCTCGTGCTGTCGCTTGGGTTCCTGCTGTTCTTTGAATCGGGCAACGAATTCATCATGGGCGGGTACACATCCACCTTCCTGACGCGCGAACTCAGTAGCTCGGTGTCGGCCGCATCATTCCTGCTCGCTGCCTATTGGGGCGCGATCATGATCGGACGCGCGATTTCCAGCCGCCTGGTATTGAAGTGGAGACCTTCCACCATGATTCTTGCCAGTGCGGTGGGGGCGGCCGCCGGCGTCGTCGTCTTGCTTGCCGCGCAAACACCATTTATGGCGGGCGCAGGCATTGCTGTTGCGGGATTAAGCTTCGCCAGTGTCTATCCCGTTACGCTCGGCTTCGCCGGTAGCCGCTTCGAAGCCTATTCCGGTAGCGTTTTCGGAATCCTGTTCGCCATCGCGCTCGTCGGCGGCATGATTCTGCCCTGGGCCGTCGGCCAGCTCGCGCAAGTGCACGGGCTCCGCGCCTCGCTCGCCATCGTGATCGGCAATTGCGCCATGATCTTCCTGCTGCAACTGGCGATCTCCGCCAGAACCGGCACCGGCATCCTCGCCAAATGAATGCCACCCGCTCTTCCCCTCCTCATCTTCGATGGTGATTGCCGCTTCTGCCGCCTCTGGATCGGCTACTGGAAGCAACTGACCGGCGACCGCCTCGCCTACGCACCCTATCAGGAAGTCGCCGCGCAGTTCCCCCAAATCCCCATCGAGAATTTCAAACGCGCCGTCCACCTGGTGCTGCCGGATGGTGAGATTTTAGCCGCCGCCCACGCGGTTTTCCGCTCGCTGGCCTGCCTTCCGAAGTACGCCTGGATGCTGTGGGCGTATCACCACGTTCCAGCCTTCGCCGCAGTCTCTGAATGGATTTACCGGCTGGTGGCCGCGCACCGCTCGTTCTTCTACCGCGTCACCGTCTTTCTTTGGGGCAAGCGCCTCGAACCAGGCAGCTATGAAATTGTGGCGCGCTGGTTTCTAAGATCTATCGGGTTGATTTACCTGACTGCGTTCCTGTCGCTCGAGGTGCAAATCCCGGGCCTCATCGGCAGCCACGGGATTCTCCCGGCATCAAGATTTCTGGCGGCTGTTCAGGCTGGCAGCGGCGGCGAAGCGTGGCTGCGACTCCCCACTGTTTTCTGGTTCGGTTCGAGCGATACGTTCCTGAAGCTGGTATGTGTCGCCGGCGCCATCGCTGCTATCGCCGTCACTATCGGCGTGGCGCGAAGAGCCGCACTCACCGTCGCGTTTGTCCTCTATCTCTCGCTCGTATCAATCGGACAGGCCTTCCTCTCCTTTCAATGGGATTTCCTCTTGCTGGAAGCCGGCTTCCTCGCCATCTTCCTGCTCCCTGTATCCCCGCGTGTCTGGCTCTTACGCTGGCTGTTGTTCCGTTTGATGTTTCTCTCCGGTACGGCCAAACTGCTGAGTGGCGATCCCACCTGGCGCAACCTGACGGCGCTGGAATTTCACTACCAGACCCAGCCGTTGCCGACTGTGGTCGGCTGGTACCTCCATCACCTTCCGGCGGATTTCCAAAAAGGCTCCGCCGTCTTCATGTTCTTTGTCGAGTTGGTGGTGCCATTTCTGTTCTTCGCGCCGCGCCGCATTCGATTCTTTGCCGGCGCGATGACCCTTGCGCTCCAAGCGATTATTTTCCTCACCGGCAACTATGCGTTTTTCAATTTGCTGGCCATGGCGCTTTGTCTTTCGCTGTTCGATGATGCGCAGCTACGGCGATTCAGGCGACCCAAACCCATCGCTCTCCGCGCCTCACCTGGGATTTTTCAACGAATCGTCACGGTCCTGTTGGTCTCCTTTATCGTGCTCGCAAGCTCATTCCAGTTGATGGAAACCTTCTCTCTGCGAATGCCGCGGCCTGCCGCCAACGCTTTGAGCTGGATCGCTCCGTTCGGAGTCGTCAACACCTACGGCCTGTTCGCGGTGATGACCACATCTCGTCCGGAGATCATTGTCGAAGGCTCGAACGACGCCCAGGCCTGGCTCGAATACGGCTTCAATTACAAGCCCGGCGACCTCAAACGCGCACCCCGCTGGGTCCAGCCCCACCAGCCCCGGCTCGACTGGCAGATGTGGTTCGCCGCGCTCGGAAGTTACCAGGGGCAGCCCTGGTTTGTAAACTTCATGGTCCGCTTGCTCGAGGGCTCTCCGGAAGTTCTCGCGTTGCTGGCCACGAATCCGTTCCCTCACTCCCCTCCGCAGTACGTCCGCGCACGGCTCTACGATTACAAGTTCACTACCATAGCTGAATGGCGCTCCACCGGCAATTGGTGGCGCCGGGAGTTGCAAGGCGAATATTTCCCGGTCGTCTCACTCAAACAACGCTGAAGGGGACTGGCTACACTGTCCCTAATCCAAACGCTCGCCCTTGACCGGAGTGCTCATCGTGGACAGTGCTGCCCGTCCCCGTCTTCGTGTGAAATTTTCAGGACCGTCGCGCCGGTTACGATATCATGGGCTAAATGAGATGGGTCTGATCGCCCTTTCCGGACAACCCGGCTGCCGGTTCGAGGAAGTGGCGCGCATCGCAGCGAACCGCCTCGCTTTCGAGTTGGTGACGGCCTCGCGGATCGCATCGTTGGTCGAAACGGAGTTCGCTCCCCTGGCCACCGTTCCCGACAAGGCCTATCAGGACCTTGTGGCGTCGATCGTTGCGCGGCTGGCCACCAGCCATCATCTGCTGATCTGCGGCGATGGGCTTGAACTGCTCTTCAAACAATTTCCCGGCATGCTGCGCGTCAACGTCGTGGCCCCCGATTCGGTCCGCGTCGGCAACGTCATGCTTGATGAGCGCCTCGAGCGCCCGGCTGCCCGCCAGTTAATCCGCGCCATGGAAGAGCGCCAGCGCGCCGAACGCAAACAGAGGTTCGGTCTCTCCGGATTGCCCGCGCACCTGTTCGACCTCATTTTGAACGCCGAGCAGCTCGATCCCGAGCACATTGCCGACCTCATTGTGAACGCCGCCCACTCTTCCGGCTTGATCGAGCGCGGTTACTTATCCGCGGCCGCCGAAGCCCAGCTGCAGTTCCGCTGCCGGCTCCGGCTCTCCAAGCACGGCATTGTCCCCCCCGACAAGGTCGCGCTCCCGCGTAAATCCTTCGCACACCCCAGCGAGGAAATTTTTGCCAACTTACTGGATTTCTACCGTATCGCCTGGGAGTACGAACCACGCAGCTTTCCCATTCAGTGGGATCGCGACGGCAAGGTATCCGAGTCTTTCACACCGGACTTTCACCTGCCGGAATTTGAGCTATATGTCGAACTGACCACCATGAAGCAGTCACTCGTAACCAAAAAAAATCGTAAAGTGAAGCTGCTGCGTGAACTTTACCCCCACATCAACATCCAGGTGTTCTATCAAAAGGATTTCGAGAACCTCATCTTCAAGTACGGCCTGGCGGAGCGAACTGTTAAGGTATGACGCCTGAACTGGCTCCAGGGATCGAGAAGGTTCTATTCACCGAAGAGCAGATTGAGCAGCGCATCAGCGAAGTCGCGGCCGAGATTTCCGAGCGTTACAAAGACAAGAATCTAAAGATGATCGGTGTCCTGAAAGGCTGCGTGTTTTTTCTGGCCGAGCTGGCGCGCCGCGTTCGCATTCCCGTCAAGATCGATTTCCTCGCCATCTCCAGTTTTTCCAACAAGTCCGGAGCGCCCGGGCTCGTCCGTATCGCGAAAGACCTGGACGACAGTATCGAGGGCGAAGACGTTTTGCTGGTCGAGGACATTGTGGATACTGGATTCACGTTACGTTACCTTTTGCAAACGCTTTCAAGCCGCGGGCCGAACTCTCTCGCCGTCTGCACGTTCCTGGATCGCAACTCGCGGCGCATCGTGCAAGTGCCGGTAGAATATCGCTGTTTCGAGATTCCCGACCGTTTCGTCATCGGTTTCGGGCTCGATTACAATCAGCTCTACCGGAATCTCAATTACGTCGCCGTCCTTAAGCCCGACCGTGAATGAACGCACTACATAACTCGATAGCAATCGAGCGATAACCAAAAATTATCTTGATATAAATTTCATTCGGATCTACCTTTATTTTGAAAGGACATTCGAGCCATGGGAAAAGGTGTGCTGTTCGTATCTCCGCGCCGTGAAGATGCGACGACCCTCTCAGGGATGCTCGGTTCGCTTTCCGTTCCGATTGAATACGTTGCAGACCTGGCGCAGGCCCGCTCCAGGATCCGTGACGGCCGGTATCCGGTAATCCTGACTGAAGCGAACCTCAACGATGGGACGTGGCTTGACGTCCTCGATTTGGCCCGCCGTGTGACCCCCCGTTCGGAGGTAATCGTTACCGACGCGGCCGCCGACGCGCGCTTTTGGGCCGAAGTGCTGAATATGGGCGCTTACGACCTGATCGCACAACCCTTTGCCACTGGTGAAGTCCAGCGTATTCTCTCCAACGCCTGCTCGCGTGCCTCTTCGGTGACGAAGACGGCTTCCGCCGCGCTATAGCGCTGCTGTCAGACATTTATCTGGAAGTGGGAGGTTCGATCGGGAAGTTGCTAGGCCTTGGGGTGCGCCTTGTCGTAGGTCGCCATCAAATCGGTGAGCGACACCTGCGTGTATTTCTGCGTGGTGGAGAGGCGGGCGTGGCCGAGCAGTTCCTGAATGGAACGCAAATCCGCACCGTCGCTCAATAGGTGCGTGGCAAACGCGTGGCGAAAACTATGCGGATGCAACGAGGAGTCTCCGGCAATCAGAGTGGCGTAGAGCTTGATGATGCCGCGCACGCCGCGATCGGTGAGCCGGCCGCCGCGATGGTTGAGAAACAGAGCCGTCTCGGGGCTGGCGCGATCTTCAAGGTAACGTTCCAGCGCGCCGGCCGCTTTCCCGCCAAAGGGAACCTGCCGTTCCTTCCGGCCTTTGCCCCGCACCCTAAGCCAGCGCTCGGTGCGGTCCAGGTCATCCAGATTTAAGCCAACCAGCTCGCTGACGCGCAGGCCGCATCCGTAGAGGAGCTCGAGAATGGCGAGATCGCGGGCGGGGTGCGGGCGCTCAAGCTTCCCTGCCGCCACGCCATCCAGCAGCGCGTTGGTCTGCTCGGTCGTCATCACGTCCGGGAGTTTTTTGGGAGCGCGCGGAGTGCGCAGCAGGCGCGGCGCATTCATGGGCGCCAATCCCTCGCGCACCAGGAACCTGAAAAACACGCGCACCGCCGCCAGCTTGCGACGAACCGAGACAGCGGTCAGCTTGTGATCGTAGAGCCAGGCCAGCCACTCGCGTATTTTCAAAACATCGAACTCCGAGGGCCCCGGCGGGGTCATCCCGGGCGGAGCGAAGTAATCCAAAAATTGCCGTAAGTCCGATTCGTACGCCTTGATCGTGTGCGCCGAGGCGTTGTTCCGCTTCAATTCTTCCAGAAAGCGTCCGATGTGACGTTCGAGTTCAGACATGTGCGTGAACGAATTCCTGCAAACTTTCGAGCGCCCGACGGCAGATCTCCGCGTGGCGTGCTTTCTTGTCATGCCGCAGCCGGCGCGCCGTGGGGTCGTCAAGCGCGGGCAGAAGGTCGAAAGCAATATTCGCCGGCTGATAATTTTTGGGATCGGCTCCCGAGATGTAATGGCAAAGCGAGCCGAGCGCCGTTTCACGCGGAAACGCAGCCGGACCTGGGGGTCCGGCGCGGACGAGGGCGTCCGCCCCACTGAGTTCCGCCGCCGCATGGCGTCCCGCAATCAATCCGGTGGCGATGGATTCCACATAGCCCTCGACGCCAGAGATCTGCCCAGCGAAGAAGATCGAAGGCCGCGACCGCAACTGCAGAGTTGGCGTGAGGAGCGCGGGTGCGTTGATGTAGGTGTTGCGGTGGATTTGGCCGAAGCGGAAAAACTCAGCGTGCTGGAGGCCGGGAATCATGCGCAGGATGCGGGCCTGCTCACCGAATTTCAGGTGATTCTGAAAGCCCACCAGGTTGTAACTGTCGGCGCGCAGATTTTCCTGGCGCAGTTGCACCACCGCATAGGGTCGTCGCCCGGTCCGCGGATCCAGCAGTCCCATGGGCTTCATGGGCCCGAAACGCAGCGTGTCACGGCCGCGCCGCGCGATTTCCTCGATGGGCAGACACGCTTCAAAGAAAGGTGTGTCATCGGGAATGTGCGATTCCACACTCTGGGCCGCGACCAACGCGTCCACGAAGCGCTCGTATTCGTTGCGATCGAACGGGCAGTTCAAGTAATCGTCGGTGCCGTCGAGTGATTTACCGTAGCGCGACGCACGGAACGCCACGCTTGTGTCGACGCTGTTGGCATCCACGATCGGACTGATGCTGTCGTAAAAGTACAGGCGGTCCGAACCGGTGTGGCGGGCGATCTCCTCGGCCAGCCGGTCGCTGGTCAGCGGTCCGGTGGCGACGACCGTGATGCCGTGCTCGGGGAGGCTCGTGATTTCTTCGCGGCGCAAGTCGATGAGCGGCTCGGATTCAATGGCTCGCGTCACTTCCGCTGCAAAGACTTCACGGTCAACGGTGAGCGCGTGTCCGCCGGGAACGCGCGCGCGGTCCGCCAGGCGAATCAGAAGGGAATCCAGCCGGCGCAGCTCTTCTTTGAGCAGCCACGACGCCGACGGCCCCTGGTCGGATTTGAGCGAATTGCTGCAAACCAGCTCGGCCAGCCGGCCGGTCTGATGAGCGGCGGTCTGACGGACGGGGCGCATTTCGTAGAGAACGGCACGCGAACCCGCGCGGGCCACTTGCCACGCGGCTTCCGAGCCAGCCAGGCCTCCGCCGATAATGTGAATGAGCACTGCTTCCAGTCATTATCTCTAAAGCTGTTGAGGGCTAGTGCTCCCTTGGCCGCGGCTCGGTTTCGGAAGTGCTGCGACCTGTGATCGAATGGAAGAATACCGTGTCCGTGACAATGGAGGCTTCATAAATGCGCAACAGGGTTTGGGCAGTGGTACTGCTCTGCGTGGCCGGCGGCGGAACCGCGCTGTGCCAGACGCTTGAATTCTTTGGATCCGAGATCTCGACGCAGGCGAACTTCACGGGTGTTACGCAAGGCGTCGCGGTGGGCGATTTCAATGGGGATGGCAAGGCTGACGTGGCGTTAGTGACCAGCGGCGGATTCCTGCAACTCCAACCCACCGTCGTGATAATTCTGCTGGGCAACGGCGACGGAACATTCCGCAAAGGCGCGGTGTATTCGACGACCGGGACCAATTCCCAAACGGTGGTGGTGGGGGATTTCAACGGAGACGGCAAGCCGGATCTGGCAGTGCCCAATTTTGGCGGCATCTTCCAGCCATCGGACGTCTCAGTGCTGATTGGAAACGGGGACGGAACGTTCCAGCCGGCGACGAGCGTGCCGTTGGGCGGCAGGTATCCATGCGCATGGGCGGCCGCTGGCGACTTCAATAAAGATGGCAAGTTAGATCTGGCGGTGACGTCCGGAAGCGCGACCAACCAGGTGGGCGTGCTGCTGGGGAACGGCGATGGCACTTTCCAGGCTCCCGTGTTCTACGCGGCGGGAACGGGATCCGACTGGATAGCGGCCGCGGATTTCAACGGAGACGGCAAGCTGGACCTGGTCACCACCGATTACAATACCGGCAATCTTCTGGTGCTGCTGGGGAACGGCGACGGCACCTTTCACGCGCCCGCGAGTATTCCGGTGGGAATGGGGATCTCGTACGGCGTGGTGGGCGACTTCAACGGAGACGGAAAGCCGGACCTGGCGATCTCCAGCGGCCTCTCTGGCACCCTGAGCGTGCTGCTTGGAAAGGGCGATGGAACGTTTCAAGCGCCCAAGAACTACGCCGTCGGCACCGACCTCCAGTCTGTGGCAATGGCCGATTTTGACGGCGATGGCAAAATCGATCTGGCGGTGATCGACTCAGCGGCGACCGAAACCCAAAGCCTGGCCGTGCTGCGCGGCAACGGCGACGGCACGTTCAAAGCTCCCGAACACTTTGGCGTGAACAGCCCTTTCCAGGTTGCCGTGGGTGATTTCAACAAGGACGGCAAACCCGATTTGGCAGTGGCGAATAACATCGGCGACAGCATGGTGGACGTCGACGTGCTGCGGAACACGACGTACACCGGCGCGCCCGCCGCCATCATTTCTCACCTAGCCAACGGGGGCGGGGCAGCCACTGGCGGAGACTGGAGCACGACGATTCTGCTGGTAAACCCCGAACAGCAGCCTGCGTCTTACCAACTGAATTTCCACAGTGAGGTCGACGGGTCGCCGTTGGCACTGCCGCTGGTGAGCTACGGACCGGAATCTTCGGTCTCAGGTACGCTTGCGCCGGGCGAACTGGCCGTCATCCAGACGGATGGGTCGGGTGCCACGCTGGTAGAAGGCTGGGCCGAACTGGTGACGCCGAATAAGATCGGAGGGACCGGCATTTTCACCGATCAGGCGGCAAAGCGGCAGGAAGCGGCCGTTCCGCTCAACTCGAGCGGCGGAACGCAACTGTTCATCCCATTCGACGAAACGTCCGGCTCGATCGTGTTCGCGACCGGAATAGCGCTGGCGAACACGGGGGCCGCCGCAGCGAATGTAACCGCGAAGTTTGTGGATGACTCGGGCAACAAAATCCCGACAGCCACGACGCAGATCGCCATTCCGGCCGGAGCCCACACGGCGTTTGTCATCACGGATAAGTTTCCCGAGATGAAGGGAAAGCGGGGAGCCGTTCAATTCACCTCGAACGTGGCGATCTACGGTTTGGGGATTCGCTATAACGGGACAGCTTTTACTTCCATCGGCGCGCTTTCCAACGTCCCCTCCGGCAACAAAATCGTCTCGCACTTAGCTAATGGGGGTGACCCGCACGTTAGCGGCGACTGGAGCACAACCATTCTGCTGGTGAACACGGATACGCAATCGGCCAATTACACGGTGAACTTCCACAGCGAGAAGGATGGGTCGGCGCTGGCGCTGCCATTGGTGAAATACGGGTCGCAATCCTCGGTCTCCGGGACGCTTGCTCCGGGGGAACTGGCGGTGATACAGACGGATGGGTCGGGATCCACGCTGGTGGAAGGATGGGCGGAACTGGTGACGCAGAATGCGATCGGAGGAACCGGCATCTTCTCCGATCTGACGTTGGCGCAGGAGGCGGCGGTGCCTCTCGTTTCCGCGGGCGGAACACAACTGTTCATCCCGTTCGACGAAACATCCGGGAGTATCAACTTCGCCACGGGGATCGCGCTGGCCAATACGGGAGGCAGCCCGGCGAACGTGACGGCGGCATTTGTCGATGACGCGGGGAACAAGATTCCGACAGCCACGACGCAGATCACCGTCGCGGCCGGCGCGCACACGGCGTTCGTGCTAACCGCTCCGTTTCCGGAGTTGAAGGGAAAACGAGGAGCCGTTCAATTCACCTCAAACGTAGCGGTTTACGGCTTGGGGATTCGCTACAACGGGTCGGCGTTTACTTCCATCGGCGCGATACTGCCGTGAAATGAACGGGCGCCGGCGCACTGTTCAGCTCACGGCTTTCCGGTAAAACTGCCTGAGCCCGGCAGCGATCAATGCGGCATCAATCGCCACGAGCGCGCCGATCACCACCGCCAGCGGAATGTGGCCGTATTGCGGCGCGAGCGTGGCGCGCAGTCCTTCGCTCGCATACACCAGCGGGTTCAACAGAACCAATTTCTGAATCACGGGAAACCCACTCAACGCGCTCCACGGATAGTAGATGCATCCGAAAGAGATCATGGGCGCTAGCAGCAAACTGAACATCAGGCCGATCTGCGTCTGATTCACACTGCATCCCAGCGTCAGCCCGCCGGCCGACGCAAACAGAGCCACCAAAACAAGAACGCTCGCAAACAGCCATGGCTGTTCGAGGCTGAGAGTCACGCCCTTGCCCAACAGCAGCCACGACGCGGGCACGACGAAGCCTCCTGCGACGAGAGCCTGCAGCATCCCGGCAAGCACTTTTTCCACCGCCAGCCATTCGATGCGCATGGGCGCCAGCAGACGGTCTTCAATTTCGTGCGTGAACTGGAACTCGGCGATGAGCGGCATGGCCACCGCCTGAATGCCCGTGAATACCATGCTCATTCCGATGATTCCGGGCAACAGCATGGACTTGTAATTAGCGGGCATCAAGCCGCTCGAAGTCATCACGCGGCCGAAAATGAACACGAACAAGAGAGGCTGCAGCATGGTCTGCAGCAGCAGCGCGATCACGTTGCGCCGCGCCACGTGCGCATCGCGCGCCAGCATGGCGAAGAATGTTTTCCAATTCATTGGCGCAAGCTCCGACCGGTATGATGCAGGAACAGATTTTCGAGGCTGGGCTCCGAGATATGGACATCGAAAAGCTCCGTGCCCGATTCCGCCACGGCCGCGGCAACTGGCCCGATCAGCGGCCCGCCGCGATCGGCATAGAGGTCGATGCCGTCGCCGTTTTGCCGAGCTTCCGTCACGCCGGGCATTTCTGCCAGCCGCGCCACCAACTCCGGCGACTTACGGCTTACGTGCAGGCGCAAGAGGTACCCGCCGGGGATGGAGGCTTTCAGCTCCGCCGGAGTGCCCATGGCGATCACGCGCCCATGATCGATGATAGCGATGCGATGGCAGAGGGCATCCGCCTCTTCCATATTGTGCGTGGTCAGCAGGATGGTTTTCCCGTGGTGATTGTAATCGCGCACGATCTCCCACAACAGCAGGCGGGTTTGTGGATCCAGGCCGGTGCTCGGTTCATCCAGAAACAGGACCTGCGGATCGTGCATCATGGCCCGCGCAATGGAAAGCCTCTGCATCATGCCTCCGGAAAAATTGCGGGCAACATCGTTGGCCCGCTCGGTCAGTTGAAACTTATGGAGCAGCTCGGAAGCGCGCCGCGAGCGCTCCGCGGATGGCAGGCCGTAATACGCGCCGTGGAAGGTGAGAATCTCGCGCGCGGTCAGCGCGAAATCGAGATTCGGCCGCTGCTGCACCACGCCGATCAGCCGCTTGGCTTCCACCTGTTGCCGCCACACGTCGAACTGGCCGATGCGGGCCTCGCCGCTCGAGGGACGCACGCGCGTGGTCAGGATGCCGATGGTGGTGGACTTGCCCGCTCCGTTAGGTCCCAACAGCCCAAAAATCTCGCCCGGCTGGATCTCGAGCGAAACTCCATCGAGGGCGATCACTTCGTATTTCTTCTTTTCCTTGCGGCCCATCAGACGCCCGCGCGCCGCCGGACCGGCCAGGGGCGGCGGAGAGGTGTAGACCTTGCGCAAATCCTTCGTCGAAACGCCGATGGGCATGGGGATTTGTCGATTGTATGCCAAATTGGTTTTGGCGGCCGGAGAAGGCACAGGACCGTGGGCCGCTCCATCATGAATGCAACAATAGAAGCAGGACGGCAGTCCCCTTTTCACCGTGCGCAGACGCTTCAACCAGCTTCGGGCCGCTGTGCGACGACGGATCCGGTACCGGATCACGCGCGGCGGGCTGCTGTTCTGCTTCGCCGTCATTCTGGTGGCGATTGCGGCAGCAGTCTCCGCTAACAATCTTCTCTTTTTGATTTTGGCGACTATGGTTTCGACTCTGCTGGTCTCGGGGTTTATCAGCCGCCTCTGCCTGGCGGGCCTGGAACTCGATCTTCTGCTCCCCGAGCACATTTCCGCAGGGCGCACGGCACGCGCCAAACTCTATGTCCGGAATCTAAAGGTCTGGATGCCGTCGTTTTCCATCCGAGTGATGGGAGTGCCCGAACGGATGGGGGAGAGCCTGGCTCGAGCCGGCGAGCAGCCGGCGATTCTTACCGCGCCCATTTATTTTCCGGTGATTCCCGGAGGGGCGGTGCTGGAGGAGAGCGTGGATGTGCGCTTCATGCACCGCGGCGCGCACCGTCAGAACAGTTTTGCGTTCACCACGCGGTTTCCATTCGGTTTTCTGGACAAGACTGCGCGTGTCACGCTACGCCGCGAGGTGCTGGTGTATCCCTCCATCGAGGCGCAGCCAGGTTTTGCCGAGCTGCTGACCGCCATCGTGGGCGAGATCGAAACGCACATGGTCGGCCTGGGCCGCGACTTCTATCGCATCCGGCCCTATGAGGCCTTCGAGAGCGCGCGGCACCTGGATTGGAAAGCCTCCGCGCATACTGGGGATCTGCAGGTTCGGGAGTTCGCGCGCGAACAGGAACCGGCTGTCGAGATCTTCCTCGACCGCGACGTTCCCCCGGAACTCGAAGTCTGGTTCGAGCATGCCATCGAATGCTGCGCGTACCTGACGTGGAGCCTGTGGCAGATGGGCGCCGGCATCCGTTTCCGCTCGCAACAATTTGACATCCGGGTCCCGGAAGAAGGCGACGTCTACGCCATTCTTAAGTATCTGGCGTTAGTCTTCCCGCAGGCAGGAAAGCCCCAGGAGGGGCCGGCCGATGACGGGAGTTTCCAGGTCGTGCTCAGCGCGTCACCGCTTCGCTTTCGCGAACTCGGATGGGCACCGGCCCACTTGCTGGCACCGGAGGCGTTCGAAGGTTCCGGTTTGAGAGCCGTGCAGTAAGGCGCGCTACGCCTGCTCGGCCGTGCTCGGCGGATCGATGCGGTACACCCAGTTCCCGTCGCCGCGCGGCGGCAAGCCGATCTGTCCGATCACCGCCTCTACCAGGTCGTGCCGGGGCGCGAGCGTGCATACCGGATCGGTTGCGGTGGCATCGCCCGTGAGCAGCATCGCCTGGCAGCGGCAGCCGCCGAAGTCCTGGGTGCGGCGGTCGCAGCTGCGGCATGGCTCGGGCATCCAGTCCTCGCCGCGGAATTTCCGGAACGCGGGGGAGTCTTCCCAGATACAGCGCAAACTTCGTTCCTGTACGTTGTCGAACATCAGTCCAGGGATGGAGCCGGCAGCATGGCACGGCAGCGCGCGGCCCGCAGGGTCAACCAGAATGACGCTGCGTCCCCAGCCGCCCATGCACGCCTTGGGATATTTCGCGTAATAGTCGGGACCCACGAAATCAATCCGCATCCGCCCGCTCAACCGATCGCGCGCCGCAGTGATCACGGCAAGCGACCGCTCCCACTGAGCGCGTGTTGGGAGCAGGGTATCGCGGTTCTTCAACGCCCATCCGTAATACTGAACGTGTGCGATCTCCAGGCGGTCGGCTTCCAACTCTTCCGCGAGCGCGATCATTTTTTCGAGTCGCTCGAGATTCCGACGGTGCACCACCATGTTGACCGTGAACGCCACGCGATGTTGCTTGATGCGGCGCGACAGTTCGATCTTGTGGGCGTGCGCGCGGGCGCCGGCGATCAGGTTAGCCTCATCCTCTTGCGAATCCTGAAAACTTAACTGGATGTGATCGAGACCGGCATGGGTTAGCGCGGCCAGACGGTCCGGATTCAGTCCGATTCCCGAAGTGATCAAGTTGACATAGAGCCCGGCTTTGCGCCCCGCTGCGACCAACTCAGCCAAATCGGCGCGGGCCAGCGGCTCGCCACCGGTCAGGTGCAGCTGCAGGACGCCCAACTCGCCAGCTGCTTGAAAGGTTTGCGCCCATGTCAGGGTGGGAAGTTCCAGCTCCCGCGCCTGCATTTCCAGCGGATTCGAACAATACACGCAATGCAGGGGGCAGCGGTGGGTGACCTCGGCGATGAGCGACAGCGGCGTCATGATTCAAAAGTCGATAACGCGCTTCTGATGCAGCCGCTCCAGAAACGTGTTCACTTCGGTTTCGATGCGGCTGGGCTCGACCGTGGGGTACTCCGCCTTCAACTCCCGGACAATATCGTCGAGTGTGTGCAGGCCGTCGCAGCGCTCCACGATCTTCCGGCCCGTGCCCGCCAGGCGCAGCGCACCCTCCGGGATCAGCAGCATGTCACTTTCTCCGGCGGGCTCGCGCAGCCGGCAACCGGGCCGCAGCTTGGGCCGGCTGGCGCGCGCGAGATCGCTCACTGGCCCTCCATGCGAAACGCGCCCGGCGGAGGCCAGCCCGGCGTCACATAGGAAAAATACAACGCGTCCAACTGCGCCCAAAGGATGTCGCATTTGGCGCGTAACGCGTCCATGGCCAGTTCCTGATCGGCGCGGGTGAGTGCGTGCCGGGTTACCCAATCAAGGGCGAACCGGGCATCCTCGGGTCCCTGCGTCAGGCGCGCCTGAAAGTAGGCCAGCCCCGCTTCCAGCCATGGATAGTGCTGGCGCATTTTGTCCATGCGCAGGGCGATGAGGTCTCGCGAGAACATTTCGGTAAGAGAAGACGCGACGGATTCGAGGAAACTCCGTTGAGAGACGAGCTCGAGATACGCGTTCACCGCGTAGCGTGTCGCCGGCAGCACCTCGCGGCCCGCCGCCACCCGCTCGCGACTCAAGCCGGTGGCCTCGGCCAGTCGAAGCCACCGTTCGATACCGCCGTCACCGGCAACAGTGCCATCGTGATCGACGATGCGCTTGCGCCACAGCCTGCGGAATTCCGGATCATTGCTGCGCGAAAGGACCAGCGCATCCTTCACGGGAATTTGACTCTGGTAATAGAAGCGGTTGAGCGCCCACGCCTGGAGCTGACCGCGGGTGAGCTTGCCTTCATGCATCAGCAGATGAAACGGATGCCGGTGATGGTAGCGCTGTTCTCCAATGGCGCGAAGATGCGCCGCTAGTTCTTCGGGTGTGAGCAACTCCGAGGTAGTCATAGCTCAAACTCCGCGCCGTCCTGAGCGATCTCCCAGCCGGCTTGCCGCATCTGCTGATATTCAGGACTGTCTTCATCCAACATGGGGTTGGTGTTGTTCACGTGAATGTAAATCTTGCGCGGACGCTTCAGCCGGCTTAACTGCTCCAGGCTCCCACCAGATCCGGAAACCGGGAGGTGTCCCATCTGGCGGGCAGTGCGGCCGCCACTCTGAATCCGGATCAGTTCGTCATCGGTCCAGAAAGTGCCATCGATCAACAGCAAATCGCAATTCTGAAGATGCTCCAGCCAGGATTCTTCAATCGAGGGCATTCCCGGCATGTAGACCACGGTTCCGCCTCCGGACGAATGCTGAAGCCGTAACCCGAGCAGCGCCTGGTCGGTGGGCAGCGACGCCGATTGCTCTTCGGTGACGTAGTGCGGGTAGTTGCCTTTGAGGGCGAAGGGCAGACATCGGATCCCGGAGTTCGTGCCGTTCACAGAAACCAGATCGAACTCGCAGTCGGGAATCACGTCATCCCACGAAATCTGTTTCCTCACCATGGCGAAAATGATGTTGTTCTCCATGATAATCTTCCGGATCGACGGCGTAGCGTAAACCCGCAGAGGCTGAGACTCACGAAGCAAAATCAGGCCAAGCAGTTGGTCGAGATCGGCGCCGGGAAGCAGCAGGGCTGCGATGGGCGTTTCTCGAGATCTTGCATTGGGGTGAAGCTCCGGGAAGCCCTCAATCTGGCGGGGAAGGTCGGGAGACGCACTGAGAAGGTACCAATTGGAACTACCTGAGGAAACCGCTACCTGCACCTGCATGCGCGCCGAGCCGCGTAAAGTACCCTCGCGGAGGCGTCTGCAATTCGAGCAGGCACAATTCCACTGCGGGAATCCGCCGCCAGCGGCGGAACCGAGGATCTTCACCCGCACGCGGGAGGTTAGTACTCGGGGTTAGCGTAAGTGTTGATTTCGCAGCTGAGGCAAACTTCTTGGAAATCCGGGGTCGTCCATTCCATGGTGAGTGTCTCCACGTGTAGTTTTGACAAAAGGCCATTGTACACGAAAGTTCCAGTTACGAGCAAGTCCAGCGGTTTACGGGTGTTTTTGGTTATTTTTTAGCTGGAGCAGCGGCCTTCTTCGCCGGGGCGGCCTTCTTGGCAGCCGGCGGCGTGGGAGGCGGGCCCTCGCGCTCCAGCTTGATGCTGATGATCTTCACCGCCGTCTTGGGTTTGTCATTGGCGCCACGAGGCACATTGGCGATTTTGGTAACCACGTCCTGGCCGTCGATCACCTGTCCAAAGATCGTATGATGGCCGTTCAAGTGCTGCGGGGTTCCATCGGTGATAAAGAACTGGGTGCTGCCGGTATGCGGTTCGCCGGTATTTGCCATAGCCAGCCGGCCGGTGACGTCGAACTTGAGAGTGGGCACGAACTCATCCGGTATGGTGTAGCCGGCGTCGTACCCCCCGGTTGCCGTGGGGTCGCCCCCTTGAATCATGAAGCCTGGAATGACACGGTGGAACGTGACGCCGGTAAAAAAAGGCCGCTTCACCATCTGCCCGGACTTGGGATCGCGGAACTCCTTCGTCCCGCGGACCAGGGCAGTAAAGTTGCGCACGGTGATGGGCGCCTCCTTTTCAAACAGCCGGAGTGTGATCACACCCTGCGACGTGGTCATCACGGCGTAGAGTCCGTTCTCGCGCGCGGGCTTGGCAACTGCCGCCCGAGGGGTCTCGGGAGTCTGCGCAATCAGCGCGCTCGCCATCCATGCCACGGTAACCAAGCGAATCATTCGGTCGTCCTCGCAATGTGAAAATGAAGCAACGTAGCATTATACTGAATGCCGGCCGCCGGTGGCGCGGACGGGCACAAACCAAGACGAGAGCCTCCATGCCGCTGCGATTCGAGCTACCATAATCCGATGACGTTTGTCCTAATGGGAGAGGTCGTGTGATGAAGAAAGCGTTTTTGCTATTGCCATTTCTGGCGTTTGCCTTGAGCGCCTCGGATGTGTCAGGGAAATGGTCCGGCACTATAGACATCGAAGATGCCGGGTCTACCATCCCGATACAGGTCGAATTCGTGCAGAAGTCCGACGTGCTGTCCGGCAAAGTCGGCCGCACCGGGCAAGCGGATGAGGCTACGATTCGCAACGGAAAGGTCGATGGGGCCAAGGTGATCTTTGAAGTGGTATCGTCTGAGACCAACAGCGCGTTCAAGTGGACGCTTACCCTGATGAACGATCAGATGGAAGGGGAAATGAAGGGATCGACGGACGACGGCGAGATCGTCGGCAAAGTAAAACTAAGCCGCGAAAAGCCGGGCTCCTAACGGCCGGGGCCGGGTAGGGCCGCGCGTTACGCTGTGCGGATGTTGAGTACGCGCGCCGCGTTTGCGGCGAGAATTTTCGCTGTAATCTCACCGTTGGGCGCGAGGCGCCGGATTGCGGCCAGGCACCGCGCCCCACTGCAGCTTGCGCCTTCGCCCACGCGGTCGTCGCAGTCGCTGCCGTACATTAATTTGTCCTGGTGGCGTGTCAAAAATTCACGAGCGTGTTCTTCATCACGCAACAGCGAATTCAATCCTGAGTTTGCCGACAGATCTCCGAACACGTTGGGATAATCCGAGAGCAGACGGTCGGTGATGCCGCCCGGTGTCACTTTCGTCT
>Ga0335077_10001438_pt1 | contig 28219 bp, 29 predicted proteins | sample Lox_Sample_31_FD_207151 | JGI IMG/M metagenome (GOLD analysis project Ga0335077, IMG submission 207151) | Soil microbial communities from Loxahatchee National Wildlife Refuge, Florida, United States - Lox_Sample_3.1 | ecosystem: Environmental > Terrestrial > Soil > Wetlands | place: USA... | reverse complement strand
ACCGAGGCCGCGCGTATCAAGGGCTTCAACCCGAAGGTGTTCTACACGGCGGTCGGCACCGCGTTCCCGCTGTTCAAGGGCAAGTTCGGCGCGAACGCCGAGGGCGTGCTGGGCATCGGCGGATGGAATCCGGACTCCGATGCGATGCGCGCCTACATCAAGCGGCACGTGGACCTGAACAAGAGCGAGCCGGACCGCTGGGCGAGCTCGTGCGCCTACGCGGGCCTGCAGGTGCTGCAGCAGGCGATCGAAAAGGCGGGTTCGCTCGACAAGGCCGCGACCGTCAAGGCGATCGCCGGGGGGACGTTCAACACCATCGTCGGTCCGGTGCGCTTCGCCGACAACATCCGCGTCGGTGGATGGTACGTCGGCCAATGGCAGGACGGCGACTTCCTCGGCGTCTATCCGAGCCAGGCCGGTGCCAGGGCAGTGCGTTTCCCCAAGCCGGCGTGGAAAGCGGCTTGAGGCACGCAGCGCTCTGACGATCCGAGCGATTCATCCGTGCCGGCGCTTCGTGCGCCGTCACGCCGCTGAAGCCTCGCGCCTGCCTTGGCCCTCCTCGATGCATTGATCGCCGGCCTCGTGCTCGGCGGCATGTACGCGCTGGTGGCGCTCGGCCTCAACCTCCAGTACGGCGTCGCGCGCATTCTCAATCTCGCCTATGGCGAGATCCTGGTCGGCGCCGCGGTGCTCGCGTGGGCGGCCTACACGACCCGCGGCATCGCGCCGCCGGTCGCGCTGATCGCCCTGATCCCGCTCGCAGCGCTGTTCGGCCTGGCGATCTATCGCTTTGCGCTGATTCCGCTCGTCCGGCGCGCACCCACCCGCGCGGCGCTCGAAACCGACAGCCTGCTGGCGACGTTCGGCCTTTTGTTCGTGGTGCAGGGCGTGATGCTGGCTGCCGTGGGCGGCGGCTACCTCACCTATTCGTACCTCGCGATACCGGTCGACATTCTCGGCAGCCGCATCGCCGCCAACCGTTTGCTCGCGTTCGCCTGCGCGCTCGGCCTCGGCGCCGTGCTGTACCTGTTCCTCGCCCGCACGCGCATCGGCACCGCGATTCGCGGGCTGGCGGTCGATCCGACCGCGGCGCTGCTGGTCGGCATCGACGTACGCCGCCTGGCAGGCCTCACGTTTGCGATCGGCACCGTGCTCGCCGCGATCGCCGGCGTGCTGGTGAGCATGTTCCTCACGGTCAGCGCGACCATGGGCGTGGTGTTCACGATGAAAGCGCTGATCGTGGTCATCATGGGCGGCGTCGGCAACCTCGTGGGCGGCGTGCTGGCAGCGCTGCTGCTGGGCCTGGCCGAGAGCCTGGTCGCGACGTTCGTCGACCCGGCTCTGACTCTGGCCGCCAACTACGCGCTCTTCATCGCGGTGCTGCTGATCCGCCCCGCCGGACTGTTCGGGCGATCCGCATGAACGTCAGGGCCGGCCGCGGACTCTTCGTCGGTGCACTCGCACTCGGCGCCTTGGTGCTGCTCGCACTCGCGCCGCGCTACGCCAACAGCTACGTCGTGGCGCTGCTGATCAATCTGCTCCTGTACGCCGTGCTCGCGACCGCCTGGAGCCTGTTTTCGGGCACGACGCGTTACGTTTCACTCGCCACGGTCAGCTTCTTCGGCGTCGGCTGCTACACGGTCGCGGTGCTCGCCGAACGCCTGCCGTGGCTGGTCGTGCTCGCGGTTGCGGCGGCGCTCGGCGCGGGCCTGGCGCTGCTGGTCGGGCTCGCGACGCTGCGCCTGTCGGGCATCGTATTCGTGATTTTCACGTTCGGCCTGTCCGAACTGGTGCGCCAGCTGGTGACCTGGTACGAGGCGAAGATCGCTGGATCGGTGGGCCGCTACGTCTTCCTCGACCTTACTCCCGCCGCCATCTACTGGCAGCTGCTCGCGCTTGCCGTGGCGGTACTGCTGCTCGGTGCCTGGGTCGCGCGCTCGCGCCTCGGCTTCGCGCTGCGCCTGATCGGCGAGGACGAAGCGGCGGCGCGCCACTGCGGCGTCGATGCGACGCGCGCGAAGCTCGTGATGTTCACGGCGAGTTCGGTGTTCATGGTGCTGGCCGGCGCAATCGTGGCGCCGCGCTGGACCTACATCGATGCGGCGATCGCGTTCAACCCGCTGGTTTCGTTCCAGGTAGTCATCATGGCGCTGCTCGGCGGCGCCGCACGCTTCTACGCGCCGCTGCTCGGCGTGCTGCCGGTGGTGCTGCTGTTCGAGGTGTTCGTCAAATACTTCCCCAACCACTTCAGCATCGTGCTCGGGCTGGCGTTCCTGCTCATCGTGTACCTGCTGCCGCAGGGGGTCGTCGGCCTCGTCGTGCGGCGGAAGCGGCAATGAGCACGGCGACCTTTTTCGAGGTGGCCGGCCTGACGCGGAGCTTCGGCGGCCTGCGCGCCGTCGACGCGCTCGACCTCTCGGTCGCCCCGGGCGAGATCGTCGGGCTGATCGGGCCGAACGGATCCGGCAAGACGACGGTTCTCAACCTGATCAGCGGGGCGCTCGCGCCCGACTGCGGGTCGATCACGCTGCACGGCGATGAACTGGTTGGCCTGCCTGCGTTCCGCATTGCCCGGCTCGGCGTGGCGCGCACATTCCAGCTGGTGCGCGTGTTCGCATCGATGAGCGTGCACGAGAACGTCGCGGCGGGCCTCGCTTTCGGTGCCCGCCCGCGCTTCGGCCGCGCCGCGCACGAGGAAGCAGCGCGGCTGCTCGCGCGGGTCGGTCTGGGTGCCCAGGCGGATCGCCGCGCCAGCGAGCTGACCTACATCGACCAGAAGCGTCTCGAACTCGCGCGCGCGCTGGCGCTCGACCCGCGGCTTCTGCTCCTGGACGAGTGGCTCGCGGGCCTCAATCCGGTAGAACTCGCCGCCGGCATCGATCTGTTGCGGTCGCTGCGCAGCACGACGCTGTCGATCCTTCTGGTCGAGCACGTGATGGATGCGATCCGCGCCCTGTGCAACCGGTGCGTGGTGATGAACGCAGGGGTCCGCATCGCAGCCGGAACGCCGGCCGCGGTGCTGGACGATCCGGCGGTGATCGCCGCCTACCTCGGAGCGTGACGATGCTCGACGTGCGCGCCGCCTCGGCCGCTTACGGCAAGCATCGCGCCCTTTTCGGCGTCGACCTCGCCGTCGCGCGCGGCGAACTGATCGCGCTGCTCGGCGCAAACGGCGCCGGCAAGAGCACGCTGCTCAAGGTCGTGAGCGGCCTCGTGGAACCGGAATCCACGACGCAGGTGCTGCTCGACGGCCGGCCGTTGCACACGCTGCCGGCGCACGAGCGCGTGGAGGCGGGGCTTGCGCTCGTGCCGGAGGGCCGCGGCATCTTCGGCGACCTCACGGTGCGGGAGAACCTCGAGCTTGGCGCGTATGCCCACCGCGCGCGCGGCCCGCAGGAGCGCAACCTGGAACGTGTGCTCGCCCTGTTTCCGCGCCTGAAGGAGCGCCTGCGGCAGGCGGTGCGCACGATGAGCGGCGGCGAACAGCAGATGGTCGCGATCGGACGTGCGCTGATGGCCGCGCCGCGCGTGCTCCTGCTCGACGAACCTTCGATCGGCTTGTCGCCGCTCCTGTGCACCGAGCTCTTCAAGGCCATCGCGGCCGTGCGCGACGGCGAGGTCGGCATCCTGCTCGTCGAGCAGAACGCGCGGCGCAGCCTGGCGATCGCGGATCGCGCCTACCTGCTGGAGAACGGGCGCATCGCGGCTACCGGCACCGCGGAGGCCCTTGCCGCCGATCCGGCGATCCGGCGCGCTTATCTCGGGCTTGCCTGAACGCGGCGAGGTCTCAGAGCAGGCGCAGGTTCGGGCCGACCGCGACCGGCAGGTCGGTTGCCATCGCCGCGCAGAATCCCCAGCAGCGGCGCTCCTTGAGTGCGTGCAGGAGCGATAGGTACGAGATGTATTTCATCGCCCGCTCCGCTCGACCTGTTCCACGGCACGCATGGTCGGGCGGGCACGTTGCCGTGCCATTTCTCGTCGGCAGCGCATGATTTCAGCCGCAATGGGCGACCTGGTCGGGTTTTGACCCCGCTTGTCGCTGCCGTCCGTTCAAGGCTGGGTATCCACCCACGACCAGGAACGCCATGTCCCTCAACAAACTCGCGTCGGCTGCCGCCCTCGCAGGCCTCACCGCCACCGCTGCCGCCCAGACTCCGCCGGACGCCACGGCGATCACGATCTACTCCAGCGCGCTTCCCGGCGCGATCGCGCCCGAGATGTATCGCAACCCGGGACGCGGCGGCGTGCCCGGCTACGCGGTGATACGACAGGAGCGCGAGGTCGACATCGCAAAAGGGCGCAACGACGTGAGATTCAGCGACGTGGCGGCGCTGATCGATCCGACCACCGTCGTCTTCGAATCGCTCACCGATCCCAAGGGCACGTCGGTCGTCGAGCAGAACTTCCAGTTCGACCTCGTCAGCACCGACAAGCTGTTGCGGCGCTACGTCGACCGCCAGGTGGCGGTGGACCAGATCCGGGGCCAGACGACCGAAACGTTCACCGGCACCTTGCTGTCGACCCAGGATGGCCTCGTGCTCAAGCGCGACGACGGCACGATCCAGATCCTGCCGCACAACGCGGGTGTCAAGCTGCCGGCGCTGCCAGGCGGGCTCATCACGCGTCCCACGCTGGTGTGGAGCGTCGAGGCGAAGAGCGCGGGCAGGCAGCGCACGCGGGTGGCCTACCAGACGCAAGGCATCACGTGGTGGGCCGACTACAACCTGACGTACTCCGAAGCCGCGCGCAACGAGTGCCGGCTCGACCTCGGGGCCTGGGTGAGCATCGTCAACACGTCGGGCGCCGGCTACCAGGACGCAAAGCTCAAGCTCGTCGCGGGCGAGGTGAATCGGGCGCCGTCCGGCGTCGGGCGGATGGTCGCCAAGGAATTGCGCGCACCGGCCAGCGCGGCGGTCGCGGACGGTTTCGCCGAGAAGCCGTTCTTCGAATATCACCTGTACACGCTCGGCCGCGCGACCACGCTGCCGGACAACTCGACCAAGCAGATCGAACTGTTTCCGGTCGCGCGCGGTGTCCCCTGCCAGCGCACGCTGGTCTACTACGGCCGCCCGGACGGCGGCTACGGGTTCCTGCCCACGCCGATCACCGACCGCAGCTACGGCATCCAGACGAACCGGCAGGTCGACGTGTACCTGCAGTTCAGGAACGCCGACAGCGCCAACCTCGGCATGCCGCTGCCGCGCGGACGGGTGCGGGTCTCGAAGCTGGACCCCGCCGACAGGACGCTGGAGTTCATCGGCGAGGATTCGATCGATCACACGCCGAAGAACGAAAAGGTGCTGCTGAAGATGGGCAGCGCGTTCGACGTGGTCGGCGAGCGGCGCCAGATGGACTTCCGCGTCGATGCGGCGCGGCGGACGATGAGCGAGGACATCGAGGTCAGCCTGCGCAACGCGAAGAGGGAACCGGTCGAGGTCCAGGTCAAGGAAACGCTCTATCGATGGACCAACTGGGAGATCGTCTCCAGCAGCCACACGTATCGCAAGGAAGACGCGCGCACGATCTACTTTCCGGTCACGGTGCCTCCCGGCGAGGAGGTCACGGTGCGCTACACCGTCCGTTACACGTGGTAGTACGCAGGCCAGCGCGCGACCCTGGCACGCGGATCAACGACCGTCGATCAACTGCGTCTCCGGCCCGGCGGGCGGCGCGGCCTTCCCCCGCGCGGCGGCGCGTGCCGCGAGGCTTCGCTCGAGCAGGCGCGGCGCCTGCATCCGCCCGGTCCAGGCGGCGAATCCGTCGCCCGGTCCGTGCCACCGCAACTGCTCGATATCCTCGAAAACCGGAGCGTCGGTGCGCAGCGTTGCCAGCCGCTTGAAGAGCAGCGCGTGGTCGTGCTGCTCGCCGAGCACGGTCGGGGGGAATTTTTCGAGCGCACCGTAGCGGCCGAGGAGCCGTGCCGCGCCTTTGGCGCCGATGCCCGCGATGCCCGGATACCCGTCGGCCGTGTCGCCGACCAGGGCGAGAAAATCGGGAATCAGGTCCGGCGGCACGCCGAACTTCTCGCGTACGCCCTGCTCGTTGCGAATCGTCCTGCCGCGCCGGTCGACCTGCACGACGCGATCGCCGCTCACGCATTGCGCGAGGTCCTTGTCCGGCGTCCAGATGCAGACCTTCTCGACGCGCTTGTCCGCGGACGCGAGGCGCGCCGCCGAAGCAAGCGCGTCGTCGGCCTCGAGTTCGACCATCGGCCAGACGACTACGCCCATCGCGCCGAGCGCGTCTTCCAGGGGATGGAACTGCGCGAACAGCGCCGGCTCGATCCCGTCGCCGGTCTTGTATCCGGGCCACAGGTCGTTGCGGAACGACTCGATCACGTGATCGGTCGCGACACCGAGGTGGGTCGCGCCCTGCTCGATCATCTGCAGCAGCGTCTGCAGCACGCCGACGACGGCGCCGTGCGGCCGATCCTCGCCGCCCGTGAAGCGGCGCAGGCCGTAGAAGTGACGAAACAGCTCGTAGGTTCCGTCTACGAGATGCACGACCATGCGCGCCCGCCGCGGGTCAGCTCAGACCGGGCCGGTTCTTCGGCATGATGGTCTGGATCTCGGTGGCCGAGTCGCCGATGATCACCGTGTTGCCTTCGCTCCACGGTGCGTCCTGGTAGTCGAACGCCTTCGCGATGCGCGGCTTGACCACTTCGAAGAACGGCGAGATGTCGAAGTCGCGCGGCACGTACAGGCTGTGATGGCGGATGCGCCACAGCTCGCGCACCTGGTCCGCGCGCCCCGGATTGCCGTCGTGCTTGCGCGAGATGATCGGCAGGATCGGATAACGCACGGCGCCGAATGCCTGCGCGATCAGCGTCGAGCAGATGGCACGGGTCGGGTCGCCGCTGCCGAACCCGATCAGGCGCCGCCGCAGGCGCGCTGGCACGGGCAGCGGAAACAGGTAGCGCGCGAGATCGAACACGTTCTTCAGGTCGTACCGGTGGCCGAGCCGATCCAGCATGTACTGGACCAGGCGGTCGCGGTCCCACGGCCGCAGCTTGACGGGCCGGCAGATGCGCACGCGGAAATTGCCGTAGTAGGAAAGGGGAACGGCGCGCACGCCCTCGAGTACGTCGGCTTCGACCAGCGACGGGATCTCGTCGTCGACCCGCGGCAGGTCGGGGCGCAACCCGATGTAGAGCGCCGCGTGCGACCACGTGGACTGCGTCAGGTACTTGATCGCCGCGCTCATCCGCGTGTTGCCTTCGATCAGCAGCACGTCGCCCGGCTCCAGCGTCTCGGCCACCATCCGCGCGTCGGCGCCGCCGCCGCTCGGCTTGCTGATCGGCTTGGATAGATAGGCAGCGAGTGCCCGTCCGACCCACTCGAACACGGTCTGTAGTGAAGCGCGGCAACAGGACGCGCAAATAGTATCCGCTCCCGGTACGTCTGGACACGCCGGCCGGATCGACCGCACGCGTTACCCGCCGCGCGGCGCACGTCGGCCGGATTGCAGTGCACGACAGCTGACGCACCTGTAAGCCTCCGGCGGCGGGCGGGCGGCCCGCACCGGCGGCAGGTCGCGTCGACGGTTTCCTGCTCGACCACGCGGCATGCGAGGACGCGCGCACGCCCGCAGGGCGAGCAACATGCCGGTCGCTCAGAACCCGACCGCGTGCCCGTCGCGCCGCGCGTCGCTTGCCCCCACGTAGCCGTCGGCCGCCGGGTCGCCCAGGCTCCAGACGAACTGGCCGCTGCCGAAATCCATGTAGCTGTCTTCGAGGTGGGCGATCTCGTGGCCGCGCTGCAGCAGGTCGACGCGCAGCGCGGACGCCATCGTCGGTTCGAGATCGACCTTCAGCCCGGAGTCCCATTTCCAACGCGGCGCATCGCACGCGGCCTGCGGCTGCTGCCCCGCGTACAGCATGCGCGCCAGCGTCTGCACGTGGCCCTGCGGCTGGATGTTGCCGCCCATCACTCCGAACGCCATCTGCGGCGCGGCGCCCCGCATCAGGAAGCCCGGAATGATGGTGTGGAAGGGCCGGTGGTGCGGCTTGACGCAGTTGGCGTGGCGCGGATCGAGCGAGAAGTTGTAGCCGCGGTTCTGCAGCGAAATGCCGTAGCCCGGCACGACGACTCCGGAGCCGAAGCCGGCATAGTTGGACTGGATGAACGACACCATCATGCCGCGCTGGTCGGCCGCGGCGAGATAGATGGTTCCGCCGCGCGGCGGCGTGCCGTGCGCGAACGACTGCGCGCGGCGGGCATCGATCAGTGCCGCGCGGCTCTTCAGGTACGCGTCGTCGAGCAGTTGCGCCGGCGTGACGCGCATCGCGCGCGCATCGGCGACGTACTCGTACGCGTCGGCGAACGCGAGCTTCATCGCCTCGATCAGCAGGTGCTGGGTGCCGGGCGCGTCGATGCCGTCGCGCACGACGCGTTCCGCCAGATCGGTGTGATTGAGGATCCCGAAGCAGGCTGCGGCCGCGATGCCCTGTCCGTTCGGCGGGATCTCGTGCACGACGAAGTCCGTGCCGCGTGCGCCGGTGAGCCGCTGGCTGATCGTGCCGACCCACGCGTTCGACTGCATGAAGTCCCAGAAGCCGGCGAAATCCGCTTCGGTGTGCACGCCGCCGGTCTCGCGTGCGTAACGGCAGATCGCAGCGGCGATCTCGCCGCGATAGAACGCCTCGCCCTTGCTCTCCGCGATCAGCTTCAAGGTGTGCGCCGCGCCGGCCAGCACGAAAGGCTCGCCGACCTGCGGGGCGCGGCCCCTGGGCAGGAAGTGCTGCGCGAAGCCCGGGTAGTCCTTCAGCAGCGGCTCCGCCATGCGCCACTTGCCCTGCACGATCGGGCTCACCGCGAAGCCGCGTTCCGCGTATTCGATCGCGGGCGCCATCAGGTCGGCGAACGGCAGGCGGCCGAATTTCCGGTGCAGCGTTGTCCACCCGGCCACCGCGCCCGGGATCGTTACCGTGTCCCAGCCGCGTTGCGGGCGCGTCGCGGCCATGTCGTCGCCGTACTTGCGGCGGAAAAAATCGATCGACCACGCCGCGGGCGCAAAACCGCTCGCGTTCATCCCGTGCAGCTGGCGGTCGGTCGGATCCCAGACGATGGCGAAGTTGTCCGAGCCGAGGCCGTTCGAGCAGGGTTCCGTCTGTGCGATCACCGCCGCCGCCGAAATCGCCGCATCGACCGCATTGCCGCCGGCGTGCAACGCACGCAGGCCCGCCTGCGCCGCGAGCGGCTGGCTGGTCGAGACGATATTGCGGGCGAAGACCGGCGTGCGAACGGTGCGGTACGGATTGCTCCAGTCGAAGTTCATTTGCTCGCTTTCTTGCGCTTGTCGCGTAACCAGAGATGCTTGTGGCCCTGCGGGCCCGGGCGCTCCTCGAGCTGGAACAGTTCGATCTCCTCGACCAGCGAGCGCAGGCGCGGGAAGCCGTCGTTGCACGGATCGAAATCCGGCTCCTGCTTGATCGTGCGCGAGCCCACTTCGCCGAGGTTGGCCCACCCGGTTTCGTCGGCGGAATCGTCGACGACCTTGCGCAACAGGGTGACCAGCGCGGTATCGCCCCTGAGGTTCTTCAGCGGCACGCGCTTCGTGGCCTCGCTGCTCGCAGGCCCGGTCAGCACGTCGGTGAAGATGAAGCGATCGCACGCGGCGATGAACGGGCGCGGCGTCCAGTCGCCGTAGATGCGGCGCGCGGTGGCGGTGCCGAAGTTGGCGATCTCGGCCAGCAGCGCGGTGACCACCGTTGCCGAAACGTTATCGGCGTCGATGAGCACGCCAAGGCGTCGACCCATCTCCACTGGCGCGGCCATACGGTAGCTCCTTGCGTCCTCGTCGCGAGACATTGTGCCAGCGCCCGGCCGCGCCGACGGCATCCTGCACGCGGGCGTCTCGTCGGCTCGTTGCAACTGTTGCCGATTCTGTCCGCTTCGAGGGGGAACTCGTCGTCGCAGCGGCCGATCTATCCCGTTCATGTTCGCGTGCTCGCAGTCGAGACGCGCTTTTCCGCAGTCTGTCGCAAACCGGTCGTCGGGGCGCATCGAGCCTCCTAAAGTGCCCTCCGACGCAAGCGAACGGAGCAAGCCATGAAGTCCACGTCGATCGTGTCCCGGGTGTTGAGCGCCGCGATGGCGATCGCCTGCAGCCTCGTCCTGATGACGAAGCTCGGCCGGACGATGGACCCGAGCCGGCTCGCGATGGAGCCGCACGTGGTCGAGATGGAGCGCGTCGTCGTCACCGCGCCCGCGCCTGCGCCGACCGTCGCCACCGCGCGTGCGCGCACCATGGCCAACTGACCCGCCCGCCGCCGCGAAAAACAAAGGGCGCCTCGGGCGCCCTTTGTTTCTTGCCGGCTTGCGTGGCGCGGTCAGTCCGCTTCCTCGAACGCTTCCGCGCGCTTCGACTTGATCGCCGGCAGCGTCACCATGACGACGAGTGCCAGCGCGCCGAGCAGCAGCCCGAGCGAAAGCGGGCGGGTGAAAAAGGTGGTCGGGTCGCCGCGCGAGAGCAGCATCGCACGCCGCAGGTGCTCTTCCATCATCGGGGCGAGGATGAAGCCGAGCAGCAGCGGGGCCGGCTCGCACTTCAATTTGTAGAACAGGTAGCCGACGACGCCGAAGGCGGCGGTGGCGAAGACGTCGAACGACGTGTTGTTGAGCGAAAACACGCCGATGCAGCAGAACACCAGGATCGCGGGGTAGAGCAGGCGGTACGGCACCCTGAGCAGCTGGATCGACAGGCCGGTCAGCGGCAGGTTGAGCACCACGAGCATCAGGTTGCCGACCCACATCGATGCGATCAGCCCCCAGAACAGCGCCGGATTGCTGGTCATGACCTGCGGGCCGGGCTGGATGTTGTGGATCGTCATCGCGCCAATCATCAGCGCCATCACCGCGTTGGGCGGGATGCCGAGCGTGAGCATCGGGATGAACGAGGTCTGCGCGCCGGCGTTGTTGGCCGACTCGGGACCGGCGATGCCGCGGATGTTGCCCTGGCCGAACGGCGGCCGCGGGTTGCGCGTGATCTTCTTCTCGAGCGTGTAGGAAGCGAACGATGCGAGCAACGCGCCGCCGCCCGGCAGGATGCCGAGGATCGAGCCGAGCAGGGTGCCGCGCGCGACGGCGGGCGCCGCCTCGCGGAGCTGCTGCGGGTTCGGGAGCAGCCCGTGCACCTTGTCCGTGAACACCTCGCGCTGCTCGCGTTTCTCGAGGTTGGCGATGATCTCGGCGAAGCCGAACACGCCCATCGCGACGGCGACGAAGCCGATGCCGTCGGACAGTTCGGGCACGTCGAACGAGAAGCGCGCGACCCCGGAATTCACGTCGGTGCCGACCAGGCCGAGCAGAAGGCCGAGGATGATCATCGCGATGGCCTTGAGCAGGCTGGCGGAGGCAAGCACCACGGCGCCGATCAGGCCGAGCACCATCAGCGAGAAATACTCCGCCGGGCCGAACTTGAACGCGAGTTCCACCAGCGGCGGCGCGAACCCGGCCACCAGCACGGTCGAGAAACAGCCGGCGAGAAACGATCCGATGGCCGCGATGCCGAGCGCCGCGCCGGCATGGCCGCGGCGCGCCATCTGGTAACCGTCGAGGCAGGTAACCACCGACGACGATTCGCCCGGCAGGTTGACCAGGATCGCCGTGGTCGAACCGCCGTACTGCGCGCCGTAGTAGATGCCGGCCAGCATGATCAGCGCGGACGTCGGCTCGAGCGCATACGTCGTCGGCAGCAGCATCGCCAGCGTGGCTACCGGGCCGATGCCCGGCAGCACACCCACCAGCGTGCCGATCAACGCGCCGAGGAATGCATAGGACAGGTTCGCCAGCGAGAGCGCGGTCGCGAAGCCGAGAGCGAGGTTGGAAAGCAGTTCCATGCGGCCGCGCCGTCAGTGCTGCATTAAGGCCGGCAGGATCGGAATGGTGAGCTTCAGCCCCCGGATGAACACCGCGAGCACGAGCAGCATCAGGCCGGCGGCCAGGATCGCCGTTTCCTTCCACCTGAATTCGTGACTGCCCAGCGCCGAGACGACGATCAGCACGACGAGGGCGCCGATCAGTCCCGCCGGCCGCAGCAGCAGCCCGAACAGAACCACGCCGCCCAGCACCCAGCCGAGTGCATCGAAGTGGAATTTTTCGACCCGGCCCTCGGCGGTGATTCCCGCCAGCCCCTTTACGCCGACGATCACGCCGAGTATCGCCAGCAAACCGCCGAGCACGGTCGGAAAGAACGCCGGTCCCATGCGCTGTGCGTTGCCCATCTGGTATTCCTGGGCAAACACCGCGAACGCGACACCCGCGGCCACGAACAGAACGCCCGACCAGAAGTCCTTCTGGTTGTGAATTCGCATTGTCTCCCCCGAGACGGCTCGGGCCGCGACATCGATCTGTTTCGACTCGCGCAACCGGCCCGGCGCAGGTATGGCGCAGCGGCCACGCGCCATCGGCGCTTGCGTTGACGACGCGGCGAAACGCCCGAAGCGGGAGACAGGGCAATCGGGAAGAACCCGCATGCACGACCGCGCATCGGGCGTTCTGCGCGACGTCGCGCCGCGTACGCGTCGGTGTCAGTCGATCTTGGCGCCGGAGAACTTCACCACGCGCTCGTATTTGACGAGTTCCGACTTGATGAACGCCGCGAACTGCGCCGGCGAGGTCGGTGCCGGCTCCGCGCCCATGGTCGCGAGCCGTTCGCGCATCGCCTCCGAGCCGAGCGCGGCGCGCATCGTTTCGTTGAGCTTCGTCACGATCGCGGCGGGCGTTCCCGCAGGAGCGAGCACGCCGAACCAGGTGCTCACCTCGAAACCCGCGAGTTCGCGCCCGCCCGCTTCGGCGAGGGTCGGAAGGTCGGGGAACGCGGTGGCACGGCGCGCGGTCGTCACCGCGAACGCACGCAGCTTGCCGGCGCGGATCTGCGGCGCGGCCGACGCGAGGTTGTCGAACATGAAGTCGGTCTGCCCCGCGAGCATGCCGAGCTGCGCCGGCGCCGCCCCGGCGTAGGGGATGTGCACGATCGCGACGTGCGCCATCGACTTCAGGAGTTCGCCGGCCATGTGGCCGCCGCTGCCGTTGCCGCCGGAGGCGTAGTTGAGCTTGCCCGGATTGCGGCGCGCGTAGTCGACGAGGTCCTTGACCGACTCGATGTGGTAGCGCGCCGCGGTGGCGGGCGGCAGAACAAGCACATTCGGCACCTGCGCGATCAGCGTGATCGGCGCGAAATCGCGCAGCGGGTCGTATGGAAGCTTCGAGAACAGCCACGGGTTGATCGCGTGCGTCGCGACCGCGCCGATGACAAGCGTGTACCCGTCGGGGGGCTGCTTGGCCACGTAGTCGACCCCGATGGTGCCGCCGGCGCCGGCCCGGTTTTCCACCACAACGATGCCCAGCGTGTCCTTCACGGCTTCGGCCAGCCCGCGCGCCGCGAGATCGAGCGGTCCGCCCGGCGGGTAGGGAACGATCAGCCGGATCGGCCGCGCGGGGTAGGCGGCGGGCTGTGCCCGCGCGAGCAAGGGCTGCACGAGCAGCAGCGGTAAAAGCGCGCACAATGCGCGCCGGTTCCAGTCGGGGAGCGCCACGTTGCGATTTCCTATCGGTCCGTTTTCGTGCCGCTATTTTCGACCAGACGGGAAATCGAAAATGCTCTGCGCTTCGCGCCGGTCGCCCGCCCCCGACGATGCCGGACGTCGCTGATCTGCCGCAGCTGGCGACACGGCGCCTGCGCCTGCCGCACGTCCGGCCCGCGATGGCGCGCCAGTTCGCCGAGTTCATGGCGCGCAACGAGGCGCACCTGCGGCCCTGGGACCCGCCGCGTCCCGCCGGCGTTGCGACCGCTGCTCACTGGCGGCCGCAGCTCGCGACGGCGGTGCGCGAGTTCCGCACCGGCGCTTCGCTGCGCTGGGCGCTGTTCGACCGGGCCGGCGACGAACGCGCCGCGCTGCTCGGACGCATCAATTTCACGCAGATTTTTCGCGGTCCGTTCCAGTCCTGCGTGCTCGGTTACCAGCTCGACGCGGGCGCGCAGGGCAAGGGACTGATGCACGAGGCGCTGCGCGCCGCGCTCGACGACCTGTTCACCACCCGCGGCCTGCATCGCGTGCAGGCGGCGTTCGTGCCCGAGAACGAACGCAGCGCGCGGCTCCTCGAGCGGCTCGGCTTCGAGCGCATCGGCATTGCACGCCGGTACCTGTTCATCAATGGCACGTGGCGCGATCACGTGCTCACCGCGCTGATCAATCCGAGGTTCGACGAGGCGCAGCCCGCGGGCTGACAACCCGGTTCTGGGCTGGCGGCTACCAGGCGCGAACGGGAAACACCTTTGCGACCGAGGACGACGCGTGCGCCGTGTCGCGATTTCAACGCGCCGTCGGCAGGCGCGTGAATTCGAATCCGATCATCGCGATCTCGGTCGCGCTCGCCGAGCGGGTTTCGACATGCGTCACCCGCGCGACGGCCGGGCCGCGGCATGCCCATGCGAGCAGCTCGAACCGCGCCGCCGGCGCCGCGTCGAACACCGCTTCGACCGCTCCGTCGGCGCGGTTGCGCACCCAGCCGCGTGCGCCGAGGCGCGCGGCTTCGTAGACCATGCTGTCGCGAAATCCCACGCCCTGCACGCGCCCGCGGATCAGGAGATAAAGCGGACCGTCGGGCGGTTCCGGTTGCGCCACGGCGCTTCTTCTCACACGATCCGGCGCGCTCGCAACGCCGCCAGGGTCGCCGCATCGATGCCGGCCAGCTCGCGCAGGACTTCGTCCGTGTGCTGGCCGAGCGTCGGCGGCGCGCGTTCGAGCGCCGGCGGCGATGCACTCATCCGGATAGGCGTGCCGACGAGCGATACCGAACCGGCCAGCGGATGCGGGAGATCGACCTTCAGTCCGCGCGCGACGATCTGCGGGTCGGCCAGGGCCTGGGCGATCGAATTGATCGGGCCGCAGGGAACGCCTGCCTGCTCGAGCCGTGCGGTCCAGAAGCCGACCGGGCGCTGGCGCACCACCTGCTCCAGCAAGGGGACCAGCACGTCGCGATTGCGCACGCGATCGGCGTTGCGGACGAAACGCGGATCGGCGGCGAGATCGCCGCGACCGGCCACCTCGCAGAACTTCGCGTACTGACCGTCGTTGCCGACCGCGACGATGACGTGCCCGTCGGACGCGGCGAAGACCTGGTACGGCACGATGTTGGCGTGCGCGTTGCCGGCGCGGCCCGGTGCCTTGCCCGTCGTCAGGTAGTTGGTGTTCATGTTGGCCAGCATGGACACCAGGGTATCGAGCAGCGCCATGTCGATGCGCTGGCCGACCCCGGTGCGCCCACGCTGCACGACCGCCGCGAGGATGGCGACGGTCGCATACATCCCGGTCATGAGGTCGCTCACCGCGACGCCGGCCTTCTGCGGCCCGCCGCCGGGCAGGTCGTCGCGTTCGCCGGTGATCGACATGAAGCCGCCCATGCCCTGGATGATGAAGTCGTAGCCGGCACGATCCTTGTAGGGCCCGTCCTGTCCGAAGCCCGTGATCGAGCAGTAGATGAGGCGCGGGTTGACGGCTGCGAGCGCCTCGTAGTCGAGGCCGTACTTCGCGAGCTGGCCGACCTTGTAGTTCTCGACCAGCACGTCGCTCGCCGCGGCGAGCTTGCGCGCGATCTGCTGGCCTTCGGAGGTGGCGATGTCGAGCGTGATCGAGCGTTTGCCGCGGTTGGCGGCCAGGTAGTACGCCGCTTCGCCGGTCTCCTCGCCGCGGCGATCCTTCAGGAACGGCGGGCCCCAGCCGCGCGTGTCGTCACCGTAGCCCGGGCGCTCGACCTTGATCACGTCGGCGCCGAGATCGGCGAGGTTCTGGGTGCACCACGGCCCGGCAAGCACGCGCGATAGGTCGAGCACGCGCAGTCCGCGCAATGCGTGCTCGCCATCTGCGGGCTGCTGGCTCACGTCGGCTCGGGCACCATTTTGGGACCGCGCAGCTTAGCGTGCCGCAGCGCATGCGCGGGCCTGAAATAAACTGGCTCGCATGGCTCGCACGATCCCTCCGCGCTGGTTGCGCCTCGGCTTGAACCTCTGGCCGCCTTTCCTCGGCGCGGGCATCCGGGTGCGCCGCATCGCGCCCGACTTCCGCGAGGTCCGGGTCGACATGCGGCTCGGCCTGGGCAACCGCAACTACTTCGGCACCCACTTCGGCGGATCGTTGTACGCGATGACCGATCCCTTCTTCGCGCTCATGGTTCATCACAACCTGCCGCGTGGATACATGGTGTGGGACAAGGCGGGCTCGATCGAATACGTCGCGCCGGGGCGTGGACCCGTCAGCGCCACGTTGCGCCTCGAGCAGGACGACATCGATGCGATCGTGCGCATGACGGCCGGCGGCGACAAGCACCTGCACCTGTTCAAGGTCGACATCGTCGATCGCGAAGGCCTGACGGTCGCGCGGGTCGAAAAGATCGTTTACGCGCGCAAGAAGGCGGAGCAGAAATGAGCCATCGCCAACCCTGGCCCTTCGCGCGCGTACTGGCGCACCGCGGTGGCGGCACGCTGGCGCCCGAGAACACGATCGCCGCCATCGAGGTCGGGCTGCAGCACGGGTACCGGGCGATCGAGTTCGACGCGATGCTCACCGCCGATGCGGTTCCAGTGCTGATCCACGACGCGACGCTGGAGCGCACGACCGACGGCGCCGGCCCGGTCGCTTCGTTCACCGCGGCGGAGTTGGCGCGCCTCGATGCGGGCGCCTGGATGGGCCCGCGTTTCGCCGGCACAAGGTTGCCTTCGCTGGCGGAGACGATCGTGTACTGCCGGCGCAACAGCGTCTGGATCAATATCGAGATCAAGCCGTCGCCCGGACGGGAATCGGCGACCGGCGCCGAAGTGGCAACAACGGCTGCGCGAGCTTACGCCGACCTGGTCAGGCCGCGCGGCGACCGCGCCGGCAACGTCGAGCCGCGGGCACCGTTGCTTTCGTCCTTTGCGCGGGAGGCGCTGGCGGCGGCGCGCTCTTCCGCGCCGGACCTGCCGCGCGGCCTGCTCGTCGGGCCGGTGCCGGTCGATTGGGAAGAGCAGGTCGAGGACCTGGGCTGCGTCAGCCTGCATTGCAGTCACAAGCACCTGACGCAAGCGCTGGCTCGCAGCGTAAAGGACGCCGGCTATTGGCTCTTCTGCTACACCGTCAACGATCCGCAACGCGCGCGCGAGCTGTTCGACTGGGGCGTCGACGCGTTCTGCACCGACCGGATCGACCTCATCGCGGCTTCGTTCGCATGACGCCGCGGCGCGCGTGTCGCAATGCGACGATTGCATCGTGCCGGTGCGGATCGGCCGCCGCCGATCATCTCGTCCATCCGCTCGTCTTCAATGGCCAGCGCAGGGGACTGCCAAACCGGCCCGGCTCAAGATAGGCTTGATCTCGCGGCGTTCGGAACGCAACCGGATCTTCGAAGTCTCTTGACAATGGTCAGGCGGATCGAAGTCGGTGCGCGTAGCCTCGGCCGATCTGCGGAGTCGATCGTTTCTCGAGTTGCAACGTCCCATGCCGGTTGAGCCGCAGGTTCGCAAAGCGAAGATTCTCGACGATGTCGGCACGCTGGCCGCGACGTCGGATGCCGTCTGCGCCCATTGCGGCGATCCGCTCGCAGGCCTCAAGGTCTTCCGTCGCCTGATTGGCGGCGAGCGGCGCTCGTTCTGCTGCCTGGGCTGCGCGTTCATCGCCGAGCAGATCTACCTCGCGCAGGCGTCGAACCGCGATCGCGCGGCGCTCACCGGTGCGCTCAACGTGCGCGCGCCGGGCATCGCGATCGCGCCGCCCAACCTGGCGCGCGCGCAGCTGCCCGTGCAGGGCATGGTCTGCGCGGCGTGCGCGCTGCTGGTCGAGCACCGCCTGCGGCGCGAGCCCGGCGTTGCACAGGCAGCGGTGGACTTCGGCGCCGGGCGTGCCTACGTCGCATTCGACCCGGCGCTGACCTCGACGGTGCGCCTGGAGCGGGTCGTCGAGCGAGCCGGCTATCGCGCCGGCGCCCGCGAGCCGGGCGACGAAAAGCGCGCGCAGCGGGTCGAACTGCTGCGCGTGCTGCTGGCCTGGCTGGTGATGATGCAGGTGATGATGCTCGCGGTGCCGGCCTACCTCGCCGGACCGGGCGACATCGCGCCCGACATCCAGCAGTTGCTGCGCATCGCGCAACTCGTGCTGACGGTTCCGGTGCTCGCGTTCTCGGCGATCCCGCTGGTGCGTGCCGCGGTGAGCCAGGTGCGCGCGGGTGCCGTCGGCATGGACCTGCCGATCGTGCTGGGACTCGCGGCGGCGTTCGGCGCCAGCGCGTTCGCGACCGTGCGCGCGCAAGGTCCGGTCTATTTCGACTCGATCGCGATGTTCGTCGCGCTCGTGCTCGGCGTGCGCTGGGTGCAGGCGCGCGCGCTTGCGGCGGCCAGCCGCCACGTCGAGACCGCGCTGCGCGGCGCGCAGATCGTCGCGCAGCGCTTGCGCGGATATCCCGGCTCGATGGTCACCGAGACGGTTGCCGCCGAAGCGCTGGCGGTCGGCGAATACGTTCTCGTGCCGCCCGGAGAGACGGTGCCGGCCGACGGCATCGTGATGCACGGTGCGTCGACGGTGTCGCAGGCCTGGCTGACCGGCGAGGCGACGCCATTCGAACTGGCGACCGGCGGCGCCGTCTCGGCGGGCGCGGTGAACCTCGACCAGCCGATCGTCCTGCGCGTCGAGCGCGCGGGCGACGCGACCTCGCTCGCCGCGTTGCGCCGTCTCGTCGACGATGCCGGACGCGCGCGACCGCGCGTGATCGAGGTGGCGAACCGCGTCGCCGGTGCTTTCCTGTGGGTCGTGCTCGCGGTGACCGCCGCCACGGTTGCGGGCTGGTGGTTCATCGATCCGGCGCGCGCGTTGCCGAGCGCGATCGCGGTGCTCGTTGCCACGTGCCCGTGCGCGCTGGCGCTGGCGGCGCCGGCTGCGCTCGCGGTGCTGCAGTCCGCACTCGCGCGCCGCGGCGTCCTGACCGCTCGCGTCGCCGCCATCGAGCAGATGGCGCACGTCGACACGCTCGCGTGCGACAAGACCGGCACCCTGACCCTGCCGGTGCCGGAGCTGGTGCGCATCGTGCCCCTGCGGGGCCTAGACGTCGGCACCCTGCTCGCGCGTGCGGCGGCGCTCGAAGCGCTGAGCAACCACCCGTTCGCACGGGCGCTCATGCGGGCCGCGCGTGCCGGGGGCGTCGCGCTGCCGGCCGTGGTCGACGGCGTGGTGGCCGCCGCGGCAGGCGTCGAAGGCGCGATCGAGGGCAAGCGCCTGCGCATCGGCAGGCCCGATTACGCGCTCGGGCTCGTTACGCGCGAGCCGCTGCCGGTGGCGGCGCGCCTGCTGAAGCGTCTCGAGCAGGAAAAGCTGCGCGCCGCCAGCGTCGTCGTGCTCGCGGATCCGGCCGGCCCGCTGGCGCTGTTCGCGTTCGGCGAGGCGTGCCGCACGGGCGCCGCGGCGCTGGTGCAGGAGGTGCAAGCGGCGGGCGTGCAGATCCTGCTCGTGTCGGGCGACCGGCGCGAGCCGGTCGAGCGGGTCGCGCGCGAGCTCGGCATCGGCACCGATGTCGCCCGCAACGTGTTCGCGCTGCAGACCCCGGAGAGCAAACGCCAGATCGTGACGGCCCTGCAGGCGCAAGGGCGGCGTGTCGCGATGCTCGGCGACGGCTTGAACGATGCGCCGGTGATCGCGCAGGCCGACGTGTCGATCGCGCTGGCCGAAGGGGCGACGCTCGCGCAGGCGCGCGCCGACTTCATCGCGCTGCATTCAAGGCCGGCCGACGTCGCAGCGATCTTTGCCGGCAGCCGCAAGGCGATGCGCATCGTGCGGCAGAACCTGCTGTGGGCCGTCGGCTACAACATCGTGATCATTCCGCTCGCGGCGCTCGGTTACCTGACACCGGCCCTGGCGGCCGTGGGAATGGCGGCGAGCTCGCTGCTCGTGGTCGCCAATGCGCTGCGGGCGCGCTCGCCCGGCGCCGTGACCGAGTGACGTCGACGCCGTGGACGCGCTCTACCTGCTCATCCCGCTTTCGATCCTGCTCGTGCTGGGCATCGGCGTCCTGCTCGCCTGGTCGGTACTGAGCGGCCAGTTCGACGATCTCGACAGCGAAGGCCGCCGGATCCTGGACGAAGATCCACCGGCCGGGACCAGCGGCAGCCGGTAACGCCGCGCGCGCTTGACCTGCGTCAAGCGCGGCGCGCTAGCCCTGTTGCTACGATGCGTGCGGCTGCAGCGGATCGACCAGCGGATCGACAAGAGCCTGACCCGTTCGACCGGGAACGGGCAAGAGGGGAAAACACATGGCGGACAAGGCGGTGACGTACCACTACGGCGTCGTGCGTGCGTTTTCGATCATGACGGTGGTGTGGGGCATCGTCGGCATGCTGGTCGGGGTGGTGATCGCCGCGCAGATGACGTGGCCCGAGCTTGGCTTCGGCATCCCGTGGCTGTCGTTCGGGCGCCTGCGGCCGCTGCACACCAACGCGGTGATCTTCGCCTTCGGCGGCTGCGCGCTTTTTGCGACCAGCTACTACGTGGTGCAGCGAACCTCGCAGGTATCGCTGTTCGCGCCCGGCCTCGCGTGGTTCACGTTCTGGGGCTGGCAGCTCGTCATCGTCGCGGCGGCGATCACCCTGCCGATGGGCATCACGCAGGGCAAGGAATACGCCGAGCTGGAATGGCCGATCGACGTCCTGATCGCCATCGTCTGGGTCTGCTACGCGGTCGTGTTCTTCGGCACTATCGGCACGCGTAAGGTCAAGCACATCTACGTCGCCAACTGGTTCTTCGGCGCGTTCATCATCACGGTCGCGCTGCTGCACATCGTCAATTCGGCTTCGATCCCGGTGTCGCTCACCAAGTCGTACTCGGCCTACGCGGGCGCGCAGGACGCGATGGTGCAGTGGTGGTACGGCCACAACGCGGTGGGCTTCTTCCTCACCGCCGGCTTCCTCGGGATCATGTACTACTTCATTCCGAAGGCCGCCGGCCGGCCGGTCTATTCCTACCGGCTGAGCGTCGTGCACTTCTGGGCGCTCATCTTCACGTACATGTGGGCCGGGCCGCACCACCTGCACTACACGGCGCTGCCCGACTGGACGCAGTCGCTCGGCATGCTGTTCTCGCTGATCCTGCTTGCGCCGAGCTGGGGCGGAATGATCAACGGCATCATGACGCTCTCGGGTGCCTGGTACAAGCTGCGCGAGGACCCGATCCTCAAGTTCCTGATCGTCTCGCTGTCCTTCTACGGCATGTCGACCTTCGAGGGGCCGATGATGTCGATCAAGACGGTCAACGCGCTGTCGCACTACACCGACTGGACCATCGGCCACGTGCATTCCGGCGCGCTCGGCTGGGTCGGCCTGGTGACGATGGGGGCGCTTTATTACCTCATCCCGCGCCTGTACGGCCGCACCGAGATGCACTCGATGCGCCTGGTCACGCTGCACTTCTGGGTCGCCACGATCGGCATCGTGCTCTACATCGCCGCCATGTGGATCGCCGGCGTCATGCAGGGCCTGATGTGGCGCGCGGTCAACGAGGACGGCACGCTCACCTACACCTTCGTCGAAAGCGTCAAGGCGACGTTCCCGTTCTACGTCGTGCGGCTGCTCGGCGGCCTGCTGTACCTGACGGGCATGTGCGTGATGGGCTGGAACGTCTGGAAGACCGCGCGCGCCGGCCGGGCGGTCGAGGACGCGATCCCGGTCCCGGCGCACGCATGAGTCGCATGGCAACCGCTCACGGAGGCGCCTTGTGAAGCTGGACCACGATTTCATCGAGCAGAACTCCTGGCTGATGATCCTCCTGATCGTGCTGGTCGTGGCGCTCGGCGGGCTGGTCGAGATCGTGCCGCTTTATTTCCAGCGGCAGACGACCGAGCCGGTGGCGGGGATCAAGCCGTACGAGCCGCTGCGGCTGGTCGGGCGCGACATCTACATCCGCGAGGGTTGCTACAACTGCCACTCGCAGATGATCCGTCCGCTGCGCGCCGAGACGCTGCGCTACGGCCACTATTCGGTGGCGGGCGAATCGGTCTACGACCATCCGTTCCAGTGGGGCAGCAAGCGCACCGGGCCGGACCTCGCGCGCGTCGGCGGGCGCTATTCCGACGACTGGCAGCGCATCCACCTGAACAACCCGCGCGACGTCGTGCCGGAATCGAACATGCCGGCCTATCCCTGGCTCGCGCGGACGTCGGTCGAGGACGTCGACGTGCAGGCGCGCATGCGCGCCCTGCGCAGGGTCGGCGTGCCCTACGACGACGCGGCCATCGCGCAGGCGCCGGAAGAACTCAAGGGCAAGACCGAACTGGACGCGCTGATCGCGTATCTGCAGGGCCTGGGCGTGCAGCTGCGCAACGTCCGGTGAAGGGGACGACCATGGACATCACCCTGTTGCGCATCCTGAGCACCGTGCTCGCGTTCGTCTGCTTCCTCGGCATCGTCTGGTACGCGTATCGGCGCCGTTCGCAGAAGGAGTGGGCCGTGGCCGAACAGTTGCCGTTCGCCGATACCGTCAGCGGGCCGCAGACGCCGGACCGGAGGCGGGCATGAGCGACTTCTACAGCACGTTCTGGGACTACTACGTCGCCATCCTGGCGCTGCTTTCTATCGTCGGCTGCGCCGTCTTCCTCAAGTCGCAGAGCAAGCGCCGCGTCAAGGTCGGGCCGAGCGGCGAGCCCGACACGACCGGGCACGTATGGGACGTCGACCTGCGCGAGTACCACAACCCGATGCCGCGCTGGTGGATCATCCTGTTCTACGCGACCATCTTCTTTGCACTCGTCTACCTGATCCTCTTCCCGGGTCTCGGCAGTCAGTACAAGGGCACGTTGAACTGGACCTCGGCCAAGCAGCACAGCGACGAGATCAAGCGGGCCGAGGCGGTCTACGGCCCTGTTTACGCGGCTTTCCTGCAGAAACCGATTCCCGCCGTGGCGGCCGACCCGCGCGGACGCGAGATGGGCGAGCGCATCTTCCTCAACAACTGCGCGCCCTGCCACGGATCGGACGCGCGCGGCTCAAAGGGCTTTCCGAACCTTGCCGGCGGCAGGTGGCTCCACGGGGGCGAGCCGGATCAGATCGAGACCTCGATCACCGAAGGACGGCACGGGATGATGCCGCCGATGGCGGCCGCCGTGGGCGGCCCCGACGACGTCACCGACGTCGCCCACTATGTACTGTCGCTTTCGGACTCGGCCCACGACTCGGTGCGCGCCGTGCGGGGCAAGGCGAAGTTCGTCGCCTGCGCCGCCTGCCACGGGCCCGATGGCAAGGGCAACCAGCAGCTCGGTGCGCCCGACCTGACCCGCAAGATCTGGCTCTACGGGGGTTCCGTCGCTACCATCACCGAAACCATCACCAAGGGGCGGCAGGGCGTGATGCCGGCGTGGAAGGGCGTGCTGTCGGAGGCGCAGATCCACCTCGTGGCCGCGTATGTTTATTCGCTCACGCACGCGGGCGACGCGGCCGCACCCGCCTCTGCATCCGCGCCCGCGGGGAAATAGGGGCCGGGCCTGACCGGCCCCGTGGCTTGGCAGTCGCACATGGAAGAAGGCGCCCCGGAGCCGGCCCGAACCAGCCCCCGTGAGGTCGCGCGTCCGCGCGCCGCTCCACTCTCGCAGGCAGGGCGGCTGTCGCCGGCGGGCACGGCGGGCGGCGAGGTCATCGAGTCGCTCTACGCCAAGCGCATCGAGATCTATCCGCGCGCGCAGATCGGCGAATCGCTCGGCTGGTTCCAGCGCTGGCGCTGGGCCCTGGTGTGGATCACCCAGCTCGTCTTCTATGGCCTGCCGTGGTTGAGCTGGAACGGGCGGCAGGCGATCCTCTTCGATCTTGCCGCACGCAAGTTCTACCTGCTCGGCATGGTCATGTGGCCGCAGGACGTCATCTTCCTGACCGGGATCCTGGTCATCGCGGCGCTGTCGCTGTTCCTGTTCACCGCGGTCGGCGGCCGCCTCTGGTGCGGATACGCCTGCCCGCAGACGGTGTACACGGAGATCTTCATGTGGATCGAGCGCCACATCGAAGGCGATCGCGCGCGCCGCATGGCGCTCGACCGGCGGCCGTGGTCGCCGCGCAAGGTGGCGTTGAAGGGCGCCAAACACGCGGCGTGGATCGCGGTCGCGTTCTGGACCGGCTTCACGTTCGCCGGGTTCTTCACGCCGATCCGTGAACTCGGCGCCGCGGTCGTGCACCTGAACACCGGGCCATGGGAGACGTTCTGGATCCTGTTCTACGGCTTCGCGACCTACGGCAACGCCGGCTGGCTGCGCGAGCAGGTGTGCAAGTACATGTGCCCCTACGCGCGCTTCCAGAGCGCGATGTTCGACCGCGACACGCTTGTCGTGACCTACGATACCGAGCGCGGCGAGCCGCGCGGCAAGGGCTCGAAGGCCAGCGATCGCAGCGCACGCGGGTTCGGCGACTGCGTCGATTGCAGCTTGTGCGTGCAGGTCTGCCCGACCGGCATCGACATCCGCGACGGGCTGCAGTACGAGTGCATCGGGTGCGCGGCGTGCATCGACGCCTGCAACTGGGTGATGGACAAGGCCGGCCTGCCGCCCGGCCTGATCCGCTACGCGACCACCAACTCGCTGCAGGGGCACTATGGTGCCTCGACGATCCTGCGGCGCGTCTTCCGCCCGCGCGTGATCGTCTACTCGAGCATCCTCGGTGCGATCGTCGTCGGACTCGTGGCGGCGATCGCCCTGCGCGTGCCGTTGAAGGTCGACGTGATCCGCGATCGCGGCGCGCTCGCCCGCGAGGTGAGCGACGACAGCGGCCGCGCGCTGGTCGAAAACGTGTATCGCCTGCACGTGATGAACACCTCCGAGCAGCGCCGCGTGTTCTCGATCCGCGCCGAGGGCATCGACGATCTCGCGGTCGCGTCCGAGCCGACGTTCGAGGTGGCGCCTGCCAGCACCGCATCGGTGCCGCTGCGGCTGCGCGCGCCGGCGACGCTCGATCCGGGTTCGCACAAGGTCTATCTCGAGGTGCAGGCCGAGGATGCCGCGTCCGTCCGGGTGCGCGAGAAGACGACCTTCCTCGGACTGCGGCGCTGACTGTCTCGAATCGCTAGGAGCAACCGGCATGGACACCGTACCCTGGTATCGACAACCATGGCCCTGGTTCGTGATCTCGCTGCCCGCCGCGGCCGTCGTCGCATCCATCGCGAGCGCCGTGCTGGCGGTGCGGTCGGGCGACGAGCCGGTCGAGGCCGACTACTACCGGCGCGGCCTGGAGATCAACGCCGAACTCGCGCGGTACGAACGCGCGGCGCAGCTCGGACTCAAGCTCGAGCTCGTCGCGGATGGATTGCGCGCCAACGACCGTGTCGTCCTGCGGGTGAATGGCGAGCAGCCGCTACCGCCCGATGCGACGGTGCAGCTGCGCCTCGTGGTGCCGGGCCGTCCCGCGGCCGAGCGCAGGTTGCTGCTCGCACGCGTGCCGCGCTCGGACAGTGCGAACGAGGCATCGTTCGCGGGGACCTGGCCCGACGATCCGGCGGGAGCCGGGGCGCACGGGGTCCGGGAGTGGAGCGCGGAGTCGCCGAGCTGGCTCGTCGACGGCGACGCGGACTGGCGCGACAACGACGGCCGCGCGCCGCTTACGGCGCACGCGACCGCGCGCTAGGCGGCGTGGACCGCGCTCGAGGAGGTGCGATGGAAAGCAGTCTGGCGCAACGTGTGCTGTGGATCCTCTGGCCCGCCTTTCTCGTCGCCGCCGCGGCGGAGCTGCTGTTCTTTGCCCTCTTCGATCCTTCCGACCTGCGCCTGTTCGGCGTGCCGATCGAAATCGATCGCGTGTCCGTCTACACGATGGGGTTCTTCTTTTTCTGGGCGATGGCGGCCGCGGCGAGCGCGATGACCGTTCTCTTGCAGCGTTCGCCGTTCGAAGTCAATCGCTCCCGGCTGAACGCCGGCGACCGTGTGCCGGGCGGCCCGAACCGCGCCGCGCAGACCGCCGCGACCGACGCGCCGGCGGTGAAGCCCCCGGCCGCTGACGGGCGGGCTTGACCTTCGTTAAGGCCGGCCGGCCGACGCGGCGGAATAATGCCGCGAAGGTCTCCCCACCCGCCATGCAAACCATCGCGCAAGACGGCGTCGTCGTGCCGGCGCCCGACGTGCTGAAACGCTTCGACCTCGTCGGGCCGCGCTATACGTCTTATCCCACCGCGGATCGTTTCGTCGACGCGTTCGATGCCGCCGTTTATCGCTCCTGGCTGGCCCGGCGCGACAGCAGCGGCGACCGCGCGCTCTCGCTCTACGTGCACCTGCCGTTCTGCAACACCGTCTGTTACTACTGCGCGTGCAACAAGGTGATCACGAAGGACCGCGGCCGGGCTGCCGAATACCTGCGGGCGCTCGAGGCCGAGGTGGATCTGGTGAGCGAACGGCTCGCCGGTTCGCGCGACGTCGAGCAGCTGCATTTCGGCGGCGGTACGCCCACGTTCCTCGATGCCGGCGAACTCCGGCAGGTGATGGCGATGCTTGGCAGGCGCTTCGCGCTGGGCGAACCGGGCTCGGGTGATCGCGAGTTCAGCATCGAAGTCGATCCGCGCACGTGCGCGCCCGACAAGGTGCGCGTGCTCGCGGATATCGGTTTCAACCGGATGTCGGTCGGCGTGCAGGACTTCGATCCGGCGGTGCAGAAGGCCGTCAACCGCCAGCAGGGTTTCGAAACGACCCGCGCAACGCTCGAAGCCGCGCGCGCCGCGGGGTTCGGCTCGATAAACCTCGACCTCATCTACGGCCTGCCGAAACAGTCGCGAGCCACGTTCGCGGGCACGCTCGACCGGGTTCTCGAACTGGACCCGGACCGCATCGCCCTCTACCAGTACGCCCATCTGCCGGAACGCTTCAAGCCGCAACGGCGCATCCTGCCGGCCGACCTGCCGCCGGCGCAGGAGCGGCTCGGCATCATGGTCGATGCGATCGCGCGCCTGACGGCGAGCGGCTATCGCTACATCGGCATGGATCACTTCGCCAAGGGCGACGACGACCTGGCGCGCGCGCAGGAGCAGGGGCGCCTGCATCGCAACTTCCAGGGGTATTCCACGCGTCCGGACTGCGACCTGGTCGGGCTCGGGGTCTCGGCGATCAGCAAGGTCGGGCCGACGTACGCGCAGAACGTGCGCGAACTCGACGAGTACTATGAACGCCTGCGAGGCGGAACGCTGCCGACGGCGCGCGGCGTCCTGCTCGATGACGACGACCAGACGCGGCGTGCGGTGATCATGGCGCTGATGTGCCACTTCGAAGTGAGCAAGGCGGCGATCGAACGCGCGCACGGCATCGATTTCGATGCGTATTTCCGGCGCGAGCTGGGCGGGCTCGACGATCTCGCCGAAGCAGGCTTGGTGCAGGCCGACGACGAAACGATCGTCGTCACGCCGCAGGGCAAGCTGCTGGTGCGCGCGATCGCGATGCGCTTCGACCGGTACCTGATGCTCGACGGTCACCGGCGCGGCTACTCGCGCGTCGCCTGAATCCGCGCAGGACGAACGTGCTCGATGCATTGACGACCCAGCTCGGTGCCGCGTTCCTGCTCGCGCTCCTGGGCGGCGTGCATTGCGCGGGGATGTGCGGCGGGTTCGTCGGCGCGATGCAGCTCAAGCGATCGGCGCAGGTGCACCCCGCGACGCTGGCGACCGGTTACCACGCGGGCCGCCTCACCAGCTACGCGTTCGCCGGGTCGATCGCGGGCGCGCTCGGTGGCGCCGTCTACGCGAGCGACGTTCTGCCGTTGCAGTTGCTGCTGCTCGGCGCCGGCAGCGCGATGCTGCTCGTCATCGGCGCCTCGTTGCTGGGCAAGCACGCCTGGCTGGCCCGTCTCGAGCCGCTCGGCGCACGCTTCTGGCGCGTGCTCGCGCCGTTCGGGCGCAGGTTCTTCCCGCCGCGGACGCGCGCGCAAGCGTACGCGGCCGGGCTGTTGTGGGGATGGATCCCGTGCGGCATGGTCTACGCCGCGCTGCCGCTGGCGCTCACGAGCGGCAGCGCCGCCGGCGGCGCCGCCGTCATGGCGGCATTTGGCGCCGGCACGCTGCCGGCGATGCTCGCGCTCGACGTCGCCTTCGTGCGCGTCGGTCGCGGGGGTGCGATGACAGCCGGCGGCGCACTCGCCGGAGCGAGAGCATGGCTGCGGCCCCTCGCCGGAGCAATGATCGTCGTCTTCGGTATTTCGGGCTTCGCGCACCTCGCGCGCGTGGCCGGCGCGCGGCATCCGGCAATCGCCGCGGTCGCGT
>Ga0335077_10001437_pt1 | contig 28220 bp, 26 predicted proteins | sample Lox_Sample_31_FD_207151 | JGI IMG/M metagenome (GOLD analysis project Ga0335077, IMG submission 207151) | Soil microbial communities from Loxahatchee National Wildlife Refuge, Florida, United States - Lox_Sample_3.1 | ecosystem: Environmental > Terrestrial > Soil > Wetlands | place: USA... | reverse complement strand
GTCCATCACACCGCGATCCAGTCGAAGGGCTTCCGCACGCTTCAGGAAGGCCAGCGGGTCCAGTTCAATGTCGTGAAAGGCCCGAAGGGTCTGCAGGCCGAAAACGTGGAGCCGGTCTAGCTCCAGGCGCGATCAAAACCGATGAGGGACGGCATGACGCCGTCCCTCGTTGCATTTGCCCGGTCAGTTAGCTCTTATGCCGCTAGCTATAAGAGCGGTTGAAGCGCGGCCTTGTCGACAAAGAGTGAAAGCCGCTTGCTCACCGTCCCCTGGCGTTGATTACTTTGAAATCGTGCCAACAAGATTGATGTCGATCGCGACATCATTATCCGCTTTCCAAAACATAAAGCTTGGATTCTTTAGTCCCCATTGGACGTAAGGCACCACAAAATGAGCCTTGGCAGTTGTGCTGGTTCCATCAAGATGTACCAACATGGGGACGGTGATTTCGTGAGGCATGCCCAGCAGGGTGAATATTCCGGTTACCTGGATGGTCGAGTCGCCTGAAGAAGCGATGGCGCCGGTATAGGTCTTCGGCTCAAAGGAAACAGTTGCGTGCTGTTCGACCTCCAGGATGTCCTTGTTCATTTTCTTGTCGCGACTGCCATTGCCGGTCTTGCCGCTGCCGGCAAGGACGACTACCGAACCCGACATCTTCGAAGTGCCGCGGTCAAACTCAATCGATCCCGATTGGACGTGGAAGGTGCCGTTGACGAGCTCGTGGGTTGTTTTGAGCGCCATCTTGACCTCGCTGGCATCGGGATTGGCGACGAACGTCTGATGCTGGGCGAGCGCAGCTGGAGCGAGTATGACAGCGAGGGCGAAGGCTGCGAAGGATTTCATTGCATCTTTCCTCGGGGGTTTGACTACTGAAAGTCGTTTGGGCCGGATCTTAGCTGGCAACTGCATGTGAAACAGCGGCGGTGTGCTGGGAAATGCGTGTCAGCCTCGCCGTCACGCGCATCACGCCGGGCCAGACCCTGAGGCAAAACGGCAGTACAGCGCGTGAGAGCGAGTTGTTCAAGCCGTCGGCGGCAAACTCGGCAAGGCGCATCTGGGCCAGCAGCGCGGACCGCAGTTTAGCTTGAAAGAGCGGCGCCGGCTCGGCTGCAAGATAGGCGGCGACAGCACAGCGTGCGGTATGCAGCGCAATGGAAATGCCATCGCCGGTGAACGAGGGGATGACGGCGGCCTGATCGCCGATGCAGTAGAGCCCATTCTCCGTTGTGCGGCGGATGTAACCATACGGGATATGTGTGATGCTGATCGGCTTGGCAAGCAACGGCGCCGCACCAGCAAGCCTCATGGCGAGGTGTGGACAGTCCTGCTGCATCTTCGCGAGGAAGTTCTCCCAGCGAAAGCCCACACGTGCGAGATGCCGATGTTGCACCACGCAGCAGAGGTTTGCAATGCCGCCTTCAACCGGCTGGATTCCACCGTAGCCTCCGGGATAGAGCATCAGTTCAGAGGCGCGCGCGAGTTCAGCGGTCTGCGCGGGCGCTAGCCGAAAATACATCTTGAAGGCGACCCATCGATCCGGGTCCTTCGGGCGCGTGTGGCCGCGGAGATCGTGCTTGCCCGTGGCAAGAAAGACCGTTGGAGCTTCACAGGTGGTGCCGTCGTCGAGCGTAGCTTGCCAGATGTTGCTTGTCGTGCGACTGAGCGCCTCCACACTGCGACCGCGCTCGACGCGGACTCCTGCGGCGATGGCTTCCGCGATGAGCGCTGTATCAAGCGCCTTGCGCGTGAGCGAAGCTGCGGGAAAAGGCAAGGGAGCCTCCGCGGCACGCCTGGCAGCGGCGAGGCGAACGTAGTCGATGGGCACGGCGCCAAGCGAGGCCACGTCGATTCCGAGCACGCGCAGGTCCTCAAGGGCCTCACCGCTCAGGAATTCCCCGCAGACCTTATGGCGCGGTGTGGGCTCGCGTTCGATCAGCGTAACGCTTCGTCCCTTGCGGGAGAGCGCGATCGAAGCGGCACAGCCTGCCACTCCACCTCCGAGGATGAGAACTTCGTCTTGCAAAGGAAATCCAATTCAGATTGGACGTTTTAACGGGCTTTCCGTGATCAGGCGCGGCGAGTGGTGAGTTCGCGCCAGTTGAGGCCGAGGTCGACGAGAAGAAGGGAAGCCAGGGTGAAGGCGATGACGCCGACGGCGGCGAAGCTGTCGCCAAGATGGCTCCAGTAGCGGGGCCAAAGATTGAGCACGCGGCTGGAGACGAAGGTAAACGTGACGGCGTAGGAACGGGCCATCCACTGGCGATGCTGGGCGATTTGGCAGTTACGCGCAGTGATGAAGGCGGCGGTGGTGCAGACCATCCACGCCGCGGCCTGCATGGAGGTTCCTGGCATGCCGGGGCGGCCGGCGGCGAGGGCGACCCCGGTGAAGGCGCCGATAAAGACGGAGATGACGTAGATGCGGCCGAGAACGCAATGAAATTTCACGTAACGCTGGCGAAGGCGCGACGAGAACTGCATAGGGCCGGCCACGAGAGCGATGACGCCGCAGAGTGTATGGGGGATGAGGAGATGGCGGTCGGCGATGACCTGCAGGCGGTAGGCGTGGTACATGGGGTAATCGGTGACGAGAAGAACTTCTGAAGTGATGAAGACAAAGAGCGCCGTGAGACCAAGGAGTATCCAGAGAACGGTTTTGAATCTGGTGCGGCCGGCACTGGGTGTGAGCAGGGTGGAAGATGCCATGATTCGCCTCTTAAATAGATAGACGTAAGCAGCGGCGTGAGAACTTCATATCGATAGCGTCTCATAGCCGGCGACCGGCAGGCATCACGGGGATAGCTGGCCCGCGAAGCCGGAATATTGGGGCAGGTAAGGAACTGCTTTAGTTAGCTCTGACGCCCGAAAACTGACAGCCGAAACCTAAAATAGAGCCATGGCCGGGAAACTTCGTGTAGGCATCTTATTCGGCGGGCGCAGTGGCGAGCATGAGGTCTCGCTTCTCTCGGCCGCTTCCATCCTGAAGGCAATCGATCACAGGAAGTTTGACGTAGTCCCCATCGGTATCACCAAGGAAGGGCACTGGCTGGCTGCCGGCGACGCGCAGAATCTGCTGGAAGGCGACAAGAGCGCCGTGGCCCGCCGTCTCCGCGCCGGCGACCCCGAGGCTACCCCTGGCGCCAAGCTGCTGCACCAGGGCATCCCCACGCTGTTTCCGCCTGAGCCGGCGGACGAATCCGTCCCTCAGCTTGCGGATTTCGAGAGCAGTCGCTGCCTGGACGGCAAGTCCCTCGACGTGGTGTTCCCGGTCCTTCACGGCACATTTGGCGAAGACGGCACCATCCAGGGCCTTTTTGAACTCGCCGGCATCGCCTATGTCGGCTCGGGCGTACTCGGCTCCTCGGCGGGCATGGACAAGGACGTGATGAAGCGCCTCTTCGCGCAGGCCGGTCTTCCCATCGTGAAGCATGTGACCCTGCTGCGCTCCGACTGGGAGAAGTCGCCGCGCAAGGCGATCGCGGCAGTCGAGACCGCGCTGAGATACCCCGTCTTCGTGAAGCCGGCAAACCTCGGCTCATCGGTAGGCATCAGCAAGGCGCACAACCGCAAGGAACTCGGGCCCGCGCTCGATCTCGCCGCCCAGTACGACCGCAAGCTGATCGTCGAGCAGGGCGTGGGCGGCAAATCCGGCAAGGCCCGCGAACTCGAAGTAGGAGTGCTGGGCAACGATGCCCCCACGGCCAGCGTCGTGGGCGAGATCATCCCCGGCAAGGAATTCTACGACTACGAAGCGAAGTACCTCTCCGAGGGATCGGTACCGGTGATCCCCGCCAAACTCACGCGCGCCGAAACCAAACAAATACGCGACATGGCGGTGGCGGCCTTTCGCGCCTGCGATCTCGCCGGCCTCGCCCGCGTGGACTTCCTGATGGAGCCCGACGGCAAGCGCCGCATCTTTTTGAACGAAGTCAACACCCTGCCCGGCTTCACGCAGATCAGCATGTACCCCAAGCTGTGGGAGGCCGCCGGCATTCCCTACCGCGACCTCATCACGCGCCTGATCGAACTGGCCCTCGAACGCCAGGCAGAAAAGAACCGCACGACCTACAGCCGCCAGGAATGAGAGAGGCAGAAACCAAGGGAGTACGGGAACCGCGCGAAGACTTTCGGTGTCTAAACGAATTGGGGCCGCGATGCCGAACAAACCCGAAGTACTTTCGCCCGGGCGCACAATCAGTCGCCCGTCGTTTGCCTGGCACCTTGTTCCCCGGTTGCATCCATTTATGCTTATTCCCAGGAGCTCCCACCATGACCCTGCTCGATGCACCGAAATTTGATTCGGCACATGCTCGCCGCCAACAACAAGTGCTGTGGGTTTCAGTGGGATCACTGGCCGCTCTGTTTATCGGGTTCTGGCTGGTGGCGGGACGCCCTGTTGACTGGCCCTGGAACTGGTGGACGCATCTGCGAGGCCGATCCACCATCAATACATTCCTCCGGGACGTCGAGAAAAACGACCTGAATGGCGCCTACGGCATTTGGCTCCATGATCCCGACTGGCAGAAACACCCCCAGCAAGGCGGCGCCTACGACTTCAACCGCTTCCAGCAGGACTGGAGCTCCAGCAGCAACGAGAACGAATACGGCGCCATCACGAGCCACGACATCCTGGCCGCGCGCATGTCGGGGAACGTGCTGCTGGTGGGGGTCGAGATCAACGGGCTGAAAAGCAAGAGGCTGTTCCTGAACTACGACCCCAAGACGAAGCAACTCGGCTTCTCGCCCGTCGAGCTCTACCTCGGTCCGTAGCGGAAAGGCAGCGGAGTTAGCGGAGCGAGCGGGGTTGGCGCGCTAGTTTGCCGGTGGCGCGTCCAACTCGCCCAGTGTCTTTTCGAGGCTGGAGGCATCCTCGACGTTCAGGGCCTTCTGCGCCGGATCGATCTGTTTCATCAATCCCGAAAGCACCTTGCCTGGACCGACCTCGATGAACACCTGCGGACCTGCCCCGACTAAGGCTTTCACGCAATCCACCCAGCGAACTGCCCCTGTCACCTGCCGGATCAGCGCGTCGCGGGCCGCATCGGCGGTGGTCACCAGGCTGCCCGTTACGTTGGCAGCCACCGGGATTTGCGGATTAGAAACCGTGATGCCACTCAGGACTCGCGCTACCTCTTCCTGGGCCGGCTGCATCAGGGCGCAATGGAACGGCGCGCTCACCGGCAGCATCACCGTCCGCCGCGCGCCTTTGGCCTTGCAGATCGCCGATGCCTTCTCCACCGCGGCAGCCGCCCCCGAAATCACCGTCTGCCCGGGGCTGTTCAGGTTGGCCGCCTGAACGGTCAGCTCCGTTTCCGCCGCCGCCTCGGCACAGGCTTCGCTTACCTGCGCTGCGGCGAGCTGCAGCACCGCCGCCATGGCGCCCTCCCCGGGCGGTACCGCCAGCTGCATCGCCCGCCCGCGCGCCTTCACGGCGCGAACTGCATCGGCAAAACTGAGCGTTCCGGCGGCAACATGCGCGGACCACTCGCCCAGCGAGTGCCCCGCCGCAATCACCGGATGGACGCCTTGCTTGGCAAGCACCCGCCAGGCCGCCACGCTCACCGTCATGATGGCCGGTTGGGTGTTTTCAGTCAGGCGCAACTCTTCTTCGGGCCCTTCAAAACAGAGCTTCGAAATCGAAAACGCAAGCGCCTCATCGGCCTCGGCGAACGTCTCGGCGGCCACCGCGAAGCGCTCCGTGAGTTCGCGCCCCATGCCCACCGCCTGGGAACCCTGCCCCGGAAATAGAAAAGCAATCTTCGTGTTCATTCCAAAGGAATTCTATCCCAGCGGAGTTTGGCCGCGGACCGCTCGCTACATCCCGAGGAGAGCCTGCGGCGAAGGACTTGCTTTTTGCGCGGGTTTTTGCGTCAGGTGCACCCGGCTCCACGCAGCTCTGCCGATACTGGCCCCTGATCCCTGACCCCTGAACCCTGTATCAATTCCAGCGGCTGCGGTCCTCTGGATCCTCGTCGATCTGGCGCCCGTGGCTGTCGAAGCGCACTGTCCGGCCCTGCTTGCGCATGTAAACCTCGAACTTGCGTCCGGCGCGGCGCCGCTTCCAGCGGTAATACTGGTTGCGCAGCCCGTACCAGCTCTCGCTCACGGCAAACGACATACCGCGCCGAGGGGCAAGCCTCACGTACAGCAGTCCTGCCACGGCGCCGCCCAGCTGAGCGAAGGCGTACATGCGCTCTCCGCCAAAGAGCCAGGCCACGGTAATCAGGGCGTAGATGATGGCGATGTATCGCGCCTTGATGCTGATTGGCAGTGGGAACAGCATGAACTCCGTGTCGCCATAAAGAGCGCCGATCACCGCAAGCAGCCCAAACGTGCCGCCGAATGAGCCCGTGAGAGGAATCGGTTCCAGCGCAAAGTGCAGCACGCTGCAAACCACGTAGATCACTATTGCCGCCAGTGCGGTTCCGAGCACGGAGACGACATAGAGGGAAGTCACCCAGCCGTCAGACTTGTAGTTCTCCAGGAATCCAGCCAGAAACCAGAGCGAGAGCAGCGCAAACAGCGTTCTCCCGATTCCAACCTGCATCAGGCTGTACGTGAACGGCTGCCAGATCCATCCGTGAAGAAAAAACTGGGGCAGGAAACTGCAGTGGATGAGGACCGACTGGTAGAAGCCAAGATCGGCAAGTTGCACCAGCAGCAGGACAAAGAACGCGCCGAGGTTGACCAGGATCAGCCGCCGGGTGGCGCCGCGAAATTCGGGAAAACTGAATGGCATTGGTCCCAAACGTGCCATAGGTGTCCTAAGGGTAAATCGAGAGGCGCTCGCGTGTCATGGCTCAACGTCTCAACGTGCTGGGGGGTCAGGGGCAACGATTAGCCCGCGATGCCCCGCCGCGTCCACCGCGCGTACGCCGAAGATTACATTGTCCTTCGAGACGGGTAGAGTGATCGTTATCGGTCCGCCCGCGGACGGTGCCGCTACGTTCTCCGCATATTGCCAATCCTGTGCCGTGGTCTCGCGCCACGAAATTTCGTAGTGATCCGCTTTCCCGGGCGCCGACTCCCACATCAGGGTAGTGCCGTTATCCAGCATCCGGGAGTCGATCCTGACCTTGACCGGCTCCCCGGGAGACGCCGCCATGGTGGCCAGGACCGCAGCGTTGAGGCGGGCAACCTTTGCCACGTATTTGAAGTCTACAAACTCCGTCAGGTCGCCAAGGACGGGCTCCTGGGAGCCTGTCGCGGGCCGAACCACGTCCTGGTGCTGGTGGTTGAAGTCCTCGCGCCACTCGGTGAACCGGACAGCCGCAAACCCTTCGCGATTGAACGAAGTGTGATCGCCGCCGCGGCCGTAACGATCCGGCCGGGAGATGAGGGAAGCAGTGAACGGGGCATCGGACTGCGGTCCAAAGTACGTCCGCGCCGTGTCGGCGATCGCGCGCGAAAGTTGCCGGCTGGGCGAATCGTTCTCTTCGCCGAGCCCGCGAATCCGGCGCTCCTGCTCGGGAGTCGCCCCCAACGGGACGCCTTCGGAAAACACCCGCACCCGGTCCTTGAGCTGCAACATATCGCCCGGAGTTGTGTTTCCACCCACGATGTCGTTGTTCAGGACAGCTTCGAGTTGCCAGCCTTCTTCGCGGGCGAGGTGTGCCAGGTGAGCCGAGCCGACCAGTCCCTGTTCCTCGCCGGCCACCGCCGCGAACACCAGCGTAGCAGGCAAGTGAAGCGTGCTCAGGGCGCGCGCGCACTCCAGCGATACAGCCACGCCGGAGGCATCGTCGTTGGCGCCGGGGGCGGCGCCGGAGGTGTCACCCCAGCTTTTGAACACGTTGGAATTGATGGAATCGTAATGCCCCGTAACAAGATACATGCGCCTGGCCTGCGCCGGGTCGGAACCGCGCATGATCGCGTAAATGTTGGTGATGCGCGTCGGGCGGGGAACGCGCTTTGCCCAGGATTGCCCGCTGGCCGGATCGGCAATGAACGTGTCGCGCTTGACCTCCAGGCACCCGCCGCAGGCCTGCGCGATCTGCGCGAACTGGCCGGCGATCCAATCGGCTGCGGCCTCGATCCCCTGGCCGGGAGGAAGCCCGGTATCCATGCTGGTGAGCGTATTCCGGGTACCGAAACCAACCAGCGTCTGGATCGTCTGTTCAATGCGTGAGGGATCGATGGCGGAAAGCACTTTGACAATCGCCGGATCTGCCGGGGCAGGTCCGGCGGTCCGGCCGTACCTTTGGAAGTCGGCCTGGGCCAGGCATGCCGTTCCGGTCACGGCCAGCCACAAAACAAATGCCGACGCGCGAAAAATCATGGTTGGTTCCCCCCACGTAAAAGTTGTAGTCTTCCTCCGCTGGGCCCCTCTTGACCTGAGGCCGCAGTGCATCTCAAACTACGAATACCATTTCCAAAATCACGGAGTCGTGCCGGGAGGTTTCGGCATCCCAATCCGTGAAACAAAACATATTGTTCTGAGAGAGGAGGCTCCCATGCCCACCTGCCCCGAGTGCGAAAATGATCTCGACATCGAAGAGGGTGAAATAGAGGAAGGCGACGTGGTCGCCTGTGACGAGTGCGGAACAGAGTACGAAGTGGTCGGCGTCGAACCGCTGGAGCTCTCGCGCGTCGGCGATGAAACCGACGAGGACGAAGACGAGCTCTACGACGACGAAGAGGAAGAGGAAGAATGAAATCGTCCCGGGCACGTTTGGCGGCTGGTGTGGTGTTTGTTGCCTTGGCGGCAGGTGTGGCGCCGATCGGCTCGCGCGGGCTGCTGCCCCTGGCCCAGGCGCAAAACCTGGGCCAGCGCGTCGTCATGGGGAGCGTGGTGGACGCGGATTCCACCTCCATCGCCGGCGCAACGGTGTTTCTCCGGAACACCAAAACGAAGTCCATCCGCAGCTACACGTCCTCCAAGGAAGGCCGGTTCCGCTTCGCCCAGGTCAATATGTCGGAAGACTATGACATCTGGGCCGAAAAGGATGGTAAGAAGAGCGCCGTCAAAACCGTGAGTTCCTGGGACGCGCGCAAGGAGTTCGAGACCGAACTGAAGATCAAGTAGCCGGCCTTTGCATATAACTGGCCATTTCGAGCGCAGCGAACGCATTAATGAAGAGCGCCGCAAGACGCCGTTTCTTCTCCCCCGTCGCGGGCTGTCGCATTCACGGCCTCCGCCCAGATCACCCTCGCGATCTCCGCAATCACTCCCTCGCGGGCATCTTCGGTTTCCGGCGAGTCCACGATCAGCACCGCGACCGCCAGCCGTTGGCCGCAGGGCAGCGTAATCAGCCCGATATCGTTTGTGGCATGCGTGACTCCGCGATCCTCGCCCGATGTGCCGGTTTTATGGACGATGACCGTCCCCTGCGGCAATGAGCCGGGAATGCGGTGCTCGCCGCTCGGCGTGTTCGTCATCCACTCCATGAGCTGTTGCGTGCTGGCCTGCGACAGGGGCGAACGGTCCGCGATCACCCGCAGCAATGCCACCAGTGCCTGCGGTTCCGCGTAGTTCCGGAATTGCGCTCTTGCGTCGCGGCCGATCGTTTTTTCGGTATCGGCGATATGAATCCCGTCGATGCCCAGCCTGCGGATGTACTCGTCCGCGGCCCTGGGCCCTCCGATCGTGCGCAGCAGAATGTCGGAAGCCACCCCGTCGCTTTCCTCTACGGCCAGTCGCAGTAACTCGACCAGCGGGACATCCACGCCTCCGCTGGGATGCGCATCCCGGAGCGGGCTGTGCTGCCCAGGAGAGATCAAATCGCTCGCGAGAAAGCGCACCGGCTGCGAAAGGCTCAGCCGCCCCTCATCCACCTGGTGAAGCACCGTTAGCGCAATCGGCAACTTGTAGACAGACTGCATCGGAAGCTTCGCCCGCGCGTTCAAGTCGCAGTCGAGCTGTGTCCCCGGCAGCGCGCACGACACACCCACCACGCGCGCCTGCGCACGCGCCGCGATGCGTTCGACGTCGTTGCGTAACTGTGCCCACGCTGAAGCGCACAGAAGGCTGAAACAGAATCCAAGGAATCCGAGGCGAAAGATGCTATCCCTCCAGCTTTTTCACTACCAGCTCATTTAGCAGTGCCGGGTTCGCCTGGCCCTTGGATGCGCGCATCACCTGGCCGACAAAGAACCCCGCCATCGTCTTCTTGCCGGCGCGGTATTGTTCCACCTGCTTGGGATTGGATGCGATTACCTCATCGATCATTCTTTCGATGGCGGAAGAATCCGTGATCTGCTGCGGTTGTTCGCGCTCGTAAACGGCAGGGAAGTCCTCGCCCTTCTCGAAGCAGATGTCCATGAGTTGCTTCATCTGCTTGGAGCTGATTTTACCCTCATCGAGCAGATCGGCTGCTAGCACGATGCCCGCCATCGACACCGGCGAGTTCGCCTGATCAATGCCCAGCGCCTTCAGCCGCCCGCCCACTTCGCTCAACAGAACGTTCGCAACACGTCGCGGATTCTTCGCGGTCCTGGCCGCGGCTTCAAACCGGTCCGCGAATTCGCGCGAAGCTGTGAGCGTGCGGGCGTCCTGCTCGTTCAGGTCGTATTCGGAGATCATGCGCGTCCGCCGCGCTTCTGGTAATTCGGGAAGCCTTCGCTCCATTTCGGCAATGCATTCCGGCGTAAGCACCAACGGCGGCAAATCCGGCTCGGGGAAATAACGATAGTCGTGCGCCTGCTCCTTGGAGCGCATCGAGTAGGTGCGGCCCTCGTCCGCGTTGTACAGCCTCGTCTCCTGCGCTACGCGCCCGCCGGATTCGATCACCTCGACCTGCCGCTCGATCTCGTACTCTAGCGCCGCCCGGATGAACTTGAAGCTGTTTACATTTTTAACTTCTGCCTTGGTTCCGAACTTTTCCTGGCCGCGCGGGCGCACACTAACGTTGGCATCACAACGCAGCGAGCCCTCTTCCATGTTGCAATCGGAAACCCCGGTATACAGCAGGATTTCTTTCAACCGCGTGAGATATTCGAACGCTTCGTCGGGAGTGCGTATGTCAGGTTCCGAGACGATCTCGATAAGGGGTGTGCCGCAGCGGTTCAGATCGAGATAGGTGCGCGTGTTCGAATCGGGGAACCCGTCGTGCAGGCTCTTGCCCGCATCTTCTTCCATGTGCACGCGTGTGATGCCGATTTTTTTCCACCCCGTCGACGAAGACCTGTCGCCGGGGACGCCGGTTCTCGTGCTTCCGTCAGCTGTCGGCACTTCAATCCAGCCGTGCTCGGCCAGCGGCTTGTCATACTGCGAGATCTGGTAACCCTTGGGCAGGTCGGGATAGAAGTAGTTCTTGCGCGCGAAGATCGACCGCGGGCGCACCTCGCAGTGCAGCGCCAGTGCGGCGAGCGTTGCGTATTCCACGGCCTTCGCGTTCAGCACCGGCAACGCTCCCGGAAGGCCAATGCACACCGGGCAGATATTGGTATTCGGCTCGGCGCCAAACCGGTTGTCGCACCCGCAGAAGATCTTGGTGCGGGTCAGTAACTGCACGTGTACTTCGAGCCCGATTACAGGCTCATATTTGGCCAGAATTTCAGGAGCAAGACCGGCAACGGCGGGCATATCTGAATTCTACGCGAAGTCTTTTGTCGCTTAATTGATGCTTGTCATCCCGCAATAGGTCTGTCCGACTCCGCCCAGCCAACGCAGTCGAAGAAACCGCGGTGAAACAGGCAACCCCGGGGTTTGTCATCTTGAGCGTAGCGAAGGATCTGCTTTTGTGTTTCTGCGGGCGGTCGCTTCCGAGGCTCTATGCCCTGGATTGTCCAATGGCATCAGGACTGATCTGTTCACTTCGAGAGCCATCCCGTCCGTATCAGCATTTCCCGCGCAACCTCTGTCACCGCCCTGTCCTCATTCACAACCGCGAAATCCTCCAGCCCCGCGCGGTCGAGAATCGCATTGAGCGTCTCGACCCTCGCGACAAATTCCGCCTGCAAGATGCCCGGCTCCCTCAGCTTCACCCGCTGCTGCAGCGTCGCCATGCCGGCCGTCAGCCGGCAAATCGCAACGTGCTCGGCGGAAGTCGCTTCGCGACACCGTTCAAGCTCCGCTCGACTCTCCACCGCCCGCGCCAGCACAAAGAGCCGCACCCCGAGCCGCGCATAGTTCCTGCAAACGCATTCCAGGTTCGCATGCATCGCGTCATCGTTCTTATGCGATGAGAGAAAGGCGAGACCCAGCGCATCGACCTCGATGGCCGCATGCTCCACGTGCCGCATCGCCAGCAGATCGGACGCCTCCGCCATCACCGCTGATTTTCCGGCGCCCATCGTCCCGGTAATCAGAAGCAGCGAGATGCCGCGAGTGTCGTCCATTTCCGTGTACGCGGCCTACTGTTTCGTATCCAGCGGATGCTGGCTCTTCTCGAAGAACTCGTTCTGCAGCCGCAGGCTTTCGGAATCCGCCTTGATGGCCTTGATGGCTTCAGCGATCTGCCGCGACCACTCCTTCTGGTCGAACTGGCCGAGTTCCTTCGTCGCTGCCGAGCCCACGCCGGAGTAATGATCCGGGAAGCGCGCATACCACCAGATGCCGGTGTACACATTCTCCGGCAGGTTCAGCCGGTGCTGATCGGCCCCCGACTCGCTCTGCGCGCGATCCATGTGCACCAGGTCCGGCTGCGCCACCAGCATCGCCGAGGTCTCGGTCTCGCCGGCGTGCATGTCGTTCTTCGGATCGCTCTTCATCGCCGGCCGCCCGGTCACGCGCTCGTTCGGCAGCCCAAAGACGAAAACCACGTAATCCCGCGGAGTAGCCAACTGTGCCTGCGCGAACAGCGGCAGCAGGGAATTGTTCCCTCCGTGGCCGTTAACGATTACGACCTTCTTGCAGCCGTTGCGAGCCATCTCCTTTACGGTTTCATGCAGTAGCGTGAGTTGCGTCGTCAGGCTGTAGGCGACGGTGCCCGGCTCCTGCTGCGCCTCGAAGATCTGCCCGAAGTAGTACTCCGGAAACACCACCGCGTACTCCTGCTGCACGGCGTTCATTACCGCGTAGCGGACATCGAGCAGGTCGGTACCGATGGGTAGATGCGGCCCGTGCTTCTCAAGAATGCCGAACGGCAGCACGCACACGCCCTGCGATTGATGAATCGCCTGCACAAAATCACTGGCCGTGAGTTCTTCCCATTTCGGCGAGAGCTTCTGCGCCGAAGCGGCGGCGGTACAGATGATGACCAAAACCAATGAAAAAACACGCATCGATGTCCTCATTCCGCCGGATCCTCGGCAGTAAACGAAGAGCAGCACGGCTTCTCCGTGGCGTGAAAGTTCATCAACTCCGCGCGGATTCCGTCGGGGTCGTACAGGTTGAACTGTCCTTTGCCGTCTTTGCCGATCTTGGTATTCTCGTCGCACCTCACACCTTCAAGCCGGCCCGCACCCTTGAGCGTCTTGAACCCGTCATCCACCGAGTTCTGCCCGATCGCGAAGTGATCGAGCACGCCCAGGGTACGCTGCGACATGTTGGCCGGAATACCCGTTCCAGGCCCGCCGGCCAGCATGTACTCGATCCAGTCGTGGCCGTCGGGAACCTGCTGGCTCACCCAGTCAATCTTGTCGTTCTGCATTCCGCCCCACCAATACGGCTTGAAGCCAAGCAATCCGCGATAGAACGCGTCTTCCTTCTCGCGGCTGTGCACCAGGAAGCCCACATGGATAATGTGGTGGCCGATGACATTCGGCGCGTCCGCCTTCGCGTTCGCCGGCGGCTGCACAAACTCAATTGTGTTGCCCTCGGGATCCTTTACCGCAAACCAGCGGCTCCCATCGGAACCTTTTGTTACTGAGGCTGGTACGGTCAAGCCTTTTGCTGCGAGATACTTCCGCATGCCCTCGGCGTCATCCGTGTTAAGGCCCGCATGATCCATGCGATTGATGCCCGCGTTTGCCGGCAGGGGCAGCACCTCGATGAATTGCGTCGCGCTCAACGCGTAGCGCACACCCTTGGGAATCTCCGGATCCGCCTGTTTCACCGCGCCGATCGTGACGGTGTAGTAGTGCTCAGTGGCCGCCGGGTCCGACGTGTACACGGCCAGGTGCGAAACTCCCGTGATCTTCGGGCGCGCCGGCGTGGATTGCGCGCTTACTCCAGCACCAGCGAAAAGCACGGCCAAAACCAGGAAGAGATTCTTCATGCTTACCTCGAAATGAATTGCGGGATCACCATAAATCGGTTTGGCTGAGTGGCGCAACATTCGATCCCGCGCCAGGAACGATCCGTCACAATCGGGAACTGCCCACTGCGACCCTGCGTAACATTGCCGTGGGAGGCAACACCCATGTCAGAAAACGTGTGCCCCTGGTGGATCGGGTATTTTCTCGTCAGCCCGATCCGGCGCTGGATGCAGAATCCAGAAGAGTTGATCGCCCCCTACGTTACGCCCGGCATGACGGCCCTGGAGCCCGGGCCAGGCATGGGATTCTTCACCCTGCCGCTGGCCAGGCGGGTGGGTTCGGGCCGGGTGATCGCAGTCGATATTCAGCCAAGGATGATCAACGCATTGCGGCGCCGGGCCACAAAGGCCGGCCTTATCCAGCGCATCGAAACGCGCCTTGCCCGGCCCGACTCCCTCGCCATCGACGACCTCAAAGGCGCAGTGGACTTTGTCCTTGCCGTAGCAGTGGTGCACGAAATGCCCTCGGCGGACGGTTTCTTTCGCGAAGCAGCCGCGGCCATGGCGCCCGGCGGTCGCCTGTTGTTCGCCGAGCCTGCCGGCCACGTGAACGACGCCAGATTTGCCCAGGAACTGGTCAGCGCCCGGCGGGCCGGACTCATAGTCAAGGATCAGCCCGCCATCAAGCGCTTCCACACCGCGGTCCTGACGAAGGAAGCCGCCTGACGGCAAGGGTCTGCAAAGGGAATCTTCGAGAGCGCGCTATACAATGCGCTCATGCCCCTTAGTGCGGTTCGTGTTTTTTTTCTGTCCCTGCTCGGCAGCCTGGCGTTCGCCTCCGCCTCCAGCGCCCAGGCGGGAATCGTCGGCCACCCCGGCAACAAAGACCCGTTGCCCGGGACCCCGCTCGTCCCCGCCTCCCACACTGATCGCGCCGAGGCCCGCGATATTCTCAAGCAACTCATCGAGATCAACACCACCGACACTCCGCAGGGTAGTGTCACCGCCGGCACGGAAGCCATGGCGAGACGCTTCCTCGAGGCTGGATTTCCACGCGAAGACGTCCAGATCCTCGGCCCAGACGCCCGCAAGCAGAACCTCGTCGTCCGCCTCCGCGCCGCCGAGCCCTCGTCCGAAAAACCCATCCTGTTCCTTTGCCACATGGACGTGGTGCAGGCGCTGCCCTCCGACTGGCACACCGATCCATTTCAGCTTGTCGAGATGGGCGGCTACTTCTACGGGCGCGGTACCCAGGACATGAAGGACTCCGACGCCGCCCTCGTGGCGACCTTCCTCCGCCTTCACAGGGAGGGGTACAAGCCGAAGCGCGACCTCGTCCTCGCCCTTACAGCCGACGAGGAGGGCGGCAAATTCAACGGCGCGCAATGGCTCGTCCAGAATCATCGCGACCTGGTCGACGCGGCTTATGTCATCAATCCGGATTCCGGCGGAGTCGAACTCGATCACGGACGCGCGGTGGTGGCCGACGTGGAAGCCACCGAAAAGGTGTATGCCGACTACGTTGTGACGGCGACCAATCCCGGCGGCCACAGCTCGCGCCCTCGCCCTGACAACGCGATTTACGAGCTGACCACGGCGCTGGGCAAGCTGCAGGCCTATACATTCCCGTTTGAGCTGAACCCGGTAACCCGCACCTATTTCGGGAGTCTTGCCAAGCACGAAACCGGCCAGATGGCGGATGACATCCGCGCGATTCTTGCCACCCCGCCGGATCCCGCGGCCGCCACCCGCCTGAGTGCCGAGCCCAGCTTCAACTCCAACTTCCGCACCACCTGCGTACCCACCCGCCTGTTCGCCGGACACGCCAATAACGCCCTCGCGCAAACCGCGCAGGCCAATATCAACTGCCGCATTTTCCCAGGCCACTCGCCGGAAGAGATTCGCCGTCAGCTCATCACCATTCTCGGAGATTCCAGACTCACCGTCCGATACGTCTCAGACGCCGGCGAGGTCTCGGAGACTGCGCCCGACCGCAAGGCAATCGTCCCGCCCGAGCCCATCCCGGAAGTCTTCGATCCGCTGACGCGACTTACCCAGGCGATCTGGCCGGGCATTCTGGTAACCCCAGTCATGGAGAACGGTGCCAGTGACTCCATCTACTTCTCGCAGGCAGGCATTCCCTGTTACGGCTACTCGGCGATTGCCCTGGAGCGGGACGACGACCGCGCCCACGGTCAGGACGAGCGCCTCCCTGCCGACTCCTACTGGAAGTCGCTCGACTTTTTCTACGCGTTCGCGAAGGAAGTGGGAGGAAGCTGATCGACAGCGCGACTCGGTGATCGCGCTGCGCCTATTGGTGGGTTAAAAGGGGATGTCTTCGTCCGAAATCTCGGCGGACTGGGCATAATCGTCGCTCCCTGCAGGAGGACGCTGATCGAAGCTGGCCGTAGAACCTGAGCTAGAGCCGCGGCTGTATCCGCCCGAGCCGGCACCTTCCTCGCGACCTGACAGCAGGGAAAGGTCGAACACGACTATCTCTGTGCGGTAGACTTTCTTGCCTGTTTCCTTGTCGTCCCAGTTGCGGGTTTGGAGTTTGCCCTCGATGTACAGTTTCGCTCCTTTCTTCACATAGTCGCGAATGATCTCGGCATTCCGCTTGAAGGCGACAAGAGTGTGCCACTCGGTACGGTCCTGCCAGTTCCCCTGGGCATCCTGGAACCGGTCGCTCGTTGCAAGGGAAAAGTTAGCCACGATCGCTCCGCCAGGGGTCGACCGGATCTCGGGGTCCTTTCCCACATTTCCTAAAAGAATGACTTTGTTTACGCTCTTGGCCATCTGCGTTCTCATCCTGTTCACTGCCAATTTTTCGTGTCACGCGCCAAAACTTGGTTTCAAGCTCGGCCAAAATCTCGTGTCATGCCAAAAACTCGTGTCAGCCCTCCTTAAACGTCGGCGACACAGCCGCTTGTGGCCAAACTGGTCAGGAACAAGTTCTCCTTTCCCCTTAGATTGTCTGGTCCAAAGTATATGCGAGCGACCAGAACCCCAGCAAAAATCGGCTGTCTGACCCTATTATCGCCTCTGGCCTGCACGGGGAACCGTTCTTGGGATGCAGAAGAATAATAATTCGTATCCTTGGGGTTGACCGGCGAAGTTGCCGAAGACCAACGATGGAAATTCGAGATCGAGGTGGATGAAACGGTGAGTCCTCAGAGGTCGGCTGGCGTTCCGTAATCGCTTCGCAACTCAGGGTCTCAAAATGTCGCTTATAGGCCAATGCGCTCACCGCTCCGCTTGGTGATTCTCGGGTTTGGAACCGGATCAGAAAAACATGAGGCCGACTGTAACAAATTCAAGGCCCGGTGACTTTCCTCTTGTGAATGCCCCCAATGAGGAAAATCCGACGCATGAGACGCATTCCTGGACCAGCGAGATGGCTCGCGGTGATCATCTGTCTGTTACCCGCCGGGATTACGGCGCAGGAACCGCTGACGCTCAGGCAGGCGATCCAACTTGCGTTGAAGCAAAGCCCTGACACCGATGCAGCGAGATCCACGGCTGAAGAAGCGAAAGCGGGCGTCACGCTTGCACGAACCCAATACTTGCCGCAGGTCAACTTCACTGAAGACATGTCGCGAGGTGACGATCCCGTATACGTGTTCGGCACGCGCCTTCGACAGCATCGGTTCACGCAAGCGGACTTCGCGCTTGACGCGTTGAACGACCCGGACCCAATCGGAAACTTCGCTACGCGAATTTCCGGAGAATGGCTTCTGTTCGACTCGCTTAGAACCCAGAAGTCGGTCCACAGCGCGGACTTCATGCACAGAAGTGCGGCCTCATCAGCCAAAGCGACGGATCAGAAAGTTGTATTCGACGTCGTCCAGGCCTACCAGGGGGTTCTGTACGCAGAACGTCAGGTCGATGTTGCGCAGCACGAACTTGAAACCGCCGAGGCATTGCTGAGCTCCGTTGACGATCACGTGAAAGCTGGACTTGCGGTGGAGTCCGATCGAATGTCCTCGCAGGTGAATGTGGCCGCGCGCCGGCAGTCACTGATCGGGGCTCAAGGCGATCTTGATCTGGCCTGGGCGCAATTGAGCCTCGCGATGGGGGCACCCGGACTGAAGGCCTCCCGGCTTCAGCCGATCGAACCGAAGAGCTTTCCGAAGAGTGAATTCGAAGAGGAGTTGCAGACAGCGATCGAGAACCGACAGGACCTGGCGGCGCTCGGAGAGGCGCAATCGGCGCAGGGAGCAGCGGAGAGTGCCGCTCGCTTGAGCTTCGGTCCGCGCGTGAGCGCTTACGGCAATTGGGAAGATGATCGGCAGACGCTGGGTGGTGCCGGCGCGAACAACTGGGTGGCCGGAGTTCAGATCAGTGTCGATGTTCTCCCAATTGGCAAGCGTGCTCAACTTGCAAAAGAGAAGGCGGCGAAGTCGCTGGCGGATGCCCACCTGAACGCGTATCAACAGCAAGTCCGGCTTCAGGTGAGGCAGGCTCACATCCAGCGCCGGACGACGGAACTTTCCTTAGAGACGGCACGGGCGGCAATTGATCAGGCGACCGAAAGTCTCAGGATTCTGAAGAACCGTTATGAATCGGGTCTCGCCACGATCACCGACCTGCTTCGCGCAGCGGACGTCGAGCGTGAAGCGCAGACAAACTACTGGCACGCCGTCTACGGCCACACCATGGCGTACGCCCAAATGTTATTCGCGACGGGAACACTGACGCCCGATGCCGCGGAGGACCTGCAATGAGAGTTTCCGGATACATCAGCTTGCTTGCCTTGATCCCAGGGGCCCTCGTTGGCTGCAAATCGAGCGAACCCGTGCGCACTGCCACCCCGGAGACCGTGCAGGCGCGAATTGTAGAGAGCCAGCAAGTGCGGGCTATTGCGACGGTGCAGGCTACGGGGACGCTCCACGCGCGCGAGACTGCAACTCTCTCCGCACAAGTGATGGGCCGCGTGCAACAAGTGCTGGTGCGTGAAGGCGATTCCGTGAGGGCAGGGCAAACGCTTGTCATCCTCGACGACGCAACGTTGAAGTCCGCGTCTGACCAGGCGGAAGCCGCCGTTAAGGCTGCGGAGAACCAGCAGATTGCGGCGCAGACAAATGCCGATCTCGCTGCCAGCACACTCGCACGCTTCAAGCAATTACAGGTGCAGAAGAGCGTAAGCCCACAAGAGATGGACGAGGTGACGCGTCGGGCGGAAGCCGCGACAGCCCAGGTGGATGCGCTGCGCGCACAGGCGAACGCGATGAAGGCGCAACAGGTGGGTGCCCGCGCGATGTTGAGCTACACGCGAGTGGTTGCTCCGTTTGCAGGAATCGTTACCGCACGCATGGTCGATTCGGGCGCGCTCGCGTCACCCGGTGTGCCCCTTGTTCAGATCGACAGCGCCGGGCCGCTGCAGTTGCAAGCCGCAGTTGCCGAGTCGGCGATTGCATTCGTTCACACCGGAATGAAGGTGAATACCTCGATTGACGGTGCACCCGGTGCCGACCCTCAAGGAACCGTATCGCAAATCGTCCCTGCTGCGGATACCTCGAGCCATAGTTTCTTAGTGAAAATCGATCTTCCACTGTCGAAGGAATTGCGTGCAGGCATGTACGCCACGGCGGAGATCCCAGTTGGGACGCGACAGGCAATTGTTGCGCCCCGTTCCGCAATCGTAGCCCGTGGGTCGCTTTCGTGTGTCTATGCGCTCGACAGCAACAACATGGCGCAACTCAGGTACGTGACGCTAGGTGCCGCGCACGGGGATGCCGTCGAGATCCTCTCAGGAATTTCCGCGAACGAGAAGCTCGTCGACGATCCGGCCGACCGTGATCTGGCCAACAAGCGCATCGAGGTCCGGCCATGACAACGAACTCCGGTCTTTTACCTCAAGGACCAAAACCTATCTTTGGGGACCCCCGTCTCCATGGACTCGGCCTGGCTGGGCGCCTTGCGCAGTCGTTTCTTAATTCCAAGCTGACCCCGCTGTTCATCGTGGCCTCATTGGCACTGGGTATCTTCGCCGTTGCGATCATTCCGCGCGAGGAGGATCCGCAGATCCTGGTTCCGATGCTGGACATAGCCACAGCCATGCCTGGCTCGTCTCCGGCCGAAGTGGAACAGCGCGTTACACTCCCGATCGAGAAGCTGGTCCACGAGATTTCCGGCGTCGAGTACGTCTATTCGACTTCTAGCCCGGGGCAGAGCCTTGTTATCGTGCGATTCCTGGTGGGCACTCCGCAGGAAGACGCGCTCATCAAGGTGTACAGCAAGCTCTACTCGAATTTCGATCGGATTCCGCCGGGCGTTTCGCAGCCAATTATCAAGGCGCGATCCATTGACGATGTGCCCATTCTGTCGTTGACTCTCTGGGGAGATCATTACGACGGCTTTCAGTTGCGAGCAATTGCTGATGAGGTTCACCACAATATCGAGCAGATCTCAGACGTATCTGAGAGCACGGTAATTGGCGGCCTCCCTCGATCAATGCGAGTGATGCTCAGCCCGGCCAGGCTCACCGCATACGGTCTCTCGCCTCTGGCAATCGTCGGTCATTTGCAAGCGGCAAATGCAAGTCTTCAGGCGGGCAGCTTCGCCGAGAACAATCGCGAAGTGCGGGTAGACGCAGGAAATCTGTTCACCGATCGAAAGGACCTTGAATCCGTGGTAATCGCGGTCGACCACGGACGCCCCGTCTACCTGCGCGATGTGGCCGATCAGATACTGGATGGGCCATCAGAACCTGCGAATTATGTCCTGTTCGGAACGACAAACTCCAGCGCGGTGGCCAGCCATGCCCCGCAACAATATCCGGGCGTCACGGTCACTGTGGCGAAACGGAAAGGAACCAACGCGACTGATATCGCCAATGCCGTTTTGAAGCGCATCGACGAAATGAAGGGCGTGCAGATCCCAAACGATGTACATGTGACCACGACGCGCAACTATGGCGACACGGCGAAAGCAAAATCGGACGAACTGCTGGAGCATTTACTACTCGCGACAATCTCGGTCACCTTTCTGATCGCACTTTTTCTGGGTTGGCGTGAGTCGGGGGTGGTACTGCTGGCGATCCCGGTCACGCTTGCGCTCACCATGTCCATCTTCTATTTCCTCGGCTACACGATCAATCGCGTCACGCTCTTCGCGCTGATCTTCAGCATCGGCATCCTGGTCGATGATGCCATCGTAGTCGTCGAAAACATCGTGCGCCACTTTCGCTTGCCGGAGAACCATGATCGACCTTGCGGCGCGGTGACGGTCGAAGCCGTTGCCGAGGTAGGCAATCCGACGATTCTGGCAACATTCGCAGTGATCGCGGCGGTGTTGCCGATGGCCTTTGTGCGTGGATTGATGGGTCCGTACATGCGGCCGATACCTGTGGGCGCGTCGGCAGCGATGCTGTTTTCGCTGATGGTGGCGTTCGTGGTGTCACCATGGGCGGCGATGCGGCTCCTTGGGAAACACCTGGGTGGCGCACATCTCTTGGAGCCGGAGCATGAAAACTGGCGGACGCGGCTCTATCGCAGGGTGATGTCGCCTCTGATTGCCTCCAGCCGAAACCGCATTTTCTTCTTCGCCGCGGTTCTTGGCCTACTGCTCATCTCGGCGGCTCTGGTTCCATGGGGACTGGTTCGCGTGAAGATGCTGCCGTTCGACAACAAGAGCGAGTTGCAGGTGGTCATCAACATGCCCGACGGCACGCCGCTCGAGCAGACCCTGGCCGCTACGCAGGCGTTAGGCAACGAATTGGCCAAGCAGACGGATGTCCTCAATTACCAGCTCTATGCGGGCACCTCGGGCCCCTACAACTTCAACGGACTCGTACGCCACTACTACATGCGCCGCATGCCGAACCAGGCGGATATTCAGGTCAATCTGGTCCCGGCCAAGGACCGCCACGATCAGAGCCATACTATCGCGAAGCGGTTGCGCCCGATCCTCGTCAATGCTGGCAATCAGTTTGGCGCACGCATCCAGGTGAGCGAAGTGCCTCCCGGGCCGCCGGTGATCCAGACGCTGGTCGCCGAAGTGTACGGCCCCGACCTCGGGGGGCAAACAACAGTGGCGCAAGAGATCAAGGCGATTTTTCAGCACACCCCGGGAGTGGTAGACACAGATTGGTATGTTGAAGATCCGCAGCCTCGGCTTGCGATTCATGTAGACGCAATCAAGGCAGCGCAGAACGGAATCGCTGTGGCCGACGCTGCAAATGCACTTGCATTGGCGACTTCAGGAACACAGATCGGACTTCTTCACGATGATCGCGCGAGGGAGCCAATTCCGGCTACGGTGCAGCTTACGCGCGAGGATCGCTCCTCGGAGCAGGCGCTGGAGAATGTCCACCTGCCAAGCGCGAACGGCGCGATGGTGCCACTGCGAGAGTTGGTCACGTTTGACCATAGCACGATCCAGCAGAGCATCTACCACAAGAACCTGCGCCGGGTTGTGTATGTCACGGGCGACGTCGCCGGCGCCGAAGAAAGCCCGGTCTACGCGATCCTCAAGATGAACAATGAGCTTGATAAGCTCAGGCTCCCCGCGGGGTACACTCTGACGCGTTACAACGCTGCGATGCCGGAGTCCACTGACCACTACTCGATGAAGTGGGATGGCGAGTGGCATATCACGATCGAAGTCTTTCGCGACCTTGGCCTGGCATTCGCAGCCGTGCTCGTCCTGATCTACGTGCTGGTGGTCGGCTGGTTCCGCTCATTCGTCGTGCCTCTCATCATCATGGCCCCCATTCCACTGACGCTTGTAGGGATTCTGCCTGCGCACGCTTTGATGGGAGCTTTCTTCACCGCGACATCGATGATCGGCTTCATTGCCGGCGCCGGCATCATCGTGCGCAACTCGATCATTCTTGTCGACTTCATCGAGTTGAGGCGGCGCCAGGGAGCGCCGCTGAGCCAGGCGGTCATCGACGCTGGCGCAATCCGCTTCCGCCCGATGCTTTTGACGGCAGCAGCTGTCGTAGTAGGCGCCAGCGTCATTCTGACCGACCCCATTTTCCAGGGCCTCGCCGTCTCACTGATCGCCGGAGCGGTGGCATCGACGTTCCTGTCCTGGCCAACAATTCCGATCCTCTATTACCTGGTGCACAAGAAGTCTGAAACACCTGCGACGTGGGCACCTGAAATTCATGAAAGTGAAGGAGTGACACAATGACAGTCGAACGTGGACTACGCCTGATGGCAGGAGTAATGGTGCTCTTGTCTCTCGCTCTCACCTATTACGTGTCGCATTACTGGATGTGGCTCACCGTGTTTATCGGGCTCAATCTGCTGCAGTCGGCATTTACGAACTGGTGCCCGGCGATGTCGATTCTTCGCGCGATCGGCCTGAAGGATGGGAGCTGCAGCGTTGCCCGCGCGGGCCGGTAGCAAAGCCGGAGCGCTTCGACGCGCGGCAGTTTGAACAGAACACGGAGTAGACTCATGGCGCGCTCAAGCAATACTCTCTCGAAGGCACCAGAGCCAATCAGCAGAATGTCTCAAGTTCGGACGATGAATCACCTGAAGGACGAAGTCTATCGGGAGATGTTGCTGCTCGAAGTGAATCGCCCCGGTTCTGAAATGGGGCTTGCATTGGCGCTGCTGCGCGCCATCGTTCAGTCAGATTCATTTTCAGGACACGAGGATTTTGGCGGCTGGCTGAAAACAGTTTGTCCCCTGGGGCTTCACATGATCGAAATCTCCCTCGGAGAAGAATCCAAATGCACCCTCAAGCCAACGAAGAAGCGGTAGATTCCACACGCGACGTTGCGCCACTTAAGCCGTTATCTATACTGAGAGTGACTCACACGGGCCAAAAATGCGAAGTGAAATCATCCAGGCATCCGAACTGCTGCAGAAGAACACGCCCGAGGCCATCGAAGAGGCTATCGGACTTCTGCAGAATACGGTCTTTTCGTTCAGCATGAAGATGTGCGGGCATCGTCAGGATGCCGAGGACACAATGCAAGAAGTCCTCTTTCGATCGCTCAAGCATCTCGCCAAGCTTGAGGGCCCTAATGCTCTGGCTGCGTGGCTCTACACCGTTACTCGTAACCGTTGCCACCGTATGAGACGAGGTCATCTTGAGGGCGATGGAAAGAAACTTTCCTTGGACGAGTTAGTCCCGGACGACGAAGAGCTCAGACGCCTTTTGCGCATGGCAGAAAGCGGCCCCGAGCGCGACGCTATCCAGGCTGAACAGCATCATCTCCTTCATAAAGCCGTCTTAAGGCTGCCTACGCCACTGCGAATGGTGCTGGTCCTTCATGACATGGAGGAGCTGAGTTCTGAAGAAGTCGCAAAGGTCTTTGAACTTCAGGTTGGAACGGTCCGCGTGCGCCTTCACCGCGCGAGACTGGCGGTCAGGCGAGAAATGTCGCTGCTCCTAAAGGGCATACCCGAGAAGTCAGCCGGGAAAGCAACGACGACCCAAAGGCCAAGGGAGTGCCGCGAACTCTTCGCAAATCTGTCAGAGTACCTGGACGCTCGGGTTGAGCCGCGTACGTGCGAACAGATGAGAGCTCACATCGAAAAGTGTCCGGCCTGCATCGCCTTCCTCAAGCATTTACGCGCTGCTATCGATCATTGTCGTTCATTGGAGGTTGCTTGCGATCCAGACGTGGCTCGGCGCATGCGCGCGCTGATGACCCAGGAGTATCTGCGCCTGATTGGAAGGCCAGAGGGTCAACTTTCCGAGGTCAGTTAGGTCGAATCTCGATCGCGCGCATCATCTGCCGTTCACGCTCGTCTCTCATGGTTTTGATTTCATCGAACCGGCGCGACTGCTGTTCCCGGCGGGCGTCGCCGGTGCGCGCGTAGAGCTGCAGCAACCCGAAGTTGGCGGCGTAGTTGTCGGGGTCCTGGTGCAATGCCTGGTTCAGGTACGTGTCAGCCTGACTGAAATCGTGGCGTTGCACGCTGATCTGTCCTAGCTCGGCGAGAGCGTCGGCCTGTGAAGGTTCCAGGGCGAGCGACTGCTTCAGCTCGGACACCGCTTCGTCGACACGTCCCTCCTGGCGCGCAATTCGTCCTAGATAAAAGTGTGCTTCCGCCGCGGTCCTGGGGTTGGCGACGGCCTGGCGCAGCCATTGCGAAGCCGTGTCGTAGTCCTTTGCGCGATAGTTGGCCGCGCCGAGAGCGAGCACACCTTGCGGGTCCTTGGGGCGCAGGCTGAGATAACGAGTCAGATACGGCAACGATTGGGAGGGATCCGCCGAAAACGAAACGACTGTCCCCATTCCCAGGTTGAAATCGGGATTGTCGGGGTCGAGGCGGAGAGCGTCCCCGATGGCCTTGCGTGCTTCAGCGAACAATCCCATGCGCAGGCAGATGGTGCCGAATTCATAGGCAAGGGCTGCGTTAGTGGGCTGCAGGTCACGAGCGTGCGCCAGGTATCCGAGGGCGCCCTGGTCGTCGCCCGTGGTTTTGGCGACACGCGTAAGGTCTTCGAGTATGTCTACGGATTTATCATTCGCGGCAAACGCTTTTTCCAGCGTCGCCCGTGCCTCCGGGAGCTTGCCTTCGCCTTCCTGTGCCAGGCCCAGAATCCGCAGACCCTCCGGTGACAGGGCCTGGTGATTTGCCGCTGCGGCGAAGACTTCCTCGATAAGATCCGCTCGCTTTGCGGCGCGGAGTGTGGACAAGCACGTATCTGCATCTTGCTCGGTCAAATCCGGGTTGGCGGCCAGCGCTTTCGCCGCTTGCTCGATTTTGGCGCGCGGTCCGAGTGCAGCAGCATCGCCGCATAAAAGAGCCTCAGCTCCGATCTTGGCGCGAGATTGCGTGCTCAGCTTTTCGAGATGCTCAAGCGAGAGACGATATTCATGGTTCCAGAAAAGAACAGTCGCAGCCTGGTAGTGCGCTTCTTCGTTGGAGGGATCGAGTTGGAGAACCTTCAGGCAGAGCCGCAGCGCTTCGGCGCGGGCTGCGCGTTGGGTCGCCGCAGTTTCCATATCCATCCGGCTCAAGTTGAGATAGGCGCCGATCAGGTGCGGATCATCTACGATTGCGGCGGCGAATGCCTTGCGTGCCGCCTCGTTGTGTCCCTGCTGGATCTCTACCACGCCGAGCAGATTCTCCACACCGCCGTTGTGGGGATAGTGGCGGGTTGCTTCGGCGATGAGCGCCCGCGCCTCATCGAGATTACCGGTCTCGATTTGCTTCTGAATTGCCAGGACGGTCTGCTTGTAGGAGGAGTCGCCGGTGCTGGCCCGCACCGAAGCCGGCCAACGCAGGAACGGCAGGCACAGGAATGAACCCAGAAGCATGAGGTTTCGAACCGCCCGTACCGAACGCCGTCGCATCCCACGATGATTCAACTGCACTACACTACTCTCCATGGACCCGCGGCACAGAAAGCGCGCCCGTGCAGCCTGTCTGGCGTTTTTGCTCCTGGTTTCGATGCCCGCCCAGGGCCAGAACGCCGGCGAGGATGCTCCCTTTGTTGAGCCAGCCATCCAGTCTCTTGAACTCGCCCCCGATACAACTCATCGCCTCCAGAACGCAATGCTTGCGCACGATTACATTATGGCGGAGAAACTGCTGCTGGCCGAGATCGATCGCGATCCTCATTCGCCGCGCGGCGCACGACTCCTGACGTTTGCCGGCACCGTTTATTTTCGTGACCAGGATTATTTCAATGCGGCCATCGCCTGGAAAAAGTCCGAGGCCATTGTGCCGCTTGATCCTGACATCCAATTCTCGCTGGCTATGGCCTACGTCCGCATGGGTCGTCCCGCCTGGGCACGACCGGTGCTCGAATCGCTCGCCCGAAAGAATGAAAAGGACGCACTGTATCCCTACTGGCTCGGCCGGCTCGATTATGACGGTCACGACTACAACCAGGCGATCAAGCATTTCCAGTATGCTATCGAACTCAATCCGCAGATGGCCCGCGCCTATGACAACCTGGGACTCTGCTATTACTACCAGAACGAGAACGAACTGGCGGTGACGAACTACGAGAAAGCTATTGAGCTTGAGCGTGGGTCCGACCATGCTTCTCCATGGCCGTACCTGAACCTCGCCATCACCCAGCAGTTCCTCAATCGCCTCCAGGAGGCCGAGAAGAATCTGCGCGAAGCCATTCGTCTCGATCCGGGGTTCGCCAAGGCTCATTTCCAGCTTGGCACGGTGCTTGAAGATCGGGGGCGGCTGGAGGATGCGCTTGCAGAGTTGCGTCAAGCCGTGAAGTTCGATGCCACCTATCCCGAGCCGCACATGGCAATGGCGCGCATTCTGCACAAGATGGGACGGGAATCGGAGGCCAAAAACGAAGTGCAAATGTATCTGCGTCTACACCCCCCGTCGACGCCAAGACCTTAGGCAAATCCGGGGTTGCCAATCCCGATGCGGAAAAGAAAAATGCGCCACTTGGCCGAACGGAGGTTAGGCCGGGTGGCGCTGAGGTCAGAAGAGAACTTCGAATCAGACTAGAACTCGATCCGTCCCGCGAACTGAATCGTGCGCGGAGGCGTCACGCTTCCATTCCAGCTTCCAAACGGATTGGTCGTGCTGGTGGTGCCGACATCGGTCACGAAGGACACGGAAGGTCCACCATAGTTTCCGCCTTGCGTAGCAAGCAAATAGTGGTTGTTGAACGCGTTGAAGAAGTTCGACTCGAAACGGAAGTTCACCCTTTCGGTGATTTTCGTGTTCTTGGTGAATGCAATGTCGAGGTTATGGTAGCTGGGCCCGTAGATGTTCGTAACGGCCCTTCCCGTTCCGGTGTAGAGGAAGGCGCTGAATGCGCTGGCCGGCTCAAACGCATTGAGGTTGAAGTAGTCGGTGGACGTTGCCGGATTGAACCCGTTCCGCCCATGGGGCTGAACCGGGATTCCAGGCTTGAGACCCGGTACGCAGCCCTCACGGAATTCCCCGAAGTTGGTGGCAGTGAGGCAACTGGAGGAGTAGAACGAAACGGGTGTTCCGTACTCGTAGCGCCACAATGGGCTGACCTGCCACCCACCCAGAAGAACATTGGCCGCGCCGCCAACGTCGTTCAGGAACTGCTTGCCCTTTCCGAAGGGCAGATCGTATACCACGGCGATCTGTCCGGTGATGGGCACGTTGTCAGGGGCAAGCGCCCAAGCCCGCGGGAAGAGATTGTAAGGCGAGAACTGGCCGTTGTTTCCCTGGTTGCCGGACCAGTTGGTATTGGTTGCCTGCGTGGTGGACGACG
>Ga0335077_10001436_pt1 | contig 28237 bp, 24 predicted proteins | sample Lox_Sample_31_FD_207151 | JGI IMG/M metagenome (GOLD analysis project Ga0335077, IMG submission 207151) | Soil microbial communities from Loxahatchee National Wildlife Refuge, Florida, United States - Lox_Sample_3.1 | ecosystem: Environmental > Terrestrial > Soil > Wetlands | place: USA... | reverse complement strand
TTCTATGAGCAAGCCGGCCTCATCGCACCAGCGTCGCGTCTCGCCAACCGCTATCGCGGCTATCGCCATAGTGATGTGCAGACCCTGCGCTTCATCCAGCGCGCGCGCCGCCTTGGTTTCTCGCTGAAGGATATCGCGCGGCTGCTCGTGCTTTATCGCAACCGCCATCGTGCCAGCAAGGACGTGAAACGTCTGGCGCTGGCGCGCGTGGCGGAGATCGAGCGCAAGATTGCGGAGCTCACCGCCGTGCGCAACACGATCGCGGAGCTTGCGCGACGCTGCCGCGGCGATGAGCGCCCGGAGTGTCCGATTCTCGAGGAGCTCGAAACGACCACCGAACAAATCTAAGGCTGCGCGCGCGAGCCCGAGAGCTGCCCTCGCTTGACGCTGTCGGACCTATCAGAAGCTCAGGCCCAAACCCAAATCGATGCGGGTGAAGTCGCGGTTGATCTCGAAGTGCTGATAATCGGCCTTCAGCACGACATGCGGCGTCACGTAGAAATTCACGCCGCCGGTCCACACGTGGTCGTGATTCTGCGGCCAGAGGCCATAGTCGCCGGGGCTCGCAGAGAGCGGCACCTCGCCCGCTGGCAGCACTGGCCCGGGCGTGCCGGCGTAGCTGGCACCGAGGTTGTAGAGCTCCCAGCGCACGAACGGCAGCAGGCGGTAATCGCCTTCATTCCACAGCTCGTAGGCGGCCTGCAGGAAGTAGCCATAGAACGAGGAAGGGATCGGATTCGGTGAGCCGGGATTGGCCGCATTGGTCGCCGCGAGATTGCTGATCGAGCCGTGCGCATAAAGTGCGGAAAGGTCGAATTTTGCAGGCATCCAGCGCGCATGCGCCTCCCACAGCGTGACGCGCTGGTTGCCAGGGATTGGCGCGTTGGGCGGTGCAGGCACCTTCGCCGCATTGCCGGTGAAGATTGCGGCGCCGAGCGTGAGGCCCGGCACGCCGTAGTAGCTCAGCGAGACGTATTGGGACAGATTGTCGGCGTTTGCGAGCGCCAGCTCCTGATGAGTGGCCTGCAGCGGCGCCGCGTCGCTGTCCTCGAGCTCGAGCGCAGTCGTGTATAGCGGAAACTCCGGTGCGAAATCCCACTTCGACAGATCGAAGCCCGTCGTGACGCCTACGTTCCAGCCGAGACCGATCGGCGTCGTGCCATTGAGGCTGAGGCCGCCCTCGCGCCACGTGCTCGGAATGATGAGCGTCTCGACGAAATTGCGCTGCATCCCGTAGAAGTTGGTGGGCTCGTGATGCTCGTTGAGCATGCCGAAGGGCATCAGGAACAGTCCACCGCGCACGCTTAGATAATCATTCAGGGCGTGATCGATATAGAACTGCTCCACCTCGAACTCGCCCACGTCGTCGGCAGAGGCGACCGCGTGCTCCACCTCGTACTCCGAGTTGAATTCGGTGCCGCTACCGAAGTTGTAGCCGATTCCGAACACGGCGCGTGCGAGATCGGCCTGTGTCTTGGTCCCCTCCGCGGTCGGATTGGCGTAGTAGAGCTCACCGTAGCCCCAGAGTCTGATGTTCTGCAGCGCCGAGGCGACTGCAGGCGCGGCAGAGGAGGGCGTGGCACTGGTCGGTGAGGGGGCAGGTACTGCGGCGGTGGAGCTTTGCGACGACGACGCGGGTGTTGCACCCGAGGCCACCTGCGGCAGCGCCGCTGTAGAGGGGCTGGGTTGCGGCACTGATGGGACCGGTTGTCCCGCAAGCTTGCGCGCGAGCGCCTGCTGTTGTTCCATCAGCTCGTGATTCTGCTGCATCAGCTGTTGTAGCTGTGCCTGTACCGACTGCAGCTGCTGTTGCAATGCATTGATCTGCTGCTGCTCGGTGCCCGCATCCGCCAGCGCAACGCGTGTCACGCTCAGTGCGCACAAGAGCAGCAACGCCGCGCGCACGGGTCCTGGGACGGCCGCTCGGGCGTGAGAATGCGAGTTCATGGTTTGAAGTTTCCTCGAGTTACGGAGCCGCGGCTTTTCAGTTCGCGGCCTCCAGACATTGAGCCGGCCGGCTGTACGCGGCCGGATGGGCAGGGTCGTAGCCGTCGGTGAGCGTGCAGAGAAACGCCACCACCGCATTGATTTCATCCAGGTCGAGCGTCGGAGCCTGGCCTCCTGCGGTGCTCGGCGGCGTGTACGGCACCTCGCCCACGTTCACGTTCGCATCGAATTCCACGGGCAGATCGTTGTACTCGTAGCGATCGGGGCTGCCGTCAGCGGCGGTGTAGAAGCTGCCCACCGGCATGTATGGATTGCCGTCGGGTCCCGCCGCGACGGGCGTCGGGTTGTTGGCCGGGTTATTGTTGATGTCGCGCGTTACGTACCACTCGACGACTTTCTTGAGGGTGTCGAACACCCCGTTGTGAAAGTACGGGGCGGTGAGCGCCACGTTGCGCAGCGTGGGCACTTTGAACAGTCCGCACAGCGTGGTAGTGGCCGAAAACACCGGGCGCGGATCTGGATCGCTCGCATCCGGCTGGAACGGACCGCAAAGTCCGAGGTCGTAGTAGGTGTACTCTGCGTCGGGCGGCACATCGACGGGGGCTGGCACATAGTTGAGCGGCGTACCGTCGATGGGACTCACGGGGTTGACTGCATTGGCCGGCACTTGCCAGTTGCGCGGCACGCCGATGTTGTCGTAGGTGAAGTCGGTGAAGAGCGCGTGACTGCTGTAGGCCTGACTCTGACTCGGATGGCACGCGGTGCAGTTGCCCTTGGCGGGATCATTGAAGAGCGTCAGGCCCTGCAGCTCGCGGCTCGTCAGTTGCGCCTTGCCCTGCAGCCAATAGTCGTACTTGCTGGTAAATGGATGAAAGGCCGGGTCCTCGCTCTCGAAAGCTGCGATCGCAAGACCGATATCGCGCAGCGCCTGGGGTGGATCCGCGAGCGGCGCCTGCCCATATGCCGCGACGAACTTCGCGAGCGTCGCGGAGGAGTGCTGTAGGCGCATCACGACCTCGGCGGCATTCACATTCGCCATCTCGAAGGACGTTACGAACGGCAGTTGGGCTTGCTCGGCGAGCGAGGAGGCGCGGCCGTCGCGGAAGAAGCCTCCGGTTGGGGTGTTGCCGGATGCGATGGAGAACCCCGGAGTGAACGATGCATACGAGAGCGACGGCGCATTGCGAAAGCCGGGCAGATCCATGTTTCTGCCGCCGAGCGGCACTGGCAGCCCGTGGTCGACGCTGGGGTCGGCGGTGAAGGCGCGCGCGGGAACATGACAGGTCGAGCAGGACTGCGCTCCCGAAGCGGAGAGGCTGGTGTCAAAGAAGAGCGCCTTGCCGGCCTCAGCGGCTGCAGACAGAACGACCGGCGCCGAGGATTCTGCCGGCTCGCCGGGCGCACCTCCGCCGCAACTGACCATCGCCGCCGCCAGTAACACCGTTCCAGGCCAGCGGCGCGCGTACATGATGTGCGCTGTCATCTTGCTCGTTGACCTGCGGCGCCAGCCCGGTAACAGGAATGCTTATGCTAATGAGAACCATTCTTATTTGCAATAAGTGGGGCATTATGTGGCCTCATGTGTTCTCGCGCCGGTCGGCGCGAGAATGAAGTCGTCCCCTCAATCAATGGTGTGCATGCGAGGCGATTCATGAGCGACTTTCCGCAGGTGTTCGCGACGGCTTCCAGTCCCGCCGATGTGCAGCTGGAGTTCGTCTTTCAGATTCGGCTTCACTTCACACGCGTGCAGAACATCGCCAACATGCCTTGCGGCGCGGGCCGTGGCGCGGTCTACATCGACCGCGGCACGATCGAGGGGCCGCGGCTCAATGGCTCAGTCGAGCCCGGCAGCGGCGCAGACTGGGCACTCTTTCGACCGGACGGGGTGCTCGCGACGGATGCGCGCTACATGCTGCGCGCCGACGATGGGACTTTGATTCTGATGCACAACCGCGGCTTTCTATGGGGGCGCAAGGCCGATGTGATGCCGCGCATTCGCGCGTGGATCTTCGCAGGCGGGCCCCCGGTCGCACACGATGAGTACTACCTGAGGGCCTTTCCGACTTTCGAAGTTGAGTCAGGCCCTTACGACTGGCTCATGCGTCATGTCGTGATCGGCGTCGGTGAGCGTAAGGACGACGGCAATCTCATCAGGTATCACGCCGTGCTGTGAACGCTGCGCGCGGCCGTGACTCTGTGCTCTTGAGCAGCCATCCCGTCAACAGGGCGAGCAGCGCCGCTCCGGTCGAGCCCGCGAGGATGCCGAGCTTTGCTGCCGCGAGCAGTGAAGCGTCCTTGAAGGCGAGTCCGGCGACGAAGATCGCCATCGTGAAGCCGATCCCACCGAGCAGCCCAAGGAGCGCGATCCAGCGGCCGGTCAGTCCACTTGGCAACGCGCACAGCCGCAGTTTGACTGCGCCGCCCGTGGCGAGTGCGATTCCCAGCAGCTTGCCGAGGATCAGCGCGCAGCTGATCCCAATGACGAGCGTGCGCTGCGCAGGTGCCTGCAGGCTTACGGCCTCGAAGCGCACACCCGCGTTGGCGAGCGCAAAGAGGGGCACGACAGCATAAGCCACCCAGGGACGCAGTGCGTTCTCGAGCCGCGCGGCGCGCGCATTCGCAGGCACCAGAGAGCCGAGGATGATGCCGGCGATGGTGGGATGGACGCCCGCGCGCAGTAGGCCCAGCCACATCATGATCCCCGCGAGCACCAGAGCGAGTCCAGCGCGCAATCCGAGACGCTGCAGCATGAGGAGCGCGGCGGCTGCGTAGGCCGTTGCCAGCAGTCCCGTGACCGCAACGTTGCGCGAGTAGACGCAGGCAATGATGAGCACCGTCCCGATGTCATCGCTGATGGCGAGCGCGAGCAGCAGCACTCTGAGTGCGGCGGGAACCCGCTTGCCGAGCAGCGCGAGTACGCCGAGCGCGAAGGCGATGTCGGTTGCGGTTGGCACCGCCCAGCCGCTGCGCAGCTGCGGCGCGCCGTTCAACCCCAGATAGATGATGGCCGGCGCGACCATACCGCCGAGCGCTGCGATGACGGGCAGTGCCGCACGACGCACGCTCGCGAGCGCCCCCTCGCGCAGTTCACGGCGCAGCTCCAGACCCACGACGAAGAAAAATGCCGTCATGAGTCCTTCGTTGATCCAGAAGCGCAGTGGCTCGCTGGCAAAGGGTCCGCCGAAATGGAAGGGCAGAGGTGATTGCCAGAGCTCTGCGTAACCGCGATGCCAGGGTGAGTTGGCCCAGAGCAGGGCGGCCGCGGCCGCGCCAAGCAGCACGAGACCACCGGCAGTCTCCAGGCGGAGGAAGCTTGCGAGGGGTCCGGTCAGCCGTGCGGTGAGCGGGACTCGCGCTCGAGTCGCAGGGCTCGGCGGACGTGCCGATGTGGGTCGGGGCTCAGGTCGGGTCACGGCGGATCGCCGGGTGGCGGCCCGACCAACCCAATGCTCCTGCCCGGCACGGCGCCCTGGCACCCGCGGCTAGATGTACCACGACCTTGCGCCGTCATTCAACGGACGCCTGAGCTGCGTGTCGTTACGAGACCTGATGGATGCCCGTCGTGCTGCGCACCGATCCCGTGAATGCCTGCAAGGCTCTGACAACCCGCTCCCGCTCCCCGCCCAGTCGCTGCAGATAGCTTCTGATCTCGTTCTGCGTCGCCGAGAGCGCGAGCGTTTCGAGCGTCTCGCAGAGCGCGCGCAACGGACGTGCGTGAATGTTGGCGCTCGCGCCCTTGAGCGAGTGCGCCGCGCCGCACAGACCCTGCCGATCGCCCCGATCGGCGCACTGACTCATCATCGCCAGAAGCGCGGCACTGTTCGTCAGGAAGGCGCGCTCGAGATCCCTGCTGAATTCGGCATCGCCACCCGTGATCTCCTGCAGGCGCGCGAGCTCGAGGGGCTGATCCTCGGCCGGTGCCGTCACGAGCTCCGCGATCGCGGCCTCATCGAGCACGCGTGGCTCGGGGGTACCACACTCGGACGCAGCCTCCGACGCTCGCAGCCCGAAGCGATCGAGTACCTCCCGCAAGCGCGTGATGTTGAGCGGCTTGGTGATCAAGCCATCCATGCCGCCTTGCAGACAACGCTCGAGCTGACCCATCATCGCGCTCGCAGTCAAGGCGACGATCGGCGTCCGCGCACCATCCCCCTCGAGCTCGCGCATGCGGCTCGTGGCGGTATAGCCATCCATCAGTGGCATCTGCAGGTCGATCAGCACCAGTGCGAAGCGCTGCTGCTGGAAGGACTGCACGGCCTCGACTCCGTTAACGGCGACCGCAACCTCGCAGCCCATGCGCTCGAGAAACGCGCGCGCGACCTTTTGATTGACCGCGTTGTCCTCGACGAGCAACACGCGGCCGGCGTAGGCGCGCTCGAAGCGCGGCTCACTCGAGATCCGCGCTGGCGAAGCGCTCGCGGCGAGCGGCTGGGCGGCAAGGGCGGCCGGGGGCCGCTCGAGCGGCGGCGCCTGCGCAATCTGCAGCGGCAGTACGAACCAGAACGTCGAGCCCTGGCCGAGCTGACTCGAGACCCCGACTTGCCCGCCCATCATCTCCACCAGGCGCCGCACGATCGACAGTCCGAGGCCGGTTCCACCGAAGTGACGCGTGGTGGAGGAGTCGGCCTGGACGAAAGGCTGGAAGAGCGTGGGCAGGGTCTGCGGCGCGATGCCGATACCGGTATCGCGCACCTCGAAGCGCAGCGATACCCGGCCGTTCTCTTGGCCCGCCACCAAGAGCTCGACGATGACTTCGCCCGTGCTCGTGAACTTGACGGCGTTGCTGATGAGATTGACCAGACACTGGCGAATACGCTGCGGATCCCCCCGCACCCAGCGCGGCACCTCGGGGCGCACGCGCGCCTCGAGACGCAGACCCTTCGCGGCCGCCTGAAACGCGAGCATGGTGCGCACGTCGCTGATGCTCTCGGGCAGGCTCATCGGTATGGACTCGATATCGAGCCGTCCGGCCTCGATCTTCGACAGATCGAGGATGTCGTTGATCACTGCGAGCAGCGAGTCCGCGCTCGTGTGGATCGTTTCCGCATAATCGCGCTGTGTGGCATCGAGCGCGGTGTTGAGCAGCAGGCTCGTCATCCCGATGATGCCGTTCATCGGCGTGCGGATCTCGTGGCTCACGTTGGCGAGGAAGGCGCTCTTCGAGCGGCTCGCAGCCTGTGCAGCCTCGGAGGCCTGAATCAAGGCATCACGCGCGGCGCGCGCCTCCGTCACGTCCTGGATTGCCCCCGCAAGGCGCAGCGTGCGCCCGGCGTCGTCGCGATCCGCTTCGCCGCGCATGCGGATCCAGCGGAAGGAGCCCGAAGCGGTGCGCATGCGCACCTCCATGTCGTAGGGCACCCCGCGCTCGAAGTGCGCGCGCTGCGCCGCCTCGCAGCTCTGCAGATCGTCCGGATGGACCAGGTCGTTGGGCGTGCGGGCGCTGCCTGATACCGCACCCTCTGCGTGGCCGAGGATCGCCTCGTAGCGCGGCGATACCCACAGCCTCTGCTGCACCAGATCCCACTCCCAAAGCCCGTCCTGAGTGCCGCGGATGGCGCGCTCGAAGCGCTGCCGGGCCGCCTGCAGCTCGTCCTCGACGAGTTTCTGCTTGTGCACGTCGCGGATGGAGCCGGAGAGACGAATGGGATGACCCTCGGCATCGCGCTCGGCCTGCGCGCGCACGCTGAACCAGCGGTACTGACCGTCCCGCAAGCGCAGCCGCAGCTCGTGCTCGTAGGGAGTTCCGGCTGCCATGTGCCGCGAGCTGAGCTCCTTGGTGATCAGCCGGTCATCCGGATGGATCAGCAGGGAGACCTGATCGAGATCGTCGAGTTTGAGCTCCTCCGGCCGATAGCCCAGCAGCGCGCAATAGGAGGAGGAGGCCCAGTGCTTGCGCGACACGAGGTCCGATTCCCAGTGACCCTCGTGAATCGAGAGCGACGCCCGCTCGAGGCGGCGCTGCGCATCGTGCAGCTCCTCCGCTTGCTGGCGGAAGCGCTCGGCGGCCTCTACCTCGACGGTGATGTCACGCGCGGCGCCGAGCGCGCGTGACGGCCGGCCCTGCTCATCGCGGATGAAGCGTTGATACAGCTGGATATGGCGCACCTGTCCATCCGGCCCACGTCGGCGCATGCGCGCCGTCATGCTGCTCTCGCCGCGTTCGAGGGCCGCTTCGGTGGCCACGCGCACCCGTGCCGCATCCTCGGGCAGAACGGCGGCCATCACCAGCTGGCCGAGGTCCTGCGCGCTCAAGTCGCGCTCCCTGCCTTCGAGGTGCAGGCCGTAGAACCAGGTGAACTTGTCCTGCCTGTAGTCGTATTCGAAGCACTCCATGCCCGCGGCATGGGTGGCGATGCTCAAGTGCTCGAGGAGCATGCGCTCGTGCTCGGCGATGCGGCGCAGCTGTTCGGCGGCCTCGACTTCCTGCGTGATGTCCCAACTCACGCCCAGAGAGCGCAGAGGCTGCCCGGCTTCGTCCGCGCTCGTACGGGCGTAGGCCTGGATGTGGCGAATAGATCCATCGGCGAGGCGCAGGCGATAGCGGAACGACGCATCCGCCTCGCCACGCGCGAGCGCGTCGGCCATCACGTTGCGGCCGATGTTCTGATCCTCGGGGTGCACCCACTTGAACAGGTCGCTGCCGAGCTCCTGGCCATAGTGACGGTTGGATGCGGGTTGCTCGAGACGACTTTGATCCCAGGAGATCGTTTTCGCCCGCCAGTCGAATTCCCACACAAAGATGCCCGCGGCCTGTGTGGCGATGCTCAGCCGCTCCAGCAGCCGGTGCTCCGTCAGCGAACTCTTGCGCGCCATCGTCGATACCGCGGATCACCCCTGGGCGGGCACACGGTCGAGCACTCTAGAGATATGTTGCGCTGCCGACAGCGACACGCGTAGCGAAACTGGGCCCCCGACCGCTCCCTGCTGCTGAGAGGGGCATCACAGTTCGGGTGCACCCCGTTGGAGAGGGGGGGTGTTTTCGCCCCGCTCGCGGCCCGGGAACGTCCGGCCCCCGTCCATGCGTTTAACCGCAATACGAACGCACAGGAGTGGGCCGGATGGCCGTCTTGAAGTGGATAGGCATCAGCGTCGGGATCCTGGTAGTCGTCTTGGTGCTGGTGCTGCTGTTCTTCGACTGGAACGCGTTCCGCGGCCCGCTCGCGCACCTCATCGCGACACGTCTCGACCGGCCCGTGACCATTGCCAAGCTGCATGTCGTTTTGCTGTCGACCCAGCCATATGCGGAGCTGGACGGCATCAAGGTTGGCAATCCGGCCTGGGCCGGCGGCGGACAGATGGCGTCGATCGAGCGGCTGCGCCTCGATTTCGCGTGGGCGCCGCTGCTCAAGGCTGAGATCGTCCTGCCACGGGTGATAATCACGAAGCCCGACCTGTACCTGTTCAGCGACGCGCAAGGACGTGCCAACTGGCTCTTTGGCACTGCGGTTCCGCCGCCCCGGCGCTCGACGAGCGAAAACACCCCTGTGGCGCGCAAGAACAACCAGCCCACCCGGTTGCCGCTGGTGCACGCCTTGTATATCGACTCCGGGCGGCTGCGCATCGTCGACCAGCAACGCAAGCTCGTCTTGAATGGGACCGTCGAAACTCAGCAGCCAGGCATCAAGGCGGGGCAGCCCTTCCGGCTCAAGGGCACCGGCGAACTCAATGAGAAGCCCTTCGACCTTGAGGTCGCAGGCGGTCCGCTGATGTGGGCCGAGAGTCACAAGCCCTATCCCTTCAATGTCGAGGTGAAGGCGGACGGCACACGCGCGAGCGCGCGCGGCGTCGTGCCACGACCGTTCGACCTGGGTGAGCTCGACGTGACTTTGTCCCTTGCTGGGAATGATCTTGGGGACCTCTACTACCTGACAGGGCTCGCTCTGCCGAACACGCCGCCCTATCAGCTCTCGGGCCACCTGCAGCGTCACGGCACGCAGTTCGAGTTTCGCGATGTCGCGGCACGCATGGGCAAGAGCGATCTGAGCGGGACGATCGGCATCCACATGCCGGCGGTCGGACGTCCGGTCGTGAACGCCGATCTCCTGGCGCACGTGCTCGATCTCAAGGACGTGGCGCCGGCATTCGGCGCAACCAAAGCGCACGAGCAGCAGAGCCCGCTGCTACTACCCACCGCCACGCTGCAGTTCAACCGCATTCGTGCCATGGACGCGACGGTGCACTTTCGCGCCGCGCAGATCGCCGCCGGCAAGCTGCCGCTGAAGAAAGTGGACGCCCGTGTGAAGCTCGATCACGGCCTGCTCGATGTCGCACCTTTCGCGGTGACTTTCCCCTTCGGCCAGCTCGGCGGCACGGCGCGGCTGGATGCGACTGCGGCAGTTGCGCGCACCGCAATCGACGTGCGCTTGAGCAAAGTACAGCTCAGCCAGTTCCTCCCCGCCAAGGGCCAGAGCCCGCCGATCGAGGGAGCGCTGCTGGGACGCATGCAGCTCGCAGGCACGGGCGATTCGGTGCACGACGTGGCGAGCAGCGCCGACGGCACCGTGACCTTCGTCATTCCCAATGGTGAGGTGCGGCAGGCCTTCGTCGAGCTCACCGGCATCGACATCGCCAAGGGACTCGGTCTGCTGCTCACCAACAAACAGAAGCAGACGCCGATCAACTGCGGGGTCGCCGATTTTGCCGCACGGGACGGGGTGGCGACGGTTCAGGCTCTCGTGATCGATACGGGAGATGTGGTGATCACCGGCAGCGGCAATATCAACCTGCGCAACGAGCACATCGATCTCAGCATTCACGGTGATCCAAAGAAGCTGCGCTTCTTCCAGCTCAAGACACCGATCCTCGTGGGCGGCACCATGCGCCATCCCAAGGTGGGGATAAAGCCCGGCAATGCCGTGGGCCAGGCGGCGGTAGCAACGGTCCTCGGCGCGCTTGCAACGCCCTTTGCCGCCGTCGCGGCGTTCGTCGACCCTGGGCTCAACAAGAACGTGAATTGCAGCGCGTTGCTGCGCGGCGCCAAGCAGCGCGGAGCACCCTTGAAGACCGCGAGCTCGGCAGATCAGTCGAACTCGGATCGCTCGAAGTCGGATCGGACCTCTGCTTCGGGTCGCCTCAAATGAGGGCCCGCGCCCGTGAGGGCGCCCGGCGCCCTTCCTGGCGGCGCTCTCAGCTCGGCTCGCTGACGCTGTGGATCAGGTAGCCGCCTGACTTCTCGTCGCGCTCGAGCGCGAGCAGGCGTCGCGCCGCCGCCTCCTCGAGCAGGCGATTGAACGAGCGAAAGCCGTAGTAGCTCTCGTTGAACCCGGGACGACGGCGCTTGAGTGCCTGCTTCACCATGGAGCCCCAGATACGCTCTTCCTCGCCCCGCTCGGCGATCAGCGCCTCGATGGTCGCCAGCACGAGATCGAAAGCCTCGTGCCGTCGCTCCTCATCCGTCTCCTTACCATCCGCGGCGCCTTCACGCCCGTCGGCCGCCTGCTCCTTGCCGTTCGTCGCGGGCTCCTTACTCTCGAGTGCATGCACGGTCGCAGCCGGTTCGGCTGCCGCGCTCCGCCGGCGGCCGCCGCGGGGCGCCCGCTGCTCGCGCACCAGGTCATCGTAATAGATGAACTCATCGCAGCTTGCGATGAGCAGGTCGGACGTCGAGTTCTTCACTCCCACACCGATCACCGCCTTGTCGTTCTCGCGCAGCTTGCTGACCAGTGGGGAGAAGTCGGAGTCGCCGCTGATGACGACGAAGCTGTCGACGTGGGGCTTGGTGTAGCAGAGATCGAGCGCGTCGACGACCATGCGGATGTCGGCGGAGTTCTTGCCGGATTGTTTGACGTGCGGAATCTCGATGAGCTCGAATCCGGCCTGATGCATTCCGGCCTTGAACTCCTTGTAGCGGGCCCAGTCGCAATAGGCCTTCTTCACCACGATCGAGCCCTTGAGCAGCAGCCGCTCGAGCACCCGGTTGATGTCGAACTGGGCATAACGCGCATCGCGCACGCCGAGAGCGATGTTCTCGAAGTCGCAGAAGAGCGCGAGATTGGCGGTGTCGCTCTCGGTTCTCACGGGCTTACAGGAGTCAACGTGGGTGCCTCGCCCAGGTCGAGGCGCTTGGCGCGCGGTACACAGTAGATATCGATCGGCGAGGAGCGTCCGCGCAGCGTCATGGGCGGCAGCTCGACCGCGTGCAGATTCAGCCCGCACGCATCGACCGCCTGCTTGATGGTGCTCGAGAACACCATCTCTCCGGCGCGGGCGCGCTGGCACAGGCGCGAGGCGATGTTCACCGCATCACCGATGATCGTGTAGTTCATGAACATTGCCGAGCCTATGTTACCTGCGACGACGTCGCCCTCGTTGATGCCGATACCGAGACCGGTCTCGATCTGGTGGCGCTCACGCCAGGACTCCGCGAGATCGGCGAAGCGCTCGAGCATCTCCTGCGCTGTGCGCACGGCGCGCTCACGACTGTCGCTCTGCTCGAGCGGCACGCCGAAGCCGACCATCAGACAATCCCCCGCCATGTGGAACACCGTCCCCTCGTGCTGGAAGGTGATCTCGGTGAGCAGCGAGAAGTACTCGTTGAGCAGCGGCACGACATCGTGCGGGTTCAGCCGCTCGGAGATGCCCGTGAAGCCGCGCAGGTCGGCGAACAGGATGACGGCCCGGGTACGGACGCGGATGTCGCTCGCCGCGAGGATGCTGTCGCGCAGCTCCATGTCGTTGAGAATGCGATCGGCGAGACGCGGCGAGACGTAGCGACGGAAAGTCTGGCGGATGTCCTCGCGGCGCCGGACCTCGGCCTTCAAGGCCGCCTCGGCGGCCTTGCGGCGCACGGCAGTGAGCCGTGCAAGGGCTTCGACCCGCGCAAGCAGCACCTGGCGCGGCAGCTGCCGCGTGACGTAGTCGTCCGCGCCGGCGGAGAAGGCATCGACACGCAGCTTGGCGCTGCGTCCGACGATGACCACGGGGACCAGCATCGTCGCCGGATGGGATTTGAGTGTGCGGCAGATCTCGAGCGCGGGCAGCTGCGGTGAGTCGGCATCGACGAGTATGAGGTCGGGCGCGAGCTCCTCGAGCCGGGAGATGACCTCGGCGGCACTGGCGACGGGCTGCAGCTCGAAGGCGCAACCGTTCTCCTCCTCCACCAGCGGCAGCACGGCGGAGCAGGCACCTGCAGTCAGCACCCGGAACTGAGCTCGAACTGTCGCCAAAGGCCCCCGCTCCCCCTAAACGAACTGTATCAGCTTGCCGCGCTGCCGTGACGCAGGACTGCCGCGGCGTCGGCCCGTGAGCCCCGCTCGGAGCTGGCCGACTCCAGCCGTCCGATCAGCTGATCCACCAGCCGGCTGAGGAACTCGACCTCGAGCGGCGACATGGACGCCAGTAGGAAGTCGGATCTGCGGTTCATATCCGGCACGAAGGAGCGGCAGACTCCCCAGCCCTTGGTCGTGAGGCGCAGCATCTTGCGTCTGCGGTTCTCCGGGTCGCGCCGCTCGGTAATTCTGCCCTGACGACGCAGTGTCGCCACTGAGCGACTGACGTTCATCGGATGCATTCCGGTCGCGTCGCACAGCTCGTGGGCGGCAGCCTCCGGCATGGATGCGAGCGTGACCAGCACGCGTGCGTCGTTGATCGTGAGGTGATAGCGCTCTGCGTAGCGCGAGAAGAACGGCCGATTGATCAGGTTCGTGAGCTTCATCAGCCGGTACCAGACGGTCTGCTGCGAAAGAGCCGCGCCGCCCGAGCCGGCCAGCGAATGCCGGCGCGCGACCGGGATCGCTCCGGTATGAGAGCTACGGGCGGCCTCCCGGCCGCGCGTGATCCGTGGCAGCTCCGTCCGTTCAGCCTTGCGCATCTCTTGACTGATTTGTGAAAGCGCGAGCGACTCGCGCCGCATTCGTCCCCATCACGACGGCCGAAAGTGTGTCGGGTTCGGTGAGTCGCTGTCAACGCCTCCCCGGAGGCGCTAGTCCGAGACTGCGGCCGGGCCATGGCTTGCAGCGTGCGGCTCATCCCGCAAACAGCGCGCGCAGTACCTGCTTTTGCACCTTGTCCCCGGCGTTGCGTGGCAGCCGCTCCAGGAACTCGATCCGGCGCGGACGCTTGTAGGATGCGAGTCGCAGCGTGCAGAAGCGCTGCAGCTCCTCGGCCGTGGCGCGCGCGCCGGGGTGCAGCGTCACGGCCGCACACACGCTCTCGCCGTAGAGCTCATCGGGAAGCCCGAACACCGCGATCTCGCGTACTGCGGGGTGCGCTGCCATGACGTTCTCGATCTCCTTGGGGTAGATATTCTCACCGCCGCTGATGATGACGTCCTGACGGCGCTCGACCACGGTGAAGAACCCCTGCGGCTCGACGCGCGCGAGGTCTCCGGTATGGATCCAGCCGTTGCGGATGGTGGCTTCCGTGGCCGCGCGATTGCGCCAGTAGCCGATCATGCCCATGGTGCGCTGATTGACGATCACCTCGCCGATGCCTCCGACCGGTACCTCATGGCCCGCCGCATCGACGATGCGACTCTCCGTGAGCAGCGCCTGGCGCCCTGTCGTTTGCGACCAGCGCTCATGTTCCTCCGCGCGCAGCACGCTCACCATGCCCGCCTCGGTGGATCCGTAGAGCTGATTGAACCGCGCGCGCGGAAATGCGGCGCGCGCCTGGGCCAGCACTGGCGCCGTGATCGGCATCGATCCGTAGAAGATCTTCTCGAGGCTCGATAGGTCGTACTGCGACAGGCGCGGATGACGCGCGAGCAACGCCAGCGTCGTGGGCACGAGGATCGCCAGCGTGATGCGCCAGCGTGCGATCAGTCCGAGGATCAGCTCCGGCTCGAAGCTGCCCCGGTGGATGATGCCGGTCGAGCCCATGAAGAGACATTGGTGCAGGGCCATGTTGAGCCCGGCAGCATGGAACATTGGCACGGCGATGAGGTACACGTCGCCGTGGCAGAGCCCCGTCTCGATGGCCGTTGCCAGGTACATCCTGAAGTACGTGGCGTGCGAGACGAGCACGCCCTTTGGAACTCCGGTCGTGCCGCTCGTGTACATGATCGCGCACGCGGAGTCTGCATCGACGGCGGCGCAGGGTGCAGTCCCCGGATGGCCGGCGGCGAGCTCATCGGCGCACGCTAGAGCGGCGAGCGTCCGCTCGGTCTGCGAAGCCTCGCCATCGTTCATGAGTCTGACGAGGCGCGGCTCGGGTGCTCCCGCGGCGATCGCCTGCAACACTGCGCTCACGAACTCCGACTCGAGAAACAGCAGCTTCGGCTCGGCGTCACAGAGGATCTGGCGTATCTCCGCGCTAGCGAAGCGCGAGTTCATCGGCACGAGGATCGCGCCGCATTTCGCGACGGCCTGCGTGATGATGGCGTAGTCCAGACGATTGCGCGCGAGCAGCGCCACCCGATCATCGCGCGTGATGCCCGCGGCGAGCAGCGCGTGCGCCAGCCGATTCGAGCGCTCCTCGAGCTCGGCATAGGTGAGGACTCGGTCCTCCATGATGAGCGCGGCTTTCTCGGGATAGCGCAGCGCGTTCAGACGCGACAGGTCGCCGATGACGCGCATGAGCCGGCTCAAGGCTCGACGAGCGACAGCACGGAGCTACCCGTGGCTACCAGCTGGCCGTCATCAGAGGCGAGCTCGGCTGTGGCGAACACGAGCCTGCGGCCCTTGCGCACGATGCGGCCGCTCGCGATGTAGCGTCCCGGTCCGGCGGGCCGCAGCAAATGGACATTCAATGAGGCGCTGGCAAAGCTCTGCTGATCGAGCACCGCATACGCGGCGAAGGCCATGGCGAAGTCGAGCATCGCGGCGCCGATGCCGCCTTGCAGCATCTGTGCCCCTTGCAGGAATCTCGCCTCCGGTGTGAAGGCGAGACGCGCGCCGCCGCGCTCGGTATCCAGCTCCAGAATCATGCCGGCGAGCTCGCTGCCGAGCGGGTTGTCGAGTGCGAGCGGCTGGCCACCGCCCTGCAGAAACCTCAGCACGAGGGCGCGATCGGTGTTCACTTGCTGCGATTATTCGGTATCTGGTACAAAGAAACAATTGTTACGATCCCGCCGGAGAGCCGCTCATGCGTGCAGCATTCGTCCTCGGCGTCGGCATGACGCCGTTCGGGCGGCACCGGGATCAGACCTGTGCGGAGCTGGGTCGGGCCGCAGCGCAAGCCGCGCTACAGGATGCCGGCTGCGCGGTTGAGGATCTGGACGTCGTCTACTACGCCAACACCGTACAGGGCGCGATCGAAGGCCAGTACGGGATGAAGGGCCAGCACGCACTGCTTCCGCTTGGGATCTCCGCTCCCATCATCAACGTCGAGAATGCCTGTACCGGTGGCAGTACCGCATTCAATCTCGCGTTCACTCAGGTCGCCGGTGGTGCCGCCGACATCGCGCTCGCCGTCGGGGCGGAGAAGCTCAACACCGACGATCGTGCGCGCCGGCAGGCGTCATTCTCCCAGCCCGAAGATCTCGAGCAGGTGACGCAATTCCTGCGCCGCTACTCGCATCTGGCCGCGGAGGTGCAGCCGCCGCCGACGGCGGTGATCGACGCGGCACTGCGCAGCCCCTTCATGGATGCGTACGCCTTGAATGCGCGGCTGCACATGAAGCGCTACGGCACTACGTGGCGGCAGCTCGCCGCCGTGAGCGCGAAGAATCACCGCCATTCGACCCTCAATCCGCTCGCCCAGTATCAGAAGGACATGAGCATCGAGGAGGTGCTCGGCGCGCGCATCATCTCCTGGCCACTGACACTGCCGATGTGCGCACCCATCAGCGATGGTGCCGCGGCGGCCCTCGTCTGCTCCGAGACGGCGCTGCGGCGCTTGGGCGCTGCGGCTGCCGTGCGCATCTGCTCGAGCGTGCTCACCGGCAATCGGCGCCGTGCGCTGGACGAGCCTACGGCGGGTGCACTCGCTGCCGCAGCACGCCGCGCATTCAATCAGGCCGGCCTCGCTCCTCAGGACATCTCGGTGGCCGAAGTGCACGATGCCACGGCCTACGGTGAGATCGCACAGCTCGAGCTGCTCGGCTTGTGCGAGCTCGGTCAGGGGGGCGCCTGTGCAGAGAGCGGCGCCACGGCGCTCGGCGGGCGCATTCCCGTCAATGTTTCGGGTGGCCTCGAATCCAAAGGTCATCCCGTAGCGGCCACCGGGCTGGCGCAGCTCTTCGAGCTCGTGCAGCAGCTGCGCGGTGCAGCCGGTGCGCGCACCGTGCCCGGCGCACGCTACGCGCTCGCAGCCTGCGGCGGCGGCTTCTTCAATATCGAGGAAGGCCTCGCCGCAGTGACCATCCTCGGGGCGCCCGAGCGTGAGGCACCGTGCGCCTGATCGACTTCTTCGACAAGGGCGCACAGATCGATCCCGCTCGAGCCTTTCTCATCGACTCCGGCGAGGTGCGCAGCTACGCGGCGACGCAGGAGCTGTCGCGGCGCATCGCGCAGGCCTTCCACGGCGCCGGCATCGCGCCCGGCACCAAGGTCGCCGTCTACAGCGGCAACAGCGCGCGTGCCTTCGAGTGCGTGATCGGCATCATCCGTGCGGGCTGTATCTGGGTGCCGCTCAATGCTCGCAATACGGTCGAGGAGTCGGTCTCCGTACTTACTCGCACCGACACCGAAGTGCTCTTCTACGCGCATCCTTTCCGCGCCGCTGTGCGCTCGATACTCACTGCGTGTCCACGCCTTACGCGGGCGTTCTGTCTGGAGGAGGACGATCCGCCCCATGTCTCGCTCGCGCAGCTCACCCGAGAGGCGGCGCGCGCGGTGCCCGAGGTACTTCCCGCGCTCGATGACGTGGTGACGCTCTTCAGCTCGGGTGGCACGACGGGGGATCCCAAGGGCGTCATGATGTCGCATCTCGCCTGGCAGACCTGGATCAGTGCCGCCCAGCGCCTGTTCTGGCACGAGCATGCAATTCACCTGGTCGTGGCCCCCATGACGCACGCCGCCGGCGGTGTCACTTTGCTCATGTCCGCGATGGGCGCGACCAACGTGATACTGCCGGGCTTCGATGCGCTGCACGTGATGCAGGCGATCCAGCAGTACCGGGTGACGCATCTGTTCCTGCCACCCACGGCCGTCTACCGCATGCTCGCGCACCCCGAGGTGCGCAACTACGACTACTCTTCACTGCGCTACTTCAACTACGCCTCCGCCCCGATGGCGCCGGAGAAGGTGAAGGAGGCCATGGCCGTGTTCGGTCCGGTGATGATGACGGGCTTCGGCCAGACCGAGCTCGGCCCCAACGTGACCTTCTTCTCGCCGGAGGATCATGTGCGCGTACTCGCCGCGCACGACGAGCGACGCCTGACCAGCTGCGGAAGGCCAACGCTGTTCGCCCGCGTGGAGATCATGGACGAGGAGGGGACGCTGCTGCCGCCGGAGACCCAGGGTGAGATCGTGGTGCGGACCAGCGGCGTGATGAAGGGCTATTACAACGACCCTGCCGAGACGGCGCGCGTGTCCGCGGACGGCTGGCATCACACCGGGGATGTCGGCTTCAAGGATCGCGAGGGCTGGCTCTTTCTCGTGGACCGCAAGCGCGACATGCTCATCTCGGGGGGCTTCAATCTGTTCCCCGCGGAGATCGAGAAGGTGATCGTCGCGCATCCTGCGGTACAGGACTGCGCGGTGATCGGCGTGCCGGACGAGGAATGGGGAGAGGCCGTCAAGGCAGTCGTGGAGCTCAAGCCGGGTCTGACCCTCGACACGGATTCGCTGCGGGAGCTGTGCCGCGCGCGGCTCAGCGGCTACAAGGTGCCGAAGTCATTCGAGGTGTGGGCGGAGCTGCCGCGCAGCGCAGCCGGGAAGGTGCTGCGACGTGCCGTGCGCGAGCGCTTCTGGCAAGGCCGGAAGCGGCGCATCTAGAGATTGCTGGAGGATCGACGATGGTTTTCAAACATTTGCTCATCGAGCATCGCGGGCCCGTCGCCTGGCTGTACCTGAACCGCCCGCAGGCTTTGAACGCGATCTCCTACGAGTGCATGCGCGAGCTGCGCGCGGCATGGATCGAGCTCAGGGACCTAGATGCCACGCGCGTGATCGTGGTATCGGGCAAGGGCCGCGGATTCTGCGCCGGCGCCGATCTAACCGATGCGCCGAGCGCGGCGGATCTGCCCGGCCCCCAGGCTGCCTTTCTCGACGCGGGCGCGCAGATGGAAGCGGTGCTGCTTGCGATGCCCAAGCCGGTCATCGCCGCGATCAACGGTGTGTGCTGCGGAGGCGGCCTCGAGCTCGGCATGATGTGCGATTTCATGATCGCGGCCGAGTCGGCCAGGATCGGTGACGCGCACGCGAACTTCGGCGCCCTTCCGGGCGGTGGCGCGACCATCCGCCTGCCGCGCATCGTCGGCGTCAACTGGGCGCGCTATCTCATGTATACGGGGGAGCTGTTCCCCGCCGCCGACATGGCGGCCATCGGCCTCGTGACCCGCGTGGTGAAGGACGAGCTGCTCGAGGCTGAAGTACAGCAGCTCGGGGAGAGGATCGCGGCGAAGAGCCCGCTCGGCCTGCGACGCATGAAGATGCTGCTCAGCGACGGACTCGACATGCCCGCGGAGCTGGCCATGAAGATGGAGAAGCTGGTCGCCGCCGAGCACATGCGCTCGCAGGATGCCATCGAGGGCGGCAAAGCGTTCAAGGAAAAGCGCAAGCCGGAATTTCGCGGCTGCTGACCGAGGCGCCGCAGCGCTGCGGCGCTGGGCGGCCGCGATACAGAGATCAAGGAGCTCGAGCCATGAACATCGACGACAGCATCGCCATCGTCACCGGTGGCGCCTCGGGACTGGGTGCTGCAACCGTGGAGCGTCTCATCGCCGGCGGCGGCCGTGTCGGCATCTTCGATCTGAACGAGACGCTTGGCCAGGCGCTGGCCGCCGCGCACGCGCCGCACACTCTCTTCGTGCGTGTCGATGTGTCCCAGGAAGCATCCGTCGCCGCCGGCGTCGATGCCGTCAAGCGAGCTTTCGGAGCGCCGCACATCTGCGTCAACTGCGCGGGCATCCCGGGCTTCGTCGGGCGCACGGTGAGCAAGAAGGGGCCATTCCCACTCGCGGAGTTCGCCAAGGTCATCGACGTGAATCTCGTCGGCACTTTCAACGTTGCACGCCTCGCTGCTGCCGAGATGCTCCGGAACGAGCCCCGCGGGGCGAACGCCGAGCGCGGCATCATCATCAACACGGCATCGCTCGCCGCCTTCGACGGTCAGATGGGGCAGTGCGCCTATGCTGCTAGCAAGGCCGGCATCGTCGGCCTCACGCTGCCGATGACGCGCGATCTGTCGCAGTTCGGAGTGCGCGTGTGCGCCATCGCCCCCGGCCTGTTCGAGACGCCGATGGGCGCGATGCTGTCGCCCGAGGTCAAACAGAAGCTGGTCGCCACACTCGAGTTCCCCAAGCGCATGGGCGAGCCGGCGGAGTTCGCCGCACTGGTCGCGCATCTGATCGAGAACGCCTATATTAACGGCGAGGTCATTCGCATCGATGCCGGCACCCGCGCACCGCCGCGCTAGCGCGGGGCATGCGCGCCGCGGCCGGTGCTGCGACGGACGATCTTCCCATGAGACTTGCAAGCTTCAACGCCCGCGGCCGTGATCGCTTCGGCGCCGCCGTGGCGGACGCGACGGACGCGGCGCTGGTCGATCTCGCCGAAGCGGCCGCGGCCGCCGGCAGCGGCGCGGCGGAGCGCGACGCGTGTGGGGATGCGCTCAGCTTCATCGAAGCTGGCGAGCCAGCGCGCGCGGCGGCGGAGCGGGCACTGGCCCACGCGCGCGCTCATCCGCAGAGCGTGCCGCGTTACGCGGCACATGAGCTGCGCTGGCATCCTCCCGTGCGTCGGCCGTCGAAGCTCGTCTGCCTGGCGCTCAACAACAGCGCCAACGCGGATCGAATTCTACGCGGCCCGAAGCATCCGGCAGCCTTCATCAAAGGCGCCAATGCGCTCGTTGGCCATGGCGAGCCCATCATCATCAAGCCCGCATACGGACGCTGCCATCCCGAGCCGGAGCTCGCGCTGGTGATCGGGCGGCGCGCCAAGGAGCTGAGCGCGGAGCGCGTCTTCGAGTATGTCTTCGGCTATACCATTCACAACGATGTCACCTCACCGAGCATGCGCGGCGAGGACACCTTCCACTACCGCGCCATCCATCCCGCCGAGCACGACCCCGCGCAAATCGAGTACGTGGACACCTGGGTGAGCTACCCGGGACGCTACAAGAGCAGCGACACCTTCTCGCCGATGGGGCCCTGGCTCGTGACCCGGGATGAAATCGCCGATCCGCACGCGCTCGAGGTCTCGTGTTCGCATCAGGGAGAGCTCGTGACCGTGGACAGCACCGTCAATCTCACCTACAAGATTCCCGAGGTGCTCGCCTTCCTGTCGCAATTCATGACGCTGCTGCCGGGCGACATCGTCTCGATGGGCACGGCGCTCAAGCGCTCCACCGCAGGTGGGCGCGCCGTACAGAATGTCGAGCTCGACAAGCGCGGCGGACCGGTGTCCGTGACCATCAGCGGGCTGGGCACGCTCACAAGCCCGGTCGAGCTCGTCCGATGAAGGACGCGGAGCGTGCGTTCGCCAATCCCGCGCCGGGAACCTATCTGCTCACCGTGTCTCTCGCGCAGCAGGGCTACCGGCTGAGCTCTTTCTGCCGCGGTCTGATGCGCGCGGAGAATCGCGCGGCGTTCAAGGGGGACGAGGAACGCTACCTGCGCGACTGCGGGCTCGACGCAACGGAGACCGCCATGGTGCGTGCGCGCGATTGGCTCGCCATGGTGCGCTATGGCGTCAATCATTTCCTCGTGTTCCGCGTGGCCGGCACGCTCGGCGTGGGGCTCACGGGCGCGGCGGCGCAGATGCGCGGCGAGACACTCGAGGAATTCAAGCGCACGCGGCGCATCTGGGAGGAGCGCTGATGGCGCGCATCATCGGCGGCCTCGGCTCGCCGCACGCACCCGCGGTCGGTGCGGCCGTCGATCGGCACGACGAGGACAGTGCCTACTGGAAGCCGCTGTTCGATGGCTACCGACCGATGCGCGCGTGGCTCGAGCGCGAGCAGCCCGACGTATTCATCCTGTTCTCGAACGACCACTTCACTTCCTTCTTTCTGGACGTGATCCCGTCGTTCGCGCTCGGCGTGGCCGCACTGCATGAGATTGCCGACGAGGGCTGGGGCAAGCGGCCGCTGCCGCCCATTCCAGGAGATACGGATCTCGCCTGGCATCTCGCCCGCTCGATCGTCGAGGAAGGCTTCGATCCGGCGATCTGCCATCGCCTGCCGCTCGATCACGGGTGCCTCTCGCCGCTCTCGGCTCTCAGCAGCTGGACACCGCAGTGGCCCATGCGCGTGATTCCGATCCTGGTGAACGTGCTGCATTTCCCGATACCGACTCCCGCGCGCTGCTTCGAGCTCGGTCGCGCCGTGCGCCGCGCGGTCGCGAGCTACCCCGATGAGTTGAAGGTCGTCGTGCTGGGCACCGGCGGTCTCTCCCATCAGCTGACCGGGGAGCGCTTCGGCTACATCAATCCTGAGTGGGACGCCGAGTTCCTCGACCGTCTGGAGCGCGAGCCCGAGTCGCTCGCGGCGCTCAAGCACCAGGACTTCATCGAGCGTGGCGGGACGGAAAGCGTCGAAGTCATACTGTGGCTGTGCATGCGCGGGGCTCTGTCGCAGCGCGTGCGCTGCCTGCACCGCAATTACTACCACGCGACGCTCACCGGCTATGGGCAGGTCATCTACGAGGATACGGAGAGCGCGCCGCGATGAGACACAGCACCGAGCGCATCCTCACGACTCACGTCGGCAGCCTGCCGCGCTCGCCGGCAGTAACCGACGTGCTACTCAAGAGGGAGCGCGGCGAGCCGTACGAGGCGGATGCATTCGCGCAAATCGTGCGCGAGGCAGTGATTGAGGTCGTGGCACGACAGCGCGCCGTTGGGATCGACGTGGTGAGCGATGGCGAGACCGCGAAGATCGGCTACGCGACCTACGTGAAGGACCGGCTGCGCGGCTTCGGCGGTGAGAATAGCGCGAGACCGCATCTGGACCTCAGGGACCACCCCGAGCTGCGCAAGCGCATGACGGCCTTCACCGGTCCGCAGACGTTCCGTCGGCTGTGCTGCGTCGGCCCGGTGGAGCTTGCGGACGCCGACGCGGTGCGCGTGGACATCGCCAACCTGCGCGCAGCGCTGGCACGCACGCCTGCGGTCGAGGCGTTCCTGAATGCCGCTTCCCCGGGGGTGGTGTCGTCGTTTCAACCCAACCGCTTCTATCAGACGCACGAGGCCTACGTCGAAGCGGTGGCCGGAGTCATGAAGGCCGAATACGAGGCGATCGTCGCGGGCGGATTTCTGCTGCAAGTCGATTGTCCGGACCTTGCGATGTCCCGGCACACCGGCTTTCAGGACCTCTCGGAGCAGGAGTTTCTGCACCGGGCGCGTCATCACGTCGAGGTGCTGAATGCGGCGCTCGAGAACATCCCGGCGGAGCGAGTGCGCATGCATGTGTGCTGGGGCAACTACGAGGGACCGCACGATCACGACATCGCTTTGGAGAAGATCCTGCCGATTCTGCTCGCGGCGAAGCCGCAGGCGCTCTCCTTCGAGGCCTCCAATCCACGCCATGCCCACGAGTGGGTGGTGTGGCGCGCGGCGCGGCTGCCCGATGACAAGGTGCTCATTCCCGGAGTGCTCGACTCCTGCACCAACTTCGTCGAGCATCCGGAGCTCGTAGCACAGCGGATCGGCACCTTCGCCGATATCGTCGGGCGCGAGCGCGTGCTGGCCGGCACCGACTGTGGCTTCGGCACATTCGCGGGCTACGGCAAGATCGACGCCGACGTGGCCTACAAGAAACTGCGTGCGCTGGTCGAGGGTGCAGAGCTCGCCAGCGCGCGGCTCTGGACCTAGGCTGCGCGGGCCGGCGAATTACGCCGTGAGCATCGCAAGCGTCGCGGCATCCACTCCCCAGCGCGTTAGCAGCTGCTCCGCGGACGGCCCTGCAGCAGGTGCGTGAGCGGTCGGCGTGCCGGAGAAGCGCGGCGCCGCGGCCGGCAGCGCCGCATCACCACCGACGAACACCTGGCGCGCGCGGTTGTGCGGATGATGAGGTGCCTCGGTCATGCTGAGCACCGGGGTAACGCATGCATCGCTACCCTCGAGCAGGCGCGCCCACTCATCGCGCGTGCGTGTCTTGAAAACCGCGGCCAGCTTCGCGCGCAGCAATGGCCAGGCGGCACGATCGTGCTGCGGCGGCAGCGCGCGCTCGTCGAGCCCGAGCCCGGCCAGCAACGCGCTGTAGAAACGCGCCTCGAGGGCGCACACGACGACGTACTTGCCGTCGGCCGTCTCGTAGGTGGCGCCGAAAGGGGCGCCACCGTCGAGCAGGTTATGGCCGCGCTCATCGCGCCAGAGTCCGCGACCGTAGAGCTCGTACATCATCGTCATCAGCGAGGCCGCGCCGTCCACCATGGCGGCGTCGACGACCTGCCCGCGCCCTCCCGCGCGCACGTGCAGCAGCGCCGCCAGCACACCCAGCCCGAGATACAGAGCGCCGCCGCCCAGGTCGGCAACCAGGTTCAGGGGTGGGCAGGGCGGCTGGCCGGCGTAGCCGATCGCGTGGAGGGCACCGGTGAGCGCCAGATAGTTGGAATCGTGGCCGGGCGCGGTCGCGAGCGGACCGCTCTGACCCCAGCCCGTCATGCGTCCGATCACGAGGCGCGGGTTTGCCGCCAGACATTCCTGCGGACCCATCCCGAGCCGCTCCAGCACTCCGGGGCGAAAGCCCTCGAGCAGCACATCTGCGTGGGTCATCGCAGCGAGCAGCGCCGCGCGCGGCCGCGACTGCTTCAGATCGAGCGTGAGGCGCGTGCGCCCGCGCTGCACCAGGTCGCTCGGAGCGAAGGCGGGCCCCGCATTTGAGAGCGGCGGTGCGATGCACAGGATCTCCGCGCCCATGTCTGCCAGCAACATCGCGCAGAAGGGCACGGGCCCGAGCCCCGCGAGCTCGATGACGCGCGTGCCGTGCAGTGGTCCGCTCACTTGTCGCCGCCGACTCGTTCTTGTAGCGTTCGTAGCACCATCGATTAATCGTCCGCAATGCGCCCGCCGTCAAGCCCTCGCGGGCTGGAGTTGCAATTTGGCCCGTCATACGAGCTTGACGCTCCGCGATCGCCTTGCGATCGATGATCTGCTCGCCCGCTACGCCTGGGCACTCGACACCGGGGACGTCGAGGGCTTCGTAAGCTGCTTCACACGCGACGGCGTCGTCATCGAGGAAGTCTTCGAGGAGCCCGACCGCTGGGAGGGACACGAGGGCATTCGCCGCCTCGCGGAGCATTATCGAGCCGCGCCCGGCTTTCCCGGACGCCAGCATCATGTGAGTCAGCGGCTCGTCAGCGGTGACTCGCGGCGCTGCGCGGTGCGCTCGTTCACTTTCGTGACGGAGTGCCGCGGTGAGCCGCCCTACGTGCTGCGCTTCGCGGGCTATTACGAGGATCAGGCGGTCAAGAGGCAAGGCGCATGGCTGTTTCGCGAGCGCATCATCCGTCTGTGGGACGGACCCGTGCTCGCGCGCTTTCCTGGACACGACGGCAAGCGGGTGCCGCGCAAGCGACCGCCCGAGCTGGCACGATCTTCAAAGGCGACGCATGCCCGCACGTAATCGAGGCCGCATCTCGCGGCGCGTGGCCGAGGAGGCCGTGCGCACGCTGCTCGCCTGGGCCGGCGACGATCCGCAACGCGAAGGTCTGCGCGACACGCCGAAGCGCGTGGTCAATGCTTATCGCGACTGGTTCTCCGGCTACGGCGTCGATCCGCGCGAATACATGCGCCGCACTTTCGAGGAGGTCGACGGCTACGACGAGCTCGTGGTCCTGCGCGACATCTCCTTCGAGTCGCACTGTGAGCATCACATGGCGCCGATCATCGGTCGCGTGCACGTCGGTTACCTGCCGACCAACAAAGTGGTCGGCATCAGCAAGCTGGCGCGGGTCGTGGAAGGCTACGCGCGGCGCTTTCAGGTACAGGAGAAGCTCACGGCGCAAGTCGCCGGCTGCATCGACGAGGTGCTGCGGCCGCGCGGAGTCGGCGTGGTCGTCGATGCCGTGCATCAATGCATGACGACCCGCGGCGTGCACAAGCGCGGTGTCTCGATGGTCACGAGCCGCATGGTCGGCGTGTTTCGTAGCGATGCGCGCACGCGCGCGGAGTTTCTGCAATTCATCGACATCCGCGGTGCGCGGTCCGCGTAGGCGTTTGCTGGCCCGCGCACTGATCAGAACGGGTAGCTGAGTCCGGTGAAGACCGCGGCGCCCTCGCTGCCGTATCCCACATCGACGTAGCCCACGACGAAGGGGCTCGCGATGGCGCGCACGCCAAGGCCGCCCGCCCAATGCAAGTGTGAAAAGGGATCGCTACGGCTGGAAGAAAAGACGCGACCCGTGTCTACGAACGGTGCCAGCTCGAGCTCGATGCGCGTGGCAAAGGCATTGAGGGCCCACACCCGCTTGCGATACTCGAGACTCGCCGAGAAAGAATCACGATCGCGGAAGCGCGCGGTGCCGAATCCGCGCAGCGGCTGATCCCCGCCGACGATGGCGCGGTCACCGCCGATGCTGCTCAGCGCCCAGAAGGGCAGCAACCTCAGGTCGCTCGTATACGGCATGTAGCGCAGTGCGATGTGCCCGGCGAGCACCGCATCGCGCGGCAGCTTCCAGAAATGCCGAGCGTCGATGCCGGTCTCGGTGTACAGGTTCGCATTCGCAAGCCCGGTAGCACTCGCGATTCCTGCGTAGACGACCCATTGCGTGCCGCGCGTCGGCACCGTGAGATCATCGCGCGTGTCGTAGGTGAGATAGAGACGATTCAGGAACTGATTGCGGTCCCCGCGCTCGTACGCGTTGGGATACACCTGCTCGATCGAGGGGATCCCGGGTATGTGACCGGGCGTGATCGCGACCTGCCACGGCCGAAACACGTAGCCGAGCTGCCAGGTGTGGCTGAGGTTGCGGCCGATCGCCAGCTGCACGTACTTCTGCTGGTCCGTGTAGTTGCTCTCTCGGCACAGGCATGAGTTGTTGCCGATGCCGAAGAAGCGATCGCTGCCGCTGCGATCGTAGATCACGCTCACGTTGATCGACCACGCGTCCTGGCGCAGCAATCCCGCGGCATATTCGCCGTCGAACTCGCTCTCCACGCGCTGCTTGGCTCCGGCCTCGATCGACCATTGCGTATTGGCCGAAGGGTAGGCAAATACACGCCCGTGGGCGCCATAGCCGAAGTACTCGTTGTAGAAGACATCGGGCGCGATGATGCGGCGGATCTCCCCCTGCTCATTGGTGACCAGGACGGTCGGAATGAGCCCGATGGTCGTTCCGGAATACGGATCCGTATCGATGAGGGGAATCGGCAGGAAGGGTGCCGTGGAGGGATCGAACCAGCGCGATAGGCCGTGCGGCTGCGTTTGCGGTTGCGAGAGTGCCGGCGGCGGTCCCTGCGGCGTGGTCTGCGTCTGTGCCAGCAGCTCATCGTCGGCGACGGCGAGCGCCGCGGCTGCCAGCAGCAATCCGCAGACGATCGAAGCTGCGATCGGCCGGAGCGACACCTTGCGCGGGATCCCAGTGGCCGCATCAGACGCGCGGCGCGCGGCAATGATAGCCTAGTCGGCCAATGAGCTTGCGAGCCCCGGCACTGACCCTATCTCTGCTGATCGCAGCAAGTGCCGCAGGCCCTACCATGGCAACTGACGGTGAGCACGCTGCGCCCGCGAGCGCAAGCGCAAACCCGATCGAGGCGCTTGCAGCGGCAGTTGAAGCGGAGGCGGACGAGAGCGAGCACGAATCGGGTGAGCCTCGGCGTGCCACCGCCGATCGCGCCCGCAGCGATGCTCAGCAGTGTGTCACGCGGGCGCCGCAGGCCGCTCCGTGCCAGTATGCGCAGGGGCTCGCGCTCGGTCTCGCGGCGCGCGCGCATCCACTGCACGCACGATCACTCCTGCACGACATGCTCGAGAGCCTCGCTCGGGCGGATGCCGCCGATCCCGATTACGATGCCGCAGGACCTGCCCGGGTGCGAGCGCTGGTCCTGCTGCGGGCGCCCGGCTGGCCGCTCGGGCCGGGCAACGTGGCAGAAGGCCTGGCCGCGGCACAGCGCGCCGTCATGCGCCACCCGGAATTTCCGCCGAACTGGTTCGCGCTGGCCGAGGCGCAGGCGAAGTCGGGCAGCGGCGGCTCAGCGCACGAGAGTGCCCGGCACGCTCGCGAAGCTGCGCTCGCGCTTCCTGCCTCGCCGCGGCGTGACGCGTGGCTCGCCGAGGCGGACGCCGTGCTTGCTCACAGGTAGCCACG
>Ga0335077_10001435_pt1 | contig 28263 bp, 29 predicted proteins | sample Lox_Sample_31_FD_207151 | JGI IMG/M metagenome (GOLD analysis project Ga0335077, IMG submission 207151) | Soil microbial communities from Loxahatchee National Wildlife Refuge, Florida, United States - Lox_Sample_3.1 | ecosystem: Environmental > Terrestrial > Soil > Wetlands | place: USA... | reverse complement strand
CCTGAATCGACGGTGATCGACAGGTACTTCCAGGTCTCGCTCTACCTGCTGATCGTCACCGGCTTCGTGACGCTGGCCAGTACGGGCAGGCTGGACGCGCTAGCGCTGCTGCTGGTCTCGGCGGCGTTGCTCTATCGCGGATACCTGCTCGCTCGCCGACGCACGCTGCAACTGCCGGAGCGCTGGGCATCGTACGCCACTCTGGCTTACGTGGTCTTCTATCTCTGCGATCTGTTCCTGCTCTCCGGCAGTTTCGTTTCCGCCACCGTCCACCTGGTGCTGTTCATCATGGTGGTGAAGATGTTTTCGGTGCAGCGCGACCGCGACCACGTCTACCTGGCGATCATTTCCTTCCTCTCGGTACTGGCCGCGGCAGTGCTCACGGTTGACGCGGTCTTCTTCGCCGCGTTTTGCGTGTTCCTGCTGCTGGCGGCTTCTACCTTCATCAGCATGGAAATGCGGCGATCGTCGACGCGAGCGGCCGCGCAGCCCCGCGATGCCATCGGCTCGCGACGGCTCACAACTCCGATTTCTGCAACCGCCTTGGCGCTGGCGCTGGGAACGGCGGTGGGCGCATCGCTAATCTTCTTCATCATGCCGCGGCTTTCCACGGGATATCTGAGCGCCTATGCGCCGCACAATGCGCTGGTCAGCGGCTTCAGCGACGACGTCAGGCTGGGCGAGATCGGACAGATCCAGCAGTCGGATACGGTGGTGATGCATATCCAGATTGATGGCGACACCCGCGGCGATCACGACCTGAAGTGGCGCGGCGTGGCGCTGCGGGCGTTCGATGGCCTCCGCTGGTCGAACCCGCAGCGGCAGGCGACCGCCCTCAGCAACGCCGACGGCAACTACGACCTCAGCACGACGCGCGCCGCAACCCTAGCCGCCCTCCCTCCGCGCCTGGTGCGCTATCGCGTGCTCATGGAACCGATCGGCGCCAGTGTCTTTTTCCTGGTTCCGAGGCCGCGGTCGCTTGCCGGCAATTACCACCTGATCACGGTGGATGAAGGCGGCGCGGTGTACAACGACGATCGCGATCATGCCATCGGTTCCTACCGCGCGGTCTCGGACGTCAGCCAGCCGTCGCCAGACGAACTGCGCCGGACCAGCGCCGAGGTTCCGCACCAAATCGCCTTCCAGTACCTGCAGTTGCCGTCTGTCGACCCGCGCGTGGCGCAACTGGCGCGCGAAATCACCGAACACGCGCCCACAGCCTATGACAAGGCCGTGGCCATCGAGGCTTACCTGCAGAAACAATACCGATACACCTTGCAACTGCCCAGCGCGCCGCAGCGCGATCCCGTGGCTTACTTCCTGTTCGAGCGCAGGGCCGGTCATTGCGAGTACTTCGCCTCGTCGATGGCCCTCATGCTGAGAACGCTGGGCGTTCCCGCACGCGTGGTAAACGGCTTCCGCGGCGGGGAATTCAATTCTGTAACCGGCAGCTACATTGTCCGGGGACGCGACGCGCACTCCTGGGTGGAGGCCTATTTCCCGGTTCACGGCTGGATCATGTTCGATCCCACGCCGCCGGGAGCCGGGGCGTCATCTGGCGCATGGCGCAGTGCCAGCCTGTACGTCGATGCGCTGAGCGAGTTCTGGCGGGAGTGGGTGATCAACTACGACTTCACCCACCAGGTGTCGCTCTCGAACGATGTGGCGGTTCGCAGCCGGCGCTGGTTCGATGTCGCCAGGCAATGGATGCACGAGCGCTATGCGGCCCTGCTGGAGCGAGCACGCCGCGTGCAGGCGCAGGTAGAGCGCTCGCCCGCACAGGCTGGAAAATGGGCCCTGGGAGTGACTGCGCTTCTCGTCCTGCTGCTCAATCTCGGGCGCCTCCGGCGAATGGTGCGCGTGAAGCTCCTGGTCCGCAATCCTGCAGCCGCGCCGCAAGCCGCCGCCAGCCTCTGGTACTCGCGCATGCTGCGCCGACTCGGCCGCCGTGGCTGGCACAAGCTGCCCGGGCACACGCCCCAGGAGTTCGTGGAGACGATTGACGATCCGCAGCTTCGTGGGCCGGTCCGCACCTTCATCGATCACTACCAGCGCGCCCGATTTGGCAATTCCGGCGCAGACGCGCAGGCGTTGCCGGAGATCTACGAAGAGATCAAGAAGTCTTAGTCGCCAATTCAAATTGAGTCATTGGCCATTGCGTCATTGAGCCTTGGACCCCCGGCTTGGTTTTTTTAGTGACCCAATGGCTCAATGGCGCAATGTCTCAATGCCTGGTTCGCTGGTTTTCATTTAGAATCTAATAGCCGGATGTCTGACAGCACTCCCACAACAGAACCCGTGAAGGTTGGCTTCGTCAGCCTGGGCTGCCCCAAGAACCTGGTGGACAGCGAGGTGATGATGGGCCTGCTGGCGCGCTCAGGCGCCGAGATCACACCGCGCGCCGAAGATGCCGATATTATCGTCGTCAATACCTGCTCGTTCATTGACGCTGCGCAGCAGGAATCCGTAAGCACAATCCTCGAGATGGCCGCGCATAAGGCTGCCGGCCGGGCCAGGAAACTGATCGTTGGCGGCTGCCTGGTGGAACGCTTTCGCAACGAGATCCAGAAGAACATCCCGGAAGTGGACGCGGTAGTGGGGACCGGAGAACTGGAGAGCATCCTGGCAGCGGCAGGTATTGTGCCCGCGCCTGCGCATCGCCACTCGCCCTTCGTGGTCCTGCCGAGCCGCCCAGAGGCGGTCGCACGCACGGGACAGGGACGTTTCACGCGCGGTGGGTGGGACGGCGCTATCGCTGATCTTCCCAACTATCTCTACGATGAGAACACGCCGCGCGTGCTGGCGACACCGCGCTGGTCCGCGTACATCAAGATCGCCGAGGGCTGCGACCATCCCTGCTCGTTCTGCATCATTCCGCAACTGCGGGGTAAGTTCCGCTCGCGGCGCTTCGAGTCGGTGGTGGCGGAGGCGGAGCGGCTGGCGCGAAGCGGCGTGCGCGAAATCACCCTCATCGGCCAGGACACTACCTGCTACGGCGAAGATCTCGGCCTGAAAGATGCCCTGCCGCTGCTGCTCGAAAGACTCGCGCTCATCGAAGAGCTGCGCTGGATACGCTTTCTGTACGCCTATCCCAACAAGATCACCAGGCGGCTGCTGAAGACAATCGCCCGCTATGAGAAAGTCTGCTCTTACATCGATATTCCCCTGCAGCACGCGTCGGCGGCGGTGCTGAAGCGCATGAAGCGCGGCGGCGGGCAAGAGCTCTTCCTGCACTCTCTCGAGAAGATGCGGCACACCATCCCGGGAGTTACGTTGCGAACCTCTTTCATTGTCGGCTTCCCGGGAGAGACCGAGCGCGAGTTCGAGGAACTCTGCAACTTCGTGCGCGCGGCCGAGTTCGACTGGCTGGGCGTCTTCGGCTATTCCGACGAGACGGGCGCCGCGAGCCATGCGCTCAGCGGCAAGTTGCCGGCGGGTGAGATCAAGAACCGCCGCCGCAAGCTGATGCAAATCCAGAAACAGATCAGCCGGCGCAAGCGGAAAGCGCTGGTCGGCCAGAGGTTCGATCTTTTGGTTGAGGGGGCATCCGCGGAAACCGACCTGCTGTGGGAAGGCCGCACCGAGATGCACGCGCCGGAAATTGACGGCAAAGTCTTCGTCAACGATTTCGGCGGCCATGCCCAGGTACGGCCCGGCGAGTTCCATCGCTGCGAGGTGACCGAAGCGCACGATTACGACCTCGTAGTAAAACTGGTTTAATCTAGCCACGGATCTACACGGATTTCCCACGGATCCCACAAAGGTAAACAGATCAGGACCTAATCCGTGTTCATCCGTGATAATCCGTGGCAAGGTTTTCTATGGCTGGCCGTAAACCTGTTCGCAGCCTGCGTTGCCCCACCTGCAAGAAGCTCGTGCTGCGCTCGGACCCCGAGTTTCCCTTCTGCTCGGACCGCTGCCGGCTGATTGACCTTGGCAAGTGGGCGAGCGACGGCTACGTGGTCTCGACCCCAATTTTTGATCCCGACGAACGGGAACAGCATCCTAGCAAGGAGCCCGAGGGAGGCGCCGATTCGGCAAAACACGGTCAGCAACGGCATTGAAGATTCCGGCCTCCCGGAGCAAGATCGCCCGCAACGCACGATATGGGCGTGGGCGGTGGGAACCCTCGTAGGAGTGGGGTTCTGGCGTCCGGGCTCCGGAACATGGGCCTCGGCGATTACCGCGGTCGGGTGGTGGGCGTTCGCACACTTTCTCATCCCGGTGCGCTTCCAGTGGTTCGCGGCGACGGTTCTTATATGCGCGGTTCTCATCATCGGGATCCCGGCGGCAGGAATCGTGGCGCGGGAGTGCGAGCAGGAAGACCCTTCGCACGTGGTGATCGACGAAGTAGCCGGGCAGTTGATCGCGCTGCTCGCGGTTCCTCTGCGCTGGCAATCGGTGATTCTCAGCTTTATACTTTTCCGGGCTTTCGACATTCTGAAGCCACCGCCGCTGCGCCGCCTGGAAACGATCGAAGGCGGGGCCGGCATTGTGCTCGACGACGTGGGCGCCGGCCTCTATGCGCTGGCCATTATCCAGGCACTGGTGTACTGGCGCGTCCTGGGGTGATTTTGTGCGAGCGCCTCGGCTGCGCATTAAGTAGCTGATATGGGAATCTCGGACCGCTTGTTGGGAAAGAAGAACGTTAACGGCAAGCCACACATCGAGACGGTAGTGCCGGCCGCGGCTCTGCCGGGCGGAGAGGTGCGGATCGTCGGCAGCGGGCTCAAGCCGCCCGAACTCCGCCGCCCTCGAGTGCAGTTCGGCGCAGTGGAAGGCGCGGTAGTCATCGCCTCCGACGATTTCGTCGTGGCCCGCGTGCCCGATGGCGCCGTCACCGGTCCGGTGGTGGTCTCGACCAACGGTTCCGTCTCGAATGGCCACGAGGTGCGGGTGGCGGCACCCATTGCCGAGAATCTTCACCCGGTGGCGAATCCCGCGCTGGACCCGGAAGGCAACATCTACGTCACGTTTTCTGGCACGCGTGGCCAGAAAGTCTCGGTTTCCATCTACAAGATCGACACTAACTACCAGGTAAAACCCTTCCTCTCCGACATGATGAACGCCACCGCGATTGCCTTCGACCGCGCCGGCCAGCTCTATGTTTCCTCGCGGCACGACGGCACCGTGTATAAAGTCGCGCCCAACGGCACCATGTCTTCCTACGCTGAGGGAATGGGCGTCGCCACCGGCATCGCCTTCGACCGCGAGGAGAACCTCTACGTCGGCGACCGCACGGGAACTATTTTCAAGATCAGCCGCGACCGCCAGACCTACGTGTATGCGACGCTGGAGCCGAGCGTGTCTGCCTATCATCTCGCCTTCAGCCCGGCAGGAGTTCTGCACGTTACTGGCCCCACCACGTCCAGCTACGACGTCGTGTACTCGGTTGATTCCCACGGCACGGTCTCAGTCTTCTATCGCGGCCTGGGACGTCCACAGGGGCTGGCTTTCGATGCTGAAGGCAATCTCTACGTTGCCGCCTCGCTGGGCGGCAAGCGCGGCATCGTGCGCATTACCCCCGACGGCAAGGCGTCGCTGGTCGTCTCCGGACAGAACCTCGTGGGACTCGCCTTCGCGCCCGGACGGTCCGCCATCCTGGCTACTCAGAACGCCATTCATCACCTCTCGTGGGGCCTTCAGGGGAAGGCATTGCTGGATTAGCACTCAGCAGTCAGCACTCAGCTCTTAGCAGACCGTATCAGCTTTATGTCTCTGCGTCCTCTGCGGTTATCTTTGCTTTACACTGCTAGCGTGGACGCCGAGATCATTGCCATTGGCTCGGAGCTTTTGACTCCCTTTCGCCAGGACACTAATTCCCTTTACCTGACCGAATACTTGAACCAGCTCGGTGTCGAGGTCGTCTTCAAGACCATCGTCGGCGACACACGCGCGCACCTGGTGCAGGTGGCAAAGACCGCGCTCGGTCGAGCCGATCTCCTCATCTTCATGGGCGGGCTGGGGCCAACTGAGGATGACCTGACGCGTGAGGCCGTCGCTGCCGCTCTGCGCCTTGACCTGCGGCGCGATCCTGACCTGGTGGCGGCGCTCTACGCGCGCTTCGCTGCCCTGCGCCGCAAAATGCCGGAGAACAACGAGCGCCAGTGCGACGTGATCGCCGGGGCGGCCGTCCTGCCGAATGAAAAGGGCACGGCTCCGGGGCAGTGGATTGAAGGCGACTACGACGGCAGGAAAAAGATCATCGTGCTGCTGCCCGGCCCGCCCTGGGAACTGAAGCTGATGTTCGAGAAGCAGGTGCTGGACAGGCTGCGTGCCGCGCTCCCGCCGGCTTTTATCGCGACCTGCGTCATTAAGGTGGCGATGGTGCCGGAGTCGACCTGCGACGCACGCATCGCGCCCATATACAAGAAATATGACGACGTGCAGACCACCATCCTGGCCGATGCCGGCGAGATCCAGATCCACCTGCGTTCGCGTGCGGATTCGCTCGCGACGGCGCAGCAGCGGGTCGATGCGCTGGCCGATGAAATTGAAAACGAGCTCGGCGATACCGTCTTCTCCACCGGTGGCGAATCGCTGGAACAGATCGTCGCGTATCTTCTGCAGATGCGCGGCGCCACCATTGCCGTGGCCGAATCCTGTACTGGCGGCATGATTGCTGAGCACCTGACTTCGATCAGCGGCAGCTCACGCTACTTTTTGGGCGGCGCGGTGGTGTATTCGAACGAGCTGAAGACGGCGATGGCGGATGTACCCGCGCCGCTGATCGAAAAACACGGCGCCGTAAGCAAGGAAGTAGCAGCGGCAATGGCGGAGGGCATCCGGCGCCGTTCGAATTCGACCTTCGGCGTGAGCGTCACCGGAATCGCCGGGCCCACGGGCGGCACCGAGGACAAACCCGTCGGCCTGGTATTCCACGCTCTGGCTGATGGCAAACAGACGGACGTCGTGGAGCGCAAGTACATCGGCGACCGCGAGCGCGTGCGCCGCTGGGCGATGCGGCAAGCGTTGGATTTGGTGAGGAGGAAACTGATGTGAAATTGTGTCATTGAGTGATTGGGCCACCGAGTCATTCCGGGCGGGGTTCAATGACTCAATGACCCAATGGCACAATCTTCCTATGACTCAATCGCCCAATCGCACAATCTTCTTATGAGGCTCTTCGTAGCGCTCGATATCGACGCACCGATCCGCGGCCGGATCGCACAATTCATGGACGGCGTGCGCGGGTTCGCGCCGGACGCCCGATGGGTCTCGGCGGAGTCGCTGCACATCACGCTGAAATTCATCGGCGAGTGGCCCGCGGAGCGGCTGGAAGAAGTGAAGCGCGCGCTCGTGGGGGTGCGCGGCCAGCCGGCGGAGATCACGTTTTCCGGCACCGGTTTCTTCCCCACGCCAAAGTCAGCGCGCGTGTTCTGGATCGGGATACAGGCCGGCCCGGAGGTGGCGTCGCTGGCGGGCGCCCTCGATGCTGCCACGTCCGCCCTCGGAATCGAAGGCGAGAAGCGAGCATTCACGCCGCACCTCACGCTGGCGCGTACTGGCTCGGGCCGGCCGCAGCGTGTGTCCTCCGATCGCACCAACCCCAACTTCCAGCGTCTGCAGGAAAAGTTGGCCGTGAAGCCGGCGCCTGCCTTCGGTACAATGAGCCCGCGCGAGTTCTTCCTGTACGAGAGCAAGCTGTCGCCGAAAGGGGCGCAGTATACAAAGCTGGAAAGCTATCCTCTGCGAGCCGGCATCTGAGAGTCAGGAGGATGCCATGATTCGCAAGCTGAAGTCCGGCAAGTACAGGCTGTACTCAGGCAAGCAGAACCCTAAGACTGGCCGCCGCAGAAACTTGGGAACTTTCGACACGCGGGAACAAGCCGAGAAGCACGAACGCGCCGTGCAGTATTTCAAACGCACCGGTTGAGTTCGTGGCGGATTTGACAGTTGGGTTAGAGGTGAAGGAGCACGCCTTTTAGGCGTTCCGCAAGGCGGGCGTGAAGCTCGGCTTTAGCCGCTGAGGGGATTTCCCTCAGGGTCTGAAGGCCTGACGATTACCAACGCTAGCGGCGCGGCTGGAAGCCGCGCCCCTTCACTTGTCTTCGCAAGGAATCAATGTCCTTCTACCTTGCCACTGCCGTAATCGCGTACCTGTTGGGCTCGATCCCCTTCGGCTATATCCTGGTGCGCGTCTTCCACGGCGAGGATGTGCGCGATACCGGCAGCGGCAACATTGGAGCGACCAACGTTGCGCGGTCTTCGCCGGCGCTGGGCGCCTTCACTCTATTTTTGGACGCCGCCAAAGGCCTGCTGGCCGTGACCGCCGCATCGCTGATCGCGGCCAGCGGAGTCCACGCCGCAGGCCCACGCCCTTCGCCTTACACCCTTGTTGCGGTGGCCGCGATTGTTGCCGTAGTAGGACACATGTTCCCCATCTGGCTGAAGTTTCGCGGCGGCAAAGGAGTGGCCCCCAGCGTTGGAGTCTTTCTGGCGCTGGCGCCCAAGACCCTGTTGGTCGCTCTGGCACTGTTTATCGCGCTGGTAGCGGTGTTCCGCTACGTGTCCCTCGGCTCCATCGTCGTTGCCGCCGCATTCCCGCCGATCGCATATACCCTCCACGACTACCATTCCTCGCCCGCGATCTTGGCCGCCATGTCCGCGATCGCAGTGCTCATCATCATCAAGCACGGCGAGAACATCCGCCGGCTGCTGGCGGGCACGGAAAATCGCTTCGCGCCGAAGAGGACGCGGGCATGAGCGAGATTGCCATCATCGGCGGCGGTGCTTGGGGCACAGGGCTGGCGGTCGTTCTCGGCCGCAAGGGCATGCACCGCGTCCGCATGTGGGTATACGAGAAAGAGGTCTGCGACTCCATCAACCAGCGGCACGAGAATGAGCTTTTTCTGCACGGGCAGCATATTCCCGAGGCGGTGCGCGCCACCAACAGCCTGCAGGAAGCTCTGCGCGGGGCGGAGATCGTGGTCAGCGTGATGCCGTCGCATCATGTGCGCCGCGTCTTCCGCGAGATGCAGCCGCATCTTTCCGCGGAGATGCTCTTCGTCAGCGCCACCAAGGGCCTGGAGAACGAGACCTTGCTGCGCGTGACCGAGGTGATCAAGGAGGTGCTGGGGGTGCGTGCGCACGACGGCTTCAATCCCCGCATCGGCGCGCTGAGCGGCCCGTCGTTCGCGCAGGAGGTGGCGCGCGGCGATCCCACCGCCATCACTATCGCTTCCAGCGACGCTGGCCTGGCGCAGCGCGTGCAGGCCGACTTCAGCGATCCCTGCTTCCGCGTCTACACCAACGACGACGTTACAGGCGTAGAGATGGGAGGGGCGCTGAAGAATATCATTGCCATCGCCGCTGGGGTCTGCGACGGGCTAGACCTGGGCCACAACAGCGTGGCCGCACTCATTACGCGCGGACTGGCCGAGATCACGCGACTCGCCGTGGCCAGCGGCGCCCGCCGCGACACCATGGCCGGGCTTTCCGGCATGGGCGACCTGGTGCTCACCTGCACCGGCGGCCTCTCCCGCAACCGCACTGTGGGGGTCGAACTGGGACGCGGGCGGAAGCTGGCAGAGATCATTGCCGGCATGCACGGCATGGTCGCCGAGGGCGTGCTCACCACCAACGCCGCTGTAGACTTGGCGTGCAAGAGCAAAATCGAGATGCCCATCACCCAGCAGATGCACGCTATCCTGCACCAAGGCAAGCCCCCCCGCGACGCCATCCACGAGCTGATGACCCGGCCGGGCAAAGGGGAGAATCTGTGAATTGGTGATTTGTAGTTGGTGTTTTGCAAAGTGGGGTCACCCCTGAACTTTACAAATCGCAAATTACCAATCACAAATTTCTTCTCCCGCCCCGCCGGTTCCGGTCACTTTCGTAACTTAGCCAGGGGAATTCGCCGGGAAAGGACCCCGAAGCTGCACGGTACAATCCGCTTAGAACGTGAAATTCTCGGTCAAATCTCTGGTCCCATCGCGCATTCCCATCCTCTACCTGATGCTGGCCGTACTCACCGTCATCAGCGTGGTGCCGCTGTACTTCTACAGCAGCATGGTAGTGGGAACGAACCGTGATCGCCTGAAGACCAATGAGATGCTGCTGGAAAACACCATCACCCGCACGCTGGCCGACGACATCGCGCAGCGGCAAAGCAACTTGCGAGCGCTCCTCGCCAATCTGGCATCGGCCATGCAGGTGGCCAGCGGCGGCAATCTCTCCACCGACCACGTAGCCACCCCCGAGTTGCGGGCGCTGCTGGAGCAGTTCGTATACTCCTCCGACAGTCTGGCCTATGCCACCCTGCTGAACTCCGACGCCAAGGGCATCTCCGCCGGCCGCATGGCGCCCGACGTCTTCCTGCAAAGCGAACTGGAACGGGCCTTCGCCGCCTCACGGGAGGGTCGCGTCTACAACGGCCAGGCGCTGAGCGTTGGCGGCGGGAGGCGAGCCGACCCGGTGATGGTGGTGAGCGCCCCACTGACCACGGATGGGCGTTTCATCGGGATGATCGCGGTGGTGGTGGACCTGGGCTACCTGACGCGGCGCCTGCTGGACGCCAGCCAGGGCGGACTGGTGGCTTACGTAGTAGACCGTCAGGGACGGCTGGTGGCGGGCGCCGGCTCCGATTACGCGATTGGCCAGGACATGACCAACCTGGAGATCGTCAAGAACTGGGTTGACCAGGGCGCGCGCACCAAGCTGGTAGCCACCAAGGAGTTCGACTTCCTGGATGGCAAGAAACGCGTCGCCATGGTGGGGACATATAGCCCCGTAGCCACGCTGGACTGGGCGGCAGTGGCGCAGAAGAAGCAGCAGGATGCCTACCAGGATGTTTACGAGATGCAGCACAACGCCAACCTGCTGGCGCTGCTGGCCGTCTTCGTCAGCTTAGGAGTGTCGCTGTTCGCCGCCAAGAGCATTACCACGCCGCTGGGCACGCTCACCGATTCCAGCCGCGCCATCGCGCGCGGCGATTTCTCCAGGCGCGTCAGGCTGAAGAGCCGCACCGAGATCGGCGAACTGGCCGAGACCTTCAACCACATGACCAACGATCTGGAGCGCCTGGTTTTCGATCTCAAGCGCGCGGCAGTGGAAAACCGCACCTTGTTCATGGGCTCCATCCAGATGCTGGCCGGCGCGGTCGACGAAAAGGACCCCTACACCCGCGGCCACTCCGATCGGGTCACGCGTTATTCCGTGCTCATTGCGCGAGAGCTGGGGCTGCCGAACGACACGGTGGAGATGATCCGCATCTCCGCCCAGCTACATGACGTGGGCAAGATCGGTATTGAAGACCGCATCCTGAAGAAGCCGGGCGCGTTGACCCCGGAAGAATTCGAGATCATGAAGACGCACACTACCAAGGGCGCCAACATTCTGCGCCCGGTGGAACAGTTGCGCGAGATGCTGCCCGGTATCGAGCTGCACCATGAGTCGCTGGATGGACGCGGCTATCCCCACGGGCTCAAGGGCGAGCAGATTCCGCTGCTGGCGAGGATTATCACGGTAGCTGACGTCTTCGACGCGATGACTACCAACCGCCCCTACCAGGCGGCCATGGAGCCCGATTACGTCATCCGCATCATTACTTCGCTGGTGCACACCAAGTTCGACCCACAGGCGGTAGCGGCCCTGACTGCAGTCCACCGCAGAGGCGAGCTGATGGTGCGTAAGGTAGCGTCAATCACGCCGCCCGCGGCTGCGCTCTCGAGGGCAGTACCACCCCCTTCGGAAGCCGTGCCCGCGCCCACGGCCTGATCTTCCCGGCCCTTAGCCCATGCGCACGACGTTGGTGTCCATCCGCGACAGGCGGATAAAAGAGTTATAGCCCTCGATGGTGGCGGCCACGCCGTAGCGGTTGGTTGTCTCCTCGCCGACCACGCGGACCACATGGCCCTTGCACTTGACGCGCATGGGATCGGTGAGCGTGACCTCGGCCGGCAGCGTGACCGTGAACTCGATGCGCGAGCCTTCCTGCGGGCGCGCATTCATCAGGAAGAAAATGCCCTTGGCGCTCACATCGTGAGAGAGCGCGGTCTCGAGCGGAAAAGAATCCTCCGGAGACTCGACCGCAACCGGAACGCTCATGGCAAATCGCTGCGCTCCCCGCCGTTCCGACTGCCCTGTCGAACTGCCTTCGCTGTCCATGGTCTGAACTCCCTGGGTTGGACGTGCCTTCCCAAAGTATCGCAATCGGGGCGGAAATGGAACAGTGACCTGACCGCGAAATAGGCCATGGAGTGGGGCGTTTCGATTGCCATATCTGCCCTTGTCTATAATGGCAATCGGGCGGGAGTTACCCCGGCAGCCATGATCCAGACCCTATTCGGCAGCACGGAGCAGAAACCCGGCTTCCTCGAGCGCATGAAGCAGGCGGTCACGCGCACGCGCGAGAGCCTCAGCGAGCGCATTGAAGAGATCGCCAGCATCAACAAGGAAATCGACCGCAACACCCTCGATGAACTTGAATCCACCCTCCTCGCCTCCGACCTGGGTACCACCACGACGCAGGAAGTCCTGGCCAATCTGCGCGAGAAGGTCGACCGCAGGCAGGTCGGGGACGTTAAAGAGTTAAAGCGTTTGTTGAAGGAAGAGCTGCTGGCGATTCTCGACCGTGCCGGGTTGCAGCCCGTAAAGGCGGTAGACGGCGAGCCCGAGGTGATCCTGGTAGTCGGCGTCAACGGCACCGGCAAGACCACCACCATCGGCAAGCTGGCGCAGGTTTACCGCAGCGAGGGCAAGACGGTGCTGCTGGCCGCCGCCGACACCTTTCGCGCCGCCGCCATCGAGCAATTGGAAATTTGGGGGCAGCGCACGGGAACCGAGGTCATCAAGACCAAGCCGGGCGGCGACCCCGCGGCCGTGCTCTACGACGCCATGCAGGCCGCCAAGGCGCGGCACACCGATTACGTCATCGTGGATACCGCCGGGCGCTTGCACACCAAATCCAGCCTGATGGATGAACTCAACAAAATGCGGCGCACCGCGCAACGGCTCATCCCGCGTGCCCCGCACGAGACCCTGCTCATCATGGACGCGACCACCGGCCAGAACGGGCTGCAGCAGGCACGCCTGTTTACCGAGTCGGCGGGCGTCACTGGCATCGTGCTTACCAAGCTCGACGGCACCGCCAAGGGCGGCGTGGCCGTGGCCATCAGCCGCGAACTGGGCTTGCCGGTGCGCTATGTGGGTGTGGGCGAGAAGGCCGGCGACCTGCTGCCGTTCAATCCCAGGGAATTCGTGGACTCGCTGCTCGAGTAGTCCGTGACCTCGGACCGTGTTGTAGCTTTCTTGAAGGGGCACGCCTTCAGGCGTGCCGTAGTAGGCAACGGAGAGGCCGGCTTTAGCCGCTGAGGGACTGCCCCCTCAGGGCCCTAAAGGCCAATTTACTCACGGCGAGTATCGGCACGGCTGAAGCCGTGCCCCTTCAAGGCTGGCTAGCAACACGAGAACTGCTCTGGCTCAACTGCAGATGAAAGATCGAGCCTTCTCGCAAGACGAGCACTACATGCGCCGCGCGCTGGAATTGGCGCGCAAGGGCACCGCTCTGGCCTCGCCCAATCCCTGTGTCGGCGCCGTCGTCCTTGATAAGAGTGGCAACGTCGTGGGCGAAGGCTTCCACACCTACGCCGGGGTAAAGCATGCCGAAGTGCTGGCTCTAGAAGCTGCCGGCGAGGCGCGCGGCGGAACTCTTTACCTGAACCTGGAGCCGTGTTGCCACGAAGGCCGCACCGGCCCCTGCGTGGACGTGGTGCTGAAGGCGGGCATCAAGCGCGTGGTGGTGGCCATGCTCGATCCCAACCCTCTGGTGTGCGGCAAGGGCCTGCAGAAACTGCGCGGCGCCGGAGTCGACATCATTGAAGGGATACTTGAACACGAAGCCAGCAAGCTTAACGAATCATTTGCAAAATACATTCGCACCAAGGTTCCGCTAGTAACCCTCAAGGCGGGCATGACGCTGGATGGCAAAATCGCGCCGCCTCCGGGCGAAAGCGCTAACCCCTCGGCGCTGGGAGCGGGCGGGGCAAGCGGCGGCTGGATCACCAGCGTAGAGGCGCGGGCGCACGTGCAGGAATTGCGGCATGCTAGCGACGCCATCCTGGTGGGAGTCGGCACCATCGTCGCCGATGATCCCCTGCTCACCGACCGCACCGGCCTCGAGCGCCGCCGGCCGCTGCTGCGGGTGATCCTGGATTCGCGTCTGCGTCTGCCGCCGGAATCGCGCCTGGTGAAAACGGCGCGCGATGATGTCGTCGTTTTCTGCTCTCTGGCCGAGGAAAAGAAAAAACAGCAACTCGAGGAGCGTGGAATTCGGGTGGTCCAGGTACCGCTGTCAAGGGCCGGCGATGGCCGCCCCGATCTCGGCAAAGTCCTCGAGCACCTGGGCGCGATGGAGATCACCAGCGTGATCATTGAGGGCGGCGCGCTGGTGAACTGGGCGGCGCTGGTGGCGGGAGTGGTTGATAAAGTGTTCCTTTACTATGCGCCCAAGATCCTGGCGGGCACGGGCTCGGTGCCCTTCGCCGGCGGCAAAGGCTTCCGCCGGATGAGCGACGCAGCGCAAGTGAAGAGCATCGCGCTGCACCGGTTCGGAGAGGATTTTGCGGTGGAGGGTTACATTAGAGATCCGTATTTGTGATTTGCGATTCGCGGCCTCCAATCACAAGTCGCAAATCAGAAATCACACATCACAGGAAAACACATGTTCACTGGACTGATCGAAGAAGTCGGAAAGGTTCTCGGGTTAAGCGGCGATCATGGCACGAAGCGGCTCACCGTCGCGGCGTCGAAGCTGCCGCTCGAAATGAAAAAAGGCGACAGCATTGCCGTCAGCGGCGTCTGTCTGACGGCGGTCGAGATCGGGAAAGAATCACTTGGCTTCGACCTGGCGGTCGAGACACTGGCCCGCACATCGCTCTCGCGGCTCGCGAAGGGAGCGCTGGTGAACCTGGAGCTGCCCATGAAGGCCGGCGGCCGCATGGGCGGACACATCGTGCAGGGGCACGTGGACGGCGTGGCCCGCTTTCTCGGCCTGGAGAAGATCGAAGGCAAAGACGATTACTGGCTGCGGCTCGAGATCCCGGCCGAGCTCGCGAAATACGTGGTGTTCAAGGGCTCGATTTCCGTCGAAGGCATCAGCCTGACGGTGGCGAAGGTTGAAAGCACCGAGGTGACGATCGCCATCATCCCGCACACCTGCGAGATGACCAACCTGAAGCAGTTTCATGCCGGCGAGCCTATGAACATCGAGGTGGACATCATCGCCAAGTATGCCGAGAAGATGCTGCTGGGGCAGGCCGCGCCGGGGAACGTAAACCTCGAGAGGTTGGTGGCGGAAGGATTTTAGGATCGGGCGATCTCGCGATGAGCCGATCCAAGTCACGCCCCAGCAGGATGTTTCTCCGGTGGCTCCTGTCCGGGCAGGATCAGCTCATCGAGGGTCAGGAACTGCTGCACGATCGGCTCCTGGCAGAGCTCCATGGCAGAATAAGGTCCGAAGAAGATGGCCCGGCCTTCGTGCAGGAACATCACGCGGTCGGCGAGCTTCTTGCCCAGGCGCATATCGTGAGTGACCACGATACTGGTGAGCTTCAACTGGTGCTTGAGCTTTTTGATTAAATCCCCCAGCAACTGCGCCATTAAAGGATCGACCTGCGTCGTGGGTTCATCGTACAGAATGCATTCGGGCTGCGCCGCGAGGGCACGCGCGATGGCCACCGAGCGCTTCATCCCCACCGACAGCTCGGAGGGAAACAGCTCGCGCATGGCGCGCACTCCCACCATGTCGAGAAGGCCGTCGACCACCTGGTAAATCTGCGTTTCGTCGAGATCGCGACGCTCGCGCAACGGGAAAGCTACGTTCTCTCCTACGCTGAGCGAGTCGAACAGGGCGCCGTTCTGGAAAACCATGGTGACTTTCTTGCGGATGCGTTCCAGTTCGCTCTCGGGGTAGTCGGTGACGTCCTCGTAGGCGACGATTACCCGGCCGGAGTCCGGCTTGAGGAAGCCCATGATGTTGTGCAGGGACACCGATTTGCCTACGCCGCTGCGCCCGAGGATGCAGACGGTCTCCCCGGGCAGCACGTCAAAGCTCACATGGTCGAGGACGCGGTTCTCGCCGAACGCTTTGGAGACGTCTTTAAACTCGATATAGGGCTTTGCCGGCTCGGGTTCGCCAGCACGCTGGTGCATTATCGCTGCTCCCGGATGGCCCGGTGGAAATCTTCCGGGGTATTGAGATTGTGGAACATCGCCGCGCTGAAGGCAAACCGGTTCAATTCGGCTTCCTCCAGTACGCGTGCAGTCGTAGCCGCAAACAGAACGTCGATCTTGTTCCTGCCCGCCTCCAGAGCGGCCTGCGCGAGCGGCGCGAACGCACGGCGATAGACGGCGCACAGGGGCTGATATCCACCCGCGATCCGCGGAACCGTGACCACGGCGTCTGCAGCGCGCGCCTGCTCGACGATGAACCGCAGCAGCGACTCGGTAACAAAAGGCAGATCAACGGCAAGGATAAGATTTAGCTCCGTTGTAGATGCGGACAGCGCGGCATGGATGCCGGCCAGCGGTCCGCGGCCGGGATAAACGTCCTCGATCACGGGCCCGTATAAGGCAAATTTGTCCGCCGGTCCGACGATGCGCACCTCGAGGGTCAGAGCGCACAGCAAATCCAGAGTCCGGCCGAGCAGCGTACGGCCCTCGACTTGGAGAAAGGCCTTGTCGGTGCCCATGCGGCTGCTGCGCCCGCCGGCCAGAACGAAAGCGCTGACGTCCGGCATGCGGAGAGTGTAGCGCAGAGGTCGACGGCGCTTCGTGTGCTACAATCGCGCCGCTCTCCTTTCCCTGGCGCGCAGGCCTGGCGTCAGGCCATGCCGCGACCCGCGTACGGCCGCGTGAGCGAAGACAGCAATCGCCGATGAACATCCGCCAAAGACTGCAACTGGCTGTGGTTCTGCTGCTGGCGATGCTGACGGTCAGCGTCGCCGGATATCGCCTGCTGGGCGGTCCTTCGGTCAGCTTTCTGAACGCGCTCTACATGGCGGTAATCACCTTTGCGGGCGTGGGCTACGGCGAGATCGTGGACACCGCGCACAATCCCGCCCTGCGCGTCTTCAACATGCTGGTGGTGTTCTTCGGGGTCACTATCATGGTGTACGTGTTCTCGGTCGTAACCGCCTTCCTGGTGGAGGGAGAGCTTACCCACATCTTCTGGAGACGCAAGATGGAGAAAAAGATCAGCCAACTCAAGGACCATTACATCGTCTGCGGACTGGGCGACACCGGCCGCTGCGTGATCGACGAACTCCAGAAGACGGCCTCGGCCTACGTGGTGGTCGAGCAGTCAGAAGATGTGCTGCAGCGCTACCGCGAGCAGGCCGGCAACGGCCGCGAGCTGCTCTCCGTAACCGGCGATGCTACCGACGAGGAGGTGCTCGGAGTGGCGGGCGTGGATCGCGCCCAGGGCCTGATCGCCGCCCTGGAGGCGGACAAAGACAACCTGGTGATCACCGTAATGGTGCGGCAAAGGAACCCGGGCATCCGCATCGTCGCGCGCTGCACCGATCTGCGTTTCACCGACAAGTTGCTGCGTGCCGGAGCCAACAGCACCGTCTCGCCCAACCGCATTGGCGGACTGCGTCTGGCCAGCGAAGTGCTTCGTCCGCACGTGGTCAGCTTCCTCGACCTGATGCTGAAAGAGCAGACGCGCACCCTCCGCATCGAGGAGATCGAGATCGGACCCTCGCCCTGGGTGGGCCAAAAGGTCAGCGAGCTGGAGCTGAAACTGCATTTTGGCCTGCTCCTGCTGGCGGTGAAAGACGCAAGCGGCGCCACCTACTGGGCCAATCCTCCCGAAAACCTCGCCCTGCGGCAAGGTACGGTGCTGATCGTCATGGGCGACGTGGTGCAGATCCGCAAAGCGCGCTCCGAAGCCCAACACCAATCGGGCCGGGCGATGATCCCGGGGCACTAGGAGGAAGTGGAAAGTGGGAAGTGAAAAGTAGTGGGTGCCAAGTTTACTTCCCGCCTTTCACTTTTCACTTTCCACTTTCCACTTTTTGCTTTTTACTTTCATCCAAGGCAGTCCGCAGCCTTCACGCTGCATCTAAAACGGTAATCATTCGGTCCAGATTGACAGGAGCAGTCTCATGAAGTTCAGGGGTTCGTGCTATGTGTTGTCCCTGGCGGCTTGCCTGGCGCTGGGGATGGTTGCCGGGTGCACGCGGGCGCGTAGCGACGCGCAGGTCGCAAACGAGGTGCAAACCAGGATCATCGCTGACAGAAGCGTTCCCGCCACCAGGGAAATCGCGGTGACCTCCAGCAAAGGGATCGTTATTCTGACGGGCAACGTGGGCAGCGAGACCGAGCGGCAGGCTGCCGCTAACGATGCCGCGCAGGTGGAAGGCGTCAAGACGGTGGTCAACAATTTGCAAGTGTCGACGGCGGTGGCGCATGGCGCTCCCGAAGCCGAGCCGCAAGCCGAACCCCGGAAACGGAAACATACGAGCACTCCAGCGCGGGCCCGCAACACCAGTGCCAAGGCCTACCGTTGGCAGTCCCCGAAACAGGCGAAGAACAGCGCGGTGGCCGACACCGTCGTGGTTACGCCGAGCGCGCCCGCGGCCACGGCCATGGCGCCCGCGTCTCCGCCTCCTGCACCGGCTCCTCCGCCTCCGCCGCCCAAGCCGTTGACCATCCCGGATGGCACCGTCCTGCAGGTGCGCATGATTGACTCCGTCGATTCCGCGAGCAACCAGCCCGGCGACCGCTTCCGCGCCGCGCTGGACACACCCATCAGCCTCGACGGCAAGGTAATCGTGCCCCAGGGTGCGGATGTCGAAGGGCACGTGGCCGAGCTTAAGGGCGGTGGTCACTTCACGGGCAAACCGGCAATTGCACTCGAACTGACGGCTCTCTCCGTGAACGGCCAGCGCTATCTGCTGCGCACCAACCAGTACTCGCGCGAAGGTTCCTCGCGCGGCAAGAACACTGCAGAGAAAGTGGGCGGGGGCGCGGTTTTGGGCTCGATCATCGGCGCCATCGCCGGCGGGGGCAAGGGAGCTGCCCTCGGTGGAGTCATCGGCGCGGGCGCGGGTGGAGGAGTTCAGGCTGCCAGCAAGGCTCCACAGATCCATGTGCCCAGCGAGTCGCTAGTGAGCTTCACGCTGCAGAGCCCGGTCACAGTGACGCCGGCGTCTTCCGTTCAGCGCGGCCAGGTCAGCCGCAGCACTGATAACAATCGCACCAGCGACGATTCTGACCAGGCGCAACAGCAATCGCAGTCCGATGACCCCAATGGCCCGGTGCTGAAGCGGAGATGAGGTCGGTGGTAAGTGGGGAGTGATAAGTGTTAAGCACCTCTGTCCTTTGGGCTTTCACTTCTTCCCGCTTACCGCTTTCCACTTCCCACTCCCCGAAGACCGCACACCTTTGGTAACCAGCAGGCGCCCTGTTTACCCGCCTATAATCAGGCTGATTCATGCTCTTCGATCCCATTTACGCGGTGGCGTTCTTTGTCTACGGGCTAGCGCTCGGAAGCTTTCTGAACGTGTGCATTTACCGGCTTCCCCGCGGGATGTCGGTGGTGCGGCCGGGCTCGGCTTGCCCCGTGTGCCAGACCCACATCGCCTGGTATGACAATCTGCCGGTGGTGAGCTGGCTGCTGCTGCGGGGCCGCTGCCGTGCCTGCAAGGTACGGATTTCGCCGCGCTATCTCATTGTTGAATTGCTCACCGGACTACTGTTTGTCGCCTGCTACGCGGGGTTTAGCTGGACGCTCTCCACCTTCAAGTTTTGCACCTTTGCTTTCCTGCTGCTGGGCCTGATCTTTACCGATGCAGAACACAAGCTGCTGCCCGACACGCTGACCCTGACCGGCTTGGCCATCGGCGTGGCATTTAGCCTGCTGGTGCCGGTACAAGACCTGGGCAGCCGCCTGCTCTCAGCCTGGATCAAGCTGCCGCTCTGGTCGGATTTCTCGTGGCGGCTGCTGTCGCTGGTGGACTCCGGACTGGGCGCGGCCGTGGGCGCTTCATTCATTTATGGAGCCGGAGCGATCTACCGAAAGGCACGCGGCGTCGAGGGCATGGGCTTCGGCGATGTGAAGCTGATGGGCATGGTGGGCGCATTCCTGGGGGTGAAGCTGACGATTTTCACCCTGTTCGCGGCCTCGCTGGTGGGCTCGTTCTTCGGTCTGGCGGCAGTGCTGGCTGTGTGGTGGAAGCGCACGCGCAGGCGCATGGCGCGCCAGCACGAACCTGCGGCGACGGCACGCAAACGGGCCTGGAAGTCAGCCATGATGATCTATCGCCACTATGAACTGCCGTTCGGGGTCTTTTTGGGGAGCATGGCCCTGGTGGCCGCCTTCTTCGGCAACCGGCTCATTGGATGGTACTGGGGGTTCTACCGATGAATCCTGCTCTAATGAAAGAAACCATGATCGCTCTGGGAGCGGCGACCCTGGTCGTAGTGGTGGTGCTCACCGTCGCCGTCCGGCTGTTGCGGCGCAAGCTCGTGGGCTAACGCCAGTTCGTTTACCCTCTCGCTTCCCGGTTTAAGAGCGGGTCCATGTCGCCGCTGAACCAAGGTAACATTGCGGCCATAGTACCTCGCGGCTATGCTGGCGAAGGGGAGAAGTGCATCTTTTGCTGCATCCCCAGGATGGGATTTTCATGAGACGAATCGAGTTCATGCTGGCGATTGGCGCGGTAGTTGTGGCATCCGCGCTGGGAGCGGCCGCGCAGTCCGAGTCGCTGGGCGACGCCGCGCGCGCTGCCCGCAGAGAGCCGCGGCCACCCGCCAAGAAGGTCTATACCAACGACAACCTTCCCACCAGTGCTTCCATCAGCGTGGTGGGAGCGCCGCCTGCGGAAGAAGCCGAGCAGCAGCCCGCCGCCAGGCCGCCGGAAGAGAAAGCAAAACCGGCCGCCGCGACGGCCGCCGCGAAGGAAACCAAAGCAGAGGAAAAAAAGGCGGCCCAGCCCCAGGCGGGATCGCCAGAACAGATCGCGGCTCAGAAAGACAGGATTGCCAGTCTTGAGAAGGAACTGGATCTACTCCAGCGGGAATACAAACTGCAGGTTGCCGATTACTACGCCGATGCCGGCAACCAGTTGCGCGACCCCAAGACTTGGACGGAGAACGAGACCAAGTTCCGTGCTGACATCGCCGACCGGCAGAAACAAATCGAGGAAGCTAAGTCCCAGCTCCAGGATATGGAAGAGCAAGCCCGCCATGCGGGGACATCGGAGCAAGGCGTCCAATAGCCAGAGAGAGACCTTCGCGGCAAAACCGACAGGGGCTGCGGCCCCTGTTTTATTTTTTTTGGATAGGATCTTCGCGCATTTCCGCCTTTCTTGCCCAGAAGCGACCCCTGACGCCTGCGACGCGGACAGATACAATCGAAGTCTTTGCTAACTGTCTACGAATTGAGGCACACGATGGAACATAACCTTGAGCACACGGTGTCGCTTCTCACTCGCACCCCCGCGGCTCTCAATGCGCTTCTGCGTGATCTACCGGAAGCGTGGACGTTCCGCAATGAGAGTGAAAACACCTGGAGCGCGTTCGATATCGTCGCCCATCTGATTGACGCCGAGCGCACGAATTGGATTCCGCGGGCGAGGATGGTGCTGCAATCCGGCGAGACTCAGGCGTTTCCGTCCTTTGATCGCGGAGGACACCTACGAGAGAGTCAGGGGAAGTCGCTAGGACAGCTATTGGATGAATTCGCTCGTGTGCGGGCGGAGAGTCTGGGCGAGCTGCGCGCTCTGAATCTGCGGCCAGAGGACTTCGATCGGCGGGGACGCCATCCAGCTCTTGGAGCAGTTACTCTCTCCGAACTGCTCGCCACCTGGGCCGCGCATGACTTAACTCATCTGCACCAGATCTCAAGGGTCATGGCCTACCAATACCGCGAGGCGGTGGGTCCGTGGAGCAAATTCCTTGGGGTGATGAAATGCGCTGGCCACAGCTCTCCCTAAAGCGAGGAAGAATTCGGCGGCTGTCCTCTTTTCAGCCGTGCAATCTGTTTTAGATGGTGGCGGGTATGGATCCAGTGAAACTTGCGCCATTGCTGGGCAGTCAGCGGGCCCAGAACGAAGTGGTTGGCGAGCTTGCAATGCGCGCCGAAGCGGCGCTCGCACTCCGCCAGCATCCGGTCCATGTCCGCGATATGAAGCGGCAGATTGCGTAAGACTTCGTCCGGCGGCTGTCCTTTGGGCACGGCATACTCCGGCGCCTTGCGGCCGCCAGGCATGTATCCCAGTCCTACGACCAGCCCGACGGCGAGGCGCTGCGCGATGGTTGGGCGACCGGCGGTGGGCTGGCCTGCGTCAAGACACTTCTGCAGGTGCGGCACCGTCGTCTTGTAGGTGCGGTCCAGGTGCTCGAGGATCTCGGCCACGGACCACTTTCCTTCCGGATGGCGCGTCAACTCGGCGGCAGCCATGCCGCAGGTGGCATCAGCGATGGCATCCTGCACGCGCTGCAAGTAGCTGTTCACAGAACCCTTCCCTCCACCTAGAATCGCTGTGCTTTGCATCAGTGGGATCATAAACGCCCGTCGGGATGCCGGCATCATAAGCGTGGAGAAGCGATGAAACAATTTCTTCTGACTATTGCGATGGCTGCCGTGCTGGCTGGCTGCTCTTCCGCTCCAACGCCTGCCGAGAAACCGGCGGGAACCAAGGCTGAACCGCCCAAGGCAGAAGTTCTGACCGGCAGAGTGGCCTTCCAAAAACTGTTCGTCACGGCGCGAAGCTGGGCGCCGGATGCGCAGCCGTTCCGTTTGGAGTCGGAGGCGGTCAAGCAAGCGCCGGGAACGGACGGCAAGGCTGGCGTGTGGCGCGGCTATTTCGCTTCCGCCGGCAAGGGCGCCGTGAAGCCATACATCTGGTCCGGAATCTCAGGACCGGATGCACCCGAACGGGGCATCAATCCCGGACCCGAGGATACGTTCAATCCCTCCAACACCTCCACCCGACCCTTCGACTTTGCGTTCCTCAAGAGCGACAGCGACAAGGCCTTCGAGGTAGCGCAGCAGCACGGCGGCAAGAAGCTGATGGATGCCGATCCGCGGCAGCCCGTCAAGTACACGCTGGCCTGGAACCCGAGCACCAACGAACTCCTCTGGCACGTGGTATACGGCGCCTCAGAAATGGACGCCAGGCTGCGGGTGGCCGTGGACGCTTCTACTGGGACTTTCCTGAGGGTGGAGAAGTAGGATTGCGGGTCAGGATGGGACGGTCCGGATCGAATGGCTCGGGCCTCGACTCGGCCGTCTTGCCGGGCCTCTCGCATCCTGCCTGTTGCGCCAGATGCTTTTTCGGACGTTCAGCCAGCCCCTTGATGTGCTCCAGCGCCTTCTTCGCCTGCGCCGCGGACGGTCCCTGGGGAAGGATCTTCAGATAGGCCTCATAGTAAGCTTGGGCGCCGCCGGGATCGCCGAGCTTTTCCAGAGACTCCGCGATGCGGAAGGTGGCGATCGCATCGCCCGGCTTGTACTGCAGCGCCTCGCAAAAACGGCTGAGTGCCCCGCGATAGTTATCTTGCTTGAAGTAGAAGTTACCGATCTCGACATCCTTCAGCGCTTTGTGCGGATCCCAGGGATGCATTTCGGTCACGCTGTCATCCTGCACGTCGGGAGGCGGCCCTGGGCTGGTTGTGTCACGGCTGGAGCTGTCCCATGGTCCACGCGGCGCAGGGGTTGGCTCGGAGCGCGGCGGAGCCTGGCTGGTCGGCGGGCCCGCTGCCTGCTCCTGGTCTTTTTGATCCTTGTCGTTAGTTTGCCCGCAGGCGCAGAGCCCGGCTGCGAAGACAAGCGCGATGGGAAGCCTACGCCACATGCTCCATATTCTACGTCACTGCGGCATGGTTGGAGACACATGCGGCATGCGCGCCGCCGAATTTGCAAAATGTCACAGTCGAAAAAAATCAGGCCGCCCCGAAATTCAGGAACGGCCCGTAGTGACAGTTACTCGGGGGGAGGAAACTCTAGCGTGACCGCGCCCCGCTATCAGCGGGGGCGTTGGATGCTGTCTGGTTATCGACAACATTGGTCATCAGGCGGACATCCACACGGCGATTCTTGGCCCGACCGGAGTTGTTGGAGTTCGGAGCTACCGGCTTGTCTTTCCCCAGGCCGATCACGTAAATCTTGTGCGCCGGTACGTCATACTTCTGCGCCAGATACTGGATAACGGCGGCTGCACGGCGCTGGCTGAGTTGATAGTTGTAATCAGCCGGGCCGGTGGAATCGGTGTTGCCGTCCAGGACGATGATGTAGTGCTTGGCGTCGGAAATGTCCTGACCAAGCTCGTCCAAGGCCTGCCTGGCTTTGTCGGTAAGCACAGCCTTGTCGAACCCGAAGTGAACCGTGGTTTCGACCATCGGGCGGTAATTATCCAGGTTGGCCACGGTGTTGGTCAGGCTGGTAACACGGTTGGTAGCCTGGTTGGCCAAGCCCTGGGCATCGTCCGCCGACTTGCCGGCGGCCAGAGCCTTCTGATCGGCATCGGCGGCCTTGGCTTGTACATCCTGAATACCCTTCTGGGCACGAGCGTCGGTGTCGCGGATGTCGCGGGAGTTCTTCGCCGTCAGATCATCCAGTTCGTTCGTCTTGTCAACGAGAGGGGTGGTCTGATTGCGGACGTAATTCTTCGTGGTGCAGCCTGCGGAAAAGACCATGCTCAAGCTGAGGACGCCAGTAAGTGCTAACAACCTGCGATTCATTGGGGAGGGCTCCTGGGTCAAGCTCGCATGCCCAGCCATCGGCCATGCTCGTTAGGTGTGATAGCAAACGCCCTGCCACTTGCCGGGGCCGATCGCCTACCCTAAGTAATTGAAATTACACAGTTTTATCCACGCATCTCGTGCGCTCTCCAGAGGCAGCCGGGCAATCGCTGGAGGGAGAGTAGAATTTTTACAGGGTGTCCGCCCGCCCAGCAGCTATCGAGCTACATGGACTTACAGGAGAAAATCCGAGAATTGCCCACCGGGCCCGGCGTGTATCTGTACAAGAACGCCGAGGGTGAGGTGATCTATGTCGGCAAGGCCAAGAACCTTCGGTCGCGGGTGCGGTCCTATTTTCTGGAAGGCCGGGCCGAGGATGCCAAGACCGGATCGCTTCTACGCGAGGCCGTTGACGTTGGCTACATCGTTGTCGATAACGAAAAAGAGGCACTGGCCCTCGAGAATAACCTCATCAAACAGAAAAAACCGCGCTTCAACATCCTGCTGCGCGACGACAAGACCTATCCCTACATCAAGCTGACCGCCGGCGAGCGCTACCCGCGGGTGTATGTCACCCGCCGCCTGAGAAAAGACGGCAGCCTGTATTTCGGGCCCTACTTCCCTGCCAACCTGGCACACCGCACCGTGGACCTGATCCACCGCGCCTTTAAAGTTCCCTCCTGCACAGTGGATCTGAGCCGCTACCATCCGCGGCCTTGCCTGCAGTACTACATCAAGCGCTGCCTGGGCCCGTGCGTGAAGGAATTGACCACGCCGGAGGCGTATCAGGAAGCCGTGCGCGACGTCCGGCTGTTTCTGGAAGGCCGGCAGACGGACCTGACGCACTCTCTGCAGGAGCGCATGGAGCAGGCCGCGGAAGAGCAGGAGTACGAGCGCGCGGCGAAGTACCGCGACCTGCTGGCTACCGTCGAGCAGCTTCACCAGAAACAACGGATGGATGCCGTCGAAGGCGACGACGCCGACGTTTTCGGTTATCACTACGAAAACCACATGCTCGCCGTGAATTTGTTCCACATGCGCGGCGGACGCGTGCTTGATCGTCGCGAGTTCTTCTGGGAGGACTTGCCGGAGTTCGCATTTCCGGACGGCGAAAATTTCGGAGGCGACGAGGCTTTTCATCCCGGCGAGTTCTTCTCAGCCCTGCTCAAGCAGGTCTACATCGACCAGCAGTACGTGCCGCGCACGATCTACGTCCCGGTTGAATTTGAAGACTGCGCAGCGCTGGAAGAGCTGCTTTCGGAGAAGCGCCAGCGGCGCGTGGAAATCGCAGTACCGCAGCGCGGCGAGAAGCGCTCGCTCATCGACCTGGCGGCGCGCAACGCCAAGCAATCGTACGAGCAGCGCTTCCGCGTGATGAAGCCCGCGACCAAGGCGATCCAGGAAGCGCTCCGGGATGCGCTCACCCTGCCCGAGATGCCGCGCCGCATCGAGTGCTTCGACATTTCCCACATACAGGGCGCGGAGACCGTGGCCTCCATGGTGGTGTGGGAAGACGGAAAGATGAAGAAGTCGGATTACCGCAAGTTCATCATTCGCTCGGTCGATGGCGTGGACGACTTCGCTTCCATGCGCGAGGTGGTGGGGCGGCGCTACAAGCGAGTGCTGGAAGAAAAGCAGAAGCTGCCCAGCCTCGTGCTGATCGATGGCGGGCTCGGGCAACTGCACGCCGCGGCCGAAGCGCTGGAGACGCTGGAGATCGTCAACCAGCCGCTGGCCTCGATCGCCAAGCGCGAGGAGATCATCTACGTCCACGGCCAGGAAGACGAGCCGGTGGTGCTCGACCATCACTCGCCGGTGCTGCACCTGGTGCAGATGATCCGCGACGAGTCCCACCGCTTCGCCGTTACCTTCCACCGCAAGCGCCGCTCCATGCGCGACCGCAACTCGGAATTGTTGGACATCCCCGGCGTCGGCGAGAGCACCCGGCGGCGCCTGCTGGAACACTTCGGCAGCGTCCGCGCGGTGAAGCAGGCAGACGCCGCGGCGCTGTCAGCGGTGGTGACGCGGGGGCAGGCAGAGGCGATCAGGCGGTACTTTGATGCGGTTGGGGATTAGCCGGTATCTACGCCTGGCCCGGTTCTGTCCCCGCATTCCTGCTGCGTGCACAAAAGTACTCCCACGATGCTCTTCGGCGCCTCAGTGTCCCCTCATAGAAGATGTAAATCGCATAAAGCAGTGCGCAGACAAAGATGCCGAGCGCCAGCGATAGGAATACCTCCGCCATGCTCCCAGCAACAAATGCGTTTCCAACAGCCTTTTGAGCCGTGATGTAGGCCAAAATCGTCGTTGCGCGGCACACCAGCAAAAGTACAGACAGGAGAGACGTCAGAACGGCGAGCCTCTTAATTGATTCGACCTTGGTCGAACACATCTCCCAGGAATACAGGAACTTGAACTCGGCTTGTTCCATCAGGCGCAGCAATGCCGTTGCGTTGTCCTTCTTGGGCTGGTTGCCGGATTCGCTCAGGAGTCTGCCTGGAAGATCGTCTACCAATCTGTTCGCCAGGGCCGAAGCGGCGAGCAAATCTGGTCCTGAAATTCTGTTATTGGCCTTTCCAAGTGAGGTTCGTCTCCTTGCCGAGAACCACCAGAGCTTCCGGGCCAGATTCAGGGATCTCACGAGAGAAATGGCTAGTACCGTGAACAGGTACACGAGGAAAACCTTTGACTCCCAGGGTAGCCTAACCTCGTACATGGGATCCCATACGATCGGGGTTTCTTGCATTCCGCACCCTCCGAAGTCTCGAAACGACGACCATCGCTCTTAAGTTACAAGAGGAAGCGCTGGAACATTAGACACCAACAGTTGTCACGGGGCACTTGCGGCCAGGCCGACGAGGACATGGGCCGCCTCATGAGGCGCGCGCCACCTTTACCTTTAGCTGTACGCCTGCTTCCCGCTGCAGGTAGGCGAGAATCTCGAAGAGGTTCTGCGCTTGCGGGTTGCCGCTCGGGCCGAACATGCGCATGATGCTCTTGGGCGAGCGCTGTACCACTTCGGCCAGCTCGCCAAAGCCGACGGTCGCGTTGATGTAGTCGCGCAGGATGGCCTTTCCGGTGTCCACATCACCCGAAAGGAAAGACTCAATCCCCTCGATGAGCAGTTCCTTGCGAAAAGCCGCATCGCGCTCGACGCGGGCTTTGATGGTTTCGCGAAAATCGCGTGTCAGCGGCATAGCTATCTCTCCTGACTCTTTTTTCGCAGTTTGTAGTCTTGCCATCGGCCAACTGCGTCTTTGATGTCCTTCTGCTGCCGCTTTTTGGTTCCGCCGGCAAGCAAGATCACAAGCCACTCACCGTCTTTTCCAAAGTAAATACGGTAACCCGACCCAAAATCGATCCGATATTCGAAGACGCCGCCACCCACGCCTTTGACGTTGGAGAAATTACCTTAGCTCATCCGGACGACTGCCGACGCCACTTTCGCAGCAGCGGGCGCATCGAGGTCATCAAACCACTTGGCATAAGGACTGTGGCCATTCCGGTCCAGATATTCCCGGACTTCCACCATGCCCTCATGGTAACTTATACGTTACCATTGTCAAGGACAAA
>Ga0335077_10001434_pt1 | contig 28284 bp, 18 predicted proteins | sample Lox_Sample_31_FD_207151 | JGI IMG/M metagenome (GOLD analysis project Ga0335077, IMG submission 207151) | Soil microbial communities from Loxahatchee National Wildlife Refuge, Florida, United States - Lox_Sample_3.1 | ecosystem: Environmental > Terrestrial > Soil > Wetlands | place: USA... | reverse complement strand
AGAGCAAGCAAATCCGCAAGAAACTGGCGAAACGGATCAAATTGCTCCAGGGTTTGCAGCTTTCCAAGAGCCGTCCGGAATGGATGGTTCTCACGGTGCTGCCGGTCATCCCGCCGGACCTGCGCCCGCTCGTTCCGCTCGAGGGCGGACGTTTTGCCACGTCCGATTTGAACGACTTGTATCGCCGCGTCATCAACCGGAACAATCGCCTCAAGACGCTGCTCCAGCTCAAAACGCCCGAAGTCATCATCCGCAACGAAAAACGCATGTTGCAGGAAGCTGTGGATGCGCTGTTCGACAACGGTCGTCACGGACGTCCCGTCACCGGCGCGGGCAACCGCGCGCTGAAATCTCTGAGCGACATGCTCAAAGGCAAGGGCGGCCGGTTCCGCCAGAACCTGCTCGGCAAGCGCGTGGATTATTCCGGACGCTCGGTCATCGTCATCGGCCCCGAACTCAAGCTGCATCAGTGCGGTCTGCCCAAAAAGATGGCGCTCGTATTGTTCGAGCCGTTCATCATCCGGCGCTTGAAGGAACTCGGCTACGTCCACACCGTTCGCAGCGCGAAGAAAATGATCGAACGCCAGACGAAGGAAGTGTGGGACGTGCTGGAAGAAGTCACCAAAGGCCATCCGGTATTGCTCAATCGCGCGCCCACGCTGCACCGCCTCTCCGTGCAGGCGTTTGAACCGCTGTTGATCGAAGGCGAGGCCATCCGCATCCATCCGCTGGTTTGCACCGCTTACAACGCCGACTTCGACGGCGACCAGATGGCCGTGCACGTGCCCCTGTCGGTCGAGGCGCAAATGGAGGCGCGCCTCTTGATGATGGCGCCGAACAATATCTTCAGCCCGTCGTCTGGCAAACCTATCATCACGCCCACGCAGGACATCACGCTCGGCTGCTATTATCTGACCGCCGAACCGCGCAAATCGATGCCGGCCGATCCGAAGACGCTGCCGCTGTTCGGCTCGAAGGAGGAAGTGCTGTTCGCCTACGAAGACGGCGCGTTGAAGACGCACGACCGCATCCGTCTGGCGAATCCTGATTTTGGCAAAAAGGTCATTTTTGGGGACCCGGGCAAAAAGCTTCTCGAGACCACGGTAGGCCGCGTGATTTTCAGTGAAATCTGGCCACCGGAACTGGGGTTCCCCAACAAGCCGGTCAAGAAGTCCGAACTCGGCGATTTAATCTGGAAATGTTACAAGTTCGCCGGCCACGAAAAAACCGTGGCCATGCTCGACAAACTCAAGGAACTCGGCTTCCGCGAAGCGACCAAGTCGGGCTGCTCCATCGGTATTGACGACATGATCATTCCGAAGGAAAAAGACCAGGAAATTGACACGGCGCAGAAGCAGATCAAGGAAGTTGAAAAGCAGTATCGCAAGGGCGTCATCACGCCGGGCGAACGTTACAACAAGATCGTGGATATCTGGACGCATTGCACCGACATGATTTCCAACGTCATGTTTAAGACGCTGGAGCAGAACCAGGGCAAACGCGAATACAACCCGGTTTATCTCATGGTGGATTCCGGCGCGCGCGGCAACCGCCAGCAGGTGCGCCAGCTCGCCGGCGTGCGCGGTCTCATGGCCAAACCCAGCGGCGACATCATTGAGAAGCCGATTCTCGCGAACTTTCGTGAGGGTCTCACCGTGCTCGAATATTTCATCTCCACGCACGGCGCCCGCAAGGGTCTGGCCGACACCGCGCTCAAAACCGCCGACTCCGGTTACATGACGCGCAAACTCGTGGACGTGGCGCAGGATGTCATCATCCAGGAAGACGATTGCGGCACGGGCAACGGCATCTGGGTCTCGGCGGTTTATGAAGGCGAGGACGAGGTCGTCAAACTCGCCGACCGGCTCGTGGGCCGGTTCGCCTGCGACGACATTGTCAATCCGACGAACCCGAAGGAAACGCTCATCAGCGCCAATGAAGAAATTGACGAGGACAAGGCCCGGCGCATTGAAGCTGCGGGCGTGGACCGGGTGCGCATCCGCTCCGTGCTCACCTGCGAGAGCAAGCACGGTGTGTGCATCCATTGTTACGGCCGCAACCTCGCCACTGGCGCACCCGTCAAGCTCGGCGAAGCCGTCGGCATCATCGCCGCCCAATCCATCGGCGAGCCGGGCACGCAGTTGACGATGCGGACGTTCCACATCGGCGGCACGGCGGCGCAGGTGTTCAAGATCCCGCAAATCAAGTCCAAACACGATGGCAGCATTCGTTACAACGAATTGCGCTACGTCGAATTGGAGGACGGCAACAACATCGTTTTGAACAAGAACGGTTCCGTGGCCATCCTCGGCGACGATGGCCGGGAACTGGAAAATCACAACATTGTCATCGGCGCCGTCATCTCGTTCAAGGACGGCGCCAAAATCAAAAAGGGCGAGACCTTCGTGCAGTGGGACCCGTACAACGTGCCGATTCTTTCCGAAAAGGCCGGCAAAGTGAAGTTCCACGACATCATCGAAGGGGTGACGATGAAGCAGGAAACGGACGAAACCACCGGGCAGGAAGCCATGGTTGTCATCGAACACAAGGAGGATTTGCACCCGCAAATCACCATCAGCGACGACGCCGGCGAAGTCGTGGCCAACTATCCCATTCCGTCCGCCGCGCACGTCGTCGTGAGTGAAGGCGACAAAATCGTGCCGGGCACGTTGCTCGCCAAAACGCCGCGCAAACAGGCCAAGACCAAGGACATCACCGGCGGCCTGCCGCGGGTGGCCGAATTATTCGAGGCGCGCCGGCCCAAGGACGCCGCCGAAATATCCAAGATTGACGGCGTGGTGGATTTTGGTGCGAGTGTGCGCGGCAAACGCTGCATTCTTATCAAGGACACCCAGACGCAAGCGGAGGAAGAGCATCTCATCCCCATCGGGAAACACGTCATTGTGTTCAAGGGCGATTTCGTCAAGAAAGGCCAGCAATTGACCGAAGGCCCGATTGACCCGCACGAAATCCTCGACGTTTGCGGCCCGCAGGAATTGCAGGAGCATCTCGTCAGCGAAGTGCAGGAGGTCTATCGCCTTCAGGGCGTCACCATCAACGACAAGCATATTGAGATCATCGTCCGCCAGATGCTTCGCAAGGTGCGCATCACCGAACCGGGCGACACGCAGTTCCTCTGGGGCGAACAGATTGACAAGCTGGACTTTGAAGAGGAGAACGAGCGCGTCGAGAAAATGGGCGGCAAGCCGGCGGAAGCCTCGCCGGTGTTGCTGGGCATCACCAAGGCGTCACTCGAAACCGACAGCTTCCTGAGCGCCGCGTCGTTCCAGGACACGACCCGCGTGCTCACCGAAGCGTCCACGCGGTCGCGCGTGGATTCGCTGCGCGGGTTCAAGGAAAACGTCATCATGGGCCACATCATCCCGGCGGGCACCGGTTTCGATATGCACCGCAAGGCGCATCTGAAGCCGCTGGTCGAGATTTCCGAGGAACCGGAACCGGCGGAACAGCCCGCAGCGGCGGAAAATCCGCTGCTGGCATAAGCGCGAGTGGTCTCAAATACTTGTTGCAAGTGAAAACTTATTTGCTATATTCCGCGTTCCATTTTTGAGACGAAATGCCGACAATTAACCAACTGGTCCGCCGGGGCCGGCGCAAAGTAAAATACAAGTCCAAGTCACCGGCCTTGGAAAACTCGCCGTTCCGACGCGGCGTGTGCATCCAGGTCATGACGCGCACGCCCAAGAAGCCGAACTCGGCGATGCGCAAAGTGGCAAAAGTCCGCCTGACGAACGGTTACGAAGTCATCGCCTACATCCCGGACGAGGGCCACAATTTGCAGGAGCACTCGATTGTGATGGTGCGCGGCGGCCGCGTGAAAGATTTGCCGGGCGTGCGGTATCACATCGTTCGCGGCCGGCTCGACGCCGCCGGTGTGGAAAAGCGCCGCGTCAGCCGCTCGAAATACGGCGTGAAACGTCCCAAGCCGGGTTCCAAACCCGCGGCGCCCGCCGCCGCGGCGGCAACTCCGGCCCCGGCGCCCGCAGCAGCGTAATCGCGATTTAACCGATTTAACTCATTTAACCAACCGCCATGTCCCGCAGACGACAAGCTACCCGACGGCCGATTGCCAAAGACGGCAAATTTCAAAGCTCTTTGGTTTCGCGCCTGGTCAACACCGTGATGACGTGCGGCAAGAAGAACACGGCGCAACGGATTGTCTATGGCGCGTTCGACAGCATTTCGCAAAAAAATCCCGCGAGCAATCCGGTGGAAATCCTGCAACGCGCGGTGGACAACGCCAAACCGCGCATCGAAACCAAGGCCCGCCGCGTCGGCGGCGCTACCTATCAGGTGCCGCTGGAGGTGCCACCCGACCGGCAGGCTTCGCTGGCCTTGCGGTGGATTGTGGATTTTGCGGACGCGCGCAAGGGCCAGCCCATGCGCGAGGCGCTCGCGGCGGAAATTCTGGAGGCGTATCAAGGACAAGGCAGCGCCATCCGCAAGCGCGATGACGTTCACAAAATGGCGCAGGCGAACAAGGCTTTTGCCCATTTTCGCTGGTAGGAATCCTTTGCAAACCGCCCCGACACGGAACTGCCGGGGCATTTTTGTTGCCAGCAATAGTTGGCAATTCTTTAAATGGGTTAAATAAGTTGAATCGGGAGGCAGAGGCAAAATTTGACTATTTGACCCATTTAACCGATTTAACTCATTTAACGAATCAACGATTTAACGGAGAGAAACATGAGTGCAGTTTTGGAAAAAGGCGGACCGGCATCAGTCAACTCGTCCAAGCGTGAATACACGCTGGAGCGCACGCGCAACATCGGCATCGCCGCGCACATTGACGCGGGCAAGACGACCACGACCGAGCGCATCTTGTTTTACACCGGCCTCATCCACAAGATTGGCGACGTGGACGATGGCAACACGGTTACCGATTGGATGGAGCAGGAGCGCGAACGCGGTATTACCATCACTTCCGCCGCCGTAACGTGTTACTGGACGCAAAAGCAGACCAAGCACGGCGAAAACGAATTGCACAAGGCTTTCCTCGGCGTGCCGCATCGCATCAATATCATTGACACGCCCGGACACGTGGATTTCACCGCCGAGGTCGAGCGCTCCATGCGCGTGCTGGACGGCGCGGTCGCGGTGTTCTGCGGCGTGGCGGGCGTGCAGCCGCAATCCGAAACCGTCTGGCGGCAGGCCACCAAATACAACGTCCCGCGCATTGCCTTCGTCAACAAGATGGACCGCACGGGTGCGAATTTTGAGAATGCGCTGAACGACATGCGCAAAAAACTCGGGGCGTATGCCTATCCAATTTTCCTGCCCATCGGCGCGGAGGATAAATTTGCCGGCGTGATTGACGTCGTCAACCAGAAGGCCATTGTCTGGGGGCCGGGCGACGCCATCAACGAAGGCCTGAACTACGAGGTAAAGGAAATTCCCGCCGAACACAAGGAACGCGCGAAGGCCGCGCTCGCGGAATTGATTGACGCCGTCTCCAACAAGGACGACGCGATCGCCGACCTTGTCTTGCACGAAAAGCCGATAACGCCGCAGGAACTCAAGGCTGCCATCCGCCGGCTGACGTGCAAGATCGAGCTGGTGCCGGTGCTGTGCGGTTCCGCTTTCAAGAAAAAGGCCGTGCAGCCCTTGATTGATGCGGTAGTGGATTATTTGCCGGGGCCGCTCGACGTGCCGCCCGCCGAAGGCGCCGAGCCGGGCACGGACAACAAGGTCGTCGTCGAGACCAGCGACAGCAATAAGTTCTGCTCGCTGGCGTTCAAGCTGTGGACCGACCCGTACGCCGGCAAGCTGGTGTTCTTCCGCGTTTATTCCGGCCAGCTTGAAAAGGGCGACACGATTTACAATCCGCGCACGCGCAAACGCGATCGCGTCAGCCGCCTGATGATCATTCAGGGCAGCGAGCGCAAGGACGTGGAGCGGGTTTTTGCGGGCGACATCGCCGCGCTGGTTGGCCTGCGCAACATCACCACCGGCGACACGCTCTGTGACGAAGAGTTCGACGTGACGCTTGAACCGCCGACTTTCCCCGAACCGGTCATCAGCATGGCCGTCGAGCCGAAAACGCGCGCCGACCGCGACAAGATGTCCGAAGGCCTGCAACGGTTGGCCGAGGAAGACCCGACGTTCCGCTGCTTCACGAACCAGGAAACCGGCCAGCTCATTATCGCGGGCATGGGCGAGTTGCACCTGGAAATCATTTGCGACCGGCTCAAGCGCGAGTTCAAGGTGGACGCCAACACCGGCGCGCCGCAAATCGCCTACCGCGAAACCATCACCACCCCGGCGGACGGCGAAGGCAAGTTCATCAAGCAATCCGGCGGCCGCGGCCAATATGGCCACGCCTGCGTCCAGATTCAACCGAACGAAAAAGGCAAAGGCGTCGAAATCGAAAACAAGATTGTCGGCGGCGCGATTCCCAAGGAATACATCCCCGCGGTCATTGACGGCATTGAGGAATCTGTCAAGAGCGGCGTTTACGCGGGCTACCAGATTATCGACATCAAGGTGCAGGTCGTGGACGGCACCTTCCACGAAGTGGACTCGAACGAATTGGCGTTCCGCATGGCGGGCATTTTCGCGTTAAAAGACGCGGTCAAAAAGGCGCATCCGATTTTGCTGGAACCCATCATGAAGGTGGAAGTGACCACGCCCGACGAATACCAGGGCGATCTGCTCGGCGACATCAGCCGCCGGCGCGGTCACATTGTCAGCATCGAAGCGAAACAGGGCCAGACGATTTTAAACGCGCAGGTGCCGTTGGCCGAGATGTTCGGTTACGCGACCGCGATTCGCTCGCTGTCGAAAGGCCGCGCGTCGTATTCGATGGAACCGCTGACGTTCGAACAGGTACCGACAAGCGTTCTCAATACGATTCTGGACGCAGCTTCCAGGAAACCCGGCGCGCGGAGTTAATTGGGGAGCGCACGCACGTTTCACAGTAGGGCGGCGCTGCCGCGCTGCCGCTGCGGAGCACCGCGGCCCTACCCAAAAAAATGGCAGCGCCTCGGGTGGAGCGCTGCCGATGTGGCGAACTGGACTTGCGTAACTTTTCCCTCCTTGGAATGCCAGACGCGTAACAGCCTTCCCGGAATCCGTGTCGAACAAATGTCAGCCCCGTGAAGTTACGGTGACAAACGCCACGCTGCTCGAAATCGGGAAGGCGTGGTTGGTGGGACAGGCAGTCCCGCCTCGCCGCTTTGCGCCAGCTTGATGGCGCACGCGGAGCGACATGTCCTACCGCGCCGAAATCTCCAGCATCCGCTCGATCGGCAACCGGGCGCGTTTCAGAATTTCCACCGGCAACTCGATGCGCGGCGCGAGGCGTTTCATGCAATCACGCACCTTTTCGAGCGTGTTCAACTTCATGTACTTGCATTCGCTGCATCGGCAGTGGTCCGTCGGCAACCGCATTACGTCAAACACCGGTGCGCACAGGAATTCCTTGCCCGGACATTCCTTCTGCATCCGGTGGATGATGCCCGACTCTGTCACGACGATGAATTGCTTTGCCGGGCTGGTTTTGCAGAAGGTAATCATCCCTTCCGTCGAACGCACGGCGTCAGCCAGGTCGCGCACCTCGCGCAGGCTTTCCGGATGGACCACGACCTTGGCGTCAGGAAATTTCTCGCGCAGTTTCAGGACCTGCTCGCGTCGAAACTCGACGTGCGCGTAACAATTGCCCTGCCACAACGTCATCGGGCGCCCGGTCTGTTCCATCACCCATTGGCCGAGGTTTTCGTCCGGGACGAACAGGATGTCTTTGTCCTTCGGCGCGGCTTCGACGATTTTCACCGCGTTGCCGCTGGTGCAAATCACATCGGTCAGGGCCTTCACCGCCGCGCTGCAATTGATGTAAGCAATCGTCCAGAAATTCGGATTGCTTTTCTGCAACTCAGCGAGCTTGTCTGCCGGACAACTTTCTTCCAGCGAACAGCCGGCGTCCTTGTCCGGCAGCACGACGATTTTGTTCGGATTCAGGATTTTCGCCGTCTCGGCCATGAAATGGACACCGCAGAACACAATCACATCCGCGCTCGTCTTCGCCGCCTGTTGCGACAAGCCGAGCGAATCGCCGACGTAATCCGCCACGTCCTGGATTTCCGGCACTTGATAATTATGCGCGAGGATGACGGCATTAAGCTGCTTTTTGAGCGTGAAAATTTCCCTGGCCAAAGGCTCGAATCGGGCTTTCGTCATCGCGCCGCGCGGCTGGATTTCAGCGACATTAATCATTTTGCTATGTTACTGCTGCCAGTCGCCAACGTCAATGAAGGCAGCTCCGTGGTAAAGAGCAATTGGGTTGCGATTGTCCGAGGCCATGCGCCTGCGAGGCTCAACCATTCAGATGCTAAACTGGAAATGCAGGGCGACCCGCCACGCGTTTCCGCTTGAAAATTCGGGCAAAAACCGGGTTTCAAGCCCGTCGAACAACGGAGATTAATCCAATAAAATTATCGAAAAATCATAGAATCGTCCATTCCACAGGAACGGCAGCTGTGGTAGCATTCTCCGGTTCGTAAATCTGGAGACAGCGATTTGTAATCAAAAGTCATATGAAAAATCATATCAAAACCCTTGGAATCCTGTCTGCGCTGGCACTGGCGGTTCCCGTCCAGGCTTCAGTATCGGAAACTGACGGCTTGGGAACCAGTTGGATCGGCACACCCACATTCCAAACAGGCGTACCCACCGTTTTTACCACGTCGGAAGGTAATTTCGGACAGTCCGGCGGCAACGGCGCCGGTGGTTTTGGTGCATTGGCCCAATCTTTTGAACTGGGTTCATCCGGCATATTACAGAATATGCAACTGGTTTTAGCGGGAAGTGTGCAGACGTTCCACGTTGAACTTTATGACCTGGGACCTTATCCGGGTTCGGGATATCCGGCTACCTCATCCACCTATACTCCCGGCAGTCAGGTCAATTTACTCGCCGCCGGCGACACGTTCACCTACAATGGTGGCGCTGCCGGAGCACAAAATGTTGCTGAATTAACTTTCTCGGGTGCGGACGCTAATATCTCTTTGAACGGGGGTGAACTTTACGCGCTGCAAATTGATCCGACGGCTACACCCGCGTCTTTCTGGGCCCGCGATGGCGTGCAAACGGTTGCCGGACAAGCGTACCGGATGAACCAGTTCAGCTCCGGTAACATGGGTGCAATTAATGGCGCCATTCGCGATTTTGGCCTCGCGGTCACAGTCACCCCGGTTCCCGAACCCACTTCACTGGCGCTGCTGGGCGGTTCGCTGCTGGCCCTGGGGACGATTCGTCGCCGCAAGTAAGTTCGTTTTCCCTAACGCGCTCAAAGCGACAGCCGTTGCCAGTTTCTGGTGGCGGCTGTTTCGCTTTAAGCTTTTGACGCGACAGACACGAATGACAAATTGTCGCCCGCAATGAAAATCATTGTCACGCCGGCTCTCGTGTTTTACAGCGCTATCCGGATGGAAACCAGAGCATCGTCCACGCCCCCGCAAGGCTGCCGCCGAAATACTGTGGCGCGAGATTGGGTTTCATCACAAGATGGGCATCGTTTATGGCCAATCGTTTATGCTGGTTCAGCCGTCGCGGACGGCCGCATTTGCCGACCGCCATGCTGGGCCGGGCCGGCCTGCTGGTGGTTCTCTGCCAGTTCATTTCTCCCCGTAACGGCTTTGCCCTCGGCCAGGTTCAATACGTCGAGAATGTTCCTCATCAGGATGATTTCCCGATCGTTCAGGGAAAAACCGCGGCGGCCGTTTACGTGGATACCAACGATTGGGCCGGGGTCGTTCGCGCCGCGGGCGACTTGCAGACGGATGTCGCGCGCGTCACGGGCCTGACACCGGTCATCACGCACGACGGAAAAAGTCCGGGGACCAATCTCCTTATCATCGGCACGATCGGCCGAAGCGCAATGATTGACCGGCTGCTCCGCGAAGGGAAAATTGACGTTTCGCCCATCGCCGGCAAATGGGAATCATTTTTCATTCAGGTTGTGCCGAACCCGTCTCCCGGCGTCGCCAGCGCCCTGGTCATCGCCGGCAGCGACAAGCGCGGAACGATTTACGGCATCTACGATGTGTCCGAGGAGATCGGCGTGTCGCCATGGTATTGGTGGGCTGATGTCGTGCCCGAACATCAGCACGCGTTGTTTGTGAAACCGGGCAAATACGTGCAGGGACCGCCATCGGTCAAATACCGCGGCATTTTCCTGAACGACGAAGCGCCGGATTTGAGCAATTGGATCACCAACAACTTCGGCACGGTCCTGCCGAGCACCAATCCGCCGATCCCGCCGCGTGTGGCCAATTACAATCACCAGTTTTACACGAAGTTGTTCGAGTTGATTCTGCGGTTGAAGGGCAATTATCTCTGGCCGGCCATGTGGAACAATGCCTTCAACGAAGATGATCCCTCGAATCCCAAACTGGCCGATGAATACGGCATCGTCATGGGCACCTCGCACCAGGAGCCGATGCTGCGGGCACAGAAGGAATGGGACCGGCGTTATTTGAAAACATTGGGAACGTGGAACTATGCCAAAAATCCGGATGTTCTCGAAAATTTCTGGCGTGAAGGCATCCGGCGGAACCGGAATTACGAAAGCATCATTACCATCGGTTTGCGGGGTGCGAATGACACGCCGATGGCGCCCGGAGGACCCGCGGCGAACATGGCATTACTTGAAAAAATCGTGGACGCGCAGCGGAAAATCATCGCCGAGGAAATGAATTCCGACGTCACCAAAGTGCCGCAGGTCTGGTGTCTCTACAAGGAAGTACAGGATTTCTACAACGCCGGGATGAGAGTGCCGGACGACGTGACGCTGCTGTGGTGTGACGATAATTGGGGCAACCTCCGTCGCCTGCCGGCTCCAGCGGGACGCAAGCGCAGCGGCGGCGCGGGAGTTTATTATCACTTTGACTACCACGGCGATCCGCGCAGTTACCAGTGGATCAACGCCAATCCGATTTCCAAAATCCGGGACCAGATGTCGCTGGCCAAGCAATACGGGGCCGACCGGATCTGGATTGTGAATGTCGGCCACTTCAAGGGTTACGAGTTCCCGCTCGAATATTTTATGAACCTGGCCTGGGACACGGACCGGTGGACCAATGACAATCCTGATGAATTCACCCGGCTCTGGGCCGAGCGGGAATTCGGACCGAAATATGCCGGTGACATCGCCGACATCGTCACCCGCTACACGCGATACAATGGCCGGCGTAAACCCGAACTGCTCGATCCCAACACCTACAGCCTGGTGAATTATCAGGAAGCGGAAAGCGTGGTGGCCGACTTTAACGCCATCGCCGCCAGGGCAGAGAAGATTTTCCCCGAGTTGCCGAAAGTCAGGCGCAATGCCTTCTACGAACTGGTTCTGTTCCCGACCAAAGCCAGCGCGCTGGTAAACCAGTTGTATCTCGCTGCCGGCAAAAACGAGTTGTATGCGAAGCAAGGCCGCGCCAGCGCCAACGATTATGCGGCGGAAACCCGCGCTCTGTTCCAGGCAGACACAAATCTGATGAATTATTTCAACGAGACGTTTGCCCGCGGCAAATGGAACCACTTCATGGACCAGGCGCATTTGGGTTACACCAACTGGCAGGACCCGCCCCGCAACAGTTTGCGTGCCATCAAACTCGCGGAAATTAAAGTGCCGGAAACGGCAGCCATGGGCGTGGCCGTGGAAGGCTCCGACGCGGCGTGGCCCGGCGCGCGGAGCGATGCGGTCTTGCCGGGGTTCGACGCATTCAACCGGCAACGCCATTTCATTGACGTGTTCAACAAGGGCCAGACGGCTTTCAAATTCGCCGCCACCGCCAGCCAGCCGTGGATTCGGCTCAGCGAAATCAAAGGCACCATCGCCAAGGACAAACGCCTGTGGGTGATCGTGGATTGGGCCAAAGCGCCGGAAGGCACGGCCAGCGGCACGGTGACTCTCGCCGGGACCGGCACAAACGTCACGGTAAAAGTAAATGCTTCCAATCCAACGGAAGTGACGCGGGATTCCCTGCAAGGATTTGTGGAAGGCGAAGGTTTTGTGTCCATCGAGGCCGAACATTATACCCGGCAAACCGGCGCGCACGCCAATCGCTGGATGCGGATTGATGATTACGGTCGGACATTATCCGGCATGAGAACAACGGGCCCGGTGGATGCGCCCGGTGCGACGCCAGGAAAAGATTCGCCCTGTCTGGAGTACCGGATGTATCTGTTCGGCACCGGAACCGTTGATGTGAACGCCATTGTGGGTCCGACGTTGAATTTCGTTCCCGGCCGTGGACTGCGCTACGCGGTGTCCTTTGACGATGACCCGCCGCAGGTGGTCACGCTCGTTTCGCAGAATTACGATGCCCAGAACGGAAACCACGATTGGGAAAAATCCGTCGAAGACAATGCGCGTTTCAGCCATACGATACACTCCATTGTGGCGCCAGGCTATCACACGTTGAAAATCTGGATGGTGGATCCAGGCGTGGTGCTGGAAAAACTGGTCGTCAATCCGGGTGGCGTAAAACCGAGCTACCTCGGCCCGCCAGAGAGTTATCACGCTGCTGTGCGATGAAATTCAGGCGCGCTCGTTCTCGATGGTTTGGAGCGCGGCGCGAAGATAGCCCAGCGCGTAGGCCATGCCCGCGTGCCAGGGCGCGGCACAACTCATTTGCGGCACATGGTCAGGAATGATAACGCCGTTGAAGTGGTTCCGCTTCAGAATCCGCAGGACGCGCAGGATGTCCACGTCGCCTTCGTCAATGAACGTTTCCTTGTAGAACGGCGCCTTGCCGCGGACGTTGCGCAGATGCACGTAAGCCAGTTTGCCCTGCCGGCTGTAAGTTTCCACGGCGTCGTAAAGGTTGCCTTCCGTCATCTCTGCCAGCGTGCCGACGCAAAATTCCAGCGCGTTGCGCGGACTGGGCTTGAGGTCAATGAGTTTCTGGTAAAGCTGCGGTTGATAAACCAGCCGCGGTTGTCGGCGAACGGTGGGTAATGGCGGGTCGTCAGGGTGCGCGGCCAGCGTGACGCCGGCCTCCTCGGCCACCGGAATCACCGCGTCGAGAAAGTTCTTGAACCGTCGCCAGAGTTGTTCCGGCGTTGCGGACGGCACCACGCCCGGCGCGGCATTCCGATCATAAACCATGTTCCAGACCATGCCGTTGGGCAACGGCTTGTCAAACGGACCGTCCATGCCCACCCCTTCGGCTTCCCCGCGCGCAAATCGGCCTTTCACGCGACCGGCGACGCCCGCAATGGAAAAGTTGTAGCCGAGGATGGGAATGCCCGCGCGGCCGACGTTGCGGATGATGATTTTAAGATTTTCGAGTTGTTGCCGCTTTTTGGGACCGTCCAGCAGCACGTCATGCCAATGCGCCGGATCGAAATTTTCAATCGCTTCAAGTTCGAGGCCGGCGGCGTTGATTTCCTTTCTGAGCGCGGCGATTGCCTCATAAGTCCAGAGCTCGTCCGGATCGCCGGCCAATCCCCAGCCCGAGTCGTCGCCCACCGGCTGGTCGCCGGACCGGTTGCTGCGGGACGAGCGGAAATAATCCACGAGGTGGACGACGAGGTGAGTGCAACCGCATTGCCGGGCAAAACGGTAATGTTCCGCATTGAGTTGGTGGCGATAAAGTCCAAGCCCGGATTTCATGAGAAGTTTTTAAAGCCGAATTGGGATGCGCATCGGGGCCGTGAACCGGCAGGCAGGAGCGCGGACAGCCGTGTCCGCGCGTTCCGAAGCTGTGACTCGTGCGGACAAAGCCGGCCGCGCTCCGTGAATCGGCTCATCGGAAAAATCATTGCGGCAACCCGATAAGCCGCGTTCACGCGTTTAACGTCAGCACCGGAATGCGCGTGTAATTCAAAATATTCCTCGCGTCGGCGATTCGGGTCGGGCGGAGCGAAGAAGGCCGGGTAATCGGCCCCGATCCAGATTTCGAAATACCCTTGCTTCACCTCGTTCGCGCCATCGCGTTCCGTCTTCATGCGGAGAACCGGCAGAAAACTAAATCCATTTCTCTGCCCCGGTCAAGCTTCGCGCCATCGCCGAGAACTTCAATCACCTTCAATTATCGGCCGGTTGCCCGGTGTAACACGAACGAAATCGGCGTTTTTTTGAGCGTCATCACCTTGATCCCCATTATCAGTCGTAACAATTTACCCGGCCTTTCCCAAATCTCCCTATCTTTTGACTTTACATCAGATAAGCAAATGAGTTAAAATACGGTTGGTATTCAAATGCGGTTTATGAAAACGGCGCGCGCGCTCTTGGCTGGTGTTGTCCTGTTTTTTTCTGCCATTTCCCCCGGGCAGAGCCAGGTGTCCGGCACGTTTGATCAATCCACTCCGGTAAACAATCTGCTTGTCTATGGCTCGAATACCCTCTGGCTTCAGTTGACCGGCATTACCAATAACACGGCGTATTTCATCATCCATGTCCCGGTCACGGCCACGAACACCATTTGCAATTTGTTTTTCACGACGAATCCCACCACCTCTTCCGCCTGGACCCGGGTAGTGCGTTGCGAGCCGGGCCAGACGAATCCAGTCGTGACCAACCTTCCGGCGGCGCAGGGGTTTTTCATGTTGGGCAGTTCCATCCGGTCCGGTTTCGATCAGCAAAGTATGCCTCCGAACGACGACGGCTCGACGGCATTGGTGCCCCTGCCCTTCACCATCAATTTCCTCGGCAACTCCGAATCCATGCTATACGTCAATAACAACGGCAATGTGACGTTTGACCAGGCGTTTTATTATTACACGCCCGGCAATCTGGCTTCGACCAAAGCGAAAATGATCGCGCCGTTCTGGGCCGACGTGGACACCCGCAACCCCGCTTCGAGCGTCGTGCAATATGGAACCAACGTCGTCCACGGCCACAACGCCTTCGGCGTGGATTGGGTGAACGTGGGTTATTACAACCAGAACGCGGACAAATTGTTGAGCTGTCAATTGGTGATCATCAACCGCTCGGACATTGCCCCGGGCAATTTCGACATGGAATTCAATTACGACCGGGTTGAGTGGGAGGCCGGAGACGCCAGCGATGGCAGCGACGGCATCTGGCAAGGGCAGTGGGGCGGGTCGGCGCGCGCGGGCTTTTCGGATGGCGTCACGGATTACGAGCTGCCCGGCTCCGGCACCGGTGGCGCCTTCCTGGACACCAACACGGTGACCGGACTGGTCTATCACAGTTTGAACACCACGGTTCTCGGCCGCTATCTCTTCTATTTCCGAAACGGGCAACCCCTGCCCTGAATCACGGCGGGCAAGTGAATTCCATCCGGTCCGTAACATTTCTTCCTTGCCAGCCAGCCGCATTTCGAGTCTAACCACGCGCCATGCCTGACTGGATTAACGTTGTCCTTTCCCGGGCGAGTGAAGGGATTGCACAAATATGTTGAGCTATTTTCAAATCCTGATTCTGGCCCTCGTCCAAGGCGCTTGCGAGCTGCTGCCGGTGTCGAGTTCCGCGCACGTCATCACGGCGGAAAAACTCATGGGACTGGATCCGTCGAGTCCCGAAATGACGATGCTGCTGGTCATGTTGCACACCGGGACCATGTTCGCGGTGATCGTTTACTTCTGGCGCGGCTGGAAACGCGATTACTTTGCTTCCACCGGCCAACTTCAATGGTTTGCCATGCAGGTCGTCATCGCGACCCTTTGCACGGGCGCCGTAGGTCTGGGTTTAAAAGTGGTCATTGAAAAAATTTTCATGCGCGGCGTGCCGCATGCGGAAGTCGAAGATTTGTTCTCCAACCTGCCGCTCATGGCCGGGGCGTTGGCGGCGGTGGGGGTGCTGATTATTTATGCCGGGATGCGCGAGGGAAAATCGCCACGCCATTCGGAAATTCAGCCGGCACACGCGTGTTGGATTGGCGTGGTGCAGGGCGTCTGCCTGCCCTTTCGCGGCTTTTCGCGTTCCGGCTCGACCATTTCCACCGGATTGCTGCTGGGCCTGCCCAAGCAGAAGTTGGAGGAATTCAGCTTCGCCCTGGCCGTGGTTTTGACGCCGCCGGTCATTGCCAAGGAAGCGCTCCGTTTATGGAAAGGGCACGCGTTGACCGACCACGGTTCTGCACTGCAACTTTTTGTTCCGAGCCTCGTCGGCATGGTCTTTAGTTTTCTCGCCGGATTGCTGGCTTTGAAATGGCTTTCCCGCTGGCTGGAAGGTGGACGCTGGAAACTCTTCGGCTATTATTGTCTGATTGCGGCGGCGGGCGTGCTGGTCATCCACTTCAAATTGCCCCGCTGAAACAATGGGAAGCGCCGTGTCACGCCGGCTATCGCGACTTTTCTCCTGATGATGCGATAGGGTCTGGGTTCCGGGATCCAGGTTCCGGGGAAAGACGCGCAACCGCCGCTGCTCAGAACTCAAACCCCAGAAGCCAGACCCAAGACGCAAATTCACTGCGCCGGCGCGGGAATGAAAATCTTCTTCCCCACGATCAGGTTCTTCGGGTCCAATCCCGGGTTGGCATCCAAAATTTGTTTTACCGTCACCTTGTGTCCTTGGTCGCTATACGCCTTGGCGATGGCTGACAAAGTATTGCCGCTCTTGATTTCATAATAAAAACCATTTTGCGGACCGCTGGCCGGCGTTGGATTGTCCGTTGGCGGCGGCGTTGCTGCGCTTGGCGGCGGCCGGTGGCCTCCAGTTGGAGGACTGCTGATTTTGCCGAGTTTTTCGAGCGTCTTCACGACCTGGTCATTGTCGGCCTGCTGTTTTTTGGCGAGTTCCTGGACCTGCCCGGCGAGTTTCTGCAAATCATCCGCGCTGGCATAGTTGTTCGCGCCGGGCTGGTTCATTTTGTCGCGCAGGTCGGCAATTTCTTTTTCCAGCGCCTGGAGGTGTTTCTCCTGGGCATCCCGTGCCGCGAGTAAATCCTGCACGTACCCCTCCATTTTGTTGAGGCGCTCGGTCGTTTCGGCGTCCTGCGCGCGCGCGAAGCCGGCGTTGAAAGCGGCGAAAGTCAAAAGGCAAAGCCAAAGCAAAATCTTTTTCATGCCCGAATGAAAAGCCGGTTTGCCCGCCGCGTCAAGCCGTGTTCAAATCAAAAATGAGTCTTTGTGCCATCGGGAAAGGTAATTTCTAAAGAAGCATTGGTATTTTCGGAGAAACGGATAATTGAACCTTTGGGCCAAGGCATATCAACCTTACGAACAAGTTTGGCTTGCGGTGATTTATTCAAGGGATTAATTGCATAAATTTCACCAGCAACAGAAGGGACTAAACCGCCTTGCTTGTTTGGGTAATGCAAATATGGAGTTAAATCTTGTTCTGAGAGTTGATTCGTCAATCTTGCGATTTGGTCGAAATTAGTGACGCCATGTTCAAACGCCCATTGATTTTTTGCCGCGTCAATTTGGCGGAGGTTATTAACTATGCTGTTCAACTTGCTTTTGTGAGGTCCCACGTAGTTCGGTATAGCAATCGCGAGAAGGAATCCACCCAGCAATATGAGTATCAACAAACTCCAAAACCAATACCGGCTCCCGGACTTTTCCGAATTTCCGTTCATTGCCGGTGAACTTTACGCCGAAGACTATTCGCATCAAGCGAAGAGTTTTCACGCCAATTTCCCATATCGCCGGATTTCCGGCCAGAGCCAAGCCACGACGAGGACAGTCAGAATTGTTCCCACGCCGCCGCTCACGACCGAGACCGTCGCGCCGACCGCGTTGGTATGGTGCATCGCCGCGCCGAACAAATACGCTACGAAGCCCGACTCGAACCCGCCCAGTTCGTTCGATGTGCCAATGAACAGGCTGTTGACGGCCGAGACGCGCCCGCGCTTTTCGTCCGGCGTGAGCAGTTGCACCGACGTGTGCCGCACCACCACGCTCACATTGTCCACCGCGCCGCACGTGAACAGCATGGCAAACGAAAACCAGAACCATTGCGACAAACCGAACACAATCGTCGCCAGCCCGAACACGGCCACGCACCACAGCAGCGCGCGCCCGGCCTTTTGCATTGGCGGCCGATGCGCCAGGAACAGCGCGCAGGCGACCGAACCCAACGGCAACGCGGCTTGCAACAGTCCCAGCCCATCGGCGCCGGCATTCAGGATGTCCTTCGCATAAACCGGCAACAGCGCCGTCGCGCCGCCGAGGAACACGGCGAACATGTCCAGCGTAATCATGCCGAGGATGAGCCGTTGCGCGAAAATGAACCGGAACCCCGTCGCGAAACTTTTGAGCGACATCGGTTCGGGATTATTCACGACGTGGCGCGCGCGGACGGAGTTCATACAAAGGAAACAGGTCATCGCCGCCGCGAAATTCAAGGCGTAGATGAATGCCGCCGGATGGTCGGAGTATTTTTTCAGCAGCGCGATGAGCGCGCCGCCCAGCGCCGGACCGACCACGGACGAAAGCTGGAACGTGCCACTGTTCCACGTCACCGCGCGGGCAAACAGTTCACGCGGCACCAGGTTGGGGAGAAAGGCGGCGCTCGCCGGCCACAGAAACGTCCGCGCCACGGCGGCGACGAACAGACAGGCGTAAACCCACGCGACCGGCGCGTGGCGCCACGAAATGAGCGCGAGGCCGAGACTGGCGCAGGAACTGACGAGCAGCCCTGCGAGGATGATGTGTTTGCGGTTGAGATTGTCGGCGAGATGCCCGGCGGGCAGCGTGCAGCAGACCATTGCAATCATGTCCACCAGGCCGACGATGCCCAGCGCGAGCGGCGAGCGGGTGCGCTCGTAAAGCTCCCACCCAACGGCGACGGTGAGCATTTGCTGGCCGAGCACGGACACCAGCCGCCCGGCGAGGTAAAGCCGGAAGTCGCGGTTCCGAAAAAGAGCATACGGATCGCTGCCATCAGGGTTCGCGGGCGGCAACGGCAGATTTTCGGGCGATTCGGCTTCGTGCATAGGCGCGACGCGGAGAAGTTAGCGGAAAATCAGCGCCGGTCGAGTTTTCACGCAATTGAATTTCTTCATAATCTTAATTTTGTTCTTAATCGTGATCGCCAGCGAAACGGATTAAGATTAAGATTAGGTTTAAGTTTAAGATGACCGAACCGGATAAAAATCCGCGCCGTTACCGATGGCCGTGGGTGGTGCTGGCGGCATTTTTGTTGGGCGTAGCGCTGGCGATTTTGTGGATGAGTTTCGAAGTCCGAAAAGTCGAGCAGGAACGCAACCTGAATGCGCCGTTGCCGGGCGCCACGGCGCATTAAGCCCGCTGCCCCAAAAGCTTTTATTCCTTCAAAATTTCGTGCCGGTTGGTTTGCGTTTGACCGGACAAGGTTGGCAAAATCGAAACGCCATCAATGTCTGGCTGCGGTTTTAAAAGCGCGATGGCCGTCGCCGTCGGCAAAAAATCCGAGGCCGTCCAGGCAAAAGCGCTGACCCGTCCCGGCTGAATTTTGCCCGGCCAATGGACAATCATCGGCACCCGCAGGCTGTTGGAGGACACGATGCTCTGGAAAAACCCCGGATCAACGCCGCCGCCCGGCTTCGGGCCTATGTCGCTCGTGAAGAAGGTCACCGTCTCGTTGGTCAGGTTCAATTTTTGCAACTGCTCAAGCAACTGGCCGATATAACCGTCCAGCCGCGTGATCATAGCGGCCTTGTTTTTTTGCGGCTGCGGCCACGGTTCATCGGAGTAAGGCGCGTCGGTCGGCACCGGCCCGTTGCCAGCGCCGGGAATGCTGTAATGCAACAGCAGGAAAAACGGGCGGAAGCGGTTGAACTGGTCGGGCTGGTTGTTCTGGATAAAATTCAGCGCCGCGGTCGTCATCAAATCGGGAATATATTGTCCCCGATTGCCACCGGTATTGGGATATAACATTTCCCGGCCAATGTAATCTGCCATCTGATTATTCGTCGTGACAATGGCCTTCGGGGCGAAATGCCACATGTAATCGGCATAATAATTGGTTGCGTCGTGTGGATCGAAATAACCGGCGAACTCGTCGAATCCTTTTTTCCAGGGCGCGCCGCTGGTGGCGTCGTCGCCCAAATCCCATTCGCCGATCAAGCCGGTATGATAGCCCGACTGCCGCAAAATCTGCGCGACCGTGACGTCGCCGGGCGCCAACGGAACGCCCGCGTCCGCGCGCTGCCGCAGATGCTCTGAATCCCGGCCGAGCAGGAGGGCGGCGAGGGCCGGTGCATTCGCGGCGCCGCCCGCGTAATAGTTCGTGAACCGGATGCCTTCGGTGGCGAGCCGGTCCAGGTTCGGCGTCTGGAATTTTGTCTGGCCGTAACAGCTCAAATCGCCGTAACCGAGGCGGTCGGCGACAATCAGGATGATGCCGGGCCGGCGCGGCATGGCTGCGGGTGGTGAGTTGGTGAAAACAAACGACAATTGGGCGTTTGCACCCGGCGCAAATCCCGGCAAAGCCGCGCTCGCCAGCAACACCGTCATGAACGCCCGGCAGGATCGGTTGAAACAGCTTGATTTCATCGTGAACCTGAATTCTGGAAAGATTGGCACGGGCAACGCAATTATTTTCTTTGGCGCGACCGGCGCATTTGGCCGTGGACCCTCAGGTTTTCTTTCCGAATTGCGGATCAATTTTCAATTGCAGCGCAATCACCAGGCCCGGAATCGTCGAGCAAATGACCCACACAAAAAAATGTTTGTAGCCGACGATGTCCGCCACCCAGCCGCTCCACATGCCGGGAATCATCATGCCCAGCGCCATGAAGCCGGTGCAGAGGGCGTAGTGCGCCGTCCGGTGCGGGCCGTCCGCAAAATAAAGCAGGTAAAGCATGAAGGCGGTGAAACCGAAGCCGTAGCCGAACTGTTCGACCGCGACCGCGCCGCAGACGGCGAGAAAATTTTCCGGTTGCGTGAAGGAAAGAAAAACGAACACCAGTTTCGGCAGATACATCGAGCCGACCATGATGGGCAGCATTTTTTTGAGGCCGTATTTCGCCGCGGCAAAGCCGCCAAGCAACCCGCCGCACGTGAGCGCGAGGACGCCGAACGTGCCATAGACCAGGCCCACCTGGCTGGTGGCGAGGCCCAGACCGCCCGCGGCACGGCGGTCGAGCAGGAAGGGTGAAATGACTTTGACCAACTGCGCCTCGTCGAAGCGGTAGAATAAAATGAAGGCCAGCGCCAGGAAGATTCCCGGTTTCTGAAAAAATGAGCCGAGCGTGGCGAAAAATTCGCCGGTCAGACTTTTGTGCGTGACGACCGGGCCGTCGGTCGGCGGGTGCGGCAGCATGACGCTGTGCCAGCAACTGAACGCGAGAAAAAGTCCGGCGACGGCGAACAGCGTGATGGACCACGCGAGCGGGATGTTGCCGGAACTGGTCAGAAAAATGACCGAAGCGTCCTGCTTCAATTTGGGGTCAAGCTGGATGACGGCCATCGCGGGCTGGTTCCAGTTGGTGGAATTGAAAGCGAATCGTTCGCCTGCCATCAGCCGGAAACCTTTGTCGCTTTTGCCCAGGCCAATGTATTCAAGGCCTCCCGGCTGGCGCGCAAAATTGACGGCGATTTTCCCGCCCGCCGGCGGCGCCTGGGACAGCGCGAAATAGATCACGCCGAAATTTCCGGCGGTGGCGGCAGTTTCGGTTCTTTCCGGCTTCGGAAAATGCGCCGTCAGACAATCCCGCAGCGGCCCGGAGATATGGCGCATCCACCATGAATCATTTTTGTCGTCCGCCGGTTTCGCTGCCGGTTTGTCATCCGCCACAAAACCGTGTTGCACGTTCCATGATTTTGCCTGTTCGATTACCGCCTGCGCTTCGGTCGCGCTACGCCCGGCCAGCGCGATGTCGAGCGAACCCGGTTGCGTGACGACGCGTAATTGACCGGATTGTTCCGCGAACTGTATTCCCGCCGGGTTCCAATTGGTGACGATGGGCGCGTTTGTCTTTACCGACACGCAAATTTGCGCCGCCGGCAGCCCGTTTTTATTTTCCAGGACGCCGGCCAGCACCACGAGCAATCCGCTGCCGACAATCATGGCCGTCCGGTAAAACGTGCTGCGCAGCCCGACCCACCAGGCTTGCTCGTGTTTCGACATGCTCAACATGTAAAAACCGTCCGCGGCGATGTCGTGCGTGGCCGACGCGAACGCCATGATCCAGAACAGGAACAGCGACCATTTGAAAAACGCGCTGCCGCGCACCGAAAAGGCGATGAGCGCCAGCCCGAACGAGACGAAAAATTGCATCAGCACGATCCAGAACCGTTTCGTGCGCGTGATGTCCACGAACGGGCTCCACAGCGGCTTGATGACCCACGGCAGATACAGCCAGCTCGTGTAAAGCGCGATGTCCGTATTCGAGATGCCCAGCCGCTTGTACATCACCACCGACATCGTCATGACGATGACGTACGGAATGCCCTGCGAGAAATACAGGGTTGGCACCCAGAGCCACGGGCTGCGGGAGGTCGTTTTGGCGTCGGCCATCCCCGTTTGAGTAACAGGTTAAAGCCGTCCGGGCAAAAATTTTCCGACTTGCGCTTTGGGCGCGCGCCGCGTTGAGTTTGCGTGTGACCGGCGCATTTCTAAACGCCATCGGCATCCTGCTCGGCGGACTTTGGGGATTGGCATTGCGCAAACCGCTTTCCCTCCGCGCGCAGGTTTTCTTTCGTTCCGCGCTCGGCCTGTCCACCGTCTTGTTCGGATTGCGGCTGGTCTGGTTGAACCTGGGTGGGACTTTTTTATCCGAACTGGGACAAATTCTCATCGCCCTGCTCGCCATCCTGGCGGGATTTTGGCTCGGCCGGCTGCTGCGTCTGCAACAATGGTCAAATCATCTTGGCCGGCGCGCAGGCAATGTGATTGCCCTGGCACAAACCAACGCGCCGCGCCAGCCTGGCGATGGTTTTGCCGCGTGCACCGTGCTGTTTTGCGCCGCGCCGCTGGGCTGGCTCGGCGCAGTGACGGACGGGTTGTCCGGTTATTTCTGGTTATTGACGGTGAAGGCCATCATGGACGCGCTGGCGATGACCGGTTTCGTGAAAACCTTCCGCTGGCCGACGGCGTTGTCGGCCTTTCCGGTTTTCGTTCTCCTGGGCGGAATTGCGCTCGCGTGCCGGCTTTACGTTGCGCCTTTTCTGGATTCGCACAGCCTGCGTGAACATTGCCTGATTAATTCGGTCAACTTGGCTGCCGGTCTGATCGCCTGCGCGGTGGCGCTGGTCATTTTTGAATTCCGCAAAGTTGAACTCGCGAATTTTCTGCCGGGCCTCGCCCTGGCGCCGCTGCTCGCATGGCTGTTCAGATGAACTGCAAAACCAGTTTGCGGATCGCGCTGGTTTGCAGTAGGCTAAGTCGTGTTTTTTAAGGCAAACAATCAGCGCAAAGGCAATCCGTCGCTTCATCAGAAACAGATGCGGTTTTTCACCGTGTTTTTCCTCGTCCTCGGTCTGGCGCTGTTTGGCTTGCTGATGTGGCTGGTCAATAAATCAAACTACACCACTCACTGAATCAAGCCGCGTTTGCGCAGCAGCGATTCCATCGCTTTGTCCATGAGCCGATCGGCCAGCGGCTTTGTGGCTTCATCCAGCGCGGCCACTGCCGCTTGCAGTTTTTTCAGGTCGCCGGAGCCGCCGGCGGCACTTTCCGTGTTCAGGGCGTCCTCCACCGCGTGCGCCGCGGCGTCAATTTTTGCGCAGCACTTTGCTTTCATTTCACCTCCGGAATCCGCAAGCGCCTTGCGCGTGGCCGCGAGTGTTTCGTTCGCGCGCAGCTTCATCTCAATCCACCGGCGCCCGGCCAGGTCGGTGAACGCATGCTCGACGGATTCCTCGACCATCTGCTGCACCGCCGCATCGTCCACGTCCACGGCGGACTTCATTTCCACAATTATTTCCCGGCCGGTCCGGGTGTCGCGCGCCAGGACGTGGAGAATGCCGTCGGCGTCAATTTCAAATTGCACCCCCACGCGCGGTACGCCCCGCGGCGCCGGCTCGAACTCAATCGTGAATTTGCCCAGGCTCCAGTTGTCCTTCGCCCGCTCGCGCTCGCCCTGCAAAACGTGGATGAGCATCGAACGCTGGCGGTCCACGGCGGTCGTGAACATCTCGCCGGCCTTGACCGGAATCGTCGTGTTGCGCGGGATGAGCACGTTCATGAGTCCGCCGAACGTCTCGATGCCGAGCGAAAGCGGCGTCACGTCCAGCAGCAAAACGTCCTTGAAACCACCGGCCAGAATTTCCGCCTGAATCGCCGCGCCGAGCGCGACCGCTTCTTCCGGGTTCTGCGACGTGTTGAGCTGCGGTCCGGCGGCCTGGTGGTATCCGGTGCCCAGGCGGACGCCACCACGCGTCTCCTCAAATTCTGCGCAGCCGAAAAGCTCGCCCACAAATTTGCGAACAAGCGGCATCCGCGTCTGGCCGCCGACGAGAATGACCTGGTCCAAATCCTTCGGCTCGACCTTCGCATCCGCCAGGGCGCGCAGGCAATGCGGCCGGGTACGGGCGATGATGTCACGCGTCAGGCTTTCCAGTTCGGCGCGGGTGAGCTTGCAACTGAAACTGAAGTCCGGCGTGAGAAACGGCAGGGTGATTTCAACTTCCATAACGGTGGAAAGACTGATTTTCGCGGTCTCGGCGGCTTCGCGGATGTGCGAGAGTATGGGAAGCGCAGCTGCCTCGGGTGCTGCGTGCAACGCCTCGTCCCGCGCCATCGCGGCTGGCGGGGCGCCAACCGCCACACGCGAGGCGCGTGTGCTCCCCGGAAAAATTTGTGCGTTTGCCGCCCGGATTTTCTCCACCAGAAAATCCACCAGCCGCCGGTCCAGATCATCACCGCCCAATCGGGTGTTGCCGTTGGTGGCGAGCACCTGAAAAACTCCGTCGTTGAGTTCGAGTATTGAAAGGTCGAACGTGCCGCCACCCAGATCATAAACGGCGATCTTTGATTTTTCCCGGAGCTTGTCCAGCCCGTAGGCGAGTGCCGCCGCCGTCGGCTCGTTGACGATGCGTTCGACGGTGAAACCCGCCAATTCCCCGGCGCGTTTGGTCGCGTTGCGCTGCGCATCATTGAAATAGGCCGGCACGGTGATGACCGCGCGGGTCACCGGGTTACCGAAATAATTTTCTGCGTCATGCTTTAATTTTGTCAAAATCGCGGCGGAGATTTCCTCCGGCGAAAAGTTTCTGCCGTGAATGGGAATGGTAACGGGGCCGCCGCCGGCACAGTCGAGCGGAAACGTGACCGATTTTTCCTCCTCGGCAATTTCCGCGCCGCGCCGGCCGATGAACCGTTTGACGGAATAAATTGTTTCCGCCGGTTTGACGACGCGGACCCGGTTGGCTTCGCAACCGACGATTGGTTCGGCGTTCGCCGTGGGAAAATGAACGACTGACGGCGTGAGGCGGCGGCCTTCGGAGTCCGCGATGACGAGCGGGATGCCCGAATCCACCGTGGCGACGAGCGAATTTGTGGTGCCTAAATCTATGCCGACGATTTTGCTCATGCGACGCGAAAAATCTACCCGCTAGTCAGCGCTGATAAACACTTATTTTACGGCAGAACGATCGGCCGTGCTATTTTTCTTGTATGCTGGACTGCGTTTCGTTGAATTGTCCCCCATGAATGACAAGCGACTTGGCCTGGCACTGATCAGTTCCTTCGTGATCCTCGGAATTCAACCGGTTTGGGCGGACGATGCCGCCGCGGGGGTTCCGACGACGAACACGCTGGTCATCCACGCCGACCAGGGCCAGAATACCATCAGCCGCAATATTTACGGCCAGTTCTCCGAACATCTCGGCCATTGCATTTACGGCGGTGTGTGGGTCGGCACGCACAGCAAGGTCCCCAACACGCGCGGCATCCGCAATGATGTTGTTGCCGCGTTGAAAAAAATTCAGATACCTGTCATCCGCTGGCCGGGCGGCTGCTTTGCCGATCAATACCACTGGATGGATGGCATCGGCCCACGCGACCAGCGTCCCAGACGCATCAACACCACCTGGGGCGGCGTGGTGGAGGACAACCAGTTTGGCACGCACGAATTTCTGGACTTTTGCCTTCAAATCGGCGCCGCGCCCTACCTCAGCGGCAACGTCGGCAGCGGCACCGTCGAAGAACTGGCGCAGTGGATTGAATACATGACCGCCACCACCAATTCCGCCCTGAGCGATTTGCGCCGGAAATACGGGCATCAAGAGCCGTGGAAAATTCCCTTCGTCGGCATCGGCAACGAAAGCTGGGGCTGCGGCGGCAGCATGACGCCGGAATTTTACTCGGACAATTTCCGCCGTTACAACGAGTTTGTGAAGGATTATCCGGGCAACCGGATTTACCGCATTGCCTCCGGCTCGAACGGCGACGACACCAATTGGACGGAAGTGCTGATGCGCGACGTCGGCGCGCGGATGAACGGCCTGTCGCTGCATTACTACACATTGCCAAGCGGCAACAACTGGCAACACAAAGGCTCGGCCACGAAATTTGACGAGAACGAATGGTTTTCCACTTTGAAATACGCCTGGCGTATGGAGGACCTCGTGCGACGGCACTCTGCCATCATGGACCGATATGACCCGCAGAAAAAAGTCGGCCTGGTCGTGGACGAATGGGGAACCTGGTATGACGTCGAGCCGGGAACGAATCCGGGATTTCTTTACCAGCAAAACACGTTGCGGGACGCACTCGTTGCCGGCCTGACGCTGAACATTTTCAACAATCACTGTGCCCGCGTTCAAATGGCCTGTATTGCCCAACTCGCCAACGTGCTCCAGGCCATGGTCCTCACCGACGGCGAAAAAATGACCGTCACCCCGACCTATTGGGTGTTTGAAATGTACGTGCCGCACCACGATGCCACATTGCTGCCCAGCGAACTCCAAGGCGCGGATTACAATTTTAACAACCGGAAAATTCCTGCGGTCAGCGTTTCGGCTTCGCGCGACCAAACCGGCAAAATTCATGTCACGCTGTGCAACCTGAATCCGGACCAGCCCGCTGAAGTCAGTTGCGATCTGCGGGGCGCAAAGGCGCGGACAATTTCCGGCCGCATCCTGACCGCGCCGGAGATGAACGCCCACAACACTTTTGACCGCCCGGACAGCGTGAAGCCGGCGGAATTTGATGCGTTCCGCGTGACCGACAATGGATTCCTCACCACGCTTCCCTCAAAATCGGTGGTGGTCCTGGAAGTGGATTAGCGCGCCGGCTGTGGTCAGCGGTTCGCCAAAAATTTTTGTGCCCCTGGCGCTGTTTTGGGGCTAAATTCACGGCATGAACTGTGTCGTCACCGCCGGGCCGACCTACGAGCCGCTGGACGAGGTGCGCCGGCTCACGAACTTTTCCACCGGCCGGCTCGGTACGGAACTCGCCAATTTTCTGGCCGCGCGCGGGCACAAGGTGACGTTGCTCATCGGCGAACAGGCCACCTACGCCGGCGAACGGCGCGTGCACCGCACGGAGATTTTCACCACCACCGCCGATTTGCGCGCCCGGCTGAAAACGCTGGCTTCACGGCGGATGGATGCCGTCTTTCACGCGGCAGCGGTCAGCGATTTTCTGTTCGGCAAATTCTGGCTGCGCTCGCCCGCCGGCGAACTGGTTGAATTCAAATCTCCCAAAAAAATTCCGACCCGGGAAGGCAAATTGCTGGTCGAGCTGGAGCCTGCCCCAAAAATCCTGCCCGAGCTGCACACCTGGTTCCCGCAGGCGCGCATCGTGGGCTGGAAATTCGAGGCGAACGGCGCGCGCGCCGACGCCCTCAACGCCGCCAAACAACAAATCGCCGAATGCGGCACCGACGCCTGCGTCGTCAACGGCCCGGCTTACGGCGAAGGGTTCGGCGTGCTGTTGCGCAACAACAAGGCCGCGCACCTGCCGCATGCGCCGGCGCTCTTCGTGACCCTGGAAAAAATTGTCCGCCGCGATTTCCCGTCATAATCGCGCCTTTGACCCGTGGCCGTCGGGGGATTTTACACTTCGATATTTTCCAGGCGTTGCAGCGCGTAGCGGAGCGGCAGCCAGCCGAACACAAACGACAGCAGCACAAAAGCGCCGATGCCTTCCAGTGCCCAACGCGCCTGCGCGTGCAGGCCGCCTGCGCCGAATACCAGCAACGCGATGGACGCGATGACGTAAACCGAACTCAGCACGAGGCACAAGGTGCCGCCGAAACCACTGACGATTTTGGCCGGGTTCGCGTCCTTGAAGTTCGGGTAAAGCACGCCCAGGCCCATGGCGAGGCCATTGAGCGTAAACGTCATAACACTGACGACCGCGCCGAAAAACGCCAACCGGTCCCACGACATCTTGAGCAAATGACATGAAAGCAGGATGAGGCCGGAGGTCACGACCAATGACATTATGCTGGCGACCCAGTATTTGGTTTTGACGACGCGCGCCAG